>Ga0272446_1001410_pt1 | contig 34882 bp, 26 predicted proteins | sample YNPCB0061_FD_194587 | JGI IMG/M metagenome (GOLD analysis project Ga0272446, IMG submission 194587) | Hot spring microbial mat communities from Yellowstone National Park, WY, United States - YNP-CB-006-1 | ecosystem: Environmental > Aquatic > Thermal springs > Hot (42-90C) > Sediment | place...
GTTGGATTTGGAATGACGAACCAGATACATACATGCCTTATCTATCACAACTTGCAATCAATAAAAATTCTTTAACAATAATCTTTGAGCCAGATAGTGTTGGCAAACCTGCACGGATTTCTTTTAATCCAAAAAATAATTTCATTGAATTGAAAAATAATTCAATGACTGTTCAAAATGGAAAATCAACATTTCAAGTGACGCGTGATTGGTTAAATCATAATAATAATATTATTGCTAGTGGCTATTTGCCTATTAATTCAAAAAGAGATTCTGTTGAAGTAAGCATTAGAGAACCACATTTTTTCTTTTTGAATTTATTGAAGGAAAGATTGATAGCTGCTGGAATTCAATTTGACGGTAAAGTTGGAATTCAAAAATTACCAGCACAAAAAACAAAACTTTCCACGATTGAAAGAAATATTATTCCTGTAATAATTAACACAAATAAAGTTAGTGATAATTTAAGTGCAGAAATGCTATTGCGTGCATTAGCTGGAATTAAATCTGAAAAACATTCTGCACAAAATGGAATTGTAATGGTAGATAGTTTAATTAAACTTGCTGGTGCAAATCCAAAGGATTATAGAATTGCAGATGGCTCAGGTTTATCTTATTATAATTTAGTCTCGGCAGAATTATTGACAAAAGTTTTAACATTTATCAAAAATCAAAAAGAGCCGTTTCCTTCTTTATTTATTAAATCATTACCGATTGGAGGAATCGACGGAACACTTGCAAATCGTTTTAAGAATTCACCCGCAAGAAATCATGTCTTTGCAAAGACGGGAACAATTAGCGGTGTTTCATCTTTAAGTGGATTTATAAACACGAAAAAAAATAATTGGATAATTTTTTCAATCTTCATACAAAACTTTGTTGGTTCATCAAAGCAAGCAAGAGATATTCAAGATAAAATTTGTGAAATAATTTATGAAGAGCTATGAAAACATATAAAGAAGTAAAAATCAAAACAGAACCATTTGATGTTGAAACGGTTTCAGGATTTCTCTGGCAGCTTGATATTGATGGTGTAAATGAATTTGATGATCATCTTTCAATTTTTATTTCCGAAAACAAATTGGTTTCAATTGAAGATGTGAAATTAATTTTAGAAAAATTAAAAGAGGAAAAAATTATTAATTCCTTCCAAATAGAAGAAGAAACTTTTGAAGAAAAAAATTGGAATGAAGAATACGAAAAGAATATAAACGTTGTTGAAGTTACAGATCGAATTGTAATTAAGCCTTCTTTCAAAAATTATGAATCAAAGCCAAATCAAATCGTAATTACAATTGATCCCAAAATGTCATTTGGTACAGGCGAACACGCAACAACAAAACTTGTTATAACTGAATTAGAAAAAGTTATAAAAGGAAATGAATTTGTTTTAGATGTAGGTTCAGGCACTGCAATTTTAGGAATCACTGCAGTATTGCTTGGTGCATCAAAAGCTATTTGCATAGACAATGATGAATGGTGTTTACTAAATGGTAAAGAAAATGTAAAAGCAAATGGACTTGAAAATTCAATTGATGTTCGACTTGGTGAGTTAAAAGATATTACCGAAAAAGAATTTGATGTCATTGTTGCGAACATCAATAAACATATTTTGATTGATATTGCCGAACAACTTTACAATAAAATAAAAAAAACCGGAGTCTTAATTCTCTCCGGTTTGTTAAACATTGATGAATCAGATATTGTGAATTTGTATCAGTCCAAAGGATTTAATTTAAAAAATAAATCTGCTATGGACGAATGGATTTCATTAGTATTTGAAACAAAAAAGTAATCACAAAATTTTCGAGAGCAACTTCAGCAATTCTTTTTGTTCGCTTTCCGAAAGTGAAGAAAACATTTCAGCAATGTTCTTTGTGTATGCGGGATAAATTGAATCAATTTTGTTTTTACCTTGAGGAGTCAATTCAGCATGAATTACTCTTCGATCTTCCTTTGAAGGAATTCTTCTGACAAGATTTTCTTTTTCAAGATTATCAACAACGCAAGTTATGTTTGCACCAGTGACCATCATTTCATCACTAATTTTTTTTAATGGAAGCGGACCTCTTTTGTAAAGAATTTCAAGAACTCCAAATTGTGGTGTGGTTAATTTTTCTTCAAACATTTGTCTTGCTTGAACTTTTCGAATCTTGTCATTGACTTTCGAAAGTTTTTCCCATAATTCTAATGAGGTAAGTTTCTTATCGCTCATTTTATTCCCTTTCAAGTGTTATAAATACGTTTAATAACACCCCAATAGTTAAACTTCTAATTTAACTTGATTAAAAAATAACTATTTAATCAATAATACCAAACCTTTTTTTATAAATAAAATTGAGAAGGAAATGAAGTTTTTATTAATTATGGTTTATCAAACTTTTGGGTTCGGCAAAACTTCAAAATCATTTTTTTAATGAAACTTTTTAGATATAAATCATAGTATATTTGAAATATAAATTTCCTTTTTCAGATAAGAAATGAGCTTAATTTCAAGTTTTTTGAACAAAATATCATTTACAGATAAAACGGTTATTTCTTTTTTTGAAAGAATAGATAACCCAAATCTATTTTTTAATCATAATTTATTTGTTGATTATAATAATCATTTCTTTTTTTACGACACTAAAACTAATTTTTCTTTTTTTGCTGTTGGGAAAGTTGAATCAATTCAAGATCATTCTTTAGCCGGAAACAATTTCACTTTCATCTCAAATGCTGATGAATCAATTCAAAAATCATTTCCTTTGTTCATTGGTTATAAAAAATTCACTGATTCACAAAAAGAAAATGTTTGGAGTGATTTTCAAATTGAAAATTGGTTTATACCAAAATTTATTTTTATTAATAACGGAAATGAATCATTCGCCATTCACAATTTTATCGGAAATAATTTTGACGAAGCTGGATTTGAAAAATTTTTATCATACAAAAATGATCGATATGAATTTATTCACGATTTAATAAAAGTTGATTTTGTTAATTTCTCAACCACGAAAGAAGAATGGGAATTAATTGTTTCTTCCGCAAAAGAAAGTATTAGCAAAGGAGAAATTGAAAAAGTTGTTTTGGCTCGTAAAGCTGAAATTAAATATCGATCAGATATAAATCCTTTTGCAATTTTATCTAATCTATTTGAAAAATCTAATGAGAGTGTTCTTTTTTCTATTAAAGAAAAAGATTCTTTCTTTTTAGGTGCAACGCCGGAGAAATTATTTTCAATTAAAGATAACTTGATTGAAACAGAAGCACTCGCTGGAACAATTGCTCGTTCAAAGAATGAAAGTGAGACTATTCTTCTTGATAAAAATTTTCTGAATGACAAAAAAGAAATTGAAGAACAGCAAAAAGTTTTGGATTATATAATTTCTAAACTGAAGTTATTTTCAGATGAAATATATTTCAATAAAATTCCTTCTATTAAAAAGTTAAATTTGATTCAACATTTGCACACAAAAATTGCAGCTAAAGTCAATTCAACAACAAAAATAATTGACTTATTAAATGAATTACATCCAACTCCTGCGGTTTGTGGTTTCCCAAAAGAAAATGCTCTTCAAATAATTGATGAATTAGAAAATTTTGATCGTGGACTTTATTCCGGTGTTTTTGGTTGGTTTAATAACTATAATGCAGGTGAATTTTATGTTGGAATTAGAAGTGCATTATTTCAAAAAAATATCGCACACATTTTTGCCGGATGTGGAATCGTAAATGGTTCCATTCCCGAAAAAGAGTTTTATGAAACTGAATTAAAAATGAAACCTATTTTAGATTTATTCAATTATGAAAATAAAAGTTAACAAAAATATTTTATGGTGTGACCTTTTTACAAAACGACTTGCTGAATTAGGCGTGAAAGATGTTTGTATTTCAGCTGGATCGAGAAGTACTCCATTGACATTATCATTCAACATGAATAAAAGTTTTTCGGTGTATCGTTTTGTTGATGAACGTTCATCAGCATTTTTTGCTCTTGGACTTGCAAAAAAATCAAAATCACCAGTTGCGATTGTTACGACTTCCGGAACTGCTGTTGCAGAACTTTATCCGGCAATTATCGAAGCATTTTATCAGAGAATTCCATTAATTGTTTGCACTGCAGACAGACCAAAATTTTTACTTGGAAGTGGAGCGAATCAAACAATAAATCAAAATAATATTTACAAAAATCATATTAGATTATTTATTGATGCTGGACTTCCAGATGTAAAGCGATTGCAATCGATTTATTTAATTGCGAATAAATCGTTCAACGTTTGCAAATATGAAAATCCTGGACCAGTTCATATTAACTTCCCTTTTGAAAAACCGTTTGAACCTGATGCCTTCACTGATATAGTTGATGAAAGTGAATTGAAAATCTTTGATAAAAAAGAACCAATTAATTTAAAGAAAAAAGAAAGTAAAATTAATTTTCAAAATCTTGCAAATAAATTAAAAGATAAAAAAGGATTGATATTAGTTGGGTCAAATGGTTACGAAAAAGATTTTCCAAAATTACTCAAGAACTTTTCACAACAATTTAATTTTCCAATTTATGTTGATGGAGCTTCATCTCTTCGACTTGGAAAATTATTAATTGGAAATTTGATTGATAATTTCACTGCTATTGTGAGATCGAAAAGTTTCCAAAAATATTTTGATCCTGAGATCATTTTGCAATTCGGAAGCGCCCCAACATCAAATGTCATTTTGGAATTTTTTAAGAATTCTAAAGCAGAGAAAATTTTACTAAATAATTTCGGTGATTATTTTGATCCTTCTCAAACATCGAAAAAAATATTAAGTATCAATCCTAATAAATTTTGCTCTGAAATTATTTTGACGGGAATAAAATCTGAGTCAAAAGATTGGTTAAATAATTTCATTTCGATGAATAAAATTGCTGCGTCATTTAAAAATAAAATTATCGAACGTGCAGATTTTCCATTTGAAGGAAGAGTGATTACAGAAACCATTTTTAATTTGCCAAACAAAGCAAATTTATTTATTTCAAATTCATTACCCATTCGTGATTTTGATTTCTTCGTTTCAAATTCCAAAAAAGACATTTCCCTTTTTACAAATCGTGGTGCAAGCGGAATTGACGGAATTAATTCAACTGCATTTGGTATTGCTCAGAAATCTAAGCAGCCAACTTATTTGATTATTGGTGATTTAGCTTTCTTTCATGATTTAAATGGTTTATATGCTTCGCTGAAATATAAAATTCCACTTACAATAATTTTAATCAATAATAATGGTGGCGGAATTTTTGAATCTTTACCAATTTCAAAGTATGATGTGTATTTCAAAGAGAACTTTGTAATGCCGTTAAATTTAGATTTCAAAAATATTGTTAAATCATTCGGTGGAAAGTTTATTCAAATAAAAAACTGGAATCATTTTTCAAAGGAACTAAAGCAAACCTCAAAAAGTAAAAACCTAACCGTTCTCGAAATTAAAACAGATGCAAAAAAATCAAAGCTTATTAGAAATGATTTTTGGCAAGTTGTGATTGAACAAATTGATAATTACATAAATGAAATTAAATATCAACGGGATTAACCATCACATATTAATTGACGAATCCAAACTTGACGCTGAAAAAATTCCAGTTTTATTTCTGCATGGATTTACAGGTTCTTCCGAAGATTGGCAATTCATTTTTGATAAAATTCCTGATGAATTTTTTCCTTTTGCAATAGATTTAATTGGTCATGGAAAAACTGACTCCCCACATGACAAAAAATTCTATTCTAGTTTATCACTGATTAGTCAAATAAAATCAATTATTGAATTCTTTCATTTTAGTAAAATTGTTTTAGTTGGTTATTCGATGGGCGGAAGAGTTGCTTTATCTTTCGCTGTGAAAAATCATTCTAATCTTGTTGGATTAATTTTAGAAAGCACAACTGCTGGCATTGAAAATATTGATGAACGCAAATCACGTGTTGAAAATGATTTCATACTTGCAGAAAATATTTTACAAAATGGAATTGAGAACTTTATCGATTTTTGGTTCAACACACCACTTTTTAAGAAATTGAAAACATTGCCTTCTTTTGATGAAATAATTCAAAAAAGAAAAAAGAATAATCCAATTGGTTTGGCAAATACTCTCTTTTCTTTTTCAACGGGATTAATGAGCAATCATTGGGAAAAATTAAATTCACTTGAAGTGCCAACTTTGTTAATCACTGGTGAAGATGATGAAAAATACACTTCAATAAATAAAAGAATTAACTCTTTGATAAAAAACTCATCACATAAAATCTTGCCAAACACATCTCACAACACACACTTAGAAAAACCGGAGCTTTTTACTAATTTAGTTATAGAATTTTTAAATAAGTTGAAAGGCTCAAATGAAATACAATTGGATTAAAGCAAAAGAATATCAAGACATCATTTACGAAAAGATGGATGGTATTGCAAAGATTACAATCAATCGCCCAGAAAAAAGAAATGCTTTTCGACCAGAAACAACACTTGAAATGTATGATGCTTTTGCAGATGCTCGAGAGGATTCAAACATTGGTGTTATTTTATTAACTGGCGCTGGTCCTGCAAAAGATGGTAAATATGCTTTTTGCTCTGGTGGTGATCAATCAATTCGTGGCGACAAAGGTTATGTTGGTAAAGATGGAGTTCCACGCTTAAATATTCTTGATGTACAAAAACAAATTAGAAGCATTCCAAAACCAGTAATTGCATTAGTTGCTGGATATGCAATTGGTGGCGGTCATGTTCTTCATGTCGTTTGCGATTTAACACTCGCTGCTGACAATGCGATCTTTGGTCAAACCGGTCCTAAAGTTGGCAGCTTTGATGGTGGATTTGGTGCAAGTTATCTTGCAAGAATTGTTGGACAAAAAAAAGCTCGTGAGATTTGGTATTTGTGTCGTCAATATAATGCAACTGAAGCTTATGAGATGGGTTTGGTTAATAAAATAGTGCCGGTTGATAAATTAGAAGATGAAGGAATTCAATGGGCAAAAGAAATTCTTGAGATGAGTCCACTTGCAATTCGATTGCTAAAATCTGCATTTAATGCTGAGCTTGACGGACAAGCAGGAATTCAAGAGTTAGCTGGAAATGCAACATTACTTTATTACATGAGTGAAGAAGCACAAGAAGGTAAAAATGCATACAACGAAAAAAGAAAACCTGATTTCAAAAAATTTCCAAGAGTTCCTTAATGATTAATCAACAAGAAATTTCTATTTCAAAATTTGATTCGTGGGTTTTAGCAAGTCGACCAAAAACATTACCCGCAGCAGTTATGCCGGTTTTAGTAGGAACAGCAATTGCAGTTCATGATGGGAAATTTAAATTGCTTGCTTCAATCGTTGCACTTATTTGTTCATTATTAATTCAAATAGGAACAAACTTAGTAAATGATCTTTATGATTTTTTGAAAGGCACTGATAAAAAAGAAAGATTAGGTCCATTGCGCGCGGCTGCTTCCGGAATTTTATCTGTAAAAGAATTAAAGATTGGAATTTATGTCGTCTTCGGTTTGAGTTTTATCTTAGGCATTTATCTTATTGCATTGGCTGGTTGGTTAGTTTTACTAATTGGAGTTTTATCAATCATTGCTGGAATAATTTACACAGCCGGTCCATTTCCACTTGCTTATAACGCACTTGGAGATGTTGCTTCATTTTTATTTTTTGGATTTATTGGAACTGTTGGAACTTATTATGTTCAAGCAGAAGAAATAACTCCATTTGTTTTTTGGTCTTCAATTCCTGTCGGTGCATTAATTACAAACATTTTAGTTGTAAATAATTATCGGGATAAAGAAGAAGATAAACTCAATGGTAAAAAAACTTTGGCTGTATTGTTTGGTGAAAGATTTGCAAGAATTCAATATATAGTTTTTATGCTCGCTTCTTATTCAATTTTATTTGTCGTTTATTTCACTTACAAAAAAAGTATTTGGGTTTTTTTACCAATATTATCATTACCAATTTCTATTAAATTAATTAAAATGCTTTACACACTTCGCGGAAAAGAGCTAAATAAAACTCTTGAGCTTACGGCAAAACTTTCTGCCATCTATGGATTGCTATTTGCAATTGGAATTTTATTATGACAATAAAAGAAGCCAAACTTTTTCCTTTTTCTCTCAAATTAAAAACTCCATTTCGCAACTCTAATTTCACAATTAATACAAGAGAAGGTTTTATTTTAAAACTTGAAGATGAAATTGGAAATGTAAGTTTTGGCGAATGTTCTCCTCTTTCTGGCTTTAGCAAAGAAACTCTAAATGAAGCCGAAGAAGAACTTTCTTCTTTTATAAAAAATATTAAATCAATAGAACCATCGTACAATTTTGATTTTGTTAACACAAGTGTTGCTTTTTGCTTTGAGCAAGCATTGTTCGGCTTGCAATTTCAAAGTGACGTAAATTTCAAAAACAATTTTGTACAGACAAAGAAAATAAAAACAAATGCTGTCGTTGGTTTGGTAGAAATTAATGATGCAATTGAATTAATCTCTAAAAAAATTGCAATTGGTTTCGATACATTCAAATTAAAAGTTGGAAGAGATAATCCATACGATGATTTTTTGTTAATTAAAAAAGTCAGGGAATTATTCGGTTACGATATTACTTTGCGTTTAGATGCTAACAGAAAATGGAATTCAGATGAAGCAATAGAATATCTTTCCAACTTGCAAGAATTTGACATTCAATATATTGAAGAACCTTGCGATTCAGTTTGTGGTTCTCTTAAAACATTTGAAAACATCAATATTCCTATTGCATTGGATGAATCACTAACTGATTATGATACCGCTCTTAACTTTATTGAAACTTGCGGTATAAAACATTTCGTAATTAAACCAATGATGATTGGTTTTAATTCAACATTAAAGTTGATAAAAGAAGCAAATGAGTTAGGTAAGTATGTAATCATTTCTTCCGCGTTTGAATCTTCAGTTGGTAAAAGTGGATTAGTTTTTCTTGCATCTCAGACTAATCATAATTTTGCTCATGGATTAGATACAATTTCTTTTTTTGAAAAAGATTTAGTTGATGATTTTTATAAATCAGAGAATTCTTTTATTGAATTTGATGTAAATAATTATCCACCAAAATTTAATTTTCATCAATGAAAATCATTTCTAACACAAATCATTGGTTTATCGAACAATGTAAATCCTTTTCTGACCGATATGCAATTATTACGAACGAAGAGAATTTAACTTATGACGAATTCAAGAATAAAATTATTTCATATTCGAAATTTTTAATTAAAAACGGCGTAAAAGAAAATGATCATGTTGGAATATTGTTTTCACATCGATATGAATTTTACATTCTAATAAATTCAATTTGGTTGATTGGCGCAATTCCAATTCCACTTAACACAAAAAACAATTCAGATGAAATTAATTACCAAATTCAAAAAGCTGATATTGATTTTATTATCGCTGACGATAATTTTTCAAACATGATATTTACCAAACCAAAAATTATCTTTTCGAAAAATGAAATCGATGAGATCAATTTTAATAACGATATAATTAAAATTAATAATCCAAGCTTTGAACCAAGCAAAACTGCATTAATCTTATTTACTTCTGGCTCAACGTCAAAACCAAAAGCTGTTGTGCATTCATTTATAAATTTATTTAACCATGTTTCAAGCGTTGAAAAAGAATTTAAACTTTCGCCAGATGATAAATGGTTAGCTTCTTTACCTTTCTATCACATTGGTGGATTTATGATTTTGATTCGTGCAATGTTGACAGGGGCATCAGTAATTTTTCCAAAATCATTAAAACATGAAGATATAAAAGAAAGTATGAAGCATTCTCCAACCTTCTCTTCATTTGTTTCTACAACAATGAAAAGATTTATTGAAGAGAACTATACACTGCCAAAAACTTTAAGATATATTTTTCTTGGTGGTGGACCAATTGAAAACGATCTTACTTTAAAATGCATGAGTAAAAATTATCCGATCGTTAAAGTTTATGGTTCAACAGAAACTTGTTCGATGGTTACTGCATTAATTCCCACAAAAATAAATTATGACTCAGTTGGAAAACCAATTGACGCTTCAACCTTTTTTAAAATTAATAAATATGAAGAGAAAAACTTTGGTGAAATTTTAGTAAAATCAAATTCACTTTTAATTGAATACTATAACGATGAAAAATATACTTCTGAAAAAATAATTAATGGATTTTATAAAACTGGCGATATTGGTTTTATGGATGAGAATGGATATTTGTTCATTATGAATAGACGTGAAGACATTATTATCAGTGGTGGTGAAAATGTGAGTCGCATTGAAGTTGAAAACGCATTATCAAAAATTCCTCAAATAAAAGATGTGTATGTTTTTGGGCTTCAAGATGAAACTTGGGGTCAAATTGTTACTGCGGCAATAGTTGGTGATAATATTTCACAAGATGAAATTAAATCCAAATTGAAAGAAAAGTTAGCTGCTTATAAAATTCCTAAAAAATATTTCTTCGTCGATAAGCTTCCGAAAAACGAACTTGGCAAAGTGTTAAAAAATGAATTACTCAAAAAACTCAACTTAAGTGTTGACTAAGTTTATCGTAAAAATCTTTTGGTAACTCAATTTTCTCAAACTTCTCTTTATAAACACAAACGTGAACAGTTTTTGCCATTGCGGTAAATTCTTTATCTCGATAAAATCTGTAAGATATTTCAAATGAAGATTTTTTAATCATGCTAACCACAACTTCTACAACAAGTTCATCTCCAACTTTAATTGGTTTAATAAAATCAGCTTCTGCATGCATAATTGGTAAAATGTAATCTTGATCAAAGAAGAAATTTCTTTCAGTGGAAAGACTTCTCATAAAATCTTCATATGCTGCATGAACATACTTAAATATACTTGCATAAAAAATTATTCCTGCAGGATCTGCATCATAGAAATAGACTTTTATATTTGTTATGAACATATTATCTCTCTTTTTGTTTTCAAATTTACTTAACTATTTTTCAAATTACATTATGAATTTCTCTTAACTTTGCAAGCATAATTCTTATGAATGGAGCAGATATCAAATCAATTTTCTTTTTTTTAATTATTACAATTTCTATTTCCGCACAGGAAATCAAAAGAGAATTCTATCCAAACGGAAGAATTAAATCTGAAGGATATTACATCAATAATCTTCGCCACGGCATTTACAAAGAATTTTATGAAAACGGAAAACTTTGGAAAGAATGGAATTACGTTAATGGAAAAGAAGATGGGATTTCAACTTGGTATTTTGAAGATGGCACGAAAAGTATGGAATGGAATTACATCAATGGTAAACTCGAAGGAATTTCAAAATGGTATTATGAAAGTGGTGAACTTTGGGCAGAAGCAAATTACGTAAATAATTTTCAGGAAGGCTTTACAAAAACTTATTATAAAAGTGGAAAACTTTTAGCGATATGGAGCTATAAAAATGGGAAGCTAAATGGTTTGTCAAAAATATTTTTTGAAAATGGTAATGTTGAAGTTGAACGAAATTATGTTGATGATAAACTCGAAGGCATTAGTAAAGTTTATTATGATTTTGGTAAACTTGCACTCGAAGCTAAATATGTTAACGATAAACTTGATGGAGAATCATATTTATATTATCCGGATGGTTCAATAAAAGTAATTGACACTTACAAAGATGGACAGATTGTAAAAAGAATTCGTTATAATATTCAAGGTAAATTTGATAAAGTTGAAGAAAGTTTTGATGAATATTATGATGAAGGAACTTTTAAAAGGTCTCTTCATTTTCGCGAAGGGAAATTAGAAGGAGAAATTAAAGAGTATTATTCAAATGGTTTTTTAAAATCGATATTGAATTATAAACAAGATAAACTTGAAGGTCCTGCTAAATATTATAATGAAAATGGTACCATTGCCGAAGAAGTAAATTTTCAAAACAATTATCGAGATGGAATTTCAATTCAATATAACAATGAAGGAATTAAAGTCGCTGAAATAAATTATTCTTCTGGAATCAAAGAAGGAGAAGCAAAAACATTTTATCCCAGTGGTGAACTTGAATCAATTCAAAACTATCAATACGACAAGCTTAATGGAATCGTAAAATGGTTTTCTAAAAAGGGAAAATTAATTGCTGAAGAGAACTATTACGATGGAATTAAAAACGGAATTGCAAAATATTTTTTTGAAGATGGTTCAATTTCAGATTTTATGGTTTACAAAAACAATTTGTTGAATGGCAAAATAATTTCTTATGATAAGAATGGAAATGTAATTATTTCATCAGATTATAAAGATGGTGAACAAGTCAAATAATTTATAGCTTCAAAGGAGATTGTTCAATGGAAAAATTATTTTTTCTTTTTTCATTTTTTATTTTTTTTATTTCAATTGTCTTTGGGAAATATGAGTTTGTTGGCAAGGTAAAATCATATTCTTTAGAATCGAACAGAATCGAGTTTCAACTTACTAATGCAAAACTAAATATTTACATTTTAGAAAATAACATTATTCGTTTCCGCTATACAAATCAAAGTGAATTCAGCAAAGCTCCATCTTATGCTGTAATCTATAAACAAAATGAAAAGACAAATTTTTCCTTCAAAGAGGAAAAAGAAAAATTTATAATCTCAACTGATGAATTAATTATTCAAATTAGAAAAGAGCCGTGCAGAATTTCCATCTTCGATAAAGAGATGAATTTAATTAATGCCGATGAAGAAAGTTTTGGAGTTTCTTTTGATGCCGATGAAGTTCGTTGCCACAAAAAATTATTTAATGATGAAAAATTTATTGGACTCGGTGAAAAATCAAAGGAAAATTTGATAAAGAATGGCGAGCAATACACAATGTGGAATACTGACTTTCCTGCTTATACTTCAACTAAAGATGAACTTTACATGTCAATTCCATTTTTTATGGGTGTAAGAAATTATAAAGCATATGGAATTTATTTCGACAACACTCATAAATCTTATTTCAACATGGGTGCATCAAATAATCGCTTTTATTGGTTTGGTGCAGATCGTGGTGAAATGGATTATTATTTCATTTATGGACCGGAAATGAAAAGAGTGATTTCTGATTTCACGAAATTAACCGGCAGAATGGAACTACCGCCAATGTGGGCTTTGGGTTATCAACAAAGTAGATGGAGTTATTATCCTGAATCAAAAGTAAGAGAAATTGCCGAAGGTTTTAGAACAAGAAATATTCCTTGTGATGTAATTTATCTTGATATTCATTACATGGATGGATATAGAGTTTTTACTTGGGACAAGAATCGTTTTCCCGATCCACCTAAAATGCTTTCAGACTTAAAACAAAAAGGATTTAAATTAATTACAATAATTGATCCTGGAGTAAAAGCAGATTTAAATTATCATGCAGCAAAAGAAGGATTGGAAAAAGATTTATTCATAAAATATCCTGATGGAATTCCTTATCAAGGTGAAGTTTGGCCAAGCTGGGCTTATTTTCCTGACTTCACAAAAAAAGAAACACGTGATTGGTGGGGCTTCAAACTTTCTTCTTTTATGAATGATGGTGTTGAAGGTTTTTGGAACGATATGAATGAACCAGCAACTTGGGGTGGTGGAAATATTCCTGATTTTGTTCAATTTGATGATAATGGTTTTCATGCAGACCACAAAAAAATTAGAAATGTTTATGCACTCGAAATGGCTCACGCTACACGCGATGGTTTAAAAAAATATTCAAACAAAAGACATTTTATTTTAAGTCGTGCTGGTTTTGCTGGTATGCAAAGATATGCTGCAAATTGGACTGGTGATAATGCTGCAACTGAAGAGCATTTAAGACTTGCTTTGATTATGCCTGTTAATATTGGTTTGAGTGGTCAACCGTTTATTGGTTCTGATGTTGGTGGATTTATGAACGGCGAACCATCAAATGAATTGTATATTCGTTGGATGCAGCTTGGTTCATTCACACCATTTTTCCGTGGACACTCGTCCATTGATACAAAAGCAAGAGAACCTTGGGCTTTTAACGAATTCACAGAAGAGAATGTTCGTCAAGCAATTCAATTAAGATATAGATTACTTCCTTTCTGGTATAATGAATTTTATAATTCAACAAAAACTGGTTTGCCAATTATGCGGGCAATGTTTTTAAATTTTCAAGATGATGAGAATTGTTATTCGCAAAATGCACAATATCAATTTATGATTGGAGATAATCTGTTAGTTGCACCAGTTGTAACTTCTATAGATAAAACAAAAAAATTCTATTTGCCGAAAGGTGATTGGTATGATTGGATAAACAATAAAATTGTTAGTGGTGGCGATAATAAAATTTTAGAAGTGCCAATAAATAAAATTCCTCTTTTCATAAAAAAAGGTGGAATGATTCCAATGCAAGAAGTTCAAAATTATGTTGGTGAAAAAAATATTAATCAACTTGAATTGGTAATTTTCCCAGCAGAAAAATCAAGTTATTCAATTTATGAAGATGATGGAATTTCTTATGATTATGAAAAAGGAATTTATTCGATAACCAGTTTTACTTTTTCACAAGATAGTAATTCTTCGAAATTAGAAGTTGTTAAAGAAAAAAATGGATTTGAAACCAAACGTAAATCATATTTATTTACTATTTTGAATTGCAACAAACCAAAGGAAATAGTTTCATTACAATTTACAAGCAGCGAGATTAATTACGAATATGATTCAGCACTTAGAATATTAAAGATGAAAGTCCCAGATAAACAAAATTTTTCTATTAACATTAATTTTTAATAAAGATGAAATAACATGAAAAACACTTCGATAATAACATTGGGAATAATCCTTTTTTTAACAAACTCATTTTTAGGAGAAACATTGTACCGCCGCGATACATTTTTATTTAAGTCATATAGAGACACAACTGAATTTTATCAGCATTATAAACAACTTGATAAATATTATTCAGATAAAAAACTTGGTTCTTGGGTTGAAAACGGAAAAACCTTTTTTAGAATTTTTGCACCTTCGGCAGATTTGGTAAAACTGTGTTTATTCAAAAAACCGGATGATAAAAAATCTAAAGAATATTTTATGATTCGTGATGAAGATGGTGTCTGGCAAATTGAAATTGATTCACAATTATATGGAATGTTTTATGGTTATAAAGTTTATCATAAAGGTGATGATTTTACTAATACCAATATGCCTGTTTGTATAGATCCTTATGCAAAAGCAAATGCAACATTCACCGATTACATGAATCCGAGACTTTCTATCATTCTTAAAGATGAAAATTATGATTGGGAAAATGACACATGGATTCAACGTGATTGGCGAGATTTAATCATTTATGAAATGCACGTCCGAGATATGACTGCACATAAATCAAGCGGTGCAAAAAAAGCTGGAACATATCAAGGATTAATTGAACCCGGAATTAAAGGTGGACTTGAATACATCAAAAAGCTTGGTGTTAATACAGTTGAACTTCTGCCATCACAAGAATTTGGTTATTGTGAAATTCCTTACAAAGATTCTATCGCTGGAAAATTTAACAGCTGGAATCCTTATGAAAGAAATCATTGGGGTTACATGACTGCATCATTCTTTGCACCCGCTTCATATTACAGCACAGAATGGAAAACATTCAAATGGAAAAAATGGATTGGAACTGATGGTAAACAAGTGAAAGATTTTAAAGATATGGTTAAAGCTTTTCACAAAGCTGGAATTGGTGTAGTTATGGATGTTGTATATAATCATCTTTCAGAATATGAAGTTGGAAATCTAAAACAAATTGATAAAGAATATTATTTCCGTCTTGATGAAAAAGGAAATTACATCGCAGAAAGTTATTGTGGCAACGACCTAAAAACAGAACGACCTATGGTTCGTCGATTGATTATAGAAAGTCTAATTTATTGGATGAAAGAATATCATGTTGATGGTTTTCGATTTGATTTAGGAAAATTAATTGATTGGAAAACCGTTGAATTGATTTCCGAAAAATTGAGAGAGATTAATCCAAATGTTATAATTGTTTGTGAACCTTGGGGTGGCGGTTATGACCCAACTGGTTTTTCAAAAAGGAATTGGGGTGCATGGAATGACCAAATTAGAAATGGTATAAAAGGTGAAAATCCTTTTAACGGATTAGGCTGGGTTTTTGGTCATTGGTATGGAAATAATTCTTTAGAAAGAATTAAAAGTTATGTTAATGGAACATTAACTCGTGATTCTCTTGGACTATTTTTAAAGAAAGAACATTCGGTAAATTATCTTGAATCTCATGATGGTTTTACATTTGGAGATTTTATTCGCATTGGCACAAAAGAAGTCGATCCTCATAAAATTATCAAAGATGTTGATAAACATGTTCGTCTTACTCCACTACAAGAAAAAATAAATCGACTTGGCGCATTGTTCTTATTCACATCACAAGGAATTACGATGATTCAAAGTGGACAAGAGTTTGCTCGTTCAAAAGTAATTCCTTACAACATTTCTGTTAAAGATACCAACAAAGGAAGAATCGATCATAATTCATATGAGAAAGACAATGAAACTAATTATATCAATTTTAAGCATGCAGAAATCAATCAAGGTTTATGGAATTATTACAAAGGATTAATTGAGTTAAGAAAAAAATATAATGCGTTTCGTCATGCAAATTATGAAGATATTATTTTTTATGAACATCCCGATAGTAAATTTGGATTGAGTTATTTATTGAATTATGGCAATCAAAAATTTGTGGTTCTGTTTAATGCTGATCAATCACAGAAACTTGAATTTCCACTTCCAGATGGAATTTGGGAAGTAATTGTTGATAAAGATCATTCGGGAATTAATACGTTATATGTAACTGGTGGTACTTTTACTTTAGAGCCAATAACTGGTGCGGTATTAAGATTAAAGGATTAAGTGTGATGTTGAAAAATATTTTATTTATAATCTTTCTATCAACAACAATTTTATTTTCACAAGAAGATAGTTTAATCATTCCTCTTCGTTCAGTTGATTCAACAATTGTTCAAGATGTTCGATATGCAACCACGAATAATTTTACGGGAAGAGTTTTATATCCATCTTCAATTGTTTTCTTAAGAAAAGTTGTTGCTGATAGTTTATCCAAGGCAAATGCATATTTCAAAAAATATTATAATTATAGAATTAAAATTTATGATGGATACCGTCCAAGAAGAATTCAGAAAATAATGTGGTCAATTATTCCGGATGATAAATTTGTTGCAAATCCTGCAAAAGGTTCTCGCCATAATCGTGGTGCAGCAGTTGATATTACATTGATTGATTCTCTCGGCAATGAATTGGATTTCGGAACAGGATTCGATGATTTTACTGAGAAAGCAAGTCCAACATATATGAACTTTCCACAAAAAATTCTTGATAACAGAAAATTGTTGAAAGATGTAATGAGTAAATTTGGATTCACACAATTAGATAGTGAATGGTGGCATTTTGATTTCAAAGATTGGAAAAATTTTTCTATTCCAGATGATGGTTCTAATTAGATTTGATTGATAACCTTATAAAATTAATTATCAAGAATAGATTGCTTTTCTTAAAGATTTTTCGATAGCTTCTTTAAACTTTCCAAGATTCACAGGTTTTGCAAAAATATATTCAACACCAAATTCTTTATATTCAGATTCTACAGCACTGTTCACATCTCCGCTTAAAACAATTACTGGTGGTCTATATTTTAATTGCGTTACATTTAATTGTTTTACAAATTCATAACCATTCATAATTGGCATATTATGATCTGTAATCACTAAAGCTGGTAGTGATTCTTTGATGATATCAAGTGCCTTCTTTCCATTTTCAGCTTCAAGAATATTATAATTTGGCATCAAGCTTTTTAATAACTTGGAATAGAGCAAGCGATCTGTTCTGCTATCATCAACTAATAATAAATATGATGAGGCAACTGGAATTGAAAAAATAAATTGCGAACCTTTACCAACTTCACTTTTAACCCAAATATCTCCACCATGTTTTTTTATTATATCATGAACTAATGATAAACCTAATCCACTTCCTTTTTCTCCGGCAGTTCCACTCGTAGTGAATTTTGTATCTACTTTGAAAAGTTTTTGAATATCTTCCTGCTTAATTCCAACGCCATTATCTTTAACACTAAATTCGACTTGCTTCATCTCAACATTCAACTTTGCTGAAACAACAATTTGACCTTCCGGCTTGGTAAATTTTATTGCATTTGAAATCAAGTTATTAAAAACTTGCAACAACAAATTTTCATCAGCATGTATGAAAAAATCTTTATCAATTTCATTTATTAACTTAATCTTCTTTTGAAGAGCTGCACCGGATAATATTTGAAAAGATTTTTCTATAATAAATTTTGCATTGATTCTATCAGGTTCAAATTTGATTCTACCAGTTTGTAAGCGAGTCCAATCTAACAATGAATTGACTAAACTCAACATACTCTTTGATGATTCTTTTATGAACTGAATATATTGAGTTCTCTTTTCTTCATCCATTGATTTATCTGTCAAGAGTAAATCTGCAAATCCAATGATTGAACTAAAAGGTGTTCTCAAATCGTGAGAAATGATTGAAATGAAACGGTCTTTTGTTTCATTAAGTTCGCGTAATTCATTAGCAGATTTTTTTAATTCTTCTTCGGCACGTTTTGCAATAGTAATATCACTTATGATTCCAAATACCTTTTGAATTTTTCCTCGTTCATCTCTTACACATGTAATTTTATTTTCGATCCAAATAATATTTCCATATTTATCAATTATTCGATACTCAAGTGTTTCCATATTCCTGATTGGGTCTGCATAAAGTCTATCCATTTTTTCGCCAACAGCATCAATATCATCGGGATGAATAATTTTCCCCCAGAGTTCTTCATCTTCTAAAAATTCTTGGGGTTCATAACTGGTAATTTTTTTAATAGCATTTGTATAAAAAACAGCTTTCAGTTTATTATTGATTTTTTCAGCAGCCCAGATGCACTCATTAATACTTTCTGTTATCGAGCGATATTTTGTTTCACTTTCTAATAATGCTTGGCGAGCTTTGCTTTCTTCTGTTTCATCTCTTAAAACCCAAACAAAAAATTTATCAAGTTCAAATTCATAATAAGAAACTGAATTTTCAGCTTCGAAAGTTGAACCATCTTTTTTTAATGCTGTAAATGTATATCGAGACGGAACTTCTTTCCCTTCTTCAGCTAAATCAATAAAATTTGAAATTCTCCATCTATCTTTTTCGTGTATTAATTGTAAAGGATCAAGACCTAATAATTCCGATGCACTTTGATATCCAAACATTTTCACAAAAGAATCATTCATTAGTGCAAATTTTTTCTTATGGATTAGAGCAATTCCATCAACAGATGCTTCAAATACAGAACGAATTAGCATCATGTCTTTTTCTGATTCTTTTTTTAGCGTGATATCTGTTAAAATGAAATTGAAGTATTTTTCTTTATTAACCTTATTTTCAGTTGAGGTTATACTTGCAAGCACAAAAATTTTGTGTCCCGATTTATTTATCAAAGGAATTTCAATTGAAGTTTCTTTGATATTTATTAAGTCGTCAAAATCAAAGCTATTGTTAAGCAAAAATTCTGGATCAATTAATTCACGCAAATTTATTTTACTGAGTTCATTAGATTTAAATTGAAATGCTTCTTGAAATTTTTCATTGGCAAATGTTATAAATCCACGTGGGTCGGTTGTCAAAATATAATCAGGTGAATTTGCAACAATATTCCGAAACTTTTCTTCGGATTCTCTTAAAGCTTTTTCGTTTTTAATTTTTTCAGTTACATTATTGCACAGCAGAAATAGAATTTCATCATCATCGGGAATTGTTCCAGCTTCAATTTCAAAATAATCAGCACTTTCATCATCAAATCCAACTGACAGAATATTTTTCCATTTATTTTTTTCTTTTATCTCTTCCTTGATTTTTATTAATTCAGAGTCATCAAGTTTTGGAAATATTTTATTTATCGGTTTTCCGTAAACTTCACTTTTTGTCAAGCCAAATAAACGAGAAGCTGATTCATTCCAAAATATGATTCTACCATTTTTATTAATTCCAATTAATCCATTAACGATAGTAGCAACAATTTGCTGATAAGTTATTAACTCTTTCAATTCATCATCGTGCAATTGATGATCATCAACATCTGTAATCTTCTGAAAGAGTGCGTAAAGTTTATATTCATCAAACTCTTCTTCGCTAATTACAACGAGTGAAATCTTATAGCTAATTTCTTTCTCGTCAACAAGAAATGGAATTTTAACTGTTACTAATTGTTTTTTATCTATTGCATCTTCAATATGTTTTTTGAAAAGCAATTGTGATAATTTTTTCTTTTCAGAATTTAATGTATCCGGTTCAAGAAGATAGAAGTAATTTGTAAAATCACTCAATGATGATTCTTCAATTAATCCTTCATCATTTATCTTGAAATAGAAATCAGAAATTTTACTTAAGAATAAATCTATCCCAGAAATGTCAATTGTTTTTTGCTTTATTTTTTCGCCAGATATTTTTACATCTTCAAGAATTAATATTCCACCGGCTGGTTCACCGGAAAGTGAGATTGGTGTTCCTTTTAATATTAGAGAAACTTTACCGCCAACGACTGTTTTACTTGATTGGATTTCTTTTTCAAAAGCTTCACCATTTTTCAATAGATCAAGCTCAGGACGAATGTCAATAGATTCAAAAATTCTGTTAGTATAAATGCTTTGACCAATCACATTCTTTGGATTTTCACCAAGCACGCCCGGAAAGTGAAAGAAATTTTCATTTACAAATTTTATAGTCCAATCTCTTTGAAAAATCATAATTCCAATTGGAGCGAACTCTAAAATATCCTTAAATGATATTTCACTTTTTGAGCCTTCAAATGTTTTGCTTGAAAATGTTGCCATCAATAATTACTTAATTAATTTCTAATTTAATTTATTAATTAGAACAACCAATTAAAATAGCATTAAACTAATCGAGAAATTTCATTCAGAATTTTATCTGTTGCACCAATATTATTTATCACGAAGTCCAAGCATATTTTTCCTTTTTCCATTCTCAATTTTTCATTTTGAAAAAGATTGCGTAAAGTTTTATATGCTTCTTTTTTGTTTTTAATTTCAGTTGCACCACCAATTTTCAACAGTTGTCGAGCTTCTTGACTATTTTCATTTTTAGGACCAAACAAAACAGGAATTCCATAAACAGCAGGTTCAAGAACATTATGAATTCCTTGTTTGAAACTTCCACCAACATAAGCAATATGAGCATAATAATAGAGCGTTAATAAAATTCCGATTGAATCAATTATAATTATTCTTTCATCAGAATAATTATTCATTAATGAAAATCTTATTGTTTTGTTTTTCCCAATGAATTGGTTTTCAAGGTTTTCAATATGAATTATAGTTGGCTCGTGAGGAACAATTATGCAAATCAAGTCTTTTTCATATTTAAGTAATTTCTGAATCGCAGGAATCAAAACTTCTTCATCACTTTCCCAAGAACTTCCAATTACAAAAACTTTTTTTCCATCAAACAAATTTTCTTTGAATAATTTTTTTTCTTTTGCTTGTAAACTTTTTTGATAAACTCTATCAAAACGAGTATCGCCAACTGATAAAAGTTTTTCTGGTTTTAAATTGAAATCCAAAAAATTTTTTACATCATTTTCAGACACGCACAAAATTTTGGTGAATGAATTAAAAAGAGATTTGTGAAAACTTTTGGCAATAAACCATTTACGTGGAGTATTTTTTCTCATGGTTGCATCTACAATCACAAACGGCACATTGCTTTCTTCTAATTTCCAGATCAAGTTTGGCCAGATATCGTAACGCATAAAAATTGCGAGATTTGGGCGAACAAGTTTTATAAATCTCTCAGCTGCAAAAGATGTATCAAATGGCAAGTAAACAATTACATCTGCAAAAGGATATTTCAATGAATTGTTATAACCAGATGGAGAAAAGAATGAAACCAAAATATTTATATCATTTTCTTTTTTCATTCGTTCAATGATTGGTTTAGCTTGTTCAAATTCTCCCATTGAGGAAGAATGAAACCAAATCATTTTCTTTTTTCTATCAATTCCTGCAAGATTGATTATTAAATTTTCGAATAATTTTTCTCGTCCTTTAACACCGGATCTTATTTTGGAATTAAAAATTTGAGCAATAAGAATTATCACTTTTGCAATAGGAATGAAAAAAACATTGTAAAATAAATACCAAAATTTTTTCATAAACTTTTCATGAAGTTTTGTAGATGACCGAGCACAAGCTGCGGTGTAACGTCTTTCATACATTTGAAATGTTTCTTTGGACAATTATTTCGACCAATATGGCTACATGGTCTGCAATTAAGTGAATTATTTTCAACAATAATATTTTTCACACCAAAAGGTGAAAAGCCAAAACTTTTAATTGTTGATCCAAATATAGCAACAATTGGAATTTTTAGTGCTGAAGCTAAATGCATTAATCCAGAATCATTTGTAATAATCAATGAACAAGATTTCATATTGGAAGCAGTTGCAAATAAATCATTTTCGTTTTGATAATTCCTTGCACCAGCAATATTATTTTCAAGCTCTTTGCAAATTTCTTTATCCGCAGTTCCGCCAAAAATCGAAATTGAAAAACCTTTGCTGATCAATTCATTGCCTAATTGTATAAAATATTCTGGCAGCCATCTTTTTGTAAAATGTTTAGCTCCAGGACAAATTCCAATGTTTTTATTATTTGTCTGAATTCTATCTCCAGGAAGAAAAAAATCTAAGCCTTGATCGTCAAGCTCAACGTTCGCCACTTCTGCGTATCGTTCAACAATATTTTTAGAATTTTTTAACAAATCTATTTTGAAATAAACTAAAAGCAATTTCTTAAAAGTTGGTTTTATGAATTTTTTAGTTTCAGCATTGCTGCTTCTGGTTATTCTTCTGCTGTAAAAATTATTTTGAAGATCAATAATTAAATCATATTTGTTTGCGGATATTTCACTGGCAATTTGTTCAATATTACTTTTCGAAAATTCAATTATGTTAGAAATATTCGGGTTGAATTTGTAAACATCTGCAAATTCTTTTTTGACAAGAAAACTAATTTCTGCATTAGTAAATTTCTTTTTTAGTAGGCGAACAATTGGAGTTGTAAGTAGAACATCTCCAAGCGAGCTCAATCGAACAACTAATATTTTGAATTTTGTAATAATAATTCACCGTAGAAATTCATTACAAAATTAGCCAATAATAACTTGGCTTTCCATAAGATTGGAAGAAACGAGCAACTTCTTTATTTTTGCAACAAACAATAAGGAATTATTATGACAACGTTACCACCTCCAGCTGTGAAATATTTTCCTGAAGATTCTATTGAAAAAAAATGTTATTCATTTGCTGAATCATTGAAAGAGTATTTACCGGTTCCAAACGATCGAAATCGTCTTGCATTTAATATTTATCGCTACGTTAAAGGTGAAGGTGATGTTCCTGAAGTTATGGTTAGAAATACTAAAGTAAAAATTGAAGGGATTACTGCATCAGAATTAGCTAAAAAGATTGAAGAAGAAGTTGCAAGAATAAAAGGATAATTATCAGTACACAGATTTAGTTCAATCAATCTGTGTACTGCAATTTAATTTTAATAAGCCTCGCGAGATTCTCTCAAAAATTTCTCAACTAAAAGAACATCTTCTTCGCTTCCAATATAAATTGGAGTTCTTTCATGTAAAGCTTCTGGTTTCTTTTCAAGAATTCTTTGTTTACCATCAGTTGCTCTTCCACCAGCAGCCTCAACTATAAATGCCATTGGGTTACATTCATAGCAAAGTCTTAGCTTTCCTTTTGGATTTCTTCTATCGCCAGGATAAATAAAAATTCCACCATAAAGAAGAGTGCGATGAATATCAGCAACCATTGAACCGACATAACGAGCTTGATAAGGTTTTCCATCATAATAATTTGCTTGAAGGTATTTTATATAGTCTTTCAAACCTTGAGGCCATGAAAAATAATTTCCTTCATTCAAACTATAAATTCTTCCAGATTTTGGAATTTGAATATTATCATGTGAAAGAAGAAATTCTCCAAAAGCTGGATCGAGAGTAAAGCCGTAAACTCCATGTCCTGCTGTATAAACAAAAATTGTACTTGAACCATAAACAATATAGCCAGCAACTTCTTGTTTATAACCTGGCTGTAAACAATCCTCTAAAGTTCCGGGCCCATCGCCTGGACTAATTCTTTTATAAATTGAAAAAATAGTACCGATACTAATATTTGCATCAATATTTGAAGAACCATCAAGTGGATCGAAGAGTAAAACATATTTTCCTATTTTCTTATCTGGAGGAAGATGAATGATATCTTCTTCTTCTTCACTTGCCATAACACAAAAGTGACCGCCATGATCCATTGCTTTCACAAGCATTTCATGAGCAAAGATATCAAGCTTTTTTACTTTTTCTCCATGAACATTTTCATCACCAGTAAAGCCAATAATATTAACCAAACCAGCTTTGTTAACTTCAAGAGAAATCATTTTTGCTGCGAGACCAAGTTGCAATAGTATTGATGAAAGTTCTCCGGTTGCTTCGGGATGTGCTTTTTCCCCTTCAAGAATATGGCGTGGTAAAGTCATGAACCTTTTTGTTGCCATAAATTTTTCCCTAAGTTGTTTTTAGAATTTCCTGATCTTTATATTGAAGCTGGTACAATTTATAATAAATTCCTTTCTTTGCCAATAGTTCTTGATGATTTCCCATTTCTTTTAATTCACCTTTGTGCATTACAAGAATTTTATCTGCATTTTGAATTGTTGACAAACGATGAGCTATTACAATAGATGTTCTACCAACTAATAATTTTTGAATTGCATTTTGAATAAGAATTTCTGTTTCGGTGTCAATACTTGATGTAGCTTCATCAAGAATTAAAATTTGCGGATCATATGCAAGTGCACGAGCAAATGAAATTAATTGTCTTTGACCAACACTTAAAGTCGCACCTTTTTCTTTAACTTCTTCATTATATTTATTTGGAAGTTGAGAAATAAATTTATCCGCACCAACAGTTTTTGCTGCTTCAATTATTTTCTCTTCTGTAATTTCTTCATTGCCTAAACTAATATTAGTTTTTATATCACCGCTGAAAAGAAAAACATCCTGCAAAACAACCGAGATATGTTTTCTCAATTCTCTTTCATCCAAAGTTCGAATATCAATTCCATCAAGTGTAATCGTTCCTTTTTCAATTTCATAAAAACGGGAAAGAATATTGATAATACTTGATTTTCCAGCTCCTGTTGCACCAACAATCGCAACAGTTTCTCCTGGATTAATTTTAAATGAAATATTCTTTAAAACATATTCACCAGGATTATAGGCAAACCAAACATTTTTAAATTCAATTTCACCTTTGAATGAATTTAACTTAACCGGCTCTTTTGGATTTGGAATTATTGTATTATCGTCAAGTAATTTAAAAATTCTTTCTGATGCTGCCATTGCACCTTGAAGAATATTATACTTTTCGGATAAATCTCTCACAGGTCGCCAGAACATTTCAACAAATTGAATGAACGCAAATAAAACACCGATGGATAAATGTTTTTGAATTACTTCTCCGCCACCATACCAAATAATTAATCCGATTGCAATGGAGTTGAGCAATTCTATAAAAGGATAAAAAATGGCGTAATAAAAAATTGATTTTATGTTTGCAACTTTATGATCGTCATTGATTGAAGAAAACTTTTTAAGTTCACTTTTTTGTTTTGCAAAGATTTGAACCACATTCATTCCAGTTATATGTTCTTGCATGTAAGAATTCAATCTTGCTAAATGTTTACGAACATCGCGATAAGTTTCTCTAACCTTTTTTCTAAACAAGAAAGTTGCAAAAACTAAAACTGGCATTACTGCTAAAGTTACTAATGCTAAATCCCACGACATTGAAAACATAAAAACGAAAATCCAGATAATCACAAAAACATCACTGAATATTTCTACTATTCCACTTGAAAACATTTCATTGAGTGCATCAACATCATTTGTTACACGAGTTACAGTTCTTCCAATCGGAACTTTATCAAAATATTTTAAAGATAATTTTTGAACATGTGCAAACAACTGAGTTCGCAAATCATAAATTGTTTTTTGACCAATTAACTCTGTAAAATAAGTTAAAAAGTATTGAACGATCGATTGAAATATTAAAATTCCAAACAAAGCTAAAATAATTAAGAGTAATCCATGATAATCTTTGTTTGCAATATTATTATCAACTGCAATTTTTGTAAGGACGGGTCGTAATGATGGAAGAGCTGCAACTATGATATTCATGAAAATTGCAAGAATAACATATTTGCGATAAGGTTTAATGTAGGTCAAAAGACGCTTCATTAATTTTGCATCGTAAGCTTTACCTAATATTTCATCATCCTTTTGATCTGCCATTATTATCCCAATTCCGAAAGTTCTTCTTCGAGTAATTGTTTGTTATGTAAGTCCGCATAAATTCCATTTAGCAATAGCAACTCATCATGTGTTCCTTCTTCTGCAATTTTTCCTTTATCGAGTACAAATATTTTATCACAATCTTTTACTGTTGAAATTCTATGACTAATAATTATGCTTGTTCTATTTTTCATAAAAGATTTTAATCGTTTGAGAATTTCCTCTTCGGTGCGAGTATCAACCGCCGAAAAAGAATCATCAAGAATTAATATTTTAGGATTGATTGCTAACGCTCTTGCTAAAGTTGCTCTTTGTTTCTGTCCGCCACTTAAAGTAATTCCTCTTTCACCAAGAATAGTTTCAAACTTATTAGGAAATGTTTCAACATCTTTTTTCAGCTGAGCAATTTCTGCAACGTATTCAACTACTTCTTGATTATTTTCATCGAGACCATAAGTTAAATTATTTGCAAGCGTATCAGAAAATAAAAATGCATCTTGAGGAACAAAACCAATATTTTTTCTAAGATTCTCTAATGGTATTTTTTTAATGTTCTTACCATCTATTAAAACTTCTCCCGAACTTACATCATAAAGACGAGCTACCAAATTGACCAATGAAGTTTTACCAACTCCAGTGCTTCCAATGAATGCAACTGTAGAACCTTTTTCTATTTTAAGAGAAATATTATCTAAAACTAAAGGCAGATTTTCTCTATACTTAAAACAGACATTTTGAAATTCAATCTCTCCATCAATATTTTGAATTGAATCATCAGCTTCTTCATCAGTAATTTCATATGGTTCATTAAAAATTTTTAGAAGTCGTTTCATACTTGCATCTGCTTGTTGAATCATATTTGCAACCCAACCGAATGCAATCATTGGCCAAATCAACATTAACAAATAAGTAAGAAATGCAAACATGGTTCCCAATGAAAGTTGTCCATTGATAATCATTGTTCCACCTTTCCACAAAACTATAATTGATGATAAACCAGCAATCATATAAAAGATTGGCTGAAAAAGTGAACGAATTTTTACCAAGTCCATATTTCTTTTTAAGTATTCTTTGCTTTCACTTTCGAACTGTTTGATTTCATATTCTTCACGTAGATATGATTTTATTACTCGAATGCCACTAAAATTTTCTTGTGCTTTTGTTGTAAGGTCTGAAAATTTCTCCTGAATTTTTGTATAACGTACATGAATTTTTTTCATTACCAAATAAACAGCAAAGCTCAATAATGGCAATGGTAATAAAGCATAAAGTGTTAATGTTGTGTTCATCCATAACATAATTGGAAGAATTAAAAAGAATCTCATTCCAGTATCAATCGAATACATTACTGCAGGACCGACAAACATTCTAACTGCGCTTATATCACTTGTAGCATGAGCCATAATATTGCCGGTTGAATTATTCTGGAAAAATCTTAAAGGAAGTTTTTGAATGTGCTGCCAGAAATCTTGTCTTAAATCAAATTCAATTTCACGAGAAACAACAATAATTGTTTGTCTAATCATGAAGCGAAAAATTCCAGCTAATGCAGATGTACCGACAATCAGAAAAGCATTTTTAATTACAAGATTAAAATCAATGTTCTTTTTAAGTTCATCTATTGAAGATCTTAAAAGAAGAGGAATATAAACTCCGCCAATATTGGAAAGTATGATGAATAATATCCCAAGCAGAATTTTATATTTATATCTGCTAAAGTATTTATTTAGATGGGATAAATTTTTGAACAATCAAAAACCCTTCGATAATGTATAATGAATAATGTAAAATGTATAATTGATAATATATAAAATTCAAAAATGGGTGAAATAGTTCAAAATTTATAAAAACACTTTTTCATTATTTTACATTATAAATTTTACACTTTACATTTTTACTCAATGATTCCAAATCCTGTGTACTTTTGTAAAACTTTTGGAACAACAACTTTTCCTTCAGGAGTTTGATTGTTTTCCAAAAGTGAAACCATCAATCTACTTGTAGCTAAACCAGATCCATTTAATGTATGAACAAATTCTGTTTTCTTTGATTCTTCTCTCTTAAATCTAATATTTGCACGTCGAGCTTGGAAAGATTCAAAATTGCTACATGAAGATGCTTCGAGCCATTTATTTTCTGCAGGAGACCAAGTTTCAATGTCATAACATTTTGCAGCGCTAAAACTCAAATCGCCAGTGCAAAGCATTAAAATTCTATATGGAATGTTCAAAGCTTTCAAAATATTTTCAGCATCGTTTGTCATGGATTCCAATTCATCATAAGAATTTTCAGGTTTAGAAAATTTTACCATTTCAACTTTATTGAATTGATGAACTCGCAAAAAGCCTTTCGATTCTTTACCATAAGATCCAGCTTCTCTTCTAAAACATGGAGAATATCCAACATATTTTATTGTCAAATCTTTTTCAGAAAGAATTTCATCTCGATGAATATTTGTAATTGGAACTTCCGCTGTTGGAATTGGATAAAGTCCATCTTTTTCAATGTAGTACATATCTTCTTCCATTTTTGGAATTTGACCAGTTCCTTTCATTGATTCACGATTGACTAAAACTGGTGGTAAAATTTCAGTATAACCATGATTTTGTAAATGTGTATCGAGCATGAAATTTATTAATGCGCGTTCAAGCGTTGCACCTTTGCCAGTGTAAAGTGGAAAACCGCTTCCGGAAATTTTTGTCCCTCTTTCAAAATCAAGAAGATGAAGTTTTTTACCCAGATCAATGTGATCTAAGATTTTAAAATCATGTTCGAATGAAAAACCTTCTGGCAACCAGCGACGAACTTCAACATTGTCTTCGGCACTTTTGCCAACGGGAACTGAATGATGAGCAATATTTGGAGTGTTGCGTAAAATATTTTCGATAGTATTTTCAACTTCTTTCAATTCATCATCGAGTTTAGAAATTTCATCGCCGACTTGTTTCATTTCTGCAAAGATAGCTGTTGTATCCTGTCCAGCTTTTTTTAGCTTTGGTATTTCTGCAGAGACTTTATTTTTTTTAGCTTTCAATTCTTCAACATGTGAAATTAAAGATCTTCTTTTGTCATCAAGTTGAAGGATTTCATCAACAACATCTTTTGCGTTTTTGTTTAACAATCCTTGTCTAACTAAATCTGGATTCTCACGAATAAATTTTACATCTAACATTTTTACTCCAAAATTTTGCCGTTTAATTATTTGACTACAATATTATAAATTTTATTTGGAACATAAATTTCTTTTACTAAATCTTTTCCATCAACATAAGATTTCACCTTGGGATCATCAAAAATAATTTTCTTTACTTCACTTTCTGGCAAATTAAAAGGCACTTCAATTTTTGCGCGGACTTTTCCATTAATTTGAACCACCACGAGAGCAACATCTTTTGTTAATGCAGATTTATCAACGTCAAACCAAATTGGATTTTCAAAAATTAATTTTTGATTTCCCAACATTTGCCAACACTCTTCACCCAAATGTGGAGCCAATGGTGCAATCATAATTGCAAATCTTTCAAGTGCATAAGTAATTAAATCTTTTCTACATTCATTAAAACTTTTGAATTCATTAATTAATTCCATTAAAGAAGCAACTGCAGTATTGAAACGAAAATGTTCAAGTTCAACAGAAAATTTATCTAACGTTTGATTTACTTTTCTATAAACATTTTTTTCTGATTCGTTAAGTGAATTCAAATCATATTTTTCTAAAGAAGGAAAATCTACTTTATAATTTTTATAATTTTCAAACAAAGAATAAGTCCTTTGAACAAAACGATCAACACCAACAATTCCTTTATCGCTCCAATCGCCGCCAAGTTCATAAGGACCCATAAACATTAAATACATTCTAAAAACATCTGCTCCATATTGATCTGTAAATGTTCCGGGATCAACAACATTTCCTTTAGATTTAGACATCTTAGCACCTTGATTTGTAATAGTGCCTTGATGAATTAATCTTTGAAATGGTTCATCAGAATTTACCAATCCAATATCTCTTAAAAATTTGTGAATGAATCGAGCATAAAGAAGATGCATTACTGCATGTTCAGCTCCACCGACATAAACATCAACTGGTGTCCAAGCGTTTGCAAGTTTTGTATCAAACATTCCTTCTTGATATTTTGGATTTAAGTAACGCAAATAATACCATGATGAATCAACAAAAGTATCCATTGTATCAGCATCACGTTTAGCAGGAGCTCCACACTTTGGACAAGTTGTATTGACAAACTCTTCATTACTTGCAAGTGGAGAACCACCATCAGGTTTAAAGTTTACATTGTAAGGTAGAACAACTGGTAATTGATCTTCAGGAACAGGAACTTCTCCACATTTTTCGCAATGAATAATTGGAATTGGCGTTCCCCAATATCTTTGACGAGAAATTAACCAGTCACGTAATCTATAATTTACAGTTCTTCTTCCAATTCCTTGCTTTTCTAAATCTTCTGAAATTTTAATGATTCCTTCATCGGATCTCAATCCGGAATATTTTCCAGAATTAATCATAGTACCAACTTCAGTGAAAGCTTCAACGAGTTCATCTGTTTCATTAGTACCATCTTGAAGAATAACTTTTTTAATTGGGAGATTAAACTTTTTTGCAAATTGAAAATCACGTTCATCATGACCGGGCACAGCCATAACGTAACCAGTTCCATAAGTTCCAAGAACATAATCTGCAATCCAAATTGGAATTTTTTCACCATTGATTGGATTGATAGCATATGCACCAGTCGGGACACCAGTTTTCTCTTTCACTGTTGAAGTTCTATCAACTTCAGTTAATAATTTTGTTTGTTCAATATATTTATCAACAGCTTCTTTAAATTCTGGTTTTGTGATTCTTTGAACGATTTCTTTTTCAGGTGCTAGAACAACATAAGTTACACCAAATAAAGTATCTGGTCGAGTTGTAAACACTGTAATTTTTTCATCATGTCCTTCGATTGAAAAATCAACTTCTGTTCCGTAACTTTTTCCAATCCAATTAGTTTGCATGATTTTAGTTTTTTCAGGCCAATCAATTTTATTCAATCCATCAAGAAGTTCATCTGCATAATCAGTGATTTTGAAAAACCATTGAGTCAATGCTTTTTGAATTACAGTTGTGCTGCATCTTTCACAAGTGCCATCTGTTAAAACCTGTTCACGAGCCAATACTGTTTGACATGATGGGCACCAATTAACCGGTGCATTTTTTCGATACGCTTTTCCTTTTTTATATAATTGTAAGAATAGCCATTGATTCCATTTATAGTATTCAGGTACGCAAGTCATTAGTTCAGCATTCCAATCATACATCGCACCCATTTTCAGAACCATTTCTTTAATGTCTGCAATGTTCTTCAAAGTTGAATCTTGCGGATGAACACCAGTTTTAATTGCATAATTTTCTGCAGGTAATCCAAAAGCATCATAACCAAGTGGTTCAAAAACATTAAATCCTTTTAGCTTTTTGAATCTTGCCCAAGAATCGGTTGGACCATAATTATACCAATGACCGATATGCATTTTTGCGGCAGAAGGATATGGTAACATTACCAAGCAATAAAGTTTGTTATCGGTTTTGGTTAAATCGGTTTTGTAAACTTGTTTTTCGTCCCAAATTTTTTGCCATTTGGATTCAACATCTTTAAATGGATACTTCATAATTCTTCTATTTTGTTAAAAATTGAATGTAAACTTACAAAAAATTGAACTTGCTTGAAAAGATTTGTTTGCTTGATTAGACTTAATTATGCATCGAAATGAAAAATAAAGCAGGGAACAATTTAATGGAAAACAAAGGTGAATCTTAAAATTAAACTTTAGAAGAATTCATTTTTTTCTTTTGCAATACTCTTTTTACTTCTGTTAGTAATCTTTGATTTTCAATAGGTTTTCTTATGAATTTTGTTGCACCAGCTTCCATACAAATTCTTTCATCTTTTGCGAACGCATGTGCGGTTACAACAATAATTGGCGTATCAAAATATTTTTCACTTGCACGAAGTTCTTTTATCAAAACCAATCCGCTTTTTTGTAAACCGAGTGAAAGATCAATCAAAAAACAATCAATATTATTTTTTTCAATTATTTTGTAAAATTCTTCAACTTTATCTGTTGTAAATAAATTAAATTCTTTACTAAGTATTCTTGAATAAATATCAAGAATCATTTCATCGTCTTCAATCAGAAGAACTGTTTGTTTTGTGTTGTCCAACGTCTAACCATTTTTTTTCTTAATAAATATACAAAAATCTACAATTTAGCATTGTGTGTTTTTGTTAAAATTATTTTTAAGCCATCCTGAAATTTTATACCACTCAAATAATTTCTAATTTTGTAAATAAAATGGAGCGACAAAAATGATTGGCGATATTTTTTATAAAAAAGAAATTGTAAAAGTTGGAAAGTTACTTTATCAGAAAAATTATATTGCTTCAAATGATGGAAATTTGAGCATCAGAGTTGGGAATAAGATTTTCATAACTCCAACTTGTATGAGCAAAGGTTTCATGTCTGTAAATGATATTGTTGAAGTTGATTTAGAAGGAAAAATTTTAAGAGGTTATAACAAACCGACATCTGAAATTTTGATGCATCTTACAGTTTATCAGCAGCGTCCAGATATAAATGCAGTTTGTCATGCACATCCAGTTTATTCAACTGCTTTTGCTTCAACTGGCAAAGCACTCGATAAACGAGTTTTACCGGAAGTAATTATTTCATTAGATAAAATTCCTTTGGTTAAATATGGAACACCGGGCACAAAAAATCTTTCAAAAAATTTATTACCATTTATCAAAAAATATGATGCAGTGCTTTTACAAAATCATGGCGTTTTAACTTTTGGTTCAGATTTAATGAATGCCTATTTCAAGATGGAAACTGTTGAACATTTTGCACAAATATGTTTCTTATCAAGTCAAATTGGGAAATTGAAAGAACTTCCTAAAAGTGAAATTCAAAAATTGATTGCCCAAAGGGAAAAATTTGGTGTTCGTAAAAATATTGGTAAGTAAATTTTTGTTTCTGACTAAAATAAATCTATTTTTCATCGATAATTTAATATAAAATGAAACTACAAGTGATATGCGTTTTTTTAAGAAAGAAAAAATAAAAGTAATAATTGAAGAAAATGATCGCACAAGATTTGAATACATGCTTGAGCAATTTCAATATATCATTAGCGATATTGAAACTTCACCGCTTGAACTAATGCCTGATAAAAAAAATTTTTTTTGCTTTCTTACTGTCGGTCGTCCAAGCCAATTCGAATTAGTGATTGAAATTCTAAATGTAAATGGATTTACAATTGATATCAGTAATAAAAAAGTCGAAGAGATATTAGAAAAGTTAAATCAAAAATATTTGGCGGAACTTGCTGAATTTGCTGCAACGGTAGATATAAAAAGAAGAGCAAACAAAACTCATCCATCATTAGATAAACTTATTGCTGAAGGGAATTATCAGGAGTTGGCTAAAATTGCAAAGGATGTAACTTATTCACCAGAAACAATTCAAAAAGCACGCGCTGGATTATCGAGAGCTGTATCGAATACAATTATTAAGATAATTGAAAACGTTTCAAAGTTTAGAATTTCTGTAAACAAAGGAATTGAAGATTTACTCGCAATCGCTACTGATAATGATTTAAAGTTTTTAAAACAGCATGAATTGATGTTGCAAGCTGCAAATGTAGCATTTGAGTTATGTTTGAAAAATTCAGATGCTATTAACAATTTGATAAAAATTAGTAACTTTAAAAATGTTGATGCAATTATTAACTTAAAAGCCGCAGCAAAATTTGCTGAAATTGCCCTCTCAGATCAAGGAAAATATGAGCAACAAATCAAGCAAGCTACTAAAGAACTTAACATTCGTTGGCTCTTAAATTTGATTGAACCACTCCGAGATAAACTTTCCGAAGATGAAAATGAAAATATTGACAAACTCATTGAGCATATTAAAAGTTATTTTTCATAATAGAAATAAATTTTTATTATTCTTTTTGTATGATTAATTATCTTTGCAATTAAAAGAACTGGTTATTCAAAATGAAAGAAAAATTTACAATTGCTGGAATACAATTATCCTTTTCTGCAAAGCCAGAAGACAATCTTAAAAAAACAATTAGTTGGGTAAAAAAAGCTGCTAAACAAGGCGCACAAGTAATTTGTTTACCGGAACTTTATCGCTCACAATATTTTTGTCAAAAAGAAGATTCAAGAATTTTTGATTTAGCAGAAACAGTTCCCGGAATTTCAACTAATGCCTTTCAAAAAATTGCGAGAGAACATAAAGTTGCAATCGCTCTTCCAATATTTGAAAAAAGAGCCGCTGGTGTTTATCATAATTCTTTAGTTATGATTGACGCAGATGGAAAAATTTTGGGGACTTATCGTAAAATGCATATTCCTGATGATCCTGCTTATTATG
>Ga0272446_1001411_pt1 | contig 34873 bp, 29 predicted proteins | sample YNPCB0061_FD_194587 | JGI IMG/M metagenome (GOLD analysis project Ga0272446, IMG submission 194587) | Hot spring microbial mat communities from Yellowstone National Park, WY, United States - YNP-CB-006-1 | ecosystem: Environmental > Aquatic > Thermal springs > Hot (42-90C) > Sediment | place...
CGGCATCCTGTGGGTTCCGGTTCGCCTCGGCCTCGAAAGCGGCGATGTTGTTCTGCGTTTGGGGAGCGATGGGCATCTTGGATGCGGCAGGCATCGGATGCTGTGAGGAAGTCTTGTAAACCGTCAGCATTACACCGACAAAAAAACCGGCGGCAAACATGGCCGCTGCGATCCAGACGACGGTTTGGCGTTTGACGGTGGCCTCGGAAACGGCAACCCCTTTCGTTCGGGCAGGAACGGATTTTTGATGGGAAGAACCGGATGTCATAGTTTCCTTTCGATAGAGGGCAGGATCCCGTCAAGGTTCCTGCTTGGTGGATCAATGTCTGAGATGGGCTGGCGATTATCGTGAAAATGCGTGACGGATGATGGACAGCATGCTCTGCCGAACGACATTCACAGCGAATCAACCGACTGACTCAAGAATCAAGCCCTGCGGGAGGGATTCCCCGAAGATCGCCTGAACGTCCTGCTTCACGATGGCGGTTGGTTCCCGAAGAATCCGGAGGGCATCTTCGGAAACCCCGTTTTCCGAAAGAAACCGTGCCAAAGCCTCCCTCTGGGCAGGTTCGAGATCCCGCATGCGGTCACCGGTCATCCGCCCGAGCTGCAACATACAAGAGACGACAGGCCCGGACAAAGAACGCTCTCGTACCCCTTCGATCCATTTCCAAGCTTCCTGAGGTGGAACGACACGATCGGCAGTTGCGTACAGCAGCTCCCGAGCCCCGATGCGGGAAAGGCACCACAGCAGCTGGGTATAGGCTTTGCCGGAGACGATTTCCCCGACGAGCGTCCTGCCGAGTTTCAGTTTATCTTTGACGGATAGACGCTCGAGATTGGCAGTCATCATCCACAATTCAAGCCATTCCTGGGCAGGCATGCGCTGCGCCTTCGCCTGCAGCAGGATGGGCGATACATCCTGGAGCATCTGCCGCTGCTGACCCGGGCTCAATCCGGCCCCGATGCGCCGCCAAAAAATCCACCATTCGATGCGGACCTGGGGTTGACCCGCGAACACCGGTCCTTGCTTGAACAACCGCCAAAGCTGCTTGAGCCGATGTTCGTCGGAGGCATCTCCAAATCCCGGTCGCAGACAGAACCCGCATAGATTGAGCCAGCGCATTTCATGATCCGCCGTTCTCTTGCGCGTATCAACTCGAGCGATCAGGCGATCCGCAAGCGCTCGAATCAAGGAAAGCGGCCAGACATCCTTCGGACGATCGACGATATCGGCAATATCTCGGGCGATCCTGGCCAGTTCCTTCGGTGAACCCTGAAAGGCCTGCTCGATCCGTTCCACGGCTTGCCGAACCAGGGCCTCGTCGAAGATTTCTCCTTCCGAAACCGGCAAGGCATCGCCGGCACCCCGCAGCTGAAACTGAAGCTTCCAACGATGATCGCTTACCTTGGAACGACACCAGACGGCGAGGGTTCCCATTTCGGTGAAGGCGGCGTCAATGGCGACCGGAAGGGTGATGCGGTTGCCTTTTTTCCCGTATTGAACGACGGTTCGAAGCGGCGGCATGGGCGTGAAGGTGTCGTCGATGTCGAGAAGATCACCGGTCTTGTCGCCTGAGCGAAAACTCGAACTGTAGATCGGAAAAACGACGGGAGAATTGGCGATCACCCGAAATTCCCGCTCCGGAAGCTCGATGGGGGATCCTTCTTCGAGGCCTCGCTCCACGACGCAGATGGCCTTCTCTGCGGTACGATCCATCCCGGTGTCCGACTCGCCGACAGCAATCCCGATATAATAGGAGCGGGCGCTTCCGCTTCCCACCCGAACACCGATCCCCCGTTTGACGAGGCCGTAATAGGCGGCCCCCATAGCGACGGCCAAATCGGGCTCAGGGTTTTCGAGGATCCGGGGCGTGCGCTCCTGCGGAAGACCGAACCAGTGCCGAACGGCCTCACAAATGCGGCTCTGGATGGATCGAGGCTTGAGCGAGCCGCCGTTGAACAGGATCCAATCGGGAACCGCATCCGAGCGGCCCAGGGCCTCCTGGACGTCTCGGCGGTGCTTTTCGAGAAACCATCCCAAGTGTCGGGTCACCGCCGGCTCCGGCTCGTAGGGAAGCCCGAACTCCATCATCCCGGCCTTCTCCCGCCGGGAAACCGGTGCGGTGGCCTCCAGAACGGGAAAGAACCCATCCAGAACGATCGCCTCGACCGACTCCCTGCGCAATTCCGCCGTCATCGTTCCGCCGATCAACCGACTCCCCTTTCCGACAAGGGTGATCCGGCGGACCTCGGCCTTGCCGTCGAGAAGCGCTTCCTTGGCCTCCCGGCACTGATGGCACAGGGTCCGCCAACGGTCTCCCGTCAGATCGGCGGCGGATTTCCCGACCTGCCGCTCGACGATCCGGGCCAGGGCCAAATCGACATTGTCTCCGCCCAGAATCAGGTGATCGCCGACTGCGATGCGCTCGAACCGCGGGCTGCCGCCGCCCTTCTCCTCCTTGAGCGTGATCAGGGAAAAATCGGTGGTGCCGCCCCCCATGTCACAGACCAGAATCAGCTCCCCGTTCCGTACGGTTCGATGCCAGTCGGTTTCGTGGAGGTTCAGGTAGGAATAAAAGGCTGCAAGCGGCTCCTCGAGAAGGGTGACCTGACCGAACCCGGCCATCGCGGCAGCCTCGAGGGTCAGTTCTCGGGCGACTTCATCGAAGGAGGCCGGAACCGTGAGCACGACGAAAAGGTGCTCGAGATGCAGATCCGGCTCATCGGCATGCAGGTGGTTCCATGCGGCACGCATGTGGGCAAGATAGGCCGCAGAGGCTTGAACCGGAGAGATCTTCGGTATGGAAGCATCCGCCCCCCAGGGAAGAATGGGGGCCTTTCGATCGACGCCGGCATGGCAGAGCCAGCTTTTTGCGGAAGACACCAGCCGCGCCGGAATACGAGAGCCATGATCCCGAGCATAGGCGCCGACCATCCGATCCGGAGCTGCAAGGGCGGTATCCCAGGGCATGCGGAGGCTTTCCCGCTGCACGTCATAGTCTCCAGCCAAATAGACGAAGGAAGGCAGCACGGAAAGACGGTTGATCTCGCCTGGTCCGGTCAGCTGGGGAATGGAAAAGAGGCGGATTCGGGAAGGAGATTCCCCCGGCATGCCGGGCTCCGCAGCATAGAGGGCGCTGTTGGTCGTTCCCAGATCGATGCCGACAACCGGTTGGCAGTTCGACGGAAAGGCCTGGGACATCGTCATGATACGGCGATTCCCATGAATGGCAGCACGGCATCCCGGAAGCGCTCCGGCTGCTCGAGCGCCATCATGTGCCCCGCCTCCGGCAGAAGCACCATCCGGGCATCCGGGAGATGTTTCGTGAGATATTCGCTGTATTTCGGCGGAGTCAGCCGATCGTTTTCCGCTGCAACCACAAGGGTCCTGCAGCCGATCCGGGAAAGATCGGCCATGACATCGAACCGGTCACAGGCCGAAAAGTCCCCGTGAACGACCTCGGCACCCGTGGCCTTCATCTGCTGAACAAAGCGCTCTTTCATACGGCTGTCGGCCTTCGGGCCAAAGGCCCACGCATCCATTTCCGAAAAGACGGCATCCGGCTGCTGCATCAGCCCATCGAGAATGGCGGAGGCCACCCGCAGCCTGGCACCGGTTCCCACCAAGACGAGACCGGAGAGCCACTTCGGAGCGCGGACACCGATGGTCAGAGCGATGGCCCCGCCGAGCGAATGCCCTCCCAGCGTGATCTCGCTCCATCCCAAATGGGTCACCACCGCCTCGATGACATCCGCATAGGCTTCCACGGAGTTCCTGCCCGATCCCCCGGATCGACCGTGTCCCGGCAGATCGATGGCTGCCACCCGAATCCGGGTTTCGGCAAGCAGGTGCTGCGGCCAGTGGGTATGGTCCCCCCCAGAGCCGTGGATCAAGAGAAGGGTTTGGGGCGAGGTGCTCTCGCTGATGTGGATGTACAGGTTCTCGGAGCCGATGGTGATCTGTGGCATGGGTTCTCCATCCCTTCTCTTCGTTCGTCTCTTGCCCAGTAGCGATCGTCTATCGCCCATCTCCCATGATCACATCGATCCCGGTGTCGGCATTCTCCTGCCGGGGTTGCGGGCCGATAGGGGCCAGATGAATGTCGTCCGTCCGGAACAGCGGGGTGCCTTCCTCCTGAATCAGGGCATGGGACAAGACCTCGTCCATGTGCTCCACGAACACGATCTCCATCTCCTGGAGCACATAGTCCGGAATATCCTTCAAATCCTTTTGGTTCTCCGTGGGAAGCAACACCTTCTGAATGCCGCCCCGGTTGGCGGCCAAAATCTTTTCCTTCACCCCGCCGATCGGAAGCACCCGCCCCCGAAGGGTGATCTCTCCCGTCATGGCCAGGTTGCGGTACACCGGCTTGCGGGTCAGGGCGGACACGAGGGAGGTACACATCGAAATGCCGGCGGAGGGTCCGTCCTTGGGAATGGCGCCTTCGGGGATATGGATATGAATGTCGCTTGTCTTGTGAAAATCGGGGGGAATGCCCAACTGTTCGGTGCGGCTTCGAACATAGCTGATGGCCGCTTGGGCCGATTCCTTCATGACATCCCCAAGTTTTCCGGTGACGATGTGATCCCCTTTCCCCGGAAGAATCAGGGTCTCGATCGTCAGCAGCTCTCCGCCGACCTGGGTCCAGGCAAGTCCGGTCACCATGCCGATCTGATCGATTTCCTCCACCTGACCGTAGCGGTACTGGGGAGGACCGAGCAGCTTCTGTACCATTTCCGGCGTGACGGCAACCTCCGAGATTTCCGGATTCTTGACGATGTCCCGGGCGATCTTCCGGCAAATGGAAGCGATTTCCCGCTCGAGATTCCGCACCCCGGCCTCCCGGGTGTAGCGCTGAATAATGAGCAGGATGGCTTCGCGGTCGAAGCTGACGTTCTTGCCTTCGAGGCCGTTCAGCCGGATCTGCTTTTTGATCAAAAAATCCCGGGCGATGTGGAATTTTTCATGCTCCGTATATCCCGGAATCCGGATGATCTCCATGCGGTCCTGCAAAGGAAGGGGGATGTCGGGCAGGGTGTTGGCCGTCGTGACAAAGAGGATGTCCGACAGATCGTAGTCGACATCCAGATAATGATCGTTGAACGAGCCGTTCTGCTCGGGATCGAGGACTTCGAGCAAGGCTGCGGACGGATCCCCCCGGAAATCCATGCTCATCTTGTCGACTTCGTCCAGACAGAACACGGGATTGTTCACCCCCACCTTCCGAAGCGACTGGATGATCTTTCCGGGCATGGCGCCGATGTAGGTGCGCCGATGCCCGCGGATTTCGGCCTCGTCCCGCACCCCGCCAAGGGACAGCCGGACGAATTTACGGCCCGTGGCCCGCGCGATGGACTTGGCCAGCGAGGTCTTCCCGACCCCCGGAGGACCGACAAAACACAGAATCGGCCCCTTGACCTTCTCCACCAGGGCCTGCACGGCAAGGTATTCGACAATGCGTTCCTTGGGCTTTTCCAGCCCGAAATGGTCTTCATCCAGAATCCGCTCAGCCTCCCCGATGTCGTGCAACACATCGGTTCGCTCGTACCACGGCAGGCTGATCAGCCAGTCGATGTAATTGCGGACGACGGTCGCCTCTGCGGACATGGGAGACATCATCTTGAGCTTCTTCAGTTCATGCTCGACCTTTTCCGTGGCCTCCTTCGACATCTGCTTGTTGCGGATCTGCTCTTCGAGCTCTTGAAGATCGTCGAGAGGATCTTCCTCCACCCCCATTTCCTTTTTGATGGCCCGAATCTGCTCGTTCAGATAATAGCTTTTCTGGGTCTTCTCCATCTGTTCCTTGACCCGAATCTTGATTTTCTGATCGAGCTGGTAAATGTCGATTTCGGTGCGGATCAGGCTCAGCAGGAGGGTGAGGCGCTCGTTCAGATCGGCGGTTTCGAGCAGTTTTCGCTTGTCTTCCGTCTTGAAGGAAAAGTGGGCGGCTAAGGTATCCCCCAACTGGGAAAGATCGGTGATGCCGGCAACGGTCGCAAGAAAATCCTTGGGGATGTTCTTGTTGAGGGAAGCGTATTCTTCGAAGGCGGAGACGATGGCTCGGCCCAGGGCAAGCCCTTCTTTGTCCGGTGGGGCGGTCGTTTCAATCGGCTCGATTTCCACCATGAAGAAATCCATTTCCTGGATGAACCGCCGAATGATGCCGCGCTGTTTGCCTTCGATCAGGGCCTTCACCGTTCCGTCCGGAAGCCGCAAGAGCTGCAGCACCTTACCCACGGTGCCGATCTGGCCGATGTCGTGAATCTGGGGATTGTCCTGGCCTTCCCTGTTCTGGGTGGCCAGAAATACCCGCTTTTCGGCGTTCATGGCATCGGTGAGTGCCTTGACGGATTTGGATCGCCCCACGAACAGCGGGGCGACCATGTGAGGGAAGATGATGATGTCGCGTAAGGGCAGCAGGGGAAGCGTAATGGTTTCAGCCATAGATCGGGTCCAAACGGTTTTTTTGAAAAAACGGATCATGTTGGATCCGAACCGGTTCAAGCCTGTTTTCGGGACTGTTCGTAAATGAGAATCGGTTTTTCGTGGTTCAACACCACTTCTTCACCGATCACACATTCCGTGACGTTCTCGATGGAAGGCAGCTCGAACATGATGTCGATGAGGCAGCTCTCGAGAATGGCCCGAAGCCCTCGGGCACCCGATTTGCGGGCGATGGCTTCCCGGGCGATGGCCGAGATGGCGCTGTCGGTAACCCGCAGGTTGACGCCTTCCATTTCGAAGAGCTTCTTGTACTGCTTGATCAGGGCGTTCTTGGGCTCTTGCAAAATGCGGATCATGGAGGATTCGGTGAGCTCATCCAAGGTGGCGACGACGGGAAGCCGGCCGATAAACTCGGGAATCATTCCGAATTTCATCAGATCTTCGGGCTGAACCATCCGCAGCAGTTCACCCACCTTCAGGCTGTCCTTCTCCATGATTTTCGCACCAAACCCCATCACATTGGAGCCGAGACGACGCTGGACGATCTTGTCGAGCCCGTTGAAGGTTCCGCCGCAGATAAACAGGATGTTGGAGGTATCGACCTTCACGAAATCCTGCTGGGGGTGTTTGCGTCCGCCCTTGGGAGGAACGCTTGCCGTCGTTCCCTCGATGATTTTCAGCAGCGCCTGCTGTACCCCCTCCCCGGAAACGTCCCGAGTGATGGAGGGGTTGTCGGATTTCGATGCGATCTTGTCGATTTCATCGATATAGACGATCCCTCTTCTGGCCCGCTCGACGTCGTAATCGGCGTTTTGCAAGAGCGACAGGATGATGTTTTCCACGTCTTCACCGACGTATCCGGCCTCGGTCAGGCTGGTCGCATCTGCGATGGTGAAAGGCACGTTCAGAAAGCGAGCGAGGGTCTGGGCCAAGAGGGTCTTGCCGCTTCCCGTCGGCCCGATGAGCAGAATGTTGCTCTTCTGAATTTCCACATCCTGCTGGCCGCCGGATGCAGGGGCCGCATCGAGCCGTTTGTAGTGGTTGTAAACGGCCACGGAGAGAATCTTTTTGGCATAGTCCTGCTCGATCACGTAATCGTCGAGAACGGCCTTGATCTGCTTGGGGGAGAGAGCCCCTTTGGCCGTTTCGTTTCCAGTTTCGTTGTCTTCCGCTATGATTTCACTGCAAATTTTGATGCATTCATCACAAATATAGACGGCTGGGCCGGCAATGAGTTTCGCCACTTCGTTCTGGTTCTTCCCACAGAACGAACAGTAGAGGTTGTCCTTCAAATCGTCTTTTTTCTTTGCCATATCAGGCCTCCGTCTTGAAAATGCTGTCGAGATCTTCCCGATTGCGGATCACGTGATCCACGATGCCGTATTCTTTGGCTTCCTGGCCGGACATGAAGAAATCCCGATCCGTATCCCGCTGGATCACATCGATGGGTCGACCGGTGTGCCGGGCCAGAATTTCGTTCAAGGTGTCTTTGAGGCGAAGGATTTCCTTGGCCTGAATGGCGATGTCGGAAGCCTGCCCCTGGGAACCGCCCATGGGCTGATGGATCATGATCCGGGAATTCGGCAGGGAATACCGTTTTTTCGGATCGCCTGCAGCCAACAGCAATGCGGCCATGCTGGCTGCCTGACCGATGCATACGGTGGTGATCCCCGGCTTGATGTATTGCATCGTGTCGTAAATGGCAAGCCCTGCAGTGACGGATCCTCCGGGGGAATTGATGTAGAAATTGATCTCCCGTGCCGGGTCTTCGGATTCCAGAAAAAGCATTTGGGCGATCAGGAGATTGGCGACATCGTCGGTGATGACCGTTCCCAAAAAAATAATCCGGTCCTTCAACAAACGGGAGTAGATGTCATAAGCCCGCTCGCCTCTGCTGGTCTGTTCGATGACAATGGGTACTAACGGCAAAATGAACCTCCTGCTCTGGCAAAGGGTCAAGGGCTTCCCTCGGCCGTTTCCGGAAAGCCGAACAATGTGGATGGACAAATCGACGGTTCGCCTGTTCAGATGACGGATGCGGGTTCCTCGACGGACGCGTTTTCCGTTCGTTCATCGGTCGGGGCATCGGCCGGAACCTCCGTGACGGTGCATGCCTCTACAATAAGTCGCATCGCCTTTTTTTCAAGCAGCGTTTCGCGTACATGCTCGACCATGGCCGGATAGGCCTCGTAATATTGGGCGATCACCTTCTCGTCCTGCCCAAGGCTTTCGGCCGTTTCTTTATAGAAGGCCTGAATCTCCGACGCATCCACGGAAAGTCCTTCCTGTTTGGCGATTTTTTCAAGAATCAGATGACGTCTGGCCTGTTTTTCGGCAAGGGGTCGGTATTGCTGCCGAAGCGGCTCTTCATCGATATTCTCCGGTTTTCCGCCATGGTACAGGATGGCCCGCTTGTAGTCGTCGACGATGATCCCGAGCTCCGTATCGATCAGTTTCTGGGGCACTTCGAACTGCACCATGTGATCGATCGCATCGAAAATCTGCTCGTGCATTTTCTGCTCCGACCGCTTCTCGTACCCTTGGGTGAGCCGGTCTCGAATGGCCTGCTTCAATTCATCGAGGTTCTGGAACTCTCCCAGCTTCTTGGCGAGTTCATCGTCGATGGGCGGCAGAATCGGCTCCCGAATTTCCGTCAACCGCACCTCGAGATCGAGGGTCTTTCCGGCAAAGGCTTCCATTCGATGATCGGAGGCGAACGATACGGTGATGGTTCTCGTTTCGTCCACCTGCATGCCTTCAATGGCCCGGTCGAAGTCTGCCGAAAAGAAGCGGTTGCCGACCGTATAGCGAAAATCGTTTTCCGCTGCGACGATCTGACCGTTTTCCGTGGCCTTGTACGCCAAAATCGCCATGTCGCCTTCCTTCAAGGGGCGGTTTTCGGCGATTTTCTCGTATCGGGTCAGATTCTTCTGATGCATCCGGAGATGAACGTCGATTTCTTCTTCACTCGGCACATGCCGTTCCCGGGTGACGGCGATGCCTTTATAGGGTATATCGGCGATTTGCGGTTTGACTTCAATTTCGGCCATGAATCGGAAAGGCGGCTCTGCAGCGAGATCGAGTGGGCTGGTCGGAAGGATGTTCAAAATATCGCTCTCGTTTTTCAGCAATTCCTTGATGGCCTCATCCATCAGATTGAAGGCGATTTCTCGATAGGCATCCTTTTGAAATTTTCTTTCCAGAACCGGACGAGGAACTTTTCCAGGACGAAATCCTTTGATGGTAATGTTCCGGTTGAGGTCCTTGTAATAGGTATCGATTCGTTCACGGATTTCGGCTTCCGGGAATTCGAACGAAACGGTTTTCTTGACTTCACCAGCAGATTCAATCGAATAATTCATGATGTTGTTGCCGACCCTTTCCGATAATGTGGTTGAAAATTCAGGTAACGATCCGAAGCGATCGAACGGCAGCCCATCCTGCCTGCCGTTACGTCACTGCGACGATCGGTGTTCATGAGGTTGCATCGTGCAGATCGGGAATGAGCTGGGGGACGCTGGAAACCGGGCATGGTGCGAGAGGGGAGACTTGAACTCCCATTCTGTCGCCAGAGCTGGATCCTAAGTCCAGTGCGTCTACCAGTTCCGCCACTCTCGCAAGTCATCCGGTTGGAAACAAGCTGCCGACTTGCTTGACAGGAAAGAAAAAACGACCCATACTGCCTTCTCCAATGAGCTCATGATGATAAGCCGCCATCCATCCATTGTCAATATGAATGGTTTCGAATCCCCGGAATGAAGAGACGTTTCGTGCGTCCATTCGAACATGAACCGCAAAGAAGCAAAAGGCACAAACCGCAGTGGGCTTCCTCCGTCTGAGCATTCGCGAAAAGCGGGTCATCACCCTTCTCGTCGTTCTGCTTTCCGGTTTGCTGGGGTATGAAGGCATCTGGGTGCCGCTTTCGGCATGGAGACAGCGGTTGCACACGGCTGTTTCCGTCAAGCAGCATCAAGCCCTTGAACTTGCCTCCCTCGTCGATGCGTCGAACGGACTGCAGGAACGCTTGCAGGCCATCCGTAAACAGGTCGAAGAGCGCCCCGGGGATTTCGATCTTTTTTCTTTCCTGCGCCAGGTTTCCGATTCGCTGGAGATGGGGACGCACATTGCGGCGATGAAGCCTTTGCCGTCGGAAACGATCGGTCCGTATCGTCTCGTTCGGATGGAAATGAAGTGGAAAGACATCGAATGGGGTCCTCTGCTTCAGTGGATGGCTCAAGTCGAGGGCTCCGGGCGTTCGGTTCGTGTGCAGAAGTTGGTGATCACCCCATCACCGGAAAATCCGACGATGCTCGAAGCCTCCATGCAGGTGCAGACCCTTGAGCGCTGAAACAAGAAGGTGTGTGGGATACGGCCTTGTTCTGATCGCCTTTCTGCTCTTCTGGCTGCATGAGCTGTTCCCGGCCGATGCCATGAAACCCCTTCTCGAAAGCCGCCTTTCCGATCCGACATCCGGTCGCACCGTGACCATCGGGCGGATCACCACCCGATTCCCCTTTAGCCTCATGCTGAAACCCGTCGATATGCAGCTTCAGGGAAAGCCGCTTCTGCGAATCGACTCCCTGAGCATCCGACCCAGCGGCATTCGGTGGGGAGGCATTCAAACATCCGTTTCAGCGACGACGGCCGACGGTCGCATGTCAGGAGAAATCGGCTATCCGGTGGTTCGAGACGGGATATGGCACCTGCATCTGCAGTTCTCCGGCATTCACATCGATCGGATGGTCGGCATACACCAGATCTTCGGACGGCCGATGGCCGGCGAAATCGCAGGCAGCATGCACCCCCAGGATCGGGGGTGGGTCTTGACCCTGCTGGGAAAAAACCTCAAAATCGGCCTCATCGATGCTTCCCTGGGTCCCGCTCAAATCGCCTTCGCATCCGGAGAGGCCCGGATCGAATATACCACCGATGAGCTGCGGCTCACATCCGCCGCTTTCCAAGGAACGCAACTTTCCGGGACTGCGAGAGGAGTCCTCCGTCCGGCAGAAACCTGGACGGACAGCCCGATACGGGCCGAAGCCACCATCCGGATGCATCCGGGACTGCTGAGCGAGATGCAAGCATCCGGTCTGGCCGCGCTCATCGCCTCCCGGATCGATCGGGAGGTGACCGTTCAGATTTCGGGAACGGTCCTTCATCCGAAATGGGAAATGGCTGATCGACCCTAAGGAACAACCGGGGCGGCATGATGCGGGTCATGAACACAACGATGGCTTCAACAACCGATGTTCTTCGGGTATCCGACGATGCATCTTAGCAGAAGGTGGACCTCCGGGATGATTCGTAGCCTCTGGACGGCGCTCGATGTCTGCCTGATCGCCATCCTTTCCTATTGGATGGTACAACTATCCTACAGGTGGCTGATCGAAACGAGCCCGATCCAGAAGCAAGGCCGCAGCACCGGTTCCGTCACGGGCAGGTTGGAGCAACCGGCGGCCTTGCCTCGGAAGGAACCGATCCCCCTCCTGCGGAGCCCTTTTTTGCCGCCTTCTCACACCGAGGCATCCGGGAAGGAGGCGGTCCCCACATCCGCAAACCTGAAATTGTGGGGCACGATCACCGGACATGACGGACTGATCCGTGCGGTGATCGAAACGGAACCGGACAAACGTCAGCATCTGGTGAAGATCGGAGAATGGATCGGCGAGTTCAGGATTCTCGAAATCTACAGAGACCGCGTCATCCTCCTCCTGTCGGGAGCGCAGCGCCAGGTGCTTCCGATGCAGCAGTGGCAGAATGCAGGTCCATCGCCGGGCTCGGCTTCGGAGTCTGCGGCTCTTTCCACCGGTTCTTCTTCTCCGAACCGAATCGCCGTCAAACGCACCCAAATCGACGAAGCCATCCAGAACATCAACGCCCTGATGAAACAGGTGCGCATTGTTCCCAACTTTACGGAGGGAAAGCCCGACGGACTTGCCCTGAGCGGGGTGATGACAGGATCGTTCTTCAGTGCTCTTGGGCTGCAGAGCGGAGACATTCTTCTCGGCGTAGACGGAAAGCCTATCCAGTCTGCAGACGATGCCCTCAAAATCTATACCGGTATGAAAACGGCCAACCGGTTGCAGCTGAACATTCGACGAAACGGGCGGGAAGAGACTCTCGAATACGCCATCGAATGAAGAATGGGTCAAGGGTGGAAAGGGGGGTGGGGGACATGGCTGTTGCCGCCCCAGGAGATGAAAATCCGGCATAAACAGTACCCGACCCTTTCCCGCCGAACGATAGCCGGCTCGTCCGGGGGGGCCGGCATAACAGCCCGCCGTCCCTGGGAATGAAACTGTAGGGGCATGCCATGTCCCTACGACAACGCATTGTTTCGGTAAATGCTCATGGTGGGGTCTGCATCTTCCATCCATGAAAGCAGGCGTCAACCGCTTTTCTTCTGACTTCTGACTCCTGGCTTCTGAATTCTGTTTTCACAACCCGTTGAACCGATGCATCCCGATCTATCCCGATGCATCCTTTGTCCCGCGTCCTTGCGCCGACATGAACATCGTTACGGAATTTCCATGAATCGAAATCCTTCCAACGTATTGGTGAGATGGGGGCTGCTGCTGCTTCTGGCTCCAATCGCCGTTTTCCTGCTGATTGCATGGAGTCCCCCCCAGTCGGAAGGCGCCTCCCGAAAGGCAGCAGAGACAAAACCACCGGCCTTCCGTGCCCCATCGGATGCAGCCATCAGCATCGATTTCAACAACGTCGATATCACCGTTTTCGTCAAATTCATCAGCGAACTGACCGGACGCAATTTCGTGATGGATCAGCGGGTGAATGGAAAGATCACCGTCATTTCTCCGGAAAAGATCAGTGTGGCCGAGGCCTATCGGGTGTTCGAATCCGTTCTCGAAGTCTATGGGTACACGACGGTGCCTTCCGGAAGCGTCACGAAGATCATCCCGATGACCGACGCACGAACCAAGAGCATCGAAACCCGACTGCTGGAAGAGTCGGGTTCTTCCACCGACCGGGTGGTGACCCAGATCCTGCCCTTGCAATACGCCGATGCCACACTCGTCAGCCGACTGTTCTCCTCTCTTATCTCCAAGAACAGCGTGATGATCCCGTATCCGGCAACCAACACCCTCATTGTTACGGATGTGGAATCGAACATTCGCCGGCTGACGAAGATGCTGAAGACCATCGACATCCCCATGACGGGTCGGGAGCTTCAGATTTTCACCCTTCAATATGCCAGGGCCGAGCAGATCGTCAAACTCCTCGATACGGTATTCCAGGCGGGGCAGCGGCAGCCTGCCGCCGAAGGAACCATCGGTATGGAAACCGTGTTTCGCGCCGCAGCCGATGAGCGAACCAATTCCCTGATCGTTCTGGCATCGGAAGACTACATGAAACGGGTACGCGAGCTCGTTCGCAGCCTTGACAAGGAGTCTGCTCGGGTGAACGAACGCATGCGGGTCTATTACCTGGAAAACGCCCGGGCGGAGGACATCGCCAAGGTGCTCCAGGACATTCCCTCCAAAAAAGCCGATGGGGTCGCCGAGGCGGATCGTTCCGCAAAACCGGCGCTTCTCTCCTCCAAGGTGCGCATCACGGCGGACAAGGCGACCAACAGCCTCATCATCACCGCAGACAAGGACGAATACGCCGTCCTCGAGGACATCATCCGGCAACTCGATATTCCTCGGGCGATGGTCTACATCGAATGCCTGATCATGGAAGTCAACGTGAACAAGGACTTCAACCTCGGCACCGAATGGGTCGCCTTGGGCGAAGCAACGATCGGCGGCAGATCGAGCGCTTTCGGCGGCGGTTTCAGCGGGGCCGGGAAATATCCGGATTTTTCCAACATCGTTACATCGACGACAGGAGTGGCCACACCGCCGTCCGGTTTTTCGGTAGGGGTGTTCAGCGAGTTGCTCGAAATCGGAGGCATCAAGTTCCCCGGGCTTCAGGCCATCGTCAAGGCATACAGAAAGGACAAAGACGTCAACATCCTGTCCACCCCCCAAATTCTGACGACCGACAACGAAGAGGCCGTCATCACGGTCGGGAAAAACGTGCCCTATCAAACCAAAAGCGGAACGACGGGAACCTTCGAATCCTTCAACACCTATGAATACAGGGATGTGGGCATCACGCTCAAGATCACCCCTCAGATCAGCAAGGATCGCATGGTCCGGCTGACGATCAACCAGGAAGTGACCAAACTCGATCTGAACCCCGAATCGACGACGGTCATCAACGCCGAGCGACCGACGACGCTCAAGAGGACGATTGCAACGACCGTTCTGGTAAAGGACGAACATACGGTGGTCATCGGCGGTCTGATCGACGACAGCTTCTCCGAAACCCGATACAAGACCCCCTGTCTCGGCGATGTTCCGTTTGCGGGCTGGCTGTTCAAGTCCATATCCAAAGGCCGGGAAAAGACGAACCTTTTTGTGTTTCTCACCCCCCGGGTCGTGAAGTCCCCGCCGGAAAGCGACCGGATCTACGACAAGAAAAAAAGCCAGATGGACGATATTCAGGAGAAAAATGCCACCCAGCCTTCTTTCATGGAAATCCCCTGAGATCGCCATGAGGTCATCCGATCGCGGAAATTTTCCCCATCCGGGAAGCGGGCCGGATGCCATCGCATCCGAAGCGTCGGCTTCCGGCGGTTCCGCAGATGCGAGCGAGATCATGCGCCTTGAAGCTCTCGGCAGGCGGTATGGGTTTTCCGTTCAGCACGGCCCGCTTCTGGCTGCACCGGTCGATCCCCGGCTGACGCAATGCGTTCGCTCGATTCCGATGTCCTTTCTGAAAACCCATCTGCTGGCGCCCGTTTCCCTGGATCGATCCGCCGATCGGGTCACCGTCGCCATGAACGATCCCACCGATTATGCGAAACGGGATCTTTTGGCCCGTAGCCTGCTGCCCAAGCGAACCGACTGGGTGCTTGCACCCCGTTCGGCCATCCTGGCGGCCGTGACAACCCTCTACCACGAAGAAGCGCCGTCCGCCGAAGAAATCGTTCTCGATGGCGCAGACATGACGGAGAACGGCATCGAGATGATGGCATCCGCCGACCTTCTCGATGACATGAGCGAGGCACCGGTCATCCGGTTCGTCAACCACCTCATCGCCAAATCCGTCCGGGCGCGTGCCAGCGACATCCATATCGAGCCCTACGCCGACACACTTCAGATCCGGTACCGGATCGACGGCGTTCTCTACGATCTGAGCACGCCTCCGAAATGGGTGCACGCCGCATTGATCAGCCGCATCAAGATCATGGCCCGGATGAACATCGCAGAAAAGCGGCTGCCCCAGGACGGACGAATGGACGTTCGCATCGGCGAGCGGCAGGTCGACATCCGGGTTTCGACCATTCCCACCGTCTTCGGTGAACGGGCCGTCCTGCGACTCCTCGACAAGAGTTCATCCCTGCTGCATCTGAACGAACTCGGCCTCTCCGCGGATCACCTGCAGGCGATCGAACGGCTGATCGCCTCCCCATACGGCATGCTGCTGGTGACAGGCCCCACCGGAAGCGGGAAAACGACAACCCTTTATGCCATTCTTTCGGCCATGATCCGGCCGGCCGTCAACATCATCACCATCGAAGATCCGGTGGAGTACCAGCTGAAGGGGATCAGCCAAATTCAGGTGAATCCAAAAATCGATCTGACTTTCGCCAACGGCTTGCGCTCCATCGTACGGCAGGACCCGGATGTCATCCTCGTGGGGGAAATTCGCGATCGGGAAACCGCCGAAATCGCCGTTCAGGCGGCCCTGACCGGACACGTGGTATTTTCGACCCTGCACACGAACGATTCGGCAAGCGCCATCACCCGGCTGGTCGATATCGGCATCGAACCCTTTCTCATTTCCTCCTCCGTGATCGCCGTCGCAGCCCAACGCCTCGTGCGCGTTCTTTGCCCGAGCTGCAAGGAACCCTTCGACCCGGACGACTCCCTTCTGGAGCGCATGGGTATCGACCGGCTTCGCATCGAAGGCCCCCTCTATCGGGCGGTGGGATGCCCCGACTGCTTTCATACGGGATATCGGGGCCGCATGTGCATTTTCGAACTCATGGTGCTCGATGCGGCCATGAAGTCTCTGGTACTGCATACCTTCGACGCCCATCGCATTCAGCTGGAGGCACGCTCCCTCGGCATGGTCCCCTTACGGGAAGACGGTCTCCGCAAGGTCCTTGAAGGGCTGACGACGTTGGAGGAAGTGCTGCGGGTGACAGAACGGTGATGGACCCATACGGAGGATGGCTGCCGCATTGCAGGAGACATCGGATGCGTTTCGTCCCACGGTACCGGCGACTGGTCGGGCTTCTCCTCTGGGCCGTCATGGCGATAGCGGCAACCGGTTGCGCCACAGGCCAACGCCCGGCAGCCGAGGGTCTGATCGAATGGTATCGAGACGTCATTTCCCCAGCGGACGGGGATCGCTGTCCCATGGTTCCCTCCTGTTCCCACTATGCTCAGGAGGCGTTTTCGAGGCACGGCTGGTTCCTGGGATGGATTCTGACCAGCGAGCGGTTGATGCGCTGCGGTCATGACGAGATCCACCTTGCCGAACCGATCTGGACGGCGGATGGACTGCGGTATGTCGATCCGCTGTCTGCAAACGACTTCTGGTGGACGGAGAGGAAACCGCCTTGAACCGTTCGATTTTCCTGATCGGCATGCTCATTCTGTGGCATGGCACCGTCGGCATCGGCTGGGCCCAGCCCGACGAACCATCCCTGGTGGGGATTCTGGACCCGGACGGTCAGTATGCCTTCGCCATGAAGTATTTTCGCACCGGAGATGACCATCGGGCCGTCAGTGAATTCGACCGGTTCGTTCATTTTTTCCCGGATGATCCGCGGGTGGAATCCGCCATGCTGTTTGCCGCTCAGGCCTTGCATCGAGAGGGACGGCCTGCCGAGGCCCTGAAACGCTATCGGCGGTTCCTCGAGCAATACCCGGAGAGCCGAAGCGCCGTTCGCGCCGGCTTCGAATCGGCCACCTGTCTGATGGACATGAACGAGCCCGAAGAGGCGAAAGCGTTGTTGCTGAAGATGGCCGAAACGGCCTCCTCCAACGACATCCGGGATGAAGCCGTGTATCGGATGGTATGGATCGAGCTTTCGCAAGCCCGGTTTTCCGAGGCTGCTCGTCTGGCGGAACAGATCGGCCCCATTGGAAAAGAGCGTTACCGGGTCACGGACCTGCAGGAGCGTCTGGAGCAGGCAGCCGGCATCCCCAAAAAAGATCCGACCCTGGCCGGATTTCTGTCGATTCTCCCCGGCGGCGGCTATGCCTATTGTGAACGCTATCGGGATGCCGCAGTGGCCTTTCTGCTCAATGTCGCCTTCGCTGCTGCAACGGTCGAAGCCTTTCGGGACGGGAATGCCGCCCTCGGGTGTCTTGTGGGGTTCGTCGGATCCGGCTTTTACATGGGCAACATCTACGGCGGGATCAATGCCGCCGAAAAAACCAACCGAACCGCCCTTCGGGCGTTCATCGAACGCACGGTCTCCGATTACCGGGTGGATCCCCAAACCGGAAAAACCGATGGATTCGGCATTCAGATCCGCAAAGATTTTTAGGAAGTCAGGGCGATGCCTGCTTCGGCCATGATCGGCAGCAGAACATCGCGGCTTTCCTTTCCGGCTGCATCGGGCATATCGACATAGGGATAGAGCTCGAGACTGACGGCCCCTCGGTAATCGAGAGCCTTCATCTGCCGAAAGACGGATCCGAAATCGATGGCGCCCTTTCCGGCGATCAGGTGACGATGCACCCGGTTCGAACCGATATCCTCGATGTGCATGTGCCCGATCCAGGGAAAGAGGGTATCCATCGATCGGGCCGGATCTTCGCCGGCGCAGAAAAAATGACCGATATCGAAATTGAGCCCGACCCACGGGGATTGAATGGGGTGGATGAAATCGAGAAACTCGCTCGTCCGTTCCAGCAGCAGATTCGGTTCGGGTTCGATCAGCAGTTTGACATGAAGGAATTCCGCCAAGGGAATCACCCGTTCCAGCCCTTCGTAGAAGCGTGCCATGGCTTCCTTTCGGCTCATGCCGCCGAGCGGTCCTCCCGGAGGAATGGAAATGTTCGGACATCCGAGACGCTTGGCAAGACGCAGGCACTGTTCGGTATGGGCGATTCGGATCGCTCGCCGTTCCGGCTCCGGCTCGATCCAGGACGGCAGGTAGGTGTCTCCGACGGCAAAGAGGGTGAAGCTGTTCAGATTCGTCACGGCAAGTTGGTTGACCCGTAGAAGGTCCGCCAGTCGATCGACGGCAGCATCGTCATAATCCGGTGGGTAGAGATGGGGGCGATCGCACATGATTTCGACACCGTCGAATCCGAGAGCTGCAATGCGAGCGATCGATGCTTCGAGAGAGAATTTCGTATAGGCGTTCGTGCTGTATCCCAATATCATGGTGTTGACCTCTTCGGTGTTCGGGTGGCAGGTGGCATGGACAACGAAGACCGGCTGCATCCATATCAAAAACGAGACGTGGAATCCAGCGCTATCGGAGGTTCGATGAAACGGAACATTCGGTTGATGCAGGGCAACGAAGCCATCGCCGAAGGCGCTTTGTATGCGGGAGCCCGCTTTTACGCAGGCTATCCCATCACGCCCTCTTCGGAAATCGCCGAAATCTGCGCTGAAAGATTACCGGCATTGGACGGGATCTATTTGCAGATGGAAGACGAGATCGGCTCCATTGCGGCAGTCATCGGTGCATCGCTGGCAGGGGCCAAGGCCTTCACGGCAACGAGCGGTCCAGGGTTTTCCCTGATGCAGGAAAACCTCGGCATGGCCGTTCTGGGAGAAGTTCCCTGTGTCGTCGTCAATGTGCAGCGGGTCGGACCCGGCACAGGCCTCGCCACAAAACCCGCTCAGGCCGATTTCATGCAGGCCCGCTGGGGTCGCCACGGAGATCAGACGTTGATCGCCCTGTGCCCTGCAAGCGTTTCCGAATGTTTCCGACTGACCGTCGAGGCATTCAATCTATCCGAACGCTTTCGGGTCCCCGTCGTTCTTCTGCCCGATGAAATCGTCGGCCACATGCGGGAGAGCATCGAGATTCCCGAACCCGGAGAACTTCCGGTGTGGGAGCGGGAGCAACCCGCTGGGGAGGTGGAATGCTATCTGCCGTTTTCCTTCTCCGGGGATTCGACGGCTCCTTTGGCTTCTTATGGTTGTAAAACCGTGTTTCATGTGTCAAGTTCCATGCACGGACTGGACGGGTACAGCAACAACGATCCGGAAAATGCAGCCCAACGCATCCGCCGTCTGCACGAAAAAATCGACGGTCACAGGAACGAAATCGTTCGCGTTCGTACCTTCGACACGGACGACATGGACATTCTGATCATCGGTGCCGGAGCTCCGGTTCGTGCGGCACGGGCTGCCGCTCTGCAGGCCCGGGAAGCCAATGTGAGGGCCGGTGTCCTGCAGCTGCAGACGATCTGGCCTTTTCCTGCAGAAGAAGTGGCCTCTCTGGCCGATCGAGCCCGCAAGATCGTCGTTGTCGAAATGAATTACGCCGGACAACTCGCCGGAGAAGTCGAAAAAGCCGTTGGCCGCAACAAGCAGTTGGTAAGCGTTCGGCGATACAATGGAACGGTGATTCGGCCGGAAGAGATCTTGAAGGCCATCGGATCGTGAAAATCGTCGGCAGTCTGCAGTGGGCAATGATTTCCGGTTCATTTTCATCCTCGGCGCGGCGCGCCTTCACCACGGCCATTCATTTGAAACATGTATCTCACACCTACGATTCAGGATGATATGACGATCGTCACTGGAAAACGCTACCTGAAAAACGGTTCATTGCCGCACATGTGGTGTTCCGGATGCGGCATCGGCATCATGTTGGGGGCTTTGCTGCGGGCTTTCGAAACCCTCGATTACGCCCCGTGGGAAACCGTCGTGGTGACCGGCATCGGCTGCACGGGAAAAGCGGACGATTATCTCGTCACCAACGCCCTGCATACGACCCACGGCAGAGCCTTGGCTTTCGCCACGGGCATCAAGGCCTTTCGTCCGAACGTGCATGTGATCGTTCTGATGGGCGATGGCGACGGGGTAACCATCGGCGGAAACCATTTCATCCATGCGGCCCGACGCAACATCGACATCACCGCCATCGTTCTGAACAACTTCAATTTCGGGATGACCGGCGGGCAGGTATCGGCCACCACCCCTGCCGACGGGCGTACAAGCACCACCCTCTTCGGAAACCCGGAACGCGATTTCGATATCTGCAAGCTCGCCGAGGTTGCCGGAGCCAACTACGTCGCCCGATGCACACCGATGCAAGGATGGGAAATGCAGGCCCTCTTTGAAGAGGCCCTCGAACACAAAGGCTTTTCGGTCGTCGAGGTGATCAGCCCGTGTCCGACGCATTTCGGTCGGAGAAACGATCGAACATCCTCTTCCGAATGGATGAAATGGTTTCAAGAGCGGGCCGTTCCTGTCGAAACCTATCGGAGGCTGCCGAAGGCCGAAAAGAAGAACCGGTTTCCCGTCGGGCCCCTCGTCAAGCGGTTCGAACCCGACTTCCATGAACGCTATGCGCAAATGAAGCGGCGGCTTCTGCAAGCATCCGCAAAAGGAGCCTCATGACACCGGATAACGACCACCGGGAACTCCTGTTGGCCGGCAGTGGCGGCCAGGGGTTGATCCTTGCGGCCATCCTTCTTGCAGAAGCCGCCATTCTCGAAGACAAACGGGTCGTCCAGACCCAGTCCTACGGGATCGCCACACGAGGAGGCTTGTCCACTGCCGAACTGATCATCGACAGCAGAGAAATCCTGTTTCAGCAAATCGAGCGTCCCGACGTCATCCTGGCCTTGACGGATGAAGCCCTGAAACGCTATGAGATCTGGGCGAAACGGGGGGTTCCGATTCTCTACGATACGACGCTTACCCAACGTCGCCCCGCTCCGCCCTGTTTCGGATATCCCTTCACGAAAATCGCAGCCGAGCTCGGAAACGAACGAAGCGTCAACCTGCTGGCGATCGGGCTGCTGGCTGCAAGAACAGGCGTGGTGCGTATCGAATCCCTTAAGGCGGCCATTCGAAACCGGTGGGGAAAGCGATCGGCAGCCAACGAACGGATGGTCGAGGCGGGGGCCGCTCTGGCGCCTGATCCGCCGATGGACCTTCCCCCCAATGCTTCAGACTTCTGACATCGATCATGGATATGACGCACTCACCAAACTCCCGGCACCGCAAAACAGCCCCATGCCAGGCCGCGTGCCCTGCAGGCGTGGATGTTCCCCGATACATCCGGGCGCTTCGGGACGGCCGATTCACCGAAGCCCTTTCGATTGTCCGGGAGCAGCTTCCATTTGCCGCCGCCTGCGCCTTTGCCTGCACCCATCCCTGCGAATCGGCATGTTCGCGGCAATGGGTCGATGGCGCCCTGGCCATCCGGGATCTCAAGCGAGCGGCCGTAGAGCTGGCCGATAGGACTCCGGCCCCACCGAAGGCCCCGTCCCGAACCGAAAAGCGTGTGGCCATCGTCGGATCGGGTCCTGCCGGGCTGAGCGCTGCCTGGTGGCTTTCCGCAAAGGGGCACGAGGTCGTCGTGTTCGAAGAGCGACATGCACCAGGCGGAATGCTCCGACACGCCATTCCGGAATATCGCCTTCCGGAACGCTTTCTGGAAAAGGATATCGAATGGATTGCCTCAACCGGCCTATGCCTCAGAACCAATGTCCGAATCGATGCGCCGGAAACCTTGCTGCAGGAAGGATTCGATGTCGTCCTGCTTGCCACCGGCGCATGGAAAAGCCTTCGGCTGAACATCCCGGGCGAAACCGAAGCCATGGTGATGGACGGCTTGAAGTTGCTGCAAGATGTCCGCTCGGGCCAAACGCCCTCCATCGGGCGCCGGGTGGTGGTCATCGGAGGCGGCAACACCGCCGTTGACGCCGCCCGGGTATGTCGAAGATTCGGCGCATCGGTCACCCTGGTATACCGTAGAACCCGAAAGCACATGCCGGCCCTTCCGGAAGAGATCGAAGCGGCCCTGGAAGAAGGCGTCCGGATGCGGTTTTTGGCCGCTCCGATTCGCATCGAGCCGAACCGCATCGAATGTGTGCGAATGCGCCTCGGAGAACCGGATGCTTCTGGAAGGGCTCGGCCCATTCCCACACGCAAACGGTTCATGTTGGATGCCTCCACCCTCATTGCCGCCATCGGACAGGGGGGATGCGTTCCCGAAGGGATCCGGCTTACCCGCTACGGCACCATCGAGACCGATGCACAGACGGGAAGAACGTCCATTCCGAACATCTTTGCATGCGGCGATACGGTCATCGGCCCTTCTTCGATCATCGAAGCCGTCGCACAGGGAAAGCTGACGGCGCAAGCTATCGATAGACATTTGGGAGGAAGCGGAACGATCGATTCCTTGTCGCCCAACGGCCGTAGCGACGCTGCCTCCGTTGAGCCGTGGCCCCCGGGACATGCGAGAACTCGGCTGGAGCGACGAAGGCCAGCCCTTCGCATTCTGGACTGGGATCCGGTCGAACAGGGACCGGATGCCTCATCCGCCATGACGGAAGCAGGTCGATGCCTCTCATGCGATATCCGATGGTTCGAGGTCAAGGTCGAAGCCGAACTGTGCAAGGATTGCGGATATTGCCGGGAAATCTGCCCATCCCATGTCTTCGTCCGTTCGGACGAATTCAATGCCGGAGGCTATCGGCCGGCCATCGCCCTTCGGGGGGAACACTGCGTCGGCTGCATGCGCTGCGTGTACATCTGCCCGGATTTTGCGATCCATGTTCGGGAACTGGAAACAAGAGCAGACAAGGAAAACGCATTAGACCGTCATTCACCTCAATGAGGAATCCACATGGAAAAACATCATAAGTTTTCGGTCGGTTATCTGCTTTTGGCCATCTGGGGGGTGCTCATCCTGCAGAACATCCTCGTCGGCGCCCTTTCCATCCAAACCATCCCCTACAGCGAATTTATCCGCCTGCTCAAGCAAAACAAGGTGACCGAAATCCGGATCAGCGCCAACCAGATTCAGGGAACCAAGGTGACGGACGATGGGAAGACCGAATTGTTCCGGACGGTTCGGGTCGATCCCGATCTGTCGAACATGCTCGAACAATACCACGTCACCTTCAAGGGAGAGGTCGAATCCACCCTCATTCGGGATCTCTTGTCCTGGTTCATGCCGATCCTGATCTTCTTCGGCATCTGGTATGTCATCTTCCGGAAGATGCAGGGCGCCCAGGCCGGCTTCATGACCCTGGGAAAGAACAAGGCAAAGATCTACATGGAAAACGAGCTCAACGTCACCTTCGACGATGTGGCCGGCGTTGACGAGGCCAAGGCGGAACTGGTTGAAATCGTCGAATTCCTGAGGCAACCGGAGCGTTACACCCGCATCGGGGGCAAGATGCCCAAAGGGATCCTTCTCGTCGGCCCCCCAGGCACCGGAAAAACCCTACTGGCCAAGGCCGTCGCAGGCGAGAGCAAGGTGCCGTTCTTTTCGATGAGCGGCAGCGAATTCGTCGAAATGTTCGTGGGACTCGGCGCCGCCCGGGTACGGGACCTCTTCACCCAGGCCAAGGAGAAGGCCCCCTGCATCATTTTCATCGACGAACTCGATGCCTTGGGAAAAGCTCGGGGATTCGGCGCCATGGGCGGACACGACGAACGGGAACAAACCCTGAACCAGCTGCTGGTCGAAATGGACGGTTTCGATCCACGCGCGGGGGTGATCCTGATGGCTGCCACGAACCGACCCGAAATCCTCGATCCGGCCCTGCTGAGGCCCGGCCGCTTCGATCGACAAGTCCTCGTCGACCGCCCCGACAAGAAGGGCCGAGAGGCCATTCTCAAGGTTCACCTCAAGAATGTGCCCATCGAACCGGACGTCAATGTCGAAAAGATTGCCGCCATGACCTCGGGAATGGTCGGCGCCGACCTGGAGAACCTGATCAACGAAGCGACCCTGTTGGCCGCCCGAAGGAACAAGGAGACGGTGGGCATGGCCGAGTTTACGGAAGCCGTCGAACGGATCATTGCCGGACTTGAAAAGAAGAACCGGCTCATCAATCCGGAAGAAAAGAAGATCGTCGCCTACCATGAACTCGGGCACGCCCTGGTGGCCATGGCCCTTCCGGGAACCGATCCGGTGCAGAAAATCACGATCATTCCCCGAGGCATTGCCGCCCTGGGATACACGATGCAGGTGCCGACGGAAGACCGCTTTTTGATGCGGGAATCCGAGCTGTTGAACAAGATTGCCACCCTTCTTGGCGGAAGGGCGGCAGAGGCCATCGTATTCAACGAAATCTCCACGGGAGCGCACAACGACCTTTCCCGTGCGACAGACATCGCCCGCAGCATGGTCCGGGAATACGGAATGAGCCGAAAGATCGGGCAAGTCTACTTCGCCAAAGGCCAACGCTCCCCGTTTCTGGCAGTGGCGCCCGAAGGCCCCAACGAATACAGCGAGGCCACGGCCCAGATGATCGATGAGGAAATCCGGTCCATCATTTCGACGCAATATGAACAGGCGACCCGCATCCTTACCGAGAAGAAGGATGTGTTGGACCGAGCTGCCCAGCTGCTTTTGGAGAAGGAGACCATCGAAGGCGAGGAGCTCAAGGCGCTGCTTCAATAGGTCGGAACATCCAAGCGAAGAGAGGATTCCCGTCATGAGCCTCAAGGAAAACTGGCTGCGCAAGATGGCCATCGATCGACTGAGCCGCCAGGCGGTTCGTTCGATCGGAACGGCCGACGGCGAGCGGAAGCTCGATAAGGAAGCCATCAAGGAACTGTTGAAGGTTGCCGGTTATTCCCATCACCGGGAGCGGGATATCGATCTGTACGTGCCGGGCCCGAATGCACCTTTTCGGGACATTCTCGTACTCGACAACGATTTGGGATTCTACCGTACGGACATTGCCGACATCGCGCTTCGCAAAAGCCCGACCGTCAAGGAGATGGTGAGCATCCGAAACGCCATCAAAATCCTGAACGACAAGGACGTTCTGGTCAGCAAGAAAGCCGATTCCATCGAACGGCTCCGGAAGGAAGCCATCCAAACCCTCGATCTGACGATCACGGAAGCGGGCTTGGACGAGCTGCTGGCGGATGCACGGGAATCCTTACGAAACAAATATGGAGAAGGCGTCGAGGAGGTTCTGCGGATTGCAGCCGACATGCTCGAATTTCAGGTGGATCCCAAACCCTTCGGGCTTGACCATCATCGGGTGATCGGACGGGTAAGGAGTGAAGCGACCGGGGAAGCCATCCTGTTTCCGGCTGCAGCCTACGGCAGAATCCACAACCGTCTCCTCTGGCTTCGAAAGCCGATTTCAGGTGCGGATCCGGATGCCGTCCAACGCTGGAAAACCCTGAGCGCGACCCCGGATCCCGGATGGGCGCTGACGGACGAGGAGGCTCTCGAGGCACTCAAGATGCAACTGATGCGCCTTCCGGCTTCCTCGGAGAACAGCGGACCGTCGTGACGGGTGGAGGATGCCAGATCGTGGAAGCCAGTGCTGCTCAAAAGAATACAGGGGCGCACTGGATCGCTTTGGAATGCGGGCTTCCATGAGTGCGCAGGGCCACTGCTACGACAATGCCCCGATGGTGAGTTTCTGGTCCCCTCTGAAGATGGCGTTGGTCTTTCATAGGCATGTTGCTACGCGCAAACAGGCAATGCAGGAGATCACCGAATTGATCGAGATTTTTCACCGACAACGGATTCAGCAGAGGTCTGGCACTCTTTCACCTGCAGCCTTCGAACGCCAGTACAATGAAACCACAATGGGAGCATGAATTGTTGGTATCCGGTGTGGACGACCGACCCCAATGGATGCACCGGCTGGGAATTGTACATCTTGCCCGCAAGCAGGCCGGAAAACTCTCCGGTGGCGAGGCCCAGCGCACCAGCATTGCACGGGCCCTTGCCCTCCAGCCCCGACTGCTGTTGATGGATGAGCCGTTTTCTGCGCTGGATTACCCCACCCGAAAAGGATTGTTGATCGAATTGGGTCGCATTTTACCAGAAACGAGGGTCACCACCCTCTTTGTGACCCACGATTTTTCCGAAATTCCGTTTCTGACCCGAAAAGTCGCCGTTCTTTTCGAAGGACGGATCATCCGGGAAGGCGACATCCGGGAAATTCTGGGAGAAGCGGCCGTTTCGCTCAGCACCTGGGCGCCTTGGGATCCTACCGCCATCTCCATTCCATCCGGTTGATTCGCCGGCCATCAGATACGACCCGCTCCGTTTGTCGATTCCGGCGAAGCCGCGGGCAATAAAAAAAAGGTCGATGATGAAGAATGGGGTCGCTTTCGGATCCATCGAACATTCCCACACCCATAGCCTTTGCGGCATTTCCTGTTCGGATGGAAAACATGGGGTAGCCACACACCGCACCCGAGCCTACCATCCCTTCTGGGTAATGATGCTGCGGATTTTCTCTTCGGTCTTCTTCTCGATCAACACCATTTTTTTGGCATGTGCCTTGTGGATTTTTTCGGCAAGCACCTTCAGGTCCGCCGGTTTCTCCACCAGATCCATCGCCCCCAGCTTCATGGCCTCGACCCCTTTCTGAACGGTGGCATGCCCCGTCAACAGGATGACCTGGATATCGGGATTCTTGCTTTTGAGTGCTTTCAGGGCTTCAATCCCGTTCATTTCCGGCATCTGCAGATCGAGGATGACGGCGTCGTAGCTTTCCTTCTCGATCAGGGACAGGGCATCCTTCGCCGATGCCGCAGTCGTCACATCGATTTCCCGCGCCTTCATCCGCTCGGCCATCACTTCGAGAAAATCGGTTTCATCGTCCACAAGCAGCACTTTATCCGACATGGATTCCTCCTTTTTGGGTTGTCGTGAGCCGCCGGCTCACGCATCACAGATGATTTTGGGTACGCTCAAAGCGATACGACCGGTAGTCCCATCGATGGCGACTTCCGCCTCCAGAGCACACAACAGCGGCCCTGCCTGCTCCCGGACGGCATGAAGAATCGTTTCCACGGATCGGTTGAGGTGTTCACACCCAAGCCACACGACCACTCCCCGATCGTTCGGATCGGCGCCAAGCTGAACGACGGCTCCGGAAGGAATCGTCTCGATCAGGGATTTCAGACAAAGCCATAGAAGATTCAACAAAAAAAACGGTCTTGTTTGCACCGAAAAGGAAGCATCCCGACAAACCACCTCGATGACCACACCGGCCATGGTGGCCTTTCGCTCCGCCAAGGCGGAAAGGAAGCACACCATTTCAGGCAGATCGACGGTCTTGATGGGATCATCGATGCTGTGGGCGAAACGGTTCATGTTGCGGATGATCCCATCGGCGCGCTGAACCTGGCGGGCGATCTGGGCAGCCGTTTGTTTCAGCCGCTTCGGATCGATGGGCCTTCCCCGTTCGGCAAGCGCGGCCAAATCCTCCAGAAGCCCCGCATGCTCGTTCACGATGGCGATCGCATTCTTGAGCTCATGAGAAATCGATGCGGACACGGCCCCAAAAAACTGCAGCCCGCAACTTGTAGGCCCATCTTCAGGAACGGACATCCCGGAAGAACCGGAAGGTGCCATGGCAATCACTCTTTCTTTTCCGCTTGAACCAAGTTCTGGAGGTGTTGAATCAATTCTTCTATCCGAACAGGCTTGACGAGATAATTGTCTTTCCCGGCCTCCCGGCTTCCAGCCTCAAAATCTTCTTCGGAACCGTGGCCGGTCATGAACAGAAATTTCAGGTTCGGCCGTATGGCCGCCAGTCTGCGTTTGAGCTCGATGCCGCCGATCTTCGGCAGCTTGACATCGAGGACCGCCACATCGAACTCTCGGGCCTTGACCATCAATATGGCGTCTTCGCCGTTGGTGACCCACGAGGCGTGAATTCCCCGAAGCTCGAGTCTCTCGGCGAGGGTCGATACCAGTTGGTCTTCGTCATCCACCAGCAGAACGTTCATGGTTCTCCCCCGATGGTTTGCAGGATTCGAGCGGAAGGACGATCGTGAATGTCGTCCCCTTCCCCACCTGGCTTTCGACCGAGATCCGACCGCCGATTTCCTGCACCAGACCGTAGGTGATGGAAAGCCCGAGTCCCGTTCCGCCTTCTCGGCTCTTGGTCGTAAAAAACGGCTCAAAAATATGCTGCAGGTCGGCGGGACCAATGCCGCACCCGTTGTCTTGAACCGTTACGACAATGGCAGGCTCATCCTGAAGCCTACGCGCCCGGACGACAAGCCTTCCCCCCTCCTTCATGGCCGCAAAGGCATTGTTGATGAGGTTCAGGAAAATCTGTTGCAGTTTCCCTCGGTCGCTCACGAAATCGGGAAGGTCTTCCGGAATGTCGACGACGATGGCAATGCTGCGATGCTCTGCCTCCTTCGTCTGGAAACCGAGCACATCATCGATGACGTTCCGCAGCCGCACCTGCTGGATGTTGCACTCGACATGCCGTGCAAAATTGAGCAGCCGTCGGGTGATGGCGGCACAACGATCCACGGAAGCGATAATGGCATCGATCATGCCGAGCAGCTTTTCGTCCTTACCATATTCGGGCCGAAAGATGAACAGATCTTTCATCAGGCCGGCCTTTTCGTTGATGATGGCCAGCGGATTGTTGATTTCGTGCGCCACACCGGCGGCAAGCCTTCCAATGGATGCCAGTTTGTTGGCATATTCCACTTGATGAAGGCTCATGACCCGTTTGCGATCGGCAAGGTACAGGTTGTTCACCAGGTAGGTGGAAACCCCGAACACCACCAGCAGGATCAGCAGGATACTTGCCCCCAAAAACGTCATCAAGCGGGAGCGGGTGCGCTGCCAGGCACTCAGAAGCTCGGTCTTCTGCTTGATCACCATCAGAACGAAAGGCGTGTCGGGAATGTAGGCGTATCCAACCACCACGTCCCTGTGCTGGTGATCCCACATTTCGACGGCCTGGGTCTTGTCGGAAAACGGCGGCAAGGCGAACGGCAGCCGCTCGAAAACATTTCCATAATACCGGGACGGTGTCTGCAACACCGCATCCCGGTTCACGATGAAGGCATCTCCCTGACCGCTGACCTCGAGCTGACCCAACAGATCGTTGAACCGTTCGATATCGAGGGAAGCCCGCAGAATGAAGGCAGGTTCGTTTTCCTTGGCATGTTTGACGGCAATGACCAGATGAGGGGCATTGCGGAACCCCAGGAATACGTCACTGATGTGGCTTCCTTTATCCAGGGTTTCCCGGAACCAAGGTTGATCGGCATAATTGACATTGGCGATACCGAAAGGTCCGGCGTGGGCCAGTTGATCTCCCGAGAGGTCAATGACACCGATGTCCGACCAAAAGCCAAGCCCGGCTCGAAGGTTGTGGAGAATACGCTGCAGCCGCTCGGGATTCGAAAGATCGGCTGCGGAATTGTCCAGCCCGATAAATTGAAGCGCGAATTTGCGCTCCTCCAGAAAGAAGGCGATGCTGCGGCGGGTGTTCGATACCAGCCGGGCAGTCCGGTTCAGGATTTCGGATTCGACGGCTTTTCGGGAAACCTGGTAGTCCAGGATCGCCAAGAACAGCAGCGGCACCAGGGCAACGGCGGCCGTCAGCAGAACCGACTGTAGCCAGATGCTCCGAAAATTGAACATGGCCCTGAACGGACCGGCGGCCGCATCCTGATGGTCCCAGAATTTGGGTTTGAACCGCTGCATGACCATCATCCTCCCTGGTTCTTCCGGGAAGAGGTCTTGTGGATTTTTTCGTTGGCCCGTTTGAGTGTTTCGCTCAGGACATCGATGTCGACCGGTTTCTGGAGATAGGCAAAGGCACCCAGCTTCATGCACGTTTCCCTGTCCGCCTCCGAACCATGGCCTGTGAGAATGATCACTTCGATGTTGGGCCTGGACGCTTTGACCCGCTTCAGCACTTCGATGCCGTCAATCCCCGGCATTTTGAGATCGAGGATCATCACCTCCGGTTCCTCTTCGCTGACGAGCTTGAGCGCCGACTCTCCGTCATAGGCTACAGCGGAGCCCATATCCCGCAACAGAAGCCGTTCGGAAAGCGTCTGGACGAATTCCCGCTCGTCATCCACCAAAAGCACCTTGGAAGGGGTCTGAAAATCGTATTTGCGATAAATGTCGGCCTGATGAAAGTTGGGTCCGATCTTGGTTTCGACGGATCGAACCCCTTCCATCGGAGATACGAGGGTCTTCAGTTCTTCCTCCAGCCGAGAAAGCATCAACACATGCTTGTTGATGACGAGGGTAACGGCCCCGTCCTTTGCCTCGACATCCACGTCATGCCCCTCCGCAGCCAGGGCCACTTCCACGCGCGCCTGCAGTAAGAAATCGGCGACAGCAGCCCGCGATGCATCCGTGGGACTGACGACATCCTTGTGCATGTTGCTCACGATGAGCTCCACGGCCTGATCCACGGAAACCTTGCCCATCGGAATCAAGATATCGTAGAGGGCCGGCTCCCAGGGATCGACTTCTTTCCGGAGGGTCAGGGTCCACGAAGATCGGTCTTCATCGGATTTGCGGATGACCTTGAGGGCTTCCTTTTCGGAAACGCGTTCTGTTGCGGCCATTTGGGTACGAAAACCCAGATCGGCGATGAGACACACCCGCAAGACATGGGTGATCTGCGGAGGAATGAGCTGTCCGCAGCAACCGGCCAGAAGAATCCGCTCCTCTTGAAGCGTCTTGGCCATGGCCAGCCGCAAATAGGCAATGGCTCGCTCCTTCTCGTGAGTGAATGCATTGAACACGGAGGACTTGGCGCAGAACGCCCGGCAAATCCGATCGGTCGTCATCCCGGACAACTGGGCTGCAAGTGCGGCGATGGCCTCGTCTTCGATCAGCCGAAATCCGGTACGTTCCGCAACATTTCGGATGACGGGACCTTCATTGCAGTACAAGCCATAAAAGATGGAAATCGCTGACATGGTGGATATCCCCTTTTCGTTTGCGGTTCAGGAAATCAGCCGACAGACCGACAGCAGCGGGCAATCTTCCTCGTCCCCGTCGCGATGCGCCGCCTCGTGAATGGCTCGAATGGCTTTTTCCATGGTTGGGAAAAGATGTGTCTCGCCTATCTTCGCAATCAAATGTGTTCTTTTCAAGACTTTCATGACGGACTCGTTGACCCCGCTGAAGGAAATGTCGATGCCTCCGCTTCGCACCCGATCCAGAATCAAGGAAAGGGTTTCCTCTCCGGAGGCGTCGATGTCATTGATGCCGTTGCACACGATGAGGATGTGCCGAAGCGTTTCTTTTTCCCGAATCACGTCCGTCACCTGATCTTCGAAATAGCTGGAGTTTGCGAAAAACAGGGGGGCGTCGAAGCGCATCACCGAAATATATTTGCACTGACGAAGCCCGTGGGTCGTCGCACACCGAAGGGCTTCATCCTCGTGACGTGCCAGGGAGGCGATGGTCGGACGCATGCTCTTATAGAGAAACACCGCGAGGCTCAAGCCCACGCCGACCATGATCCCCTTGTCGAGATGGGGGGCGAACCACAACGTGACGATGAAGGAAAGAATGGAGATGGCCCCGTCGTACCATTGGGCTTCCCAGGCATGAATGAACCCCGAGACGTTGATCAGGCCGATGACCGCCATCATGATGACCGCAGCCAGGACCGACTGCGGCAGATGATACAGAAGGGGCGTAAAAAACATCAGGGTGATGACGACCGCAAGGCTCGTGAACACACTGGAGAGTCCGGTCATCGCTCCTGCCTGAAGGTTGACGGCCGAACGGGAGAAAGAGCCGGACACCGGATAGCTTTTTCCAAGGGCTCCCAGGAAATTGGCAAGCCCCTGCCCGATCAGCTCCTGGTTGGGGTCAAGCCGCTGTCCGGTCTTGCTGGCCATGGCCTTGGCGATGGAGATGGCTTCCATGAAGCCGAGCAAGGAAATGATGGCTGCATACGAAAGCAGGTGAAGCGCTGCGGACCATTCGAATTTGGGAAAGGAAAACGTCGGAAGTCCCTTGGGAACGACCCCGACGACCTCACCGCCTCCGATCATCGTGAGACTGTCGGCCTGAAGGACTCGGTTGCCGACCTTGATCCGCCAGATACGGCCGTCCGTTTTGGCTCCCTCATGCACGTTTCCCTTGGGAAAAAACGTCATCGATCCATCCGGAGCGATCGATGCTTCGAACAAAACGGCCCGGATCTGTTCCCGATGCTGCTGGGCTTCCTGCTTCAGCCCTTCGCTTTCGAGCTGAATCAATTTGTCCTCGTGCTCCGCCTTCAGCAGGGCGACGGCGTCGTGCGCAGCCTTGGCCTTCTCGATGTCTTTGCTCACGACGGTCCGTTTTTCGGCCAGGGGTTTCAAGCCATTGACGGCTTCGTTGAATTTCCGAATCCGCTCCTGGGTTTCAGGATGCTGAATGGCCGAAAGCGGCGCCTTCGCATTGTGTTCGAATCCCATCCCCCAGGAAATGAGGGTCGTGATGGCCACAGCCACCAGAACGTTGGGCACCTTCGGTGCGATTTTCTTCAAGCCGTACATGATGGCGAAGGCCAACGCACCCAGAAAGAACGTCGGCCAGTGGGTGTAGTGAATGGCCTCTTGGATGACCTTGTAGACGGTTTCATAGTGATGGGGCGCGTTGTCGACATGGACCCCGAACATTTTGGACAACTGAGACGTGGCGATGATGATGGCTGCGGCATTGGTGAATCCGTTGACGACCGGATGGGAGAGAAAATTCACGACGAGCCCGAGCCGCAACACGCCGAGACTGAACTGAAAGACACCGACCAGAACGGCAAGTAGGATGGCGTAGGCGATGTAGCCCTCGCTTCCGGCCGTTGCCAGCGGTTCCAGCGAGGCCGATGTCATGAGGGAGACCACAGCCACCGGCCCTGTAGCCAACTGCCTCGAGGATCCAAACAGGGATGCAATCATGGGCGGCAGAAAGGAGGCATAGAGACCGTAATACGGAGGGAGTCCGGCCAGCTGGGCATAGGCCATGGACTGAGGGATGAGGACCAAGGCCACCGTAAGTCCGGCGATCGCGTCGGCTTGAAACGTGGCGAGATTGTACCCCTTGAACCAGTCGAGAAAAGGAAAGATTCGTTTGAGCATTCCGTTCACCCTTTTGAAAAAAGGTTCCAGTGACTGCCGACACGTTTTCCAACGGCCGACTCCGAAAATCGTTTCATCCAGATCCCTCAGACGTGTAGATCCCATCCGAATCCGAAATACGCTTCAATATCGGCATGTCACGGTTTTCCAGCATGCGTCTTCCGGAAGCGATCATATCGTTATACAAGGAGGCAATGTCATAGAGGTTGTACATGCGGAAACGAACCATGCTGTCGACCATGGCAAAGAGGATCATGGCGCTCTTTCGGGTGTGCCATGGACCGATGGAGCCGTCTTGCTGTCCCTTGCGGATCGCATTCTCGAAAATGTCGACAAAGGCCTCATAAATGGATTCGAGCAGCTCCCGGCATTCCGGATTCTCCTCCGCCAGCTCGTAAGGATAGCGCTGATGCAGGATGGAAAAGAGGTCTTCCTTGATGGAGGCCATATAGAGATAAAAGGAAATGGATTCCTCCACCAAGTCGAGACCGGTATGGACGTGCTTTTCAGCCTCGTATTTCTCGAATTCCGGAAGAATCTCATCCCGAAGGTTTCTCAGAATGGTCAGAAAGATTTCCTGCTTGTTCTTGAAATGATAGAAGATCGTCCCTTCGGCTGCCCCCGTCGCCTTGGACAGCTCCGCCATGGACGTATCCTTGAACCCTTTGCGGGAAAAAAAATAGGTCGCGGCCTGAAGAATGGCGTCGCGTTTTTTCATCTCGACCCTCGATTCAAAAAAATTAGACTGAGTACTCAGTCGGTTTTTAATACCGTTGAATGGAACCGAGGTCAAGGGAAAAATCCGACCTATCCACGGAGAGGTGATCCGCAGCAGTCAACAGAGATTTTTTTGAATATGGATGAAGTGCTTTTCTGACGGATGACCGTTCAGGACGATTTCGGCTTTTTAAATCGGTTGGATACGGATCGTGGAGGGATTCATGGGGCGGGGGCGGATGGGGCATGGTTGTCGCCACCCCGGAAGATCGGCCCGTCGTGGCTGGTTCAGCTGCACCGGATCTGTTTGGCAAAGCCGAAAATGCTCATGGTGGGGGTCGCCGCCCCCGGACATGAAAATGCCGTGGCGGTATCGGGCGGATGGGGCATGGTCGTCGCCACCCCCGAGATATGAATCCATCACGGCGTCCAGGGGATCTTGGCCTGTTTTGCGCAACCGAAAACGAACTCATGTGCCCGGCCTCGTAAGGCTGGACAAGGGCCAGACCCGCTACAAAGAAGCTATTGGTCATCGGCATGCAGTCTCACCCGATTCATGCCGAAGGAACTTCATTTGTCCAGCCCAACGAGGCCCGGCACATTCAAACAAGCGTTTCCGGCATTCGCCAAAAG
>Ga0272446_1001412_pt1 | contig 34869 bp, 27 predicted proteins | sample YNPCB0061_FD_194587 | JGI IMG/M metagenome (GOLD analysis project Ga0272446, IMG submission 194587) | Hot spring microbial mat communities from Yellowstone National Park, WY, United States - YNP-CB-006-1 | ecosystem: Environmental > Aquatic > Thermal springs > Hot (42-90C) > Sediment | place...
CACGGAAAGCAGGCGCGTAATGTGAGCAGCCAGCGCCACGCCCCGCCATGGCCAGGCGTCGGCGTCGCCGTGCAACATGAAATTTTTGTTGCCAAATGCCTCGGCATTGCCGACTGCTGCGTGAACATTGTAGCGGATGACGGCGTCGGCGTTCTCGTCGGGCACGAAGAAGGTGATGGCGGCGCCCAGCAGGTAGTAGAGCGGCGGCTGGCTCCCTTCCTGCGCCCAGGGCGCAACGCCAACATCCTCCGGCGCAGCCAGCCCTTTGCCCGCCGCCAGCCAGCGGATGTACTCGTAGTGCCAGACCTCGTCCGGCGCCTCAAAAAGCGGAACCACTGCGCTGTACATCACCGCCAGCGCCAGATACGCCGCCACCAGCACGGTGAGCGGCCAGCGTCCACCCGACATCACAGCGACTCGCCCCTCACGCCACCTGCACCGCTGGATCGAGGGGCAGCGCAATGGGCGCACCGCCCGCCTGGCTGGAGAGGCGGATCGCCAGGGTGATCTCCTGATCGAGGCGCGCCTGCTGGGCGCCATAGGTTGGTTCGCCGCCGCTGCGCACCGCCTCCACCAGACTCAGGAGACAACCCGCGACGCCGATCTCGTCGTCGTGCCACTGGATGCCGTGTCCCTGCACCGCCGGGCGGAAGGGATTCTCCCAGGTCACGATCGGCAAATTGGGGTCGCCAGTGTGCGCCACCATTGCCACCAGCGCGCCGCCGTCGTTGCGCTCCCAGCGTCGTTCCAGCGTAATGAAGCGCGGCGCCTCCCCGCCCGGCGCAATCAGGCTCAGCCATTCCTGCACCTCCAGATTGACGCCGACGGTGACGCCCATGCCGCGTTCAGCCAGAAAGCGACTGCTGCGCCACCAGCGCACAGCCGAGTCGTAGCCGACGCTCGTCCAGTGATAGATGCCGAGCTGCCCGCCAGCGAAGGCGATCATGCCATGCTCTTGCGTTTCGGTGCGTGCGTCGCGCGTGTCCGCCAGTCGCGACCAGTGCGCTGCCAGGGGATAGTCGCGCACGGCGCCTGTCACCTGCACGGGGCGCGCGTCGAACCCCAAATAGCTGCGCAGGACGCTGACGCCGTGGTAGCCGTGCCCGGCAAAATCGTTGAAAGCGGTATGGACGCGTCCAAACAGCCCGCTGCGAATCAGCGCCAGTTTGATCTGCTCCAGCGGGCGGCGGTGAAACTGCTCGGCGACTTCAACCTTGCGCCCGCGCTGTTGCGCAGCGGCGATGATGGCGTCGGCCTCGCTGAGCTTATGGGCGATGGGCGTCTCCAGCAAGACATGCAGCCCTGCTTCCACCGCCATCAGCCCGACTTCCCCATTGGCGTTGTAGGCGACGGAGACGATGCCAATCTCCGGCGCCTGTTCGCGCATCAGGCGATCGAGATCGGTGTACCAGGGGGTGCGCAGGCGCTCGCCCAGTCGCTGCGCCGCTTCCACCCGACGCCCCCACACGCCCACCAGCTCGACATCCTGCGGCAGCGCCTGCACAAGGGGACCGTAGAGATAATCAGATCGTCTGGCTGTGCCAATGATGGCTACGCGCAACGGTCGCGTGACGGGCATCGTGTCCTCCTCTGTCGATGTGGCGCAACCGCAATTGACAGATTCAGGACGGTGCGTCTGGTCTTCACAAGTTGAGTCGAACCTGTCGACTTTCATTGTGGTCGAAAGTGCAGATTGGTGCAAACGCTCAGGGCGCAACAATGACAATCTTCACAAAATGCGGTATCGTGAAGCGGTGGATATGTTCCCTTTTCTTTCGAGTCATCAGGAGCAACATTATGGCAATCAAACATGTACGGCTGGGCAAACATGGCGCCCTCGTCAGCAATCTCTGTCTCGGCACCATGAACTTCGGCTGGGTCACATCGGAAGAAGAGAGCTTCCGCATCATGGATCGGGCGTTGGAACTCGGGATCAACTTCTTCGACACGGCCGATGTCTACGGCTGGGCAGTGGAGCATGGCACGACGGAAGAGATCATCGGACGCTGGTTCGCACAGGGCGGCGGGCGTCGCGACGCAGTTGTGCTGGCGACGAAGGTTTACAATCCAGTGACGCGCAAAAGCGCCCGCCCCGAACCGAACAGCGATGGACGCAGCCTCTCGGCGTATAAGATTCGTAAACACTGTGAAGGCAGCTTGAAGCGGCTGCAGACCGACTGGATCGATCTTTATCAGATGCATCACATCGACCGCGATTGCCCGTGGGATGAGACGTGGCAGGCGTTTGGCGCACTGGTCAACCAGGGCAAGGTGGTGTATGTCGGCTCCAGCAACTTCGCCGGGTGGGACATCGCCACGGCCTGTCAGGAAGCCAGCAAACGCCACATGACGGGGCTGGTCAGCGAACAGAGCATCTACCACCTGGACAACCGCATGATCGAGCTGGAGGTCATCCCGGCGTGTCGTCACTACGGGCTGGGGCTGATTCCGTGGAGTCCCCTGGGCGGTGGTCTACTGGGCGGCGCGCTGCAGAAAGCTCAGGCCGGCCGCCGCATGAGCGAGGAGTTTGCAAAGCAGGTGGAGAAGAAGCGCCCACAGCTCGAAGCCTACGAAGCGCTCTGTCGTGAAATCGGCCATGAACCGGGCGAGGTGGCGCTGGCGTGGCTGTTGCACAACCCGGTCGTCACTGCGCCGATCATTGGCCCACGCACCATTGAACAACTGGAGAGCGCCGTGCGCGCCACCGAGATCACCCTCGACGCCGAAGTGCTCGCCCGGCTGGACGCAATCTTCCCTGGCCCTGGCGGCGAGGCGCCCAAGGCGTACGCGTGGTGATCGTTGCACCTCGCGCTGGACGCTGCCAGCCAGTGCATGATTTCAGCGCGTAGACGCCCCCTGCGCCCCCAGCACTGCGCCTGGGGGCGCAGTGCTCACGCCGCTTGCCGATCTCACTCCTGAGTGCGTTCAGGACTTTGGGAGGTCGCCGCCCCCGGTGTGACGCTGCGTTCGCTCCGCCCCAAACATGCCGCCACTGCCGCTGCATCGGGCCAGGCGCGGAAGGTGCAGGCAGCGTAGTTGGGCAGCGGCTCACGGATGCCAGCGTCGCCGTCGATGCCGCTATACAAGCCATACCACCAATCGATCACGCCGCCCACATCGCCACAACCGGCGGCGGCGGCGCTCACCCCAACATCGGCGTACTGATACCAAAAGACCTTGGAGACGCCAGGCGCCGTCGAGGGCCAGGCGCTTTCGCGCAGCAGAATGTCGAAGGCCTGGGGCAGATAAGCAGCCTGCTCAACACTGGTCACCAGTGTGGCGGCCACACAGGGACAGGCATGTGTGGCCGGATTATCGCTGTCGCCTGCGCGATTCCAGCCGATTTCCGTCACCCACAGCGGGCGGTCGGCGTAGCCCGCAGCCGCCAACACGCGCATCAGCCCCACCAGCACGGTGGGTGTGTCGCCGTAAAGAAAAGTCGGGGCGCGCACCGGTGTGGCGCAATGGTCGATGCCAGGGTAGAGGTGCACGCCAGCCACATCGAAACCTGCACCTGGCGCAACCAGCCTGGCGAGCGCTGCCAACGTCTGGCGCAAATACGTGACAGCAGCCGCCCCGACACTGCTCAACCCGCCGCTGACGATGCGGGCAGCGGGGACGTTGCGCCGGATCGCTGCGCCAGCTTCAGCCAGCAACGCCGCAAAGTCGCCGGGCGGCAGGTAGCTGTTGACATGATCCGGCTCGTTCCACACCTCCCAGGCATGCACGCGGTCAGCGTAGTAGCGCGCCAGCAGCGCAGTCAACGCAGTGAAGCCCTGCCGATACGCAGCAGCGTTCTGGCGGTTGCGCCAGTCATCCGCCGGCGTCAGCATGTTGTCGAGCAGCCCCAACACCGCGATCGGCGCCTCGCTCCGGCAAAGCAGTTCGAACAGCGTGTCGTAATGCTTAAGGTCAACATAGCCGAGCAGGCCGCCACGCCCGCTCAAGATCAGCGGCTCTGGCGCGCTGCCTGCCCGTCCCTGCATCTCCACCCGCACCCATTGCACACCAAGCGCACGCAGCCGCGCCACATGACCAGCCAATCCTGTCGGCGTAAGGTCAGGATAAGGCGGCAGATTCAGCCCCTTGCTGACCTGGTGGTCGCTGTGCGGCCCCGACAGCGTCAGCGTGGGATCGATCTCACCACAGCCTTCAGGCGGCGGGATGAACGTCTCCGCGGTGACGTTGGCAAGGTGAATTCCGGTGGGTTGCCTGACCTGGTTTGGCTGGCGCAGCTCCCACAGCACAGCCACACGACCCGCAGCAGAGGCTCCAGCGCGCGGAAAGTAGATGCGTTGCACCTGCCAGGGCGTGGCGCGCTCCGCCAGCTCAGGTGTGCGCCAGCGCCGCCCCCAGAAGGTGCGTCCATCGCTCGACACGCCCACAAACAACGTCTCGGCAAAGGCGCGCGCTTCGAGACGCAGCGAAAATTGCACCAGGAAGTTGGTTGCCTGAGCAGGATTGGCAAAGACGCACACCCAGCGGCGGCGATATTCACCGATGACTGGCGCAGGCGGGCGTGATGGCTGGGGCAGCCGCGTGCGCAGCGCCGCTTCGACCTGGCTGCGCACGCCGGTGAGCGTCGCCAGCCCACGACAGGCCGGATGCGATGCAGGCGGCCACTGCGCCGTCATCGCTGCCGTCCAGCCGGTGGGCGCCACAGTGGGCATGAGGCGAGAGTGGGCAGCGATGGGCAGCGCCAGAATATTCACAGGAGTTGTCAACACCTCTGGCGTCGGCAAGCCGTGCCGCCACAGAGCGAGCTGATCGGCGGCGTCCCAGGGCGGTGCAAAGTCGCCAGGCTGGAGAATATGCGCCTGGACGTGATGCGGCGGCGGATAGCGCGAGGCCGCAGCCGAGGACAGTGACGCTGGCAGGGGTTGATGCTGCGGCGTCGCCGCTGTTTGTGCAGCGAGAGGCGTCGGTGCGCTGGCGACGAGCAGCGCCAGCAGGTGCACTGTTACGAGGAGTAAATGCCATAGCGTGCGTTGTACGCGCCTATGCATAGTGGCGTCAGCGTTCCCTGCAACGGTCGATGGGGTTGTAGTTTATGCCTCTGGCCACGCCGCCGGGTTGACGATGTCGGCGGGGCGCTCCCCGCCAAAGAATGCCAACAGGCGCGCCATTGCCATTTCTTCCATGCGCCGACGCCCCTCGCGGGTGACGGAGGCGCTATGGGGTGTGGCGATCACAGCCGGATGGCGGCGCAATGGGTGATCAACGGCGGGCGGTTCGGCGGCGAAGACATCGATCCCGGCGCCAGCAAGCTGGCCCCGTTCGAGCGCGTCGAGCAGCGCGGCCTCATCCACGAGTGCGCCCCGCGCCAGGTTCAGCAAATAACTGCCCGCTTTCATCTGCGCCAGGCGTGCGGCGTTCATCAGACCAATGGTGGCGGGCGTGGCCGGGACGTGCAGCGAGAGAAAGTCGGCCTGAGCAATGACATCGTCGAGAGGCGCCAGCGTGACGCCCAAAGCAGCGGCGGAATCGGCGGCCAGGTATGGGTCATAGGCCAGCACGCGCATCTGGAAGGCGAGCCGGCAAATCTCAGCGACGCGCCGTCCGATGCGGCCGCACCCGATCAGGCCGAGCGTCTTGCCCTGCACTTCATCGCCGACAATCGCGCCGGCGCGTGGCCCCCACTTGCCAGCGGCCAGGTTGTCGTTGCCCGGCTTGAGTCGCTTCGCCAGCGCCAGCAACATGGCGACGGTGTGCTCCGCGGTCGATTCTGTTGGGCCATCCGGCGTATTGGTGACGACGACGCCGCGCGCCGTCGCTGCATCCAGGTCGATGTTGTCAACGCCAATGCCGGTGCGTGCGATCAGGCGCAGGCGCGGGCAGGCATCCAGCACGGCGGCGTCATAGCGTAGTTGCGAAGAGGCGATGATCGCCTGGGCAGGGGCGGCGTTGCGATAGATCGGTGGCTCGGCGGCGGCGTGGATCACCTGCACGCCCGCTGGCAGACGCGCCAAAACAGCATCCGCCAGCGGCGCTTCGAGCCAGAGGTGGGTGAGGGTGGATGGCAGCATAGTCGCTCCTTTGGGTGAAATCTGGCTTGTGCTGACGCCGCCATTTTGCCACAAGATCGACTACGCGCCGAGTTGCCGTGCGCCACATGCAACATCGATGATTTTTCGCTTCGGCGTCATTCCAGCGATACTAAAGTGAGTTTACTTTGATATTCATAGCTTTGCAGAGTGAATTCTCTTGGTCTCAAAGTAGATTCACTTTAGTGCACGTGGGTTGAGATAGACGGATGGCGCTGCGTGTTTCGTGCTGCGTGTTCTGTGCTGCGTGTTCCGTCGCGTTGTGCAGCGCGCAATATGAAACATGCTACCAGCGGCTTCCTTGCACTCAGGTATACTACTGGTCTCTAGATTGGCTGCTCATGTCGCTACCCGTCACGAGTCATGCGTCATGAGTCACTCGTGGCGCATGACTCGTGACGCATGAATTGTCAACCTGGCGAGCAATAACAACAAACTGGGGACTTACGCATTTAGCTCAGCAACCTTCCTGGAAGCTGAGAGCTTCCAGGAAGGTGACACGCTAGAATCTGCGTAAGCCAAAAACTTACAGTGAGGTCTTGTGTATGTCTGCACAGTTTCCCACCGTCCCGGCAGGCCGTCCACTCTGGATCGGCATTACGTCGCGGCATGGTCATCCAGAGTGGTTGCAGCAAAATGCACGCAACTATCTGGCAATGGTCGCCAGTTACCAGGCGATGCCTGTGGTGCTGACGCCCGATCAGGTTGCGATTCTACCGGATGGTCAACGCTACGCACCGACGCCTGCTGGACGCCTGCCGGATGCCGTGCTCGATGCGCTGGACGGCTTGATCCTGTCGGGTGGGGGCGATGTTGCGCCGCACCATTTCAACCAACCGCTGGCTGGCGCCGAAGAAGAGAGCATCGATCTCAGACGCGACGAGCTGGAGATTGGGTTGGGGCAGGCGGCGCTGGCGCGCAACCTGCCGACCTTCGGCATCTGTCGTGGCTGCCAGGTGCTCAACGTGGCGGCTGGCGGCAGCATGATCCAGCACCTCGACGGCCATCGCTCGCCAGCAGAGGGCTCCACACGTTTTCACGACGTGCGCGTGGCGACAACCAGTCGGCTGCACGAGATTGTGAAGATGGACGCCTTTGAGGTCAATACGTTTCATCATCAGGGCATGGATCAGGCGTCGTTGGCGCCAGGTTTTCAGGCTGCGGCGCTGGCTGACCCTGACCACTGGCTGGTCGAGGCGTACGAGAGTGTGCAACACGCCTGGGTGATCGGCGTGCAATGGCATCCAGAGCGCATCTTCGAGTTGGGAGAGGCGCACCGTCGCCTGTGGAACAGCTTCATTGCGGCTTGCGTTGGCTATCGGCAGCGAGCCGCGCGGGCGCAGTGACCGCCTGGCTGCAACGTCTATCTCTACATCTCCACTGTGATGATTGCGCCGCGATCGGGGTTGTTGCCGGCATAGATGCGCCCACCGTGCGCCTCGGCCACCATGCGGCAAAACGCCAGCTCCAACCCCAGTTCAGCTTTCCCCTGCTCCTTCATGTGCACAGCTTCGTATTGATCGAACATGCGCACGAAATCTTCGGGCGGGATGCCGCGCCCCTGATCGAGGACGCTCAGGCGCACCGCAGGCAGCGAGGCTGCAACATCATCGGGCTGACCGGTGCGCGGGTATTCCGCCAGGATGGTCACAGTGCTTTGCGGCGGTGAAAACTTGAGCGCATTCGCCACCAGGTTTTCGACGACGCGCTGGAAAAGCGCAACATCAGCAATCACAGGGTAGGATTGTCCTTGTGTCTTCAGCACCAACGTGACGCCCTGAGCGTCGGCGTAGGGCGCCAGTTTATGGCGCACCTGCTCCAGCAGATGGTCGACATAGAGCGGGCTGCGCGAGAGCGAGAGCTTGCCGCGCTCCATCTTTGCCAGCATCAACATGTCGTCGAGGAAACTGCTCATTTTCTGCGCTTCGCTGGTCGCCATGTCGAGATAGCGCATGTGCTCTGGGGAGACGCTGCCTTTGCGCTTTAGTAATTGCAGGTAGAGCATCACCGCCGCCAGTGGATTGCGCAGATCGTGCACGATCATGTAGGAGAGCGCCTGACGCAATTCCAACATGCGCTCGAGCTGGTCGTACTGCATCTTGATGCGCAACATGGTGCGCACGCGCGCCTGGAGCTCCAGGCGCGAGACGGGCTTGCTCAGGAATTCGTCGGCGCCGACTTCCAGCCCCCGCACGCGATCCTGAATGGCGTCGAGCGCCGTGATCAGGATAATTGGGATGTGCTGGAAGACGACCGACTGTTTGAGTTCGCGGCAGACGGCGTAGCCGTCCATCTCTGGCATCATCACGTCGAGCAGAATGACGTCAGGCGCCAACTCTGGCATACGACGCAGCAACTCCTTGCCGCTAGACAACGACTGGATGTCGAGGTCTTCGGCGGTGAGCAACGCGCATAACGCCTCGCGACTGGAAGGCTCGTCATCCACCACGACGACACGTTTCTGTTGGATAACGCCGGCATTGGTCAACAAATCGGCGCCCTCGGTAACCACAGTCATGTTCGCTGTCCTTGCAATTCAGTTGCGCTGCTGGCGGAAAGAGTGCAGTGTGGTGTGAGCATTGCCCAAGCAAGCGTAAGCATTCCGTTAGCTATTCAGGTTATATCATATCATTGCAAAGTCAACAAGCCCTCTTTGCGCCCACAGTGGCTCACCTGAGTTATTATGTGCTATCCGACAGGTGCAGCACAAGAAACCCTCGCCTCAGCCAGCGTGAGCGTGGATCGACCGGCCAGCCCGCTGCACGCAGAGTGCGCGCGGCGAGCATGAACCAATGTCGATCGCCCCAAATCCGGGCGGCGCGTGTGCGCTGTGCGGCAGCCTTCCATGCCTCTAACAGCGCCCAGATCGACGTCCCTGGCTCGACGTGGTGAATCAAGTTCTTGGGCAGCACGGCCTGAAAATCACCCGGATCGAATGGTGTGCGCCCGCCATAGCAGAAGACCAGCGCCTCGCTGCGCCAGGCCGGGGTGTGGGCGGCGCGGCGCAGGACATTCGCCACCCACAAGTCACCCGCCGGCGTCGATGTGCCTTCCACCAGCAATGCGCCAGGCAGCGCGTGCTGCGCCAGCTCGGCGTAGGCTGGCGCCACCGCCTCCTCATCATATTGACGCAGCACATTGAAAGCGCGAATGGCGCGGACTGTCTCGTTCTCCCCGTCTTGTCGCCGGCGCAGCGGCAGGTTGAAGCCTCCCAGGCGAAAATCAGTCAATGCGTCGCAGAAGGGTTGTGCGTTTGCCACGCGCACCGGGTCAATCTCGACGCCCAACACTGGCAGGTCAGGATTGACGCGGCGAAAACGCGCTGCGCTCTCCAGGGTGGTGACGGGCGTGGCGCCGTAGCCCAGATCGGCAAACCACGCCTCGGCAAAGGCGCCACTGCGACAGCGCAGCAGCGGCGTGTCGTAGAGCAGTACGAAGACATCGACGCGCCGCAGACGGTTGGCAGCCGTTTTGCCGCGCGTTGGTTGTCCTTGCGGACGCCTGGTGCGCAGCCAGCCGCGCCGCACAGGGGCAGGCCCGGCGAGCAAGAGACGCTTCATGGCGCTGCGTCCCGACAGAAAGCGGCGCCGACGGCTGCGTGAGAGGGCGTGCTCACCGCACGCAGCGCGCAGAGTGGGCCAAATGCTTGCAGCCAGGCAAGCTGTTCAGGGTTGCGCACCAGCAAGCTGCCAGCAAACCCCAGGCCATTGACTGCCATGCCGCCGACAGTCTCCGCCAGGCGCGGCGTCACCAGCATCCATTCACGCGTCGCCAGCCAGTTGTAGGGACGCGGCGGCGCATCGTCGCCCTGCCAGACGCCCGCTGCAACCAACATGGCGCGATAGGCGGCGGCAATAGTGGTCGCGTCTGCGGTGTGCAAAGCCGGCAGCCACATCAGCACGTGTGCGAATGGCAACTGCGGCGCTGTGACGAGCGCGCCAGGGCTGGTCGGTGCGCCGAGCGCGGCAGTGATGGGTGCAGCGACGCCATCCGGGTCGAGGGGAAAGGGCGCCAGTTGCAGGTGCTTGTGTCGCTGACTGGCGCCAGCGATCTTGCCAGAGTTGTAGAAAGCCAGCCCATCGATCTGGCGGACGCACGTCAACAGCGCGGCAAAGTCAGCGTCGGTCAACAGCGCTTCCTGCGGCGCAAAGGCGCGCGTCACGATCAAGAGATGATGGGCGACAACAGGAAATTTGTTCAGCAGGCAGAGATGCGTATCGGACAGGTCGGCGACGAAGAGTGCAGGTTCAAAGGGCAGAAACGGATTGACAGCGCTTTCCCCGCCAGCCGTGGCGCGCTGCTGGCGCGCATCCGCCGCCGCCTCGCCGCGTCCACGCGCCAACATGCGCACGACAAAGCGCACGCCTGCCTGTGTGATGTGATGCACGGTGGTGGCGATGGGTTGCAGCGCGCCGCTCGCCAGGGCTTGCGCAGTGACCAGCGCAGCCCGGCGCGGCAGATCATCCGGTGGGGTGGAAATTGTCGGCGCAAATGAGGTTGCCATCGGGGAGATCGTATGCAGAAAACGCAAAAATGGCGAATTTGCACCAACAGCAATTGTGCAAATTCGCCATTTTCACCCGTGAGGGTTGTCGTCAGCCAGTCAGGTTACCGATCGATGAATGGCAGGAAGACGCGCGATGTGGCGGTGTCTTCAGTGAGCTGGGCGTCGTCGAGACCGCTTGCATCGGCGTCCAGGAAGCGATGCTGGGGCCGATTGGCGGGCACGATCACCGTCGCAGTGACAGTGCTGGCTGCGCCGCACGCGTTCACGGCGCGGTAAGTGAGCGTGTACACGCGATCGGGGCCGCCGGGGATGCGTTCAGCGCGCAGTGCAACCGTGCCATCGCGCCGCACAACGATGTCACGCGGGCGATCGCCACCCCACGCGCCGCTGTCCGGATCGCTCGAGGTCACCGCGACCAGACTCGTCTCCGCATTCGGGCTGGCGACGATCTGCGGCGTGACAACGACGTACTTGCCATTCGGCGGCCAGATCAGGCCCGGCGTCATCGTCACGTGCACCTGTGGCGCCATGCAAAGTTCGACCAAAAGCGGGTCATGGTCGGAGCTACGGAAGGCGTCTGGTGCGTAGAAGTTTGTAATCTGCGCCGGCGATTTGAACTCGACGTTATAGTCAAGCACACGCGGCTCGTCGGCGTTGATGTGCCACTCGCGCGCGCTCAACACTGCCGGCGTCAGGCTGGCAGTGGAGAGGGCGTAGTCGAGATAGCCAGACTGACCGTCGAAGACATAGGAGTAAGCGTCGGCGCCGCTGCAATAGGCGACCAGGTCGGTGAAGCCGGCATTGCGCAGCGTCGTAATCGGGTCCTCCTGGGCGTAGCTGTTGAGGTCGCCAATGATCAAGAAGTCGGGGTCGCCGCTCTGCGTTGGGTCTGTCGCCAGCCAGTCCGCCAGCGCTGCAGCCGCAGCAGTGCGCGTCAGGTTGCAATTGCCCTGGCCGTCCCCTGTGTCAGGGTCGCCGACATCCAGACAATCCGAGCCTTTTGACTTGAGGTGCGCCAACGCCACAGTGAAACGGTTGCCGCTGGCGACCTCCTCGAAGGTCTGCGCCAACACCGGGCGGTTCTTGGTGTCCAGGAAACGCGGGTCACTGGCGGAGGTCAGCAGCGCCGGTGCGCCGACCGGCTGCACCACAGCTGGTTTGTAGAGATAGCCAACCCGGATGGCATCGCTGCCGATGGCGCCGGTCGCCACGTAGCTGTAGAGCGTGGAGCCAGCCAGCGTGTTGAGGCCGTTGACCAGGTCGCTCAGGGCGCGGTCGTCCGGGCTATTTTCGATCTCGATCAGGCCGACGATGTCGGCGTTCAACCCGGCCAGCTTACTGAGCGTCTTGTCGCGCTGACGAGCGAACTCGAACGCGCTGTCGGCGCCACGACACTCCTGGTTGCCCATCGGCCCACAGATGAAGGCGCCAGTGTCGATGGTGACGAAGTAGTTGAGCGTGTTGACGCTTGCCACTGTGACGGCGCCATTGGTGCGCGTCAGCGGCGTCGGGCGCGGATTGCCGTGCTGGAAATCCACCTGTCCAACAGGCTGCACACGATAGGCGCCGAAACCTTCGCCCAGCACGCCGGTCAATCCGACAACCATGTCGCCGAGGCGCAGCGTGTTGGCGGCGGTCAATGACGGCGCCGGGTAGATCGGGTCAAGATTCTGCGGCGTGCGCGCATCGTCGAGGAGGATGCGGTTGCGCCGGTTCTCATCTTGCAGCGCCTGAGCCGCCGCGCCAGGCGCCACGCGGTGCGTCGGCTGATAGAGCCGTCCATACGCCGATAGGGAGACTTCGCCGAAGCGCCCCAGATTGAAATGCTCGGTCACGTAGAGCGTCTGCGGGAAGAAGACCAACATGCCCTCGTACTGCTCCAGATTCGTGCTGGGAAAGGGCAGTTCGAGATGCGTCGGGGTCACGGCGCCAGCGCCACATACGGCGAGTCGTTGTGCGCTGATCTGGGTCTGCCCGCTGAATTCGCTGACCACACCGCGCACCGTGACCACATCGCCGACATTGACGTTATCGTTGTTGCCATTGAATATAAAGATGCCGTCAGCAGTGGCAGGGTTGCCGTCACCGCTGGCGTCCTGCAGGTAGAAGCCACGCAGCGCCGGCGTAGGCCCTTCATAGTCGCCGATCACGACGCCGCGCGTCGTGACGACGGCGCCAGCCAAGGGCGTGGTTGCGCCGCTGCCCTGCAACGTCGGGATGGGCGTGGTTGCAACGGTGCAGAGATCGGTGATCACGGTGGTAAAGGTGGCCGTGAAATCTGCCGCCAGCGCGTCGGGCGGGTCGATCGCATCCTGATCAGCGACGGCGGCGGCGCTGATGGTCAATGTGCAACTTTCGCCCTGAGGCAGATTGGCGACAGGGTCAAGGATAAAGGTGAGGCCGCCCCCATCGACATCGGCGACACTAAGCGCTTGCGGAACGCCGGTGCAGGTGAGGGTGAAGGCGTTTGGCCCCACCATCACTGGCTCGGAGAAAGTGACCGTCAAATTCGCGTCGAGGGGTGCGTCGCTGGCGCCGTTGGCAGGGCTGACAGCATTGACCAGAGGCGCCGCATCGGCTGGCGGCGGCGCGCCGCAGGTCGCGCTATGTGCGCCCAGCCCGTCAAAAACGTCGGTGGCGAATCCTTCCCAGGTGGCTGTCGGGTCAAAGGCATCGCTGGGATCGAGGTCGCCGGTGCAGACAGTCGCCATCCGTCGCAACGTGTTATCGGCAGTCGAGACGAGAGCCGCTCCCCACTCTGCGCCAGGGTCGAAACCGACCTGCCCGATGGCATCGATGATCGTCGCCCCGCGCCGCAACACCACGGCGTCATCGCCGTTGAACCAGCCGGCGTTGTTGGTCTGGTCGGCCTGCGCCAGGATTGCGGCGCTGGCGCTGCTCTGCGCCAGCACAAAGACATCGCCGTTCGCCACGACGCCAGACAGGTTGATGGTCAGGCCAGCCGTTGCGCTGCCGTTGAAAAACATCTGTACGTTGTAGCCGCCCGCTGCCAGGTCAACAGCAGCGCCAGTGCCATTGTAAATCTCCAGCGCCTTGTTGTTGGATGAACCTTCGATGTACTCGGAAAAGAAGAGATCGGTCGGGGGTTGCGCATGAACGCCACGCCACACTAGCGCGCCTGCGATGAGCGCCAGCAACAGCGCCGTCGGAATGATACGTTTGTTCATTGATGTTCCTTCTCTCTGTTGGATGGGTCAACGTTGAAAACCAACGTCAGTATAACGCATTTCAGAGAACACCGATGCTGACAGTTGCGCTAAGGTTTGTTAATATAGCGAGCAACGTTATGCACAAATTCGACATTGAAGAGAAAAACCATGCAATCCCAAGCCGTGCTCTTTCGTGATGTTGATCAGGTGGCCGTCGCGTCTGTCGAGATTCCGGCCCCTGGCCCCGGCGAGGTGCTCATCAAGACGACGTACTCTGCCATCAGCCCCGGCACCGAACTGCGTTGCCTGGCTGGCACACAGCCCAACACTGCACCCTGGCCGGTTATTCCGGGCTATTCGTTGAGTGGACGCATCGCCGCGCGCGGTGCAGGCGTCGACCTGCCGCTGGATGCACCAGTCTTCGCCACCGGCACGCAGCGCGCCAGCGTCAACTTGATGTGGGGCGGGCATGTCGCCTACGCCGTGACGCCTGCCGTGAGCGTCTTTCCCCTGCCCGACGGCGTCTCCATGTTGGCGGCGTCCGCCCTGCATCTGGCGGCGATTGCCTATCACGGGCTGCGACTGGCGCGCCCGCTTCCCCATGAAACGGTGGTGGTGCTGGGGTTGGGCGCGATCGGGCAGATGTCGGCGCGGCTCTTTGCGGCCGCTGGGGCGCGTGTGGTGGCGGCTGACCTGTCGCCGGCGCGCGTGGCGCTGGCGCAGTCCGCCGGGGTGGAAGCCTTCACGCCCTCCGACGCAGTGGGCGCCGCCGTGCGTCGACGTCTGCCCGACGGCGCTGATGTCGTAGTCGATGCCACCGGCGCGGCGCCGGTGCTGCACCAGGCCATCGAGATTGCACGCGAATTGGGTTGGGACGATAGCCCACTCCAGGGCGCGCGCATCGTGGTGCAGGGAAGCTATCCAGAGGATATCAGCATCCCGTACCAGGCGGCGTTTCTCAAGGAAGCAAACATCCTGGTGCCGCGTGATATGCAGCCGCGCGATGTGCGCGCTGTGCTCGACTTGATGTCGCGCGGGGGCTTCCAGATCGACGACCTGCTGACGACAGTCGTCACGCCAGACCTTGCGCCGGAAACATACGCACGGCTGCGTCATGCTGCCAGCGCAATGGTGACGGCGGTCTTTACCTGGTAATCGACCGCCTCGCGTCGGTCACCGCTCCCGGCGTGACAGCGCACTCCACCGCACACGTCCGGCTGGAAGCCAAACCTGCGGTTGCCGCATCTATTCGTTAAGCTCCATGCGTGGACTTTCGCTCTCGGCCGGCGGACTGATTCAACGGAGATCGCGGCGCCGTCACCTGCCCCAAACGTGCAGTGGATGCGGACGAGGGGCTGGTGACGCCTGGCGCGCGCTGAGAGGCTGTTTGGTAAGGTCGCTTTTGACGCAGAGTGTAACAGGCGGCTCGCCGCCTGTTACACTCTGCGTCAAATCAGGTGACTTTGCAAACAGTCTCTTACTCCTCCAGCGGCGCGCTGTAGGCGGCTTCCAGCAATTGCGCTGCGGCGTCCCAGGAATGGTGCGCTTCCACGTAGCGTCGCCCGGCTTCGCCCAGGCGTGCGCGTAGCCCGGCATCGTTCAGCAACTTCAGGATCGCATCGGCAAATGCTTCGGCGCCATCGGCAATCAGGAGTTCCTGCCCGGAACGCACCCGCAGCGCGCCGGTTGCCTGCGCCGTGGCGACGACCGGCGTTCCACATGCCAGCGCCTCCAGCGCCTTGTTCTGGATGCCGGCGCCGTAGAGCAGCGGCGCTACAGCCAGCGTTGCGCCCTGGATGTATTCGGGCATGCTGGGCACGGCGCCCGTGACAACCACGCGCCGCTCCGTGCTGCCGGGCAGCGTCGGCGCACTCTCTGCCAATTTGCGCACCTCAGCGGTGGGGTCTTTGCCCACCAGCCAGACTTGCACTGTCGGCCGCTGCGCCCACACATGCGGCATGATGTCGTTGACCAGATGCAGCGCCGCCGTAACATTGGCGTGGTAGCTCATCTTACCGCTGAAAACAATGCGGTCGGCGGCGCGGTCGCATGGCTGGCGAAAGGCGAAATGCTCCAGATCGACGCCGTTGCTGACGACCTCGATGCGCGCCGCCAGCGAGTGCAAATGCTCGCCAGCGTAGCGATCTAGCAGCCCAACGAAGGCGGCTTTGTCCAGCGCCGAAGTAACCAGGGTGCGCTCGAAGAGCCCCACCAGCCATGCCTCATGGCGCCGCGTGCGTTCCAGCTCGATCCACGTCATCAGCCGCGCCTTCAGGCTGCGGCTTGACTGCACCGCCTGCTCGAAAAGATAGGAGATTGAATCGACGCTGTCCCACACAATCGGGCAGCGATGCGCCGGGGCGGCGGCAAAAAAGTTGCGCACGCCCACTGCGTAACGGCTGCCGCGCAGATGCTCGACGTGGACAGCATCGACCTCACCCGCCTGGAGCGTCGCCTGAATCTGCGCCATCAACGCCGGGTTCCAACTGTACGAAGCCTGCAGCGGCGCCCGACCCGGCAGCGTGATGAGGCTATTGCGCAGCGAACGCCACGTTGGCATCGGCGCGCTGATCACGTTGGCGCCCAGTGCTGCGAGCCGGGCGAGATCGTCGCGCTCGGCAGCGGATGTCCACAGCGCCGCCAACGTCACGGCGTGGCCGCGTCGCAGCAATGTGCGGACAAATTCATAAGGTCGCACGCGCACCGGATTAGGTGCATACGGGGCAACAAACAAAATGTTCATGTGTAAATTTGATCCCAGCTACGGTAGACAGTTTTCCAGTTGTAGCGTTCCAACACGGTGCGGCGCCCGCCGGCGGCGATCGCGGCATTGCGCGCCGGATCGCAGAGCAGGTCGATCACGGCGCGGGCAAAATCGTGCGGCGCGTCGGCGAGAAGCATGTTGTGGCCATGAACCGCCTCAACGCCCTCGGCGCCGACGCGTGTACTGACGATGGGCAGCCCCCATGTCCAACCGTCGATAATCTTGACGCGCATCCCGCCGCCAGCCAACAACGGCACGATGAACGCGCCGGTCTCCGCTAAATAAGGCGTCGGATCATCCACATAGCCGGTTACGTCCAGATTGTGAGCCGGGATGCCCAGCTCATGCAGCTCAGGCGGCGGCTGCTTGCCGATCACGGTCAGCACAGCGTCGGGTGCGGCAGCCAATACCTGCGGGAAGATTTCGCGCGCAAACCACAGCACACCCTGCGCGTTGGGGGGATAATGCAGCCCGCCCAGGAAAGTGACGCGGCGCGCGCCCGGTGCGCGTTCGATCACCGCCGTTCCCTCCGGGTCGCCGCAGATCGGCAGCACGCCAGCATTGGGGATCGTCCCCTGGGGGGCGTGCGCCTGGACAGCGGCAAAATCCTCCTGCGTCACCCAGGTTACATGATCGAAGGCGCAGCAGGTGCGCACCTCGAACGTCGCCAGCCTGCGCGCTTCCAACTGCAGCAGCGCACGCTTGACAGGGTTGCGCTCAGCGCTTGCCAGCCGCTGCGGAATCATGAAGACGGCATTGTGCTGATCCAGCACCGCCAGCGGACGGCGCGCCGCCAGCGCCGCCTGCAAGCGCAACGCGTACGGCGCCATCCACAGTTGATCGGCGTGCACAGCCGCAAAGGGCGGCGTCGCCTGCGCCAACCGGTCGATCTCAGCATCCATCGCCGCCACGCGGTCGCGTTCGATGATGAACGGACGCCGCAACGCCAGGCTCTTGAGGAGGAACCCTGCATCCTTGAGCCGGCTGCGCGTCATGGGCACAGTGCGCACGTCGGCGCAGAAGGTGCGCAGATGCGCCAGCGCAGCAGGTGTGTCGGTGGCGCGCACAAAGGAGAGCAAGGTCACGTCGTGACGCGTCGCCAGATAGCGCAACACGTAGTAAGCGCGTACTTTTGGCCCGGCGTCGAGCGGATAAGGCAACACTTGTGTGAGAAAAAGTAGCTTCATAACCACCGTCGGCGCGCATGGCTGCTACAGCGATCGACGCTGTCCGTGCAGTTGAAAGCCTGCAACAATGGGTTGCAGTGGCGGAATCGTACCAGAAAAGCACGAAATCAAACACTTGTAGCCAGTGTGAATGTGAGTCGCCCTCTGCCAGTCCACCAGTAGCCAGGGTTGCGTGGGGTGAACAGAAGCGAGTTTTGTTAAGGTAAAGGTCGCAAACCGCGCTCCACCAGAGCGGAAGCATTTGATCGCAGCGGCTTCCCGGCGCATCAGACGCTGCCAGGCAGCCGGCAACAGGGAGAATACATTATGTCAAAACAATACAATCGCAACTTATGGATGCTGCTGATCACAGCAGGCGTAGTCATTTTTGGCTACAGCCAGGTCATACCGCCCCGCGTCTTTGGGCAGGATGACGCCGGCAACAGCACGACAACCTATCTTCCAGTCATTGTGCGCCAGGAGCCGCCAACCGCCACACCCACATCGACGCCGCGCCCCACCGCCACACCAACGGCAACCGCCACGCCCCGTCCGGGGACAGCAACACCCACGGCGACGGTGGCGGCGTCGCCAACGCCAACCTCGCCACCGGCGACGCCCCCTACACGCACCCTGCGCCGCGTCAACGCGCCTTCCTTCGCCGGCGATATCGCCTTCGAGCAAATGGGGATCTTCTGGTTTGGCAGCCTTTCAGAGGCCAGCAACCATGCAGATGTGCGCGTTGGCTACAACCAGGGCGGGCTGGAAATCTACGTGGCGATCTTCGACCGGCGGCTGTGGTATGACACATCACCCACCACCGCGACTTTGACCGATTGGGATGCGCTCACGCTGCTGCTCGACACAAATCCCGACGCCAGCGCGTTGACAGGCAGCAGCTATCGCTTCGTGGCGCAACTCTCTGGCGACGCCAGCGCCGATCACCGCGCTGTCTATCAGGGTGCAGCACAGGGCTGGCAACCAGCCGGCATTGCCTTTACGACTAAGCCAGGCTGGCGCGGGGACGCCCTGAACAGCGATGCCGACACAGATCGCGGCTGGGCGATGACCTTCACCATACCTTTTTCAGCGCTTGGCTTGAATGGTGCGCCCGCCACTGGCAGCGAATGGCGACTTGGGCTACAGTTGCACGATCGCGATGGCGCCAATGCCGCCCCCAACCCGATCCAGACCTGGCCGGAAGCGTTGCAACGCGATCAACCTGCCACCTGGGGGATGCTCCGGTTTGGGCTGCCTGGCTACCAACGTCCCACCGTGGCGGCGGCGGGACAGACGCAGATTCGCCGCCCCACGCAGAACGACCCATCCGTGCCTGACGCCGATGTCGGCAGCGCTATCCAGAATCAATGTCCGGGCGACGATTATCATATCTGGAATGAGTGGGCAAATCGCAACTATGGCGACGCCGGTGACTTCAACATCCAGAACCAGTCTGACGTAGGCGACTGGCCCTGTTTCGCACGGTATTATGTAACCTTCCCGCTCACTGCCATCCCATCCGGCAAAGTGATCATCTCGGCGACATTGACCTTGCATCAGTTTGGCAATGCTGGCGGGGCTGGCGAGGCGCAGCCTTCGTGGATCCAGGTGCTCACCGCCGCCGAGGATTGGCAGGAGCGGACGATCACCTGGAACAACGCGCCGCGCGCCTGGGAGAACATCGGCGGGCGCTGGGTCGATCCGGTGGGCAACAATTGGAACGGCTGGCCCGGCATTCCCTGGACGTGGGATGTAAGCTACGCCGTCGCCAACGCCTACGCCAGCGGCAGCCCGCTGCGGCTGATCCTCTACGAAGCAGACAGCGCCTATCACAGCGGCAAATTCTTTGTCTCTTCAGACACCGGAGATTGGAACATCCAGGGGCGGCCTACGCTGACGGTGGTGTGGGGAAATCCGTAGCGTTGCGCTTACGTCGCATCTCTGCGTCCTTGCGCCTCCGCGTCAAAGCTGGTGATCTTGCATGAAGATTCCATTGCTTTGGCGCCGAGGTGCGAGGGCGCTGAAAGACGCCTCTCTTGCCTGGTCTTTCGCTCGGGCATCTCCGCGTCCTTGCGCCGCGGCGTCAAGGACGCCCTTTCGCACACAGTCGCTCAGAGTCCGACCAGATACGGCGGCGTGAAGGGGGTTGCGCCTGGCAATTCCGCGCCGGGCGCAGCGGCCGGCAGCGCAGGAATCATCGGGGCTGGCGCGGCCAGATAGGCTTTTGCGGCGGCGTAGCCTTGCGCCACCATCCTCCTGGATTGGCTAAAGTCGAAGAAGCTGAGATCGGCGTCGGTTTGCACCGGGATGTGGTGCATGTCGACGCTGGCGTCGGCTTTGGCGCGGGCAATATCCTGAATAATGTTTTGCGCCAACATGGTTGACAGGGTGCGCATCAGAATCTCCAACACGCCCTGCGCCGGGTCGAGCACGGCTTCGTTATAGCCTGCGTTGATCACGTAGATGGTCCTGGCGCCGCGATCGATGGCGACGCTCACCGGCACATTGGCGACAACGCCGCCATCCACCAACTGCGCTCCGCCGTAGCCGATGGGCGGGTGGATGGCCGGGATCGTGGCGCTGGCGGTGACGGCGTCGAGGAGCGGCGCGTCAGGTTTATCGCCAAACACGTAGAGCCGGCTGGTGCGCAGGTCGGTGGCAGTGGTGTAGAGTTGCGTCTGACACTGCCCAAAGTTGGTGACGCCAGCCGGCAGCGCCCGCGCCAGCAATTTGCGCATCCCGCCGCTGGTGAAGAGGCTGTTGGCCTTGCTCTTCAGCCGCCACAGAATTTCAAGGATGCCTTCCGGGTAGATTTCGTCGACTTTGGCCGACGCCCACACCTGTTCCATCCGTTCGGTCACGGCGACGGTTGGGCCATGCGCCGCCAGCACGCTGCCGTTGAGCGCGCCCGCCGACGTGCCCACGATCATATCGGGGATGATGCCTGCCTCCAGCAACGCCCGCACGGCGCCGACCTGCAATGGGCCGCGGTTGCCGGCGCCACTCAATACGAATGCGATCATCGTTTCCTCCTTCTATGAGTCACGTGTGGCCTGATACTTTGTTGCAGACTCACTCACTACGGGCAACGCATCCAGCCATGACAGGTCTCTGCCGATCACTAGCTCACACATTCTCGCGTGATGCGTGTTCTTCATGGGGATCAGGCGCATCTGGAAGTTGCGCTGACGCGCCAGTTCCATCACTTCTTCCGCTTCATCATAGGTCATTAGGAAATCACCCTTAAGCGACTCACACAACGTGAAAAGGCGTTCATGATCGAGTTGATGATGTTTATAGAGCCGCTTACCTGCGCGCTTGCCACCGGCTGTGTACGGCGGATCGATGAAATAGACGACATGATCGCACGGCGCAAACTCCTGCATCACTTGCAGGCCGTCAGCGTGGCGAAAGTCGATGCGAGCGGCGACCTGATTCAGGTTGATCAGCCGCCTGGCCAGCGTAGCCGGATACCACCGCGAGCCGATGCCTTTGCCATTTTCCCCGTAGTTGATAAAGCTAGACCCTTCCGCCAGAATTCCGCCGTGCAGAGTCCGGTTTTTTAGAATCGTCTGAAACGCTTTCTCGCGCGTCGTAGCTGGTGGTCTTTGAAGCTCTTCCAACACAGATGTGCGTGTCATTGAGAAGGCAAGAATGCGCTCGGCCAACCATTCAGCGTCGCCACCCACAATCGCCGCCCACACTGCAGCCACCTCGTCGTCAAGCTCGGCCATGACAACTTTCTCTGCCAGGCCTTCGAAGAGGGCGGTCAGGCTAAGAATGCCACCGCCAGCGAACGGCTCGACCAGAAGGTGCGGCTTACTACTTTTGCCAGTTAACCAACGCCGGAAGGTCGGCACAAACCACGTCTTGCCGCCAGGATAGCGAAATGGGCTGCGCTGAGGGACCGATGCAACATTCACTGGCGCCAACGACAACGTTGCATCCATATATTCTGGGAACAACGACTCTTGACTCTGAAGCGGCATACTCAAAACGGCCTCTCAAGGGTTTGATTTGATGGCGGCGTTTCCAGTTGCTCATCAAGTTTTTCTTGCAGCAACCCCACGAAATCTTCCACTCGCCCAGGGGAAGGCGTGGTAATCGATTGCAGGGCAGGTTCGAATTCAGTGTATATCTCGTCAACTTTTGTTAGGCGATACCGTCCGATATCTTGATGTTCGGCTGTATCTAGCTGTAGATCATAGATGAGCCATGCAATGTCGGCGTTGCGTTTAGGGACTGGTCTGAGTGCTGGCAAGCTATCGAAAAAGCCTTTGTTCAATGCAACCGCAGTTTTCTTTTTCCAATTGTGCAGAATGCCGCCCTTGTAGATGAGTTGTGGAACTAGGCGCTTGCGAGACGAAGAAAGGTAATCCGGCCGCGGATAGTTTGGCTTTGTAGACCAATCCATCATGGCGCGTGCTAAGGGATCGATCATGTAATATTCGAATGGCTCACGCACGTTCCCAGAGATGTAGACTGCCTGAATTTCAAGGGCGCCAAAGTTAACCACTTTACCATAATCATCATAAGCAACGAGCACCACATCAATGTTACCGGCAGATTTGCCGTCTGCATCGCTGAGTCGCACTTCGGTGAGGGAACTCCACTTTATCTCAGGTTCAAAGAAGAAGGCGGCAGCGTCATCGGCAACGATCCAATCTTGACGAAAACGGATCGGGCAGGTGATCACGGGTTGCTCTTGATGATAGATGCTGCAGACGCCAAGTGGATTTCGGGCTTTGTCCTTAGTGCAGTTGGGCACCTTATTGTTGAAAGGGCACAGCCGGTGCTTTCGATACCGGTTTGCTGTGTCGGAATGGTCAGTCACCATATGACCGAACACCTCTGCCAGAGGTTGTGCACTGTGCGTCATGAAAATTCAGTCCTGATTATGTAATTCTCATCGAACACTGGCTGTAGAGGTCGAAAACGCCTTCTTCAGTATGATCGCCTGGTGTGACTGGGGGCGCCATCGATACAAATGATGGTCAAGATTCACCGTTTTCATCGGATACGACGCCACTAGCGCCAGCGATCACGACAATGAACTCTCCCTTTAGCTTACTCTGTTGTTGCACAAAAGACAACAGGCCAGAAAGCGACGCCCGCTCGACGCGTTCGTAGAGTTTGGTCAGGTCGTTCGCCAGCGCAGCGGGGCGGTCGCCATAGACGGCCAGCGCATCCTCCAGGAAGGCGGCCAGGCGGAAGGGGCTTTCGTAAAAGATCAGCGTGTGCGGGGAATCCTTGTCAACGGCAAGGAAACGGCGGCGCTGCCCACTCTTGCGCGGGGGAAAGCCGCGAAAGGTGAAGCTGTGCAGCGGCAGCCCGGAAAGCACGACTGCCATGATCAACCCTGCTGGCCCCGGAATCATTGTCACGGGCAGATGCCCATCGATGGCGCGGCGCACCAGCGAGTAGCCAGGATCGGAGATGCCAGGCGTGCCGGCGTCCGTCACCAGTGCGACGGAGGCCCCGCTCTCCAGCAGCCCAATGATGCGCTCACCGGCGCGCTGCTCATTATGTTCATGAAAGGCGATCTGTGGCTTGTGGATGTCGTAGTGCCTGAGCAGCACGCTGGTCGTGCGCGTGTCCTCGCTGGCGATATAGTCAACCGTGCGCAGGGTTTCCAGCGCGCGCAACGAGATGTCGCCGAGATTGCCGATCGGTGTTGCGACTAGATAGAGCATTGCGGTTCAGCATTGGCGTCGGCGTGCTGCACCCAAAGCACGGGCGCTCCCTGGCTGCGCGCCCGGTCGATCACACGCGCCACGTTCTGGAGAATGCGCAACGAGTCCCACGCCTGGCGCATCACACCCGCTTGCACATCAACGACAACAAGAACGCCCTGGTTGCCGGCACGGATTATCGCCATGGTGACTCCTGTTGGAATGAGTGATCGCGACGCACCTGGCCGTCGGCGCCGCCCACATCAATTGCAAATATCCACAATCATCATACCATTGCGCGCACGAATGGACGAAAGCGTCGCATGGAAAGCCACTTTTTTTGCAGATCGCTTCCCTCAAGGCTACTATGCCATGCTATGACCTATGAACGCTTCGAGTGGCTTGAGATTCCAGAGCCGCCAACCGGACCCGCGCAGAAAAAGTCGAAACACGCTGAAGCGTTGGTCGGCAAGCGCTGTCCACAATGTGGGTGGCTGGACGAGGAGACGGCGCTGCAATGTTTCCGCTGCGGCTACCGCTACAACGTCGATCACGCGATGGCGGAGCGGATTCAGCAGTTGGGCGTGACGCTGCCGCCGCGCCTGATCGAAACGGGCCAGAATCTTGAGAATTTCTTTCGCGCCCATGGCCGCACGCGGGCGCCAGAGCCGCTGCCGATTCTGCAACTGCGGCTGCAAGCTGAGGCGTTGCGCCTGAGCCGCGGCTTCGACCGCCTGATCTGCCTGGACGAGATCGCAGTTGAGCACTACGCGCATCAACTGGAGGCGGCGCTGCGCGCGCTGCGCGAGATGCGCGGGCGGGCGCTGCTGGCTGACGAGGTGGGGCTGGGTAAGACGATCGAAGCTGGCATCATCATGAAGGAGTTGATCCAGCGCGGGCTGGTGCGCACGGTGCTGGTGCTGACGCCAGCCTCGCTCACCGAGCAGTGGCGCGAGGAATTGCAGAACAAATTCAACGAAACCTTCACCATCATGGAGCAGCCGGCGGCGTGGCAGGCTGTGCAGACAGCAGAGCAGGGGCGCTGGATCGCCAGCCTCGACCGCGCCAAGCTGGCGCACCAACGCGAGGCAATTCTGGCGCGCGAGTACGATCTGTTGATCGTGGACGAGGCGCACAAGCTCAAGAACCGCAGCACGCTGGCCTGGCAGTTTGTCAACCAGGTGCGCAAACGCTACGTGCTGATGTTGACGGCGACGCCAGTGCAGAACGACCTGATGGAGTTGTACAGCCTGATCACGATCCTGGCGCCTGGACAGTTGGGCACTGTGCTGGCCTTTCGCCGCCACTTTCTCGACGGCTATGATCCGCGCCAGCCGCGCAACGCTGCTTCACTGCGACGGCTGCTCAACGACGTGATGATTCGCAACCGGCGCAGCAAGGTCAACGTGCGTTTTCCGCGCCGCCAGGCAGCCATCTATCACCTGGAGTTGAGCGAGGCGGAGTGGTTGCTCTATCGCGAAGTGACTGAATATATCCGCCGACGTTTCCATGACGCCGACAGCACCAAACATCTGCGGCTGACATTGCTCACGCTGCAAAAGGAGCTGAGCAGCAGCCCACAAGCGCTGGTTGCCACGCTGCGCAAGATGCTGGCGGACCCTGCGCACGGCGAGAAGGTGCGCGGGGAACTCCAATACTTCCTGGAGCTGGCCGCCGCCATCCCGCAGAGCCGCAAACTGACCGCAGTGCTGGAGATCCTGGAACGCTTCCCCGGCAAGTTCCTGATCTTCACCGAGTATCGACAGACGCAGGAGAGCATCCTGGCGGAGCTGGCGCGGCGCGGCGTGCGGGCAACGGGCTTTCACGGCGGACTGGACATCCAGCAGAAGGAGGCGGCGATCGTGCACTTCCGCACGCCGGAGCGCGAAGGCGGCGCGCGCGTGCTGGTAAGCACGGAAAGCGGCGCCGAAGGGCGCAATCTCCAATTTTGCCACCAGTTGATCAACTACGACCTGCCGTGGAACCCAATGCGCGTCGAGCAGCGCATTGGGCGGCTGCACCGGCTGGGGCAAGAGCACGATGTCACCATCTTCAACCTGAGCTGCAACGAAACGATTGAGGCGCATGTACTTGACCTGCTGGCGCGCAAGATTCGCATGTTCGAGCTGGTGATCGGCGAACTGGACATGATCCTGGGCAACGTGGAAGGCGCCAGGTCCTTCGAGGATTTGCTGCGCGAGGCGTGGGAGACAGCAGCCAGCGAAGACGATCTACGTCAGCGCATCAACGCGCTGGGTGACATGCTGGTGCGGGCGCGCCGCGACTACGAGCGCGTGCGCGAGACGAACGAGATGCTGGACTGGGCGCTGGAAGCGTGACGCCTGACTCATCTGTGAGCAAGCAAGACCCCGCGCACCAGCGGATGGCCGAATTTGCCCAGTTCAGTGGCGACTTTCCAGGCTTCCTGGTCGGTGGTGCGCAAATGGTTGGGATCGACGACCAGGCGCGGTTGTTCCGGGTGGTCGGCGTCACGAATTTCGTAGGCTTGCTGTAGATCGTCACCCTCTTCGTGATAGCGAATCGGCGGCAATCCTTCGACCTGGCGGTAAGTCTCGCGACGGAAGGCGTCGGCCTGCGGATTGCGATGGATGTTGCAGCGCAGCCGCCCTAGCAGCGCCCCCAGGGTAACCGACCACTCCGCCAGGGCCTCCAGATCGGCGCTTTCGCCAAGCAGGGCTTTCAGCAATTTGCGACGAAAACCATATTGATAGCGGTAGAGGCGCGCCTGGCTGTCGAGCGCGTCTCGCCCGAGGCGAAGCAAGCGATCGAGCGCCTCCTCAGCGGAAGCAGCGTCACCCACCCAGTAGCCCTCGAAGCCGGTGCCGTTCGCGAAAAATGGATTGCGCGCCAGACGCACAGTCTCCCAGGCCAGGTAGCGACGGTCGAATTGATGGGAAAGCTGCGCGACGGGATGGATGGCATGTTGTTGACTACGCTCCAACCACCACAGCAGATAATCACCGAACGGGACTTCACCCTCAACGCGCTTCATAGCTGGCGTCACACTCCCCACGTCGTCTGTCATTGCTACTATTATCGCGCCGAACGCGCCGGAAATGATCCAGAGATCGTATGGGTTGTATTGGTGTTTGGTTAGCGTTTGTCTCAGTGATGTAGATCAGACCGCCACCCAATACGCCTTCCCAGCGTATCCCTCCAGCTCAACCGTGAAACGTCCCTGCGCGTCGATGGCGCCGGCGGGTGTGTCGCTCAGCAATTCGTGGACAGGCTGCGACGCCACACCGTCCAAAGTGACACCGTCCAAAGTGATCGTCTCGTGGATCGGCGCGGCGCTAAAGTTGAGCGCGGTGATTTCCGCACCCAGGCCGTCGGGCAAGGCGTGCACCATCACGAGCAGGCCCGGCGCCTGAACCACAGGCACGGCGACCTGTCGGCTCTCGAAGATACGATAGCGGCGGCGCACTGCGAGCACATGACGAAGCTGGCTGGCAAAGGAGTCGGGGCGGCGCAACTGTGCGGGCAGGCTGCCGTAGAGCGCCTGTGCGCGCGGCAAACCGGCTGCCGAGCGGGTGGCGTCCGGGGCGACCTCCATCAAGTCATAAGCGCCCCGATTGATCCAACGCGTGTCGCCATCGCTCATCAGTCCGGCGACCTCTGCCGAAGGCACTGTCAGCGCGCCGACCAGGTCCCAACCCGAGAGCGCAAAAACGCCCGGCTGCAGCGCGTTGTACATCGCCAGGAGCAGATGGCCGCGCTGGATTGCGGCAACCTGGCTGGCGTCGAGCGCGTCGAGGCTGCGGATGCCAAGGGCGGCAGCCACCATCGACGCCGTGGTGCAGGCGACGCCGTTGGTGGTGAAAGGAAGATTGTAGGGCGCCGCCGGGCCAGTCAGCCGCGCGTACATCTCAGCGCGGATATGGTCGCGCAGTTCGCTGCCAGTGAGCTGACGCCCGCCGAGAGTGTAGCGATCATCCTTGTGCAGCGTCCAGAAATGCACCAGTTCCAACGTCAGCTCATCGTGATTTTGCAGCGCGTGCACCAGGGAGGCCGGATCGACGCCTGCGTTGTGCATTTCACGCAACATCAAACGCAAAAACTCAGTGTTGCCCGTCGCCAGGGCCACGTGATACGCGGGCCGCGTGATGAAATCGTAGGAGAGGTCGGCGCCGCCGTGCGACATAGCGGCGATGTCATCGACGGTGAGGTTCAATTCCTGGAAGGTGAAGCCGCCAGCCTTGCGCACCAATCCGGCGATCAACTGGTTTGCCGTAACCGACAACGGATGCCCCTCCGACCAGACTGAGCCGTCGGCGCGACGCTCCACGCCCAGAAAGCCGTTGGCGTCCAGCCGCAGCATCGACGCGCCAAGCACGCGCAGCGAGTGCAGCGCATCGCCCACCACCAGCCGCGGCCCGGCAAAGGACGGGTCGAGCCAGTTGAGCGTCGGCTGCCCATCCTTGAAATAGTGCAGATAGACCCAGCGCCGTGTCAAGCCATCGACGCCCTGCACCGCAGCCGTTGCGCTCCAGTCCGTCTCCTTGACGCCTGGTTCATAGAAAATCGTGCGGGAAAGCGGCCCGACGATGTAGCCCTTGTCGCGCAGCGCCGTTACGGCTGCCGGCGAAAGGTTAATTGAATCCCTGCCCGCGGGAACGTCGGGCAGCAACGCCCAATCTGCTGGCGCAATCTCGACCATGTGGTAGATGCCTGGATAGTCGCCGTAAGCGCGCTCCGCCAGACGGAAGTCAGGCCCCTTGCCGGTGTGACCTGGCACAATGTCGTCGATCACGATCGCACCGTTGGCGTTGGCCGTGCGGCACATGGCGACAAACTCCGCCGTTGCACCCAGCCCAGGGTCGATCTCCAGCCCAATCCGGTCAAAGTTGCCATCGATGGAGGGGGTGAAGGTGCGCCCGGTGACGCCGCCGGCGCGCTTCATCGGCCCCGTGTGCACAGCCTGGATGCCCACCTCGGCGAATGCCTGCCAGAGCGCCGGATCGCCCAACGTGTGCAGCACCGATTCGCCGGGGCGCGTGATGATGGCGGCCGGGTAGGCGGCAAACCAGACTGAGGCGAGCGCAGCCGCAGCGCGCGGTTGTGTCATGGCATAGGGGCGCTGCCACAGCGCGCCGTCGCCAGCAAAAGTGCGGCTGATGGCGGCGCCCTGCTCCAACATCGCGTGCTCGATCAGCCAGCGCACTTCATCATTGATGGTGGCGGGTGGGGTGATGTGGTCGTGCATTGCTTACCCTCTCCTGTTGTGCATCGATGCGTCGTTTTGGCTTCACTATACCATAATGGCCGCCCCCAACTTGAACTGCACCCTCGACGGGATGACTGCTGACGCAGCACGCTTGCCCGCACCACGCACCTGGCGTATACTGCCCCTTGACTCTTCCCAAAACGCACACGTCAGGAGTGCAAACATGGCGCAAACAAAAAGTACCCTCACCCACCTTGAATGCGGGAACTGCGGTAAGCAATATGCACCCAATCGGCTGCTGAACCTGTGCAGCGACTGTGGCAAGCCGTTGCTGGCGCGCTACGACCTGGCGACGGCGGCATTGACGCTGACCCGCGAGGCGCTCAAGCAGCGCGAGCCGAGCCTGTGGCGCTATGAAGAGGTGTTGCCGGTGCAGAACGACTGGGCGATGCTGCGCCTGGGCGAAGGGTGGACGCCGCTGCATCACGCCAAACGATTGGGTGAAGCCATTGGCTGCCCGCAGACCTACATCAAGGACGAGGGTCTGAATGTCACCGCTTCCTTCAAGGCGCGTGGGCTGGCGCTGGCAGTGAGCCGCGCCTATGAGCTGGGCGCGCGCGAACTGGCGATCCCCAGCGCGGGCAATGCGGCGTGCGCCCTGAGCGCCTATGCCGCCGCGGCCGGGCTGCCAGCGCACGTGTATATGCCCAGAGATGTGCCCAGCCTCTTCCAGGTGGAATGTCGCGAATTGGGCGCCAACGTCACCCTGGTCGATGGGCTGATCAACGACTGCGGCGTCAAGGTGCGCGAGGGTGTGGCCGCGCATGGCTGGTTCGACGTGAGCACCCTCAAGGAGCCATATCGCGTCGAGGGCAAGAAGACAATGGGCTACGAACTGGCGGAGCAGATGGACTGGGAGCTACCCGACGTCATCATCTACCCGACAGGCGGCGGCACCGGTATGGTCGGGATGTGGAAAGCCTTCGACGAGATGGAGCGGATGGGGCTGATCGGCGCCAAACGCCCGCGCATGGTCACAGTGCAGAGCGACGGCTGCGCGCCGATCGTGCGCGCGTTTCAGCAAGGCGTCGAGCACGCCGAGTTGTGGCAGGGCGCCCGAACTGTAGCCGATGGACTGCGCGTGCCGATCGCCATCGGTGACTTTCTGATTCTGCGCGCGATCCGGCAGAGCGGCGGTGTGGCGCTGACAGTCACGGATGCGGAGATGTTGCATTATGCGCGCGTGATGGGCAGCAAGAGCGGCGTCTTCCCGGCGCCGGAAGGCGCGGCGACGCTGGCGGCGCAGGTGCACCTGCTGGAGCAAGGCTGGATCAAACCGGACGAGCGTGTCGTGCTTTTCAACACCGGCAGTGGTTTGAAGTATGCCCATCTGTGGGCGCATGTGCTATAATCCGCGTATTCGGAAACGGTTTTTGTAGCAAGGAGCAGGCAGTTTGTATGGCTCGCAAGAAATTGTCGCGCAACGAAAAGATCTTTTATGGCGTCAGTCTGCTGATCGTCTTCAGCATGGTCTTCAGCATGATTGCGTCGTTGTTCACGATGACACCCTTCTAATGCACCCAGCCCCGGTCGGTTGATCGTGAGCGATATCTCCGGCGCCTCGTCCGCCGCCCAAGCACCGTCAGAATCCAGTGCACTTGTCACCCGCAGCGGTTTACTGCTGGTCGGGCTGGCAGTGCTTTTTTTCAGCACCAGCCCGGTGTTGGTGCGTTGGGCGGCGGAAAGCCTCTCCAGCTATGAGATTGCAGCAGGGCGCTTGCTGCTGGCAGGGCTGCTGGTGCTGGGGACGGCGGCGCTACGCGGTGCGGCGTGGACCGACCTGGCGCGCTGGCCCACCTTCGCAGCGATCGGGTTGGTTGCGGCGATTCATTTCGGCGCCTACATCGGGTCACTCAGCTTCACTACAATCGCCCACAGCCTGGCGCTTGTCTACACGGCGCCAATCTTTGCCGCGCTCTTATCGTGGTGGTGGCTGGGCGAATCGCTGCGTCTGCGCCAGTGGCTCGGCATCGTGATCGCGGTCGTCGGCGTGGCGATCATGGCGGGGTTCACCCCGAATTTCGATCGCACGATGCTGATCGGCGACGCGTTGGCGCTGGTGAGCGCCGTCACCTTTGCCGTGTATAGCATCGCTGGGCGTCGCCAACGCCACCGCGTGTCGCTGCTCGTCTATGCCGGCGCCGTCTACCTGGCGGGTGGATTGTGGCTGTTGCCAGCGGCGGCGCTCAACTTCTCGGCGGGTGGCTACACGTTGCCGGCGCTCCTCAGCGTCGTGGCGTTGGCGGTGATCCCGCTGGGACTGGGCCACACGCTCTACAACGCCGCGCTGCGACGGATGCGCGCCACGTCGGTCAATCTGCTGGCGACGCAGGAAGTCACAGGCGGCGTGCTGTTGGGCATCTTGCTGCTCGGCGAAATTCCCAGCTCAGTCACCGTGGGCGGCATCGCCGTGACGCTGGTCGGCATCATCCTTGTCATGCTCGAAACATCCTAGATCATCTATGCACGCAACCGACGCAACCGATTCATTGCTGGCGCGCCGTCTGGCGCTCTTTCCACTCACGACCGCAGTCGTTCCAGCGCCGGGAGACGGTCGCGCGGCGCTGACGATTGGCGGCTGCGACCTGCGCGCGTTGGCGGCGGCGCACGGCACGCCCCTCTACTGCTTCGACGCCGCTACGCTCGACGCCGCCGTGCAGGCGTACCGGGCGGCGTTGGCGCGCGACTACCCTGGTGAAAGCGCCATCACCTATGCCGGCAAAGCGTATCTCTCGCGGGCGATGGTGCAGTGGACGCAAAGACACGGGCTATGGGTGGATTGCACCGGCGCCGGCGAGATCGGCATCGCCGCCGCGGCAGGCGCACCACGCGCCCGCATCCTGGTGCATGGCGTCAACAAGAGCGATGCCGACCTGGACGCAGCGACAGCGCACGCGGCGATCATCGTCGTGGACAACCTGGCGGAGTTGCAGCGGCTGACGCCGCGCCTGCTGGCGGCGGCGGATGCGCCCGGCCTCTGGCTGCGCGTGCGCCCAGGTGTGGCGGTGGACACTCACGCCTATCGTCAGACGGGGCAAGAGGACAGCAAGTTCGGCATGTCCCCACCAGAGATCGTGCAGGCGGTGCACCACTGCCTGCAGCATGGGCTAAAGTTACAAGGGTTGCATTTTCATCAAGGCTCACACTTTCACGACCCGGCGCCCATCGGCCCGGCGCTGGAGATCGTGCTCGATCTGGCCGCCGAACTCGCATCGACCACCGGCTGGCAACCGCGCGCGCTGTCGCCGGGCGGCGGCTGGGGTGTTGCCTATCATGAGGACGACCTGCCTCAACCCGATGTGAACGAATACGTGCGCTTCGTGGCGCAAGGCGTGGTGGCAGGCTGCCGGCGCCGTGGGCTGGCGTTGCCGACGCTGCACCTGGAGCCAGGGCGCAGCCTGGTGGCGCGCGCAGGCGTCGCCATTTACACGGTGGGCGCCATCAAACAGACAGCCACACGGCGCTGGCTTTTCATTGACGGCGGCATGGCCGACAATCCGCGTCCAGCTTTGTATAGTGCGCGCTATAGTGCGCTGCCCGTGCTTGCCCCCGACCGCCCAGCGGCGGAGCCAGCCTGGATCGCCGGGCCATACTGCGAGAGCGGCGACATCCTGATCGAGGCGTTGCCGATGCCAAAGCTGGACGCAGGGGAAATGGTGGCGATCCCGGTGAGCGGTGCGTATCATCTGGCGATGCAGAGCAACTACAATGGGGCGCGCAAACCAGCCGTGCTCTGGCTGGACGCAGGACGGTCGCAGGTGATCCAACGCCGCGAAACGTTGGACGACCTGCTGGCGCGCGACGTTGATCTCGTCTTGACGTAAGCGTCAGGCGGGTTCTTTGCGCGTGGTCTCAGCGGCGCGGCGTGACGTTGGGCGCTCGTCGAGCATGCGCAGCAGCTCGCGCACCACATCGTCGATGCGCCGCTTGTAGCGTAACATATCGCGGCGACACTCGACTTCGGCGGGGGTCTCGGCTTTGAAGTTGCGCAGCATCTCCTCCAGTTCCATATCTACGATCAACCGGCTGCGGTTAACGGGATTGCCCCGCAGGAACTCGCGCAACTCGCGCGCCACTGTCGTATCGTAGTCAGTCAGGTCATTGTGGAGATCAACCAACTGGTCGGATGCAATGGCTGGCATTGGCATCGACCTCAACGTATCCCAGGCTCGGTTTAATTTGCGTCGGTACACGAATTATGTCCAGTTGCGTTACAGGCGTGTTGATCGCAAGCGGGGGGACCGACTCAGGCAAGTATAGAGTAGCTTTGACGACGAGCAGCACAATCGATGTGCGATGAATTTGATTATAAGGAGGCTCAGCCAACTGTCAAAAAAAGGAAGCTACACGGATCACTTTTTAGCGTCCACTTCTTGCCTTCCCGGCGGCGTTGGCGCAGCCGCGTTTGCCTCCAATTCGCGCAGGACACGGCGCTCGTCATAGCGGAGAAAGATCAACCCGGCGACCAGACACAGCGCAAAGCCCGCCAGTCCGCTCATGCGGATGCCCAGATCGGCGCCAGGATCGCGCCCCAGGATCGTCAGCGAGGCGAAGACGACAACCCCCAACGTCTGCCCCAGCTTCTGCATTAACGTGCGAGCGGCAAAGAACATGCCCTCCAGGCGCTGGCCGGTGCGCTGCGCATCGTGCTCGGCGATGTCGCCCAATACAGCATTGGGCAACACCCCCAGAAACGCAATCGGGATGGCGTAGAGCACAATCAACGCGTAGGCTTGCAGCGTGGGCGAGAGGGGCATCCACCCCAGAAAGTAGACGCCGAAGAAGATTACACTCATCCATAAGAACGCCACGACAATCAACGGTTTCTTGCCTATGCGCCGCGCCAGCAAGTTGACCAGTGGATAGAAGATGAATGACAGGATCACCATGATCGCCAACAAGCTGCTGACCAGCGCCTCCTCCAACCCAAGCAGCACGGTGATGTAGTACAGCAGTCCCGTGTTGACGATCGTCAACGCCATGAAGTAGGCAAAATCCGCCACCACGTAGTAGCGAAAACCGGTGTTGCGAAACGTCGTGCGCACAGCGGTCAGCAGCGGAGCGTCGGAAGGGGTGCGTTCGCAGTAGCGATTTTCGTCGATGAAGATCACGGGCAGATACATCAGCAGCATCGCCACGCAAGCCAGCGCGCCGATGGCGATCTGGAACGCCGTCACCTTGTCGGCCACGCCAAAAGTTGCCTGGACGAGCTCCGCCAGAGCTGGCGTCTGCGCCGCCACCATAATGCCCAGGGCGTAGGTGATCGAAATCCACGTCGAGAGGTTGAGACGCTGGCTCGCCGTGTGCCCCAATTCCGGCAACAGCGCGAAGTACGGCGTGACATAGACGGTGAGAAACAAATAGAACAACATCTGCACAACCACCAGCCACACAATGTTGAGCGCGCTCGTCTGTCGCACCAACGGCACGAACATCAGCACGCAAAAGAGCGCGGCTGGCAGCGCGCCCACCGCCAGAAACGGGATGCGACGCCCACGCGGATGGCGCGACCGGTCGCTCCAGTTGGCAATCAGTGGGTCGGTGATCGCATCCCACAGGCGCCCCGAAGCGGCAATCAGCGTAATCGCGTTGAAAATGCCAAGAAACGCCACCGTCGTGATCAGCGTGGGTAGCCCGGCGTTTTCCGGCGGCAGGTAGAAATAGACCAGCGTCAGCCCGACGATGTTGACCAGCGTCGACCAACCAAGTTGCCCCAACGCATAGGCCGCCTGTTTACCGGGCGGCAGGAATGGTTTGGTGTTCATAGGTGTTGTTTGTGTCTCGAGATGCTATCGGCGATCTTGTTCAGTGTTGCGCGAGTTGCGAGGACGCTTACTCGTTCCGCACAACTCGCCCTTCCGAACTCAATGCAAAAAAATACGCCGTCTGTTGTCCCCCGAAGGCTGGATTGGGGCCAGCCACAACAAACGGCGTGATTGGAGTATAGCACAGTTTTTGCCAGAGCGTATCCCCCCAATTTGGGCGAATTTTTTGGACATGGAGCTCTTCGGGCCGAACTCCTGGCTCACCGGCATGTACCTGGCTGCGCTCAAAGCTGGCGCCGAGATGGCGGAGCATCTGGGTGACGCGGCCGCCGCCGCCGAGTATCGGGCGATCTTCACGCGCGGCAAGGCGTGGGCGGACGCCAACCTCTTCAACGGCAAGTACTACATCCAGCGCATCGACCCGTGGCCTGCGGGCGCCACCAAACCGACGATCCCGGCGCCCTATTCACAGGAAACGATGAACGGCTTTGAGTACGCCGCCGCCAGCCACATGATCATGAATGGGCTGGTCGATG
>Ga0272446_1001413_pt1 | contig 34853 bp, 39 predicted proteins | sample YNPCB0061_FD_194587 | JGI IMG/M metagenome (GOLD analysis project Ga0272446, IMG submission 194587) | Hot spring microbial mat communities from Yellowstone National Park, WY, United States - YNP-CB-006-1 | ecosystem: Environmental > Aquatic > Thermal springs > Hot (42-90C) > Sediment | place...
TTCGCTGAGCTTGACGAATACGACGGCGCCGCGAGCGCTCCCGCGCGGCGACCGCTCACTGCCGGCCGGAATTCTGCCGAATTCCGGCCTTCGTTGGCGGCTCCGAAAGCGTATCCCGCGTTCATCGCCTTCGGAGCCGCGAACGGAGCAGGCCGCAGGCCTGCGGGGGTGAGCGGTCGCAACGGGTCCGGCGCTCCTGGTTCGCGGCCCCGCGGAGCGCGGCTGCGACGGCAATCCTCGCGCTCAACAGATCCATTCGGGAATTCGCTGAGCTTGACGAACACAACGGCGCCGCGAGCGCCCCCGCGCGGCGACCGCTCACTGCCGGCCGGAATTCTGCCGAATTCCGGCCTTCGTTGGCGGCTCCGAAAGCGCAGGCGGGCTCAACCAGCCTGGCTGAGCTGCTCGAGTTCCAGCGAGATCTGCTCCCATCGGGCGAGCGTCTGCTCCAGCTCCTGCCGCCGCGCTTCCAGCATCTCCATGCGGCGGCGCGTTTCTTCAGCGCTCACGAACGTTTGCAGGGCGCGCTCGATTTCCGCGATCTCCTGTTCGAGCCGCGCGGCGGCCTCCTCCAGCTCTTCGGCCTGCTGCTCGAGCTGCTTTACCTTGAGCGGATTCGCGCGCCGCGGGCGCGCCGGAGGCTCGGGCGCGGCAGGTTCCGCCGCCGCCGCTTCCCCGGCACGGGCGGCCGGCCCCGGGGCTGCTTCGGCGGCCGGGGCGGGGGCCGCGGCGCCCTGCTTGCGGTAGAGGTAATCCTCGTAATTGCCCGGATAGACGTTCACCTGGCCGTTCTCGATTTCAAAGACGCGCGTGGCGAGCTGATCGATGAAGTAACGGTCGTGGCTCACGAAGACGAGCGTGCCGTTGTAATTCCGCAGCGCGTCGAGCAGAACGTCCTTGGCCCGCAGGTCGAGATGGTTGGTCGGCTCGTCGAGAAGCAGGAAGTTGGCCGGGTTGAGCAGCATCCGCGCCAGCGCGTAGCGGTTGCGCTCGCCGCCGCTCAGCACGCCGACCGTCTTGTTGACGTCGTCCCCTGTGAACAGGAAGCAGCCAAGCAGCGTGCGCAGCTCGGTGACTGTCTTGCCGTTGGCCACGCTCATCAGGTCGTCGAGCAGGCGCGCGCCGGGGTCGAGCGCCTTGTACTGGTCCTGGGCGAAATATTCGGGCTGCACGTTGTGGCCGAGCCGGTATTCGCCCGCAGTGAGCGGCTCGGCGCCGGCGAGCATGCGGATGAGGGTGGACTTTCCCGCCCCGTTCACGCCCACGAGCGCGATCTTTTCCCCGCGTTCAATGACGAAATTCACGTCCCGGAGAACAAGCCGGCTTCCATATGCCTTGAAAACATGGGAAAATTCGGCCACAATGCGCCCGGAAGGCTTCGGTTGCGGGAAGGAAAAGTGAATCGTTTCTTCCTCGGGAGGAATCTCGATCCGCTCGATTTTTTCCAGCTCCTTGATCCGCGACTGCACCTGCCGGGCCTTGGTGGCCTTGTAGCGGAAGCGGTTGATGAAGGCCTCCAGTTGCTGGATCCGCTCCTGCTGGTTCCTGTATGCGGCCAGAAGCTGCTGCCGCCGTTCTTCCTTCTGTTTCAAATACGCCTCGTAGCCACCGGTGTAAAAATGGATGGATTTGTTCCATAATTCGGCGATGCGGCGGACGGTGACATCCAGAAAATAGCGGTCGTGCGAAATAAGCACGAAGGCGTAGGGGTAGGAATTCAGGTAGTCCTCGAGCCAGTTTCGCGCCTCGAGGTCCAGATGGTTTGTGGGCTCGTCGAGCAGCAGCAGGTTGGGCTGTTCCAGCAGGAGCTTGGCCAGCGCGATCCGCATCTGCCAGCCGCCCGAGAAGTGCTCGGTCCGCCGCGTCCAGTCTTCTTTGGCGAACCCCAGGCCCGTGAGGACGGCGCCGACCCTGGCTTCCAGCGCGTAGCCGTCAAGGTTGCGGAAGTGCGACTCAAGCCACGCATAGCGGCTGCTGGCGGCCTGGTATTCGGGGTCGTCCGGCGGCAGCGACGACAGCCGTTCGAGCGTTTCCTCCATTTCGCGCTCCATGGAGCGCAAACGGTCAAACACCGAAAGGCATTCCTCGAACACGGTGCGCCCGGAAAGTTGCAGCCCGTCCTGCGGCAGATAGCCGGCGGTGATGCCCTTCTGCACGTTGCACTCGCCCGAGTCGACGGTGTCCAGCCCGGCGAGAATGCGCATCAGCGTCGTCTTGCCGGCGCCATTTGCGCCGACCAGGCCGATGCGGTCCTGCGGCGTGATCAACCAGTTCACATCCTCGAACAGGACCTTCGGCCCGAAGCGCTTGCCTGCGCGGACAAGGCTGATCATGGCCGGAACGGTTCCGGACGGTGGCGCAGGATCCGCCCGCCGCGCGCCTCGGCGAGCCTGCCGTTGTCCACCATCACCACGCCGTTGACAAGCACGTAATCGAAACCCTCGCTGTACTGGTGCGGCTGCGTGTAGGTGGCCTTGTCCCGGACGCTCTCGGGATCGAAGACGAGCAGATCGGCGGCGAAACCCTCGCGCACGAGGCCGCGGTCGCGGAAGCCGAAGGTGCGCGCCGGCAGCGAGGTCATGCGCCGGACCGCATCTTCCAGCGTCAGCACGCCGCGTTTGCGCACGTATTCGGCCAGCACGCGCGCATTCGTGCCGTAGGAGCGCGGGTGCGGCATCCCCTCGCCGAACACGCGCACGCCGCCGTCGCTGGCGATGGCGGTATTCGGGTAGCGCAGGATGCGCTCGATGTCGATGTCGCTCATCGAGTGGTAGATCATCTGCGCGCCGCCGTTCAGCAGGATGTGGAAGATCGTTTCGATCTGGTTGGCGAGCGACGGCTCCAGCCCCCGCAGCCGCGTGATTTCCACAATGTTCCTGCCTTCCCAGGAATGGTCCTGGCCGTAGTACGCCACCGTGGCGTAGGAGAAATCGGGGTGGCCGAGATCCTTGAGGCGCTGCTCCATCTCGGCGGCGATCCGCGCCCGCGTTTCAGGATTGGAGAGACGCTCGCGCAGCGCCTCCGTGCCGCCCGCCAGCGCCCAGGCCGGCAGCGTGATGCCGAGGTTGGTGGAGGCGCGGTCGTAAGGGTACTGATCGACCACCACGTCCACGCCGCGGCGGCGGTACTCCTCGACCAGCGCGATCGACTTCTCGCTGAAGCCCCAGATGCGCGGGGTGTCGATCTTGAAGTGCGAGATCTGGACGCGCATGCCCGCCTGCTCGCCCACGCGCGCCGCCTCGTGGATCGCCTCCAGAATCTGCGCGCCCTCGTCGCGCATATGCGAAGCGTACACTCCGCCGTAGGCGGCGGCCGACCTGGCCAGCTCGACCACTTCTTCGGTGGGCGCGTAGGCGCCGGGAATATAGATGAGGCCCGTCGAAAAGCCCACCGCGCCCTGCTGCATGGCGGCGTGAACGAGCTCCTTCATCCGCGCCAGCTCTTCGGCCGTGGCGTGGCGGTTTTCCGTGCCCATCACCTGCCGCCGGACGGTGTTGTGTCCGATGAGCGTGGCGACGTTGACGCCGACGCCCAGCTCTTCCAGCCGCGCGAACCAGCCGGCGACGTCTTGCACCGAGCCGCCGCAATTTCCGGTGACGATCGTGGTGACGCCGTCGAGCAGGTAGTTGTCGGCGCGGGGGACCTTCTCGATCGCGCCCTCCACGTGGGTATGGACGTCGATGAATCCGGGCGTGACCACGCGGCCGGCGGCGTCAATCACGCGCGCCGCCGTGGCGCCCTCGAGCCGCCCGATGGCGGCGATGCGCCCGTCCTTGACAGCCACGCTCGCGTGAAACCACGGGTTGCCCGTGCCGTCGATGACGCGGGCGTTGCGGATCAGGATATCGTACTGGGCCGGCGCGGAAGCGGCGGCGAGCAGGACAAGGACCGCAAGTCTCATCTGGAGACAGGACCGCAGAAGAAATCCAGCGCGCGCGCGATGAAATCGCGCAGCTCGCTGCGCTTGACCACGGCATCCAGGAAGCCGTGCTGAAGGACGAACTCCGACCGCTGGAAGCCCTCGGGCAGCTTCTGGCGGATGGTCTGTTCGATGACGCGCGGGCCGGCGAAGCCGATCAGCGCGCCCGGCTCGGCGATGTTCAGGTCGCCGAGCATGGCGAAGCTGGCGGTGACGCCGCCCGTGGTGGGGTCGGTGAGCACGCTGATGAAGGGCACGCGTTCCTGGTCCAGCCGCATCAGCAGCGCGCTGATCTTGCCAAGCTGCATCAGGCTCACTGCGCCTTCCTGCATGCGCGCGCCGCCGGAGGCCGAGACGATGATGAGCGGGTCGCGCGTCTTCATGGCGCGCTCGATGGCGCGTGCGATCACCTCGCCCACCACCGCGCCCATGGAGCCGCCGATGAATTTCAGCTCCAGCGCGCAGGCGTGCACCGTGCGGCCGGCCAGCTTGCCGGTGACGGAAATGATGGCGTCGCGCAGGCCCAGCTCTTTCTGCATGGCCGCGAGGCGCTCCTTGTATGGCTTCGAGTCGACAAACTCGAGCGGGTCGGTGGAGACGAGGCTCGCGTCATGCTCCTGCCATGGCTCGGGGTCCAGCAGATACTTCAGGCGGGTGCGCGCGTCGATGCGGAAGTGGTAGCCGCACTTCGGGCAGCAATGGAGATTGTCCTCGATCTCCTTGCGCCAGATGATCTGGCGGCACCCGTCGCACTTGGCCCACAGCCCTTCGGTGCGGACGTGGCGCTCCTCGCCGGAAGCTTTCTCGATTTTTTTCGCTTTGAACCAATCCATGGCGGGGCCTTTCGGCCACTACCCACCGTAACAGGATTGATGCAATGGACTCAAGGGCCCGGCCGGGCGATACTGTGGGCGTGAAGCTGTGGCTGCTTTACGTGGGCCGCGCCCGCGACCCCCATGCCAACGCGCTGGCGGCGGAATACATCAAGCGCAGCACGCGCTACGTGCACTGCGAAATGCGCGAGATCGACCCGCGCCGCTACGACCCGTTCGCCCGCCACGCAGCCGCGCGCAAGGCGCTGCTCGACCCCGCCGGAAAGCAGCTCGACTCGCACGAATTCGCCGCCCTGCTCGAGGCGTCCGAACGCGAGGCGCGCGACCTCGTGTTCGTGCTGGGCGGGCACGACGGCCTGCCCGAAGCCTGGAAAGCGCAGGCTGACCTGCTCGTTTCGCTGTCGCGCCTGACGATGCCGCACGAGCTGGCGCGCGCGGTGCTCGCCGAACAGATCTACCGCGCGCTGACGATGCTGCGCGGCCACCCTTACCCGCGCTAGCCGCCGCCTCAGGCGCCGGCGCGCGAGGCGAGCCGCAGCACGTGCCGCGCCGCCGCCGTGCCGCGGTACAGGGCCTCCTCGAACAGCGACAGCGCGCTCAGGTCGCTGTTGGCGAAAACGAGCGTGCCGGAAGGGCGCGCGCGCCGCAGACGCTCCTCGTGGAAGATCGTGCCCGGCGCCGGGCGCGGCATGGCATGGCCGATGCGGAAGATGTCCAGCCGCCGCACGCAGCGGCGGATGTCCGGGTGCACGCGCTCGAGGTCCGACAGCACGGCCTCGCGCCACCAGGCGTAGTCGCCGCCCAGCAGCAGCCGGCGCTGGTCGGCCGCGCGGCCGGAAGCCAGCGCCATGTACCAGGTCCAGACAGTTTCCGGCTGATATGTTTTCACGTTCTGGTGCGTGGCGACGACGTAGCCGAGCGAAGGCGAGCCGTAAATCACGTTGTCCCAGGCGTAATCCAGGCCGCGGTTCTGCGGCCAGCGCCGCAACGTGAGGTTGGCGACCACCCACGGGGCGTATTCGAGCGGCCAGCGCGGAGGCGGCGGGTCGAGGATCCACGAGGCGAGCCACGTGGGCGCGGCGAAAACGACGAAGCGAGCCTCATACAGCGTGTCGGCGGCGGTCACCAGCCATTTGCCGCCTTCCCGCCGGATGCGCCGCGCCATCGCGCCCGTGCGGACGAACGGCGCCAGCCGCTCGAGCAGGCGCCGCACAATCCAGCCGTTGCCCTCGGGCCAGGTGAGCGGGCCGAGCTCGTGCGGCGGGCGGGCGGCGAAGTAGTGCAGCCCCGCCCAGGCCGAGATGCCTTCCAGCGCCGTGCCGTAGTCGTCGCGCCCTGCGTAGTCGAGATACCAGCGCAAATATGCGGAGGAAAAGCCGTGATCATCCAGCCACTGCTGAAACGTGAGCTGGTCGAGCCGCCGGATGGCGGGCGTCGCACGGCCGAGCCCCTCCTCCATCGGGATGCGGAAGGCGCCGGTCTGCCGCAGCTCGCCGATGATCTCCTGGAAGCGGCCGTACTGCCGCGCGTCCTCGGCAGTCAGGCCGACGGACGGCTCGATGCCTTCCTGCCAGCGGCCGTGGAGGAAGAGCCGCTCGCGCGGCTCGTGGCACAGGTGGCGCTCGTTCCACTCGCCGCCTTCCAGCAGGCCCAGCTCGCGGCACAGCTCGCGCGTCAGCTCCTGCCCGGGGTCGGGCACGGGCAGATAGTGGGCCGCCCATGGGTAGGCGGAGACGCTGTTTTCGCCCCAGCGCGCGTTGCCCCCGGGCTGCTTCTCCATCTCGAGGACCAGAAAATCGCGGTAGCCGCGGCGAAGAAACTCCCGCGCGGCGCACAGGCCGGCCACGCCGCCGCCAACGATGACCGTTTCGATGCGCGCGGCGCGCCGCGGGGCGGGGAAGCGCGCCCGGTCGCGAAGGCGGTGCCCGGCATCCGGCCCTTCCGTGTCCGACTCGAAGACGAAGCCGCCCTCGATGCGCGGTTCGGTTTTCGGCAACAGGCCGGCGACGGCGAATGCAAATTTCCGCCTGTCCATGCCGCTCACCGCACGATTTCGCGCCATTCGCGGTCGTAATACCGCACCAGCACCTGGTCGAAGAGGCGGTTCGGCTCGGCCGGCACGGGCGCCAGATCCGGCGGGAACTCAAACAGCATGGCGACGTTTTGCGGCGTCAGGAACCGCAAGCCCGCCGGCAGCCGCCCGGGCGGTTGCCACTCGCCGTGCGCGGCGAGCACGTAGCCCCACTCGCCGAACGACGGCACGTAGGCGTGATAAGGCCAGGTCCGGAACCCGGCCGCCTTCAGCGTTTCGCGGATGCACCAGAACGACTGCCGCGCGAACATCGGCGACGTCGCCTGAACCACGGCCACGCCCCCGGCGGCGAGCGCCCGTTTCAGCAGGCGGTAGAACGCCGTGGTGTAAAGCTTGCCGAGCGAATAATTGTTCGGGTCGGGAAAATCCACTGCAATAAAATCGAACGAATCGCGGGCCGATTCCAGCCAGGGAAAAGCATCGGCGTTGATGATGCGCACGCGCGGGTTTTTCAGGGACCCCTGGTTCAGCTGCACCAGCAGCGGGTGCGTCGAAAACAGCCGCGTCATTTCCGGGTCGAGATCGACCAGCGTGACCGACTCGATGGACGGGTAGCGGAGGATTTCGCGCACCGCGAGGCCGTCGCCCCCGCCGAGCACCAGCGCGCGGCGCGGCAGCGGCAGGGAAGCCAGCCCGGGGTGGACGAGCGCCTCGTGGTAGCGGTACTCGTCGCGCGAGGAAAATTGCAGGTGCCCGTTGAGGTACAGGCGGTAGTCGTCCTTCCACTTTGTGAGGGCGATGCGCTGGTACGGGGTGGTGCGGGCGAGAATGACGTCGTCGGAATAGAGAGCCGCGTCGGCCGTGTCGGTGATGCGCTCGCCGAAAACCAGGCCCGCCCCGAGCACGGCCACGACGGCCGCCGAGGCGGCGCGCTGGAGGACCGGCTGCGGCAGGTGCGCGCGGAACAGCCATGTGGACCACAACGCCACCAGCGCGTTGATCAGCCCGAACAGCATCGCCCCGCGCACCAGCCCCAGCCGCGGCACAAGGAACAGCGGAAACAGCAGCGATGCGCCCAGGGCGCCCAGGTAGTCGAACGTGAGCACGTTGGCGACCAGCTCGCGCAGCTGATAGCGCTCCCGCAGGATGCGCATCAGCAGCGGGATCTCCAGCCCGACCAGGACGCCGATGGCGAGCACGGCGCCGTACAGGAGCAGGCGGAACCCCCGGGCGTAGGCGAAGGCGAAGAAAAGCAGGGTGGAGGAGAAACCGCCGAGCAGCCCCACCATCAGCTCGATGGTGATGAACTTCGCCACCAGCGCGCGCGTGATGTAGCGCGAAAGCCAGGAGCCGGCGCCCATGGCGAACAGGTAGGCGCCGATGACGGTGGAAAACTGAAGGATGCTGTCGCCGAGCAGATAGCTGGCCAGCGCTCCGGCGATCAGCTCGTACACGAGCCCGCAGGCGGCGATCAGAAAGACCGAAAGGAAAAGGACGAACGCCATTTTCCCGCTGTTTCCGGCCTAATGGACCGCGGCGGCGACGATGATGGCGATGCCAAGCGCCATGAATCCGGCAAAAATCGCCAGCGCGGTGTTCTGCTTTTCAATGATCTCCCTCCACAGGTCGTACGGCGTGATCCTGTCCCAAAGCATGAAGGACACGACGAGAATCACCACGCCCAGCACGGCGAAGACCAGGGCGTTGAGCAGCGACTCGAGATGGATGAGCGAAGACATGGGTCATTTCCCTCCAAACCAGCGGGGCAAAAAGTGGTAATGCGAGCGGTATACGCCGGGGTTTTCCCGGATCGATTTCGGGATATTCTTCACCTCCGTGGCCGGCGACGCAAGCCAGCCCGAGCGCGCGGCATAGTGCGCGCCGCCGATCACCAGCAGTCCGTAGAGAAGAAATGGCAGCGAGAATTTCATTCACTGTCTCCGGAAAATCCGGCCATCGTGCCGTAATCGCTCTCCGACCACCGCGCCGATTCTAGCCCCATGGCGCGGAAAGAGTGCAGGACCGGGGAAATCAGCAGCAGCGGCAGGGCCAGGAAGAAGATCCACAGCCGCGGCGTGTCATGCCGCACGATGACCTCGTAGTTCATGCTCATGCCGGCGGCGGACGCGAAGGCCGCCTGCGGGTCCATCTCCGGCTCGATGCGGAGATAATACCGGCCGGCCGGCACGCGGGCCAGCGTGGCCGAGTCCGACCGGCTGCCCTCGCTCCAGGAGCCGTCCGAGTCGCGCCCGTGGTAGTAGCTGATCTCGCGCCCGAAGTCGAAGCCGCGCGAGCCGTCCTCGGCCAGCAGGGCCATGTTGAAATACGCCCAGTTGTTGTCGAGGTCGGTGCGGATTTCCACCTTGACGTTGCCCGTGCGGGGCACGGAAAACGGCTCGGTGACGAAAGAGTGCTCGCCGGGAGAGTTCGCCGCGAAGCGGTACGAGCGGCGGAACAGCTCCTGGTTGGACGAAGTGGCCAGGTGCAGAACAACGGCGGCCAGCCACAGCGCCAGCAGCACGCCGAAGGTGCGCCAGGCGCGGCGCATCTTGTCCATGTGCGGGTTGGGCTGATTGGCGTACACGCCATGCGCTGCGGGCGGCGAACCCGGCAGCCCGAACGCCTGCCAGATCTCCTTGCCCGGCACGTAGACTCCCTGCGACCAGTTGATCTCCTTGCCGTCCTGCTCGCTGGAAAGGATCCATGGCGGCGACACGTAATCGTCCGCAGTGACGGTTTCGCCGACCCGCACGGCCCAGGGGAATTCGCCCATGACGAACGTGGTCGTGGCCCGCGCGCTCTGGAAGTGCGCGTAGGTTCGGCCCTCAAAGACCACCGCCTTGCGGCCCCGCACGGAGGTGAACGCCGGCAGGGACCGCACGGTGGCGACGAAATTCCAGTGCCCGTCGTAGTGCGTCAGGTAGCGGAAGCCCGCATACGGGTTGAACAGCAGGTATTCGTGCCAGCTGTAAGGGACGCCTTCGACGCGGATGGCGCGGACCTGGAAGCCGATCACCTCCCACGTCTTGCCCTGGAGCTTGCCGCGCGAGCCCAGCGGGATGAGCGGGCGCACGCGCACGGCTTCGTCGAACCGCTGGATGACCTTCAGCCCGGCCGCGGAGGCGTCCAGCACCGAGCAGCACTGGATGCAGACGGCCGTGCGCGTGTGCGCGAAGCCGCGCAATTCGATCCGCCCGCCGCAGTTGGGGCAGGCCAGCGGAGCGGGCGCGGGCACGCGGTTCGCCGTCACCATCCTTCGAACTCCCGCAGGTTGGACAGGCGCAGCTCGTCGAAGCTGGTGAAGCGGCCCGCGAACAACAGCGGCGGGCTTTCCGAGTAGTCGATGGTGGCGAAGCGCGCGTCAGCGGTGCGCAAGTCGGCGGTAAGGAACTCGGAACGGTCCGCGGTGGTGAACGGCAGCTCGCCCTCGAAGCCCACGTAGCGTACGCGGGTCAGATGCGTGACATAGAACGGCGAGCCCGCGATGCGGACGAGCATGCCCGGCTGAACCTGGTCCTCGGCCGGCAGAGGCTCCGCGGGCGTGGCGAGAAAACTGACGGCGTACTCGGCCTGCGCGTCGGAGAGCCAGCCGCTGGCCTGGTCGTTGAAGAGGATGTGCCACTCGTTCCAGCCGCCCTGTTCCCATTCGTAGCGGATCCGCCCGATCACCATGAACCGGCGGTTGTCGAACACGCCCTCGGTGTAAAGCTGGATGGGGCTGGCATCGGGCGGCAGGTCCGCAACGATGCCGACTTTTTCCAGATCCACGTCATGCCGCACGAGGATGGAACGGCAGTACGGGCACGCCGTCTGCACCGCCGCCGACCAGGCGAATTGAACCGGCGCGCCGCAGGAAGGGCAATCCGCCGTGCGCCTCACGGCAAGCTCCTCTCCACCCGGCGCACGCGGACGCTGGATGCGCCGAAGCGGCTGCGCAGCTCGCCCTCGAAATCCCAGGCGGGGCGCGGCCGGCAGCAGTACAGGTTGAGGGCGAGAAAACCGTGCTCGGGCCAGGTGTGGATGGCGAGGTGGGACTCGCTGAGCAGCACCATCCCGGTGATGCCGCCCGAGCCGGGGAATTCGCGCCAAACGGCCGGCGCGGCGGGGTGCAGGTCCAGCGCCTCGATCAGGGACGCGAACAGCGACTCGAGCGCATCACGCGAAGCGAGCGCGGCGGCGCTGCACCCGCCGGCGTCGACCACCCATTCACACCCAGGGGTCATGGCTGTGAAGCGAGCCTGGTGCAGCTTTATGCCTGCGGTTTGCCGCACTCGGGGCAGAATTTCGCTGCGCGCGGGATCTGCTGCCCGCACTCCATGCAGAATTTCAGCGCCCCGGCCGCGGCGGCAGCGCCCGCGCCGGCGGCGGCCACCGGCGCGGCCGGCGCCGCCGGCGGCGCGCCCGCGGGCGGCTGCGGGGCCGCGGGCGGCTGCGGGGCCGCGGGCGGCGGTTGCGGCGGCTGCTGCATCTGTCCGCTCATCGATTGCGCCATCACGTTGCCGAGGCCGAGCCCGGCGCCCAGGCCGACGCCCAGCCCGGCGAGCCCGCCGCCGCCCTCGTTGGCCGCGGCGATGGGCAGCGACTGCGCCGCCTGGAACTGCGTGTACTGCTGCATGTTGCCGATCATGTTCATGCCGACGCGCGTGTCGAGGAACTTTTGCAGCTCCTCGGGCAGCGACAGATTCTCCACCGCGAACTGGTCCAGCGCGATGCCCAGCTCGGCAAAGACCGGCGCCACGGTGGTCTTGATCCGCTCTCCCACCTCCAGATAATTGGCCGCCATGTCGAGAAACGGCAGCCCGCTTTCGGCGAAGGCGTCCGAGATGTGGGCGATGATCGTCTGCCGCAGCTGCGGCTCCACCTGGGCCAGCGTGTACTTCTCGCCGAAGCCGCTGACTTTGGTGAGGAACAGCTTCGGGTTTTCGATGTGCCAGGAGTAGACGCCGTAGCCGCGCAGGCGGATGGCGCCGAAGTCCTTGTCGCGGATGGTGACCGGCTGGGCGGTGCCCCAGCGCTGGCCCACCTGTTGCCGCGTGCTGAAGAAGTAGACGTCGCTCTTGAACGGGCTCTGGAACAGCTTGTCCCAGTTCATGAGGTTGGTCAGCACGGGCAGGGTGTTGGTGTTCAGCGTGTAAAGCCCGGGGCCGAAGATGTCGGCGCAGCGGCCTTCGTTGACGAACATCGCCGCCTGGCTCTCGCGGACGGTGAGTTTGGCGCCGTTCTGGATCTCCATGTCCTGCATGGGATACCGGTAGACGAGAACGCCCTCCTCCTGGTCCGTCCACTGGATGACGTCGATGAACTGCTTTCTGATGAATGACCGGATCTGGTCGCCCAGGGCCATGGTTGCCTCCGTTCGCCTCAGTATACGGGATTTCCGGCACGGTTGTTCCCCGAATCGCGCGGCCTGTTGTGCGATGATCGAGGCGATGCGGCGTGTGATCACGGAACGCGACATCCCGGCCGGGGGCGTGCTGCGCGTGGAGCGGGGCGCCTTGTGGACCCCGTCGGCGCGGGACCTGGCGCGCGAGCGCGGCATCGAAATCCTGGAGATGGACGCCGAGGAGCTCGCCTCCATCCGGGAGCCCGGGCGCACTATCGCCGTCGGGGCCGACCACGGCGGGTTCGCCATGAAGGAATTCCTCAAGCCGCTGCTCGAAGAGCTGGGCTGGCGGGTGGAGGATGTCGGCATTTACGAGGAAAAGCCCGCCGATTATCCGGACATCGCCCACGAGGTGGCGCTGCGCGTGGCGGAAGGGCGGGCGGCGCTCGGCGTGATCGTGGACGGGGCGGGCATCGGCAGCGCGATCGCCGCCAACAAGGTGCCGGGCGTCCGCGCAGCCCTGTGCTATGATAGGGCTTCCGCGCGGAACAGCCGCGAGCACAACCACGCCAACGTGCTCACCCTGGGCGGGCGGATGCTGACCCCGGGCCAGGCGGAAGAGGTCGTGCGCACGTGGCTCGCCACGCCGTGCGGGGGCGGCCGGCACGCCGCCCGGGCCGCGAAAATCACGGAAATCGAACGGCGGTATTCATCGTGGACTCCGCAGAACTCGAAAAAATAGCGGCGGAAATTGCCGGGGAATTGCTCGCAAATGCGGGCGCAATTCCCTGCGGAGAGGGCGTGGAAGGCTGCCAGGACGTCTGCCCCGGCTGCGTGCAGCGCTGCGTCCAGATGTGCGCCGGCAAGGCGCGCGCCATTGTGGCGGCGGGCGCCGACCGGGTTTCGGCCAGCGAGCGGCTCACCCGCGTCGACCCCGCGCTGGCCTCGCTCATCGACCACACCATCCTCAAGCCCGAGGCGACGCGCGACGACGTGGCGCGGGTCTGCCGCGAGGCGCGCCGCTACGGCTTCGCCAGCGTGTGCGTCAATCCGTACTGGGTTCCGCTGGCCGCGCAGGAGCTGAAAGGCTCGCCGGTGAAGGTTTGCACCGTGGCCGGCTTCCCGCTCGGGGCGACCTCGACGGCGGCCAAGGTGTGCGAAACCGAGCTGGCGCTGCGCGACGGGGCGCAGGAAATCGACATGGTCATGAACATCGGCGCCCTGAAGAGCGGCGATTACGCGGCGGTCGAGTCCGACATCCGCCTGGTGGCGGAGACCTGCCACAGCCGCGGCGCGCTGCTCAAGGTGATTTTGGAAACCGCGCTGCTCGACGACACGGAAAAGGCCATCGCCTGCGCCCTGGCCAAGCTGGCCGGCGCGGACTTTGTCAAGACCTCCACCGGGTTCTCGAAGCACGGCGCCACCGTGGCCGACGTGGCGCTGATGCGGCGCGTGGTGGGCCCGCAGATGGGCGTCAAGGCCGCCGGGGGCATCCGCACGCTCGAAGACCTGAAGGCGATGACGGCTGCCGGGGCGACGCGCATCGGAGCCAGCGCCAGCGTGAAGATCGTGGAGGCGGCGGCGCGGTGAGCGGGATGGAGGAAGAGCCGCGCAGAAAGGTCCGGTTCCGGGACCGCGCCGAACTGCTCGACTTCCTGCTCGAGGTCTCCTCGGCCGCCTCGGAAACCCTGGATCTCAACGAGCTGATGGAGAGCGTCGCCTCCATCGTGCGGCAGGTCATTCCTCACGAGCTGTTCGCCATCCTGCTGTACAGCGAGCGCCGGCAGGGGCTCCGCATCCGTTACGCCGTCGGCCACCGGCGCGAGGTGGTGCAGAACCTCGTCATCCGCCTCGGCGAGGGCCTGACCGGCACGGCGGCGGCGACGCGCAAGCCGGTGCTCGTGGGCGACGTGCGCGAGGACAGCCGCTACCTGAACGCGATGGACGCCGTGCGCAGCGAGCTGGCCGTGCCCATGGTCCTGCACCAGAAGCTGGTGGGCGTCATCGACCTGCAATCCACCGCGCCCAACGCCTTCACCGAGCAGGACCGCGCGCTGCTCCAGCTGATCGCCTCGCGCGTGGCCGCGGCGGTGGAGAACGCGCGCCTCTACCGGCGCATCGAACGGCAGAGCCGCACGCAGAAGACGCTGGCCGCGATGGCGCAGGAGTTTTCCTCGATCCTGAAGCTGGACCAGCTGCTCGAAAAAATCGCGCTGAGCATCAAGCGGCTGATCAACTACGACGCCTTCATGGTGATGGTCATCGACGAGAGCTCCGGCGTGCTGCGCAACATGTACAGCCAGCGGTTCGACCGCACCAGGGCGAGCGACTCGCTGCCGCTGGGGCAGGGCATCACCGGCGCGGCGGCGCAGTCGCGGCAGCCGGTGCTCGCGCCGGACACCTCGGCCGACCCGCGCTACGTCGAGTGGCACCCGGGCATCCGCAGCGAGGTCGCCGTGCCGCTGATCGTGAAAGACCGCGTCATCGGCGTGATGGACCTTGAAAGCCGCCGGCTGGGCTACTTCAACGAGGACCACGTGCGGATGCTTTCGCTGATCGCGCCTTCCATCGCAATCTCGATCGAAAACGCGCGGCTGTATGAAGAGCTGGCGCAGCGGGAGCGCGAAATCCAGCAGGATTTGCAGGCGGCGCACAACCTGCAATCCGTGCTGCTGCCGCAGTCGCCGCCGCCCGTGCAGGGCCTCGAGGTCGGCATCCGGATGAAGCCGGCGCGGCTGGTCAGCGGCGACGTCTACGACTTTTTCGACTACGACGACGAGAGCATGATGATCGCTTTCGGCGACTCGAGCGGCAAGGGCGCGGCGGCGGCCCTGTACGGCGCGCTGTTCACGGGGATGCTGCGCGGCGCCGCCCCGCGGCGGCGCAGCCCGGCGCAGCTGCTGCGCTCGCTCAACGACACGCTGATGGAGCGGCAGGTGCCCGCGCGGTACGTGAGCCTTCTGTTGCTGCTCTGGCGCGCCAAGCGGCGCGAGTTCGTCATGGCCAACGCCGGCTCGACGACGCCGCTCGTCTGCCGCGGCGGGCAGATCCTTCAGCCGCACGCCGCCGGCGTCCCCGTCGGGCTGCTCGAAGACGTCGACTATGACGAGACGCACTTCGAAGCGCAGCCGGGCGACGTCGTGGTGCTGGTGAGCGACGGCGTCCAGGACCAGGCGAACCCGTCGGGCGAGGAGTACGGCCGGCGCCGTCTGCGGCGGTTCCTCGAGGCCCGCTGCGACATGACCGCGCAGGAAATCGCCGACGGCATGATCGAGGATATCGAGCAGTTCCGCGAGAGCCATCCGGTCCACGACGACCAGACGGTGATCGTGCTCAAGGTGCAATGACGGGGGCTGGATGAACGGGTCTTTTCACTACCGGCAGGGAGTGCTTTATTGCGAAGACGTGGACCTGGCCGAGGTGGCGGCGAAGGCCGGCACGCCGTGCTACGTCTATTCGGCGGCGGCGCTGCGGCAAGCCTGGCAGGTCTTCGAGGAAGGCCTCCGCGGCCTGCCGCACCTGGTCTGCTTCGCGGTGAAAGCCAACGGCAACCTGGCGCTGTTGCGGCTGCTCGCGCAGGCGGGCGCCGGGTTTGACATCGTCTCCGGCGGCGAGCTGTTCCGCGTGCTGCGCGCGGGCGCCGACCCGGCGAAGGTCGTCTTCTCCGGCGTCGGCAAGACGCGCGAGGAGATCGAGGCGGCGCTCGAAGCCGGCATCCACTCCTTCAACTGCGAGAGCGAGGCCGAGCTGATGCTGCTCGGCTCGCTCGCGGTGCGGATGGGCCGGACGGCGAGGGCGGCGCTGCGCGTCAATCCCGACGTCGACGCCGCCACGCACCCTTACATTTCCACGGGCCTGAAGCGGCACAAGTTCGGCATCGGCATCGCCGAGGCGGAGGCGCTCTATGAGCGGGCCGGCTCGCTGCCGGGGATCTCGCTGGAAGGCGCAAGCTGTCACATCGGCTCGCAACTGCTGGACGTCGCCCCGCTCATCGAGGCCGCGGAACGCATGGCCGCGCTGGTGCGGCGCCTGCGCGCCAAAGGCGCCGCCATCCGGTTTCTCGATCTCGGCGGCGGCCTCGGCGTTCCATACCGGAAAGAGGACCGCCCGGCGGACGTCGCTGCGTATCTCGCCGCCGTGCGGCGGCTGGCCGGGGAGCTTCAGGTAGAGCTGCTGCTGGAGCCGGGGCGCTTCATCGCCGGCCCGGCGGGCGTCCTGCTGTCCCGCGTGCTCTATCGCAAGAGCAGCGGCGGCAAGGAATTTCTCATCGTCGACGCGTCGATGACCGAACTGATCCGGCCCGCCCTTTACGAAGCCCACCACGAAATGCTGCCGCTGCGGCAGGCGGGGCGGGGCCGAATCACGGCCGACATCGTCGGCCCCGTTTGCGAGAGCAGCGATTTTCTCGCCGAGGAGCGGGAAATCGACAACCTGCTGCCCGGCGATTATCTGGCGGTGATGACGGCCGGCGCCTACGGTTTCGTGATGGCGTCCAACTACAACGCGCGCCCGCGGCCCTGCGAAGTCCTGGTGGATGGACAGAGCTGGCGGATCGTGAGGCGGCGGGAAACCCTGGAGGACCTGATCCGCGGCGAGGAGCTCTGAGGCCCCGCCCGCCGTTCAGAGCAGTTTCTGCAAGGTCTCTTCCAGCTCGCGGATGTTCACCTCGCCGGGAAACACGCGGACTTTCCGGCCCGTCCGGTCGTAGACCACCGTGAACGGCAGCCCGCCCGACCACCTGGGGTCCACCATCGAGATGAACTTTTCGTCGTTGCGGAACCGCTTGATGTAGGCCGGCTGCGGCACCTTGTTCTTCGCGACGAATTCCGCCGCCGTGGCCGCGTCGCTCTCCTCGTCGATGGCGACGGTAACGAATTGCAGCCCCTTGGCGCGGTATTTCGCCGCCAGCGCCACCAGCTCCGGCATCTCTTTCCGGCACGGGGCGCACCAGGTGGCCCAGAAATTCACGACCAGCACTTTGCCCTTTGACGAGGCCAGCAGCTGCTGGTAGCCCGCTTCATCGAGGGGTTGCAGGCCGGCGGCCAGGGCGAGCCCGGCCGCCAGCAGAGCCAGGATTGGCAATGACAGTTTCATGTGGATTTCTTTACCCTCTTGATAGTGCACCCGAACGCCTTGGTCTCGGTCACAGGAAGCGGCTTGCCGGCCAGCGCGGCGTTCAGCACGTCTTGCAGATAGCGCCTGGTCACCTTGTCGGCCGGGCGGGAATCGTCAATGGCGCCCCGGTAGATGACTTCCGAGTTTTTCCCGATGACGAACACGTGCGGGGTGAACTCGGCGCCGAAGCGGTCCGCTTCCACGTTGTTGACGTCCTTCAGCACGCGGAAGGGGAACCCGTGCTTGCGGGCGTGTTCGGCGGCCTCGGCGGAAGACTCCGTGGAGTTGGCGTTCAGGAACACGAACTGCACGCCCCGCGGGCTGAATTCGTTATACAGCGCCTTCATCCGCTCGTTGTAATCGTTCGAGATGGGGCACTGCGTGGAGATGAAGATCACCGCGGTGATCTTGCCTGCGGTCTGGATCTCGACCGGCTTGCCGTCGAGATCGGTCGCCTTGATCACGTCCACCTTGCCCGGTGCGCCCAGCATCACCAGGGCGGCAGCAAATGCGGCTAGAGTCGTCATGGCTGTTGCTCCTCTTTTCCCTCTGGTTTGGACTGCTCCTTCTTTCGCTCCAGTTTCAGGTTCACCACGGCGTCGAGCCGGGTGTCGAAGATGGACAGCGTGCGCTTCGAACTGGCCATGTCATGGTAGGTGGCCATGAGTTCGTAGTCCACGCTGGTGGACAGATTCTGGAACTGATACTTGCCGTCCTCGCGGGTGATGAAGGATCTCACCTGGAGGGTCTTGAGGTTCTTCAGCTGGACCACCGCGCCGTTGGCGGGCGAGCCGTCCGGCAGCGTCACCACCCCGGAAACGTTGCGGATCGCCGGGTCCCGCGGCTTGTCCTTCTTCTGGTTGGTCCACTGATAGCCGGAAGCGGCCAGCGCGCCGGCCAGCAACAACGGGAGCCACCTTCTGACGAGTTTCATTTCTCGCTCCTCGCGGCGGGTTTCAGCGTCAGGTACACGTCCACCCGTTCCGCGCCCCCGGACAGTTTGACGGTTTTTTCCTCGGAGGCGTAGCCGCGGGCGCGGGCGGTTACACGGTACTCGGCCGGTTCCGGGGGAACCTGGAAGGCAAACTCCCCTCTGGAGTCAGTGCGGGTGCGAAGCGGCTTCGGCTGCTTCCTGCCCGCAGCCGACCCGAGCGGCAGGAGTTCCACTTCCGCCCCGGGCAAGGCGAAGCCCGGGTCCCGGAACACCGTTCCCGCGATCACCGCCGGCTCCGGCTTCTGCCCCGCGCGGCCCGCCAGGGGAAGCGACAGAAGGAGAAACGCGAAGAGGCTAGCGCCAGTCTTCGTCGTCTTCCTCCTCATCCTCTTCTTCCTCCTCGTCGAATTCTTCGTCTTCGTCGAAGTCTTCGTCGAGGTCGAAGTCTTCGTCCTCGGGCTCCAGCTCCAGCGGGTCGACAGAGGCGACGAGAAAGCTCCGCCCGCACTCTTCGCAGAGGATGGTTTCACCCTCGTCCAGCTCGTCTTCTTCCACGTCGATGTCAGCGCCGCACTCGGGACATTCGATCATGACGGTTTCACCTCATCCCCCAAGGGGGTGTTGCATGCGTTCAGTGTGAATTGTCGCCAAAGAAGGGGATCCGATGCAACGGGAAAATGTCAGCGCGCGCGCAGCGCCCGTTCCCGCTCCCGCTCCTCCTCGTCCGCAACCGCCAGGCTGTGCCTGACCAGGTCCTCGTAAGGCACGGTGACCAGGACCTTGTCCATATCCTCCCAGGTGGAGATCATGTGCCGCACATGGTGATCCGCCAGCCGGATCACCCACGGGTCGGTCAGGGGGCGGCCCCGCTCGGCGGCCACCTTCAGCAGGTCCGGGTGGCGCAGGGCGACCACCAGCTCGCGCTTTTCCCCGCCACAGGAGAGATAGTACTTGCAGTCGACTGCGTCGGCATGGCGGATGGAGATCGCGTTCTGCTGCCAGCGGAATTCCACGTCCCATGTCCTGCCGAACGGGTCGGTCACCTGGAAGTGCCGGAGGTCCTGGCTCATGCTACCTACCATCCTAGCCGAACCGCTGCGGCAGGCAAGCCGGCGGGGCGGTGCGCCGGTTTACCAGCCCGCCAGGCCCTGATGGCGGACATGGGAGAGGAACTCGTCCCGCGTTTCCTTGCGGCGGCGAAACTCGCCCAGCATCGCCGAAGACGTCGTCGAGGAGTGCTGTTTTTCCACGCCGCGCATCATCATGCAGAAGTGGCGGGCTTCGGTGATCACGGCCACCCCGAGCGGGTCGAGCACTTCCTGGATGCAGGCGGCGATCTGCTGCGTCATGCGCTCCTGCACCTGGAGCCGGCGGGCGAAGACGTCCACCAGCCGCGGGATCTTGCTCAGCCCGATGATCTTGTTCTTCGGGATATAGGCCACGTGGGCCTTGCCGTAGAACGGCAGCAGGTGATGCTCGCACAGGGAGAAGAACTCGATGTCCTTCACCACCACCATCTCGTCGCAGCGCTCGTTGAAGATGGCGCCGTTGACGATCTTGTGAATGTCCGCCGTGTAGCCGCTGGTGAGGAACCGCAGCGCCTTCTCCGACCGCATCGGCGTGGCCAGCAGCCCCTCCCGCGACGGGTCTTCGCCCAGCGCCCGCAGGATCTCCCGCATGTGGGCGGCGATAGCGCCTTCCTCGCGCCTGTGTTCAAGCACCTTGACGGCGGCCTTCGACGATGACTTCATGGCTTTCCATTCCCCCTGGTCCCGCCTGCGGGACCAACACCTCAAAGATGTTGTTCCGGGTCTCCCGGATTCTGATCCTTTCCAGCCGCACCCGGTGCCCGCCGAACCAGTGCGGCCACGCCTCTTGCAGGCGCCGCGCGGCCACCACAGCCAGGTTTTCCGTGGTGGGAACGAGCGCGGCGAACTCGCCGAGATCGAGATTGAGATTGCGCCGGTCCACCTGGCTCAGCCAGACCCGGTGGATGAACGCATCCAGCAGATCGAGCGGCGCCAGCCGGCCGGTGGACGGATCCAGGCGGCCTTCCAGAACGACATCCATCACATAGTCGTGCCCGTGGCCGTACGGGTTGTTGCACTTGCCGTACACTTCCCGGTTGCGCTCTGCGGAAAGCAGGTGCGTATGCAGCCGGTGCGAGGCGGAGAAACGGTAGCGCCGCGCCACTCGCACCAGCGGGCCATTCGGGTCAGCGGCCTTCATATTCGACGTAAAGATCCTCGGTTTCGTACAGCCGCACCAGCCGCAGCCGCGCCGGGCCTTTGCGGAAATGCGGCTCCAGCCGCCGCCAGATTTCCACCGCCAGGTTTTCCGTTGTCGGCACCACCTGGTCGAATGGCGGCACTTCCGCATTCAGATGGCGGTGATCCATCGGCCCGGCCACTTCCTGTTCGAGCACCGCCTTCACCTCTTTCAGGTCCACCACCATGCCGGTCACCGGGTCGGGCTCGCCTTCCAGCGTGACCTCCAGCACGTAATTGTGGCCGTGCCCGCGAGGGCTGCTTTCTTCTCCGTAAACGGCCCGGTTTTCCGCTTCGCTCCAGTCCGGGCGGCGGCACACATGCGAGGCGGAGAATTCAATGCGGCGGGTGAGCAGCATCAACAACTTTCCAGAAGGTGAGATGCGGCGGCGCCGTCCCTCGATACAATTATAGATTCCGGTCTCATGAAGAACCCGAAACTGTTGGTGTCGATCCAGACGGCGGCGGCGCTCATCCTGGTGGCGCTCTGCTTCATCGTGGCGGACTCGCTGCGGGAAAAGGTGGTGGCCGTCGGCGACCGCGCGCCTTCCTTCACCATCGTCACCGACGGCGGGCGGCAAATTTCCACCTCCGACTTCGGCGGCAAGGTGCTGGTGCTGAATTTCTGGGCCACGTGGTGCCCGCCGTGCATCGAGGAAATTCCCTCGCTCGACGCCATGGCCAGGCGGCTGGCGCCGAAAGGCGTGGTGGTGCTCGGCGTGAGCGTTGACAAGAACGAAGCGGCATACCGCCGCTTCCTCGGCCAGGCGCGCGTCGGCTTCCTGACCGCGCGCGACCCGGAGGCGCGCATCAGCTCCAGCTACGGCACTTTCAAGTACCCCGAGACCTACGTCATCGACAGCCGCGGCCGCGTCCGGCAGAAACATATCGGGCCGCGCAACTGGATGGACCCGGAGATCCTTCAAAGCATCGAGTCCCTGCTGTAGGCTGGGAGCAGGAAGGGGGGCGCCATGCCCGACTGGAAACGCGAGCTCATCGCCATCGCCGGCGAGCGAGGCTACCTGGACCGCCCCGAGGATCTCCGCCTTTACGAGTACGACGGCGGCGTCGACAAAGGCCGCCCGGACATCGTCGTCTTCCCCCGTTCGGCGCAGCAGGTCAGCCAGATCGTGAAAGTGGCGCGGCGGCACGGCGTCCCGCTGGTGGGACGCGGCGCCGGCACGGGCCTCAGCGGGGGCGCCATCCCGCGCCAGGGGGGCATCCTCGTCTCCTTCGCGCGGATGAACCGGATCCTCGATATCGACCCCCTGAACGAACGGGCGGTGGTGGAGCCGGGCGTCGTCAACTCGGACATCAGCGCCGCCGCCGCGCCGTACGGCTGCTTCTACGCCCCCGACCCGTCCAGCCAGCGCGCCTGCACCATCGGCGGCAACGTGGCGGAAAACGCCGGCGGCCCCCATACGCTGGCCTACGGCGTCACGGCCAATCATGTGCTCGGCCTCGAAATCGTGTTGCCGGACGGGGAGATCGTGCAGACCGGCGCCTTCTGGCCCGACGCGCCCGGCTACGATCTGACCGGCCTCGTCACCGGCAGCGAGGGCGCGCTGTGCCTGGTCACCAAAATCATCGTGCGGCTGATGCGGAAGCCGGAGGCGGTGGAAACATTTCTCGCCATTTATGACACGGTCGACGACTGCGCCACGACGGTGAGCGAGATCACGGCGCGGGCCATCACGCCCGCCGCCGTCGAGATGCTCGACGGTTCGATGCTGCGCATGGTCGAGGAGGCCGTGCACGCCGGCTACCCGCTCGACGCGGCGGGCGTGCTGCTGATCGAGCTGGAAGGGCTGCGCGAGGCTGTCGAGGTCCAGGCGGAGCAGGTCCGGCAGGCCTGCGCGCAGTGCCGCGCGCGGCAGATCCGGCAGGCGCGCGACGAAAACGAGCGGCAGCTGTTGTGGAAGGGGCGCAAGAACGCCTTCGGCGCCATCGGCCGCGTCAGCCCCTTCTATTACGTGCACGACGGCGTGGTGCCGCGGACGAAGATCGCGCCGACGCTGCGCTACATCGACGAGGTCAGCCGGCGCAGCGGCCTGCCCATCGGCAACATCTTTCACGCCGGCGACGGCAACATGCACCCGATCATTCTGTTCGACGCGCGCCGCCCCGGCGACATCGGCCGCGCGCAACGGGCCGGCTTCGAGATTCTCGAGTACTGCGTGGAAGCCGGCGGCTCCATCACCGGCGAGCACGGCATCGGCATGGAGAAAATCCACCTGATGAGCCGGCAGTTTTCCGAGGAATCGCTGGAAATGATGCGCCGCATCAAGCAGGCCTTCGACCCGGCGCGCCTCTTCAACCCGGGCAAGCTGCTGCCGGAGGGCCGCGCCTGCGCCGAACTGCGCCAGCCGCCGGTCATCCCCGGCAGCTCCATACCGGCATGAGCCACTGTTCCGCAGGAGGGAGATGATGCAGGACCGCAGATCATTTCTGCTGCACCTGGCCGCGCTGGCGGCGCCCGCCAAAGGCGGGCTCACCCCGAAAGAGCGCGTCAACCGCGTGCTGGAGGGCAAGACGCCGGACCGCCCGCCGTTTTCCTTCTGGCACCATTTCCACGACGAGGACCAGCCGGGCCGCCGCCACGCCGCGCTCACGCTCGACTTCGCGCGCCGCTACCGGCTCGACATCGTCAAGGTGATGAGCGATTATCCGTATCCGAAACCGTCCGGCGGCGCCTGGCACGAGCTCAAGCCGGTTGACAACCCGTTCCCCGAGCAGATCAAGGCGCTCGAGCTGATCCGCGACGGCCTGGCCGGGACGAAACATTTTGTCGAGACCGTGTTCAACCCGTGGAACCAGGCCACGAAGATCGCCTCGAAAGAGGCTGTCATGGAGCTGATGCGCACGCGCCCGCAGGCGCTGCTGGACGCGCTCGAGGCCATCGCCCGCTCCGAGGCCAGCCACGCGCGCCGGGCGATCGAGGCCGGCGCTTCGGGCATCTTCCTCGCCGTCGACAACGCGCAGCAGGGCGTGCTGACGCTGGACGAATACCGCCGCTTCAGCGAGCCTTTCGACCGGATGGTGCTGGAAGCCGCCAAAGACGCGCCGCTGAACATCCTCCACCTGCACGGGCCGCGAGTGTACCTCGATCACTTCTGGAAGGGCTGGCCGGTGGCGGTCATCCACTATTCCGCGCACGAGACCGGCGTGCCGCTGGCCGAGGCGCGCAAGAAGACATCGGCGGTGCTGATGGGCGGCCTCGACCACCGCAACGTGGTCGGCGCCCCGGCGGCGCAGGTGCGCCAGATGCTGGCTGCGGCGCGGGCCGCCGCGCCGAAATGGATTTGCGCGCCGGGCTGCTCCGTGCCCGATGATTCGCCCCGCGCGCAGCTTTTGGCCCTGAGCCGGATTCTTGCCGCCTCATGAGCTGGCGCATCCGCCGCTGGAACCTGTACGCGCCGCACTACGACCGCTGGATCTCTTTCGAGACCCAGCGCCGACGGTCGTTCCAACTGGCCCGCCTCCAGGCGGGCGAGCGCGTGCTCATCTCCGGCTGCGGCACGGGCCTCGACCTGCCGCTGCTGCCCGCCGGGCTGGAAGTGTTTGCCGTCGACGCCAGCCCCGGGATGCTCCGCCGCGCGCTCGGCCGGAAATGCCTGTCCCAGGTCCGGTTCGCGCTGATGGACGCGCAGCGGCTCGCCTTTCCCGACTCCTGCTTCGACTGCGTGGTGCTGCACCTGATCGTCGCCATCGTGGAAGACCCGCTGGCCTGCCTGCGCGAGGCAGTGCGCGTGCTCAGGCCGGGCGGCCGCATCGCGCTGTTCGACAAATATCACGACGGCATCGGCAAGCCGCGCCTCATCCGGCGCGCGCTGAACCCGCTCATGCGCCTGCTGGCCACGGACCTGAACGTTCCGCTTCCGCGGCTGGCGCGGCAGGCCGGGCTGCGCATCGCGGCCGAGGAGCCCGCGCTGCTGCGGGGCCTGTTCCGCGTGGCCCGGCTTGAGCCGCAGGCCGCCACGAAACAAGCGGAAGCTACAGGGGCGTAAACTCGATCGTGTGGTCGAACGGCGTGAAGCCGCACAGGAACACGCTCTTGCCGGGCGGCTTCGGCTCGGCCCCGCGCACCTGCGTGTAGGCGTGCGCTCCCGCGCCGGGGCCGAAGCGGAAGCCGCGCCCGCCGCTGCGGACCTCGCAAAAACCATTCCTGAGCAGAAATGATTTTTCACCGGCGGGCGCCGGCTCGGCGTTTTGCAGCTCGGCCTCGTCGCGCAGGATCACTTCCACAGCCAGCGGCACGCCCGCCGTGCCTTCCGCGCGGATGCGGACCGAGATGCCCTTGCCCGTCTCCGTCACCGTCGCCTCATAATCCATCCGCTGCACCTCGCTCTGGCGGCGGCGCGCGCGCAACAGGCCGAAGTTCTCCGCCGTGACGCGCTCCGGCGGCTCGAGCGGCTGATAATATGCGCCCTCGAGGCTCTGCGCCAGCCGGTAGCCGCCGGGCACAGGCGCCCACCGCTGGCAGCGGAACTGCCCCTTGCCGAAAAACGCGGAGGCGAAGCGCACGCCTTCGATGGCGCAGCTGCCGTGGCGCAAGGAAAGGAAGCGGCTGTTGCCGTTCATCAGCACCGTCGCGTCCCAGGCGCCGCGGCGGATGCGCGCCACGCGCAGCGCCTTCATCAGCCGGTGGTAGTCCTCGGGCAGCGCCTGGCCGGCCGGCAGCGGGCGCTGCAATTCCGGGTAGCGCAGGAACTCGCTCACCCCGCCGGCGCGCGGCTCGGTCTGCCGCGCCAGCGCCGCCCAGCGGCCGTCGCCGTCATGGATCGCCAGATAACGCAGCGGGAACCAGTAGCGGTCCATGTTGGCGCGCGTGTACTGGTCCTGCCGCGTGGAAATCTCGGTCACCACCTCGCCGTCCGGGTGCAGCAGGTACAGCATGGATTCCAGGTTGCGGCGCACCGGATCGAGCAGCTCCGGCTTGCCCGCCCGCAGCGCCGTCACCAGCAGCGCCTTGTTCGTGACGGGGTTGTAGACGCCCGTGGAGCGCTCGGCGTACTGGCCGTCCTCGTCGATGTCGATGCCTTCCGCCAGCCACTGGTGGATGCGCCGCAGGCACCGCTCGTCCGGCTCGAGATGGTGCAGCATGGCGAGCGCCTCGCACACCACCCAGCGGTGATTCGGCGTGTGGATGCCCCCTGCAAGAAGCGCTCCCTTGCCCTTCTGCATGAACGGTGCGAGCGCCGCCTCGGCCTCTTTCGCCCCGGCCAGCCGCGCCAGCTCGGCGGCGGCCGCCACGTGGTGCATCACGAACCCGAGATCGGGCGTCGAGTGGAAATTCGTGATGACCAGGTCGATGGTGCCGTCCTCGTGCTGGCGGCGCCGCAGGAATTCGGCCGCCGCCCGGGCCCGCTGAAGCATGAGCCCCTGGCGGTGGAACCGCGACCCCGGGCAGGCGTACGCGGCCAGAAAGGAGTGCGCCAGCGCGGCGGCCGTGCCGGCATGGTACAGCCCGAATTCGTCCGCATAGCTGCCAAAGCCTTCCTGCTGCGGGTTCGTCTGCTGCCGCCCGAGCATCTCCTCCACCTGTTTGTCATGCCGCCCGATCACCGCGCGCGGCACGCCGCCGCCCGCGTTTTGCGCCGCCAGGAAGGCGGCCGCCAGTTGCCTTCGGTTCATCTCGATCATCACTGTCGCGCCTGTGTTTATAATGCCCTGTTGAGACCCCGCCCATGAAACGCCTTCTCGCCTCTCTCCTGCTTGCTTTCTCGAGCTTCGCATTCGCGCCGCCGGCGCCCGACCCGGCCCGCGCCGGCATGGATGCTGCTCAACTGGCCCGCATCGGCCCCGTGCTCCGGGAATTCGTCGAGCGCGGCCAGATGAGCGGCGCCGTCACGCTCGTCATGCGCCGCGGCGCGCTGGCCCACCTCGAAGCCGCCGGCTGGCAGGATGTCGAGGCGAAAAAGCCCATGCAGAAGGACGCGATCTTCCAGATCATGTCCATGACCAAGCCCTTCACCGGCGCCGCCATCATGATGCTCGCCGAAGAGGGCAAGCTGCGCCTGCACGATCCCGTCGAAGACCACCTGCCCGAATTCCGCGGCCAGATGGTCGTCGTCAGCGAGGAAAACGGCGTCCGCACGCTGCGCAAGCCTTCGCGCCCCATCACCATCCGCGACCTGATGACGCACACCTCCGGCCTCGGCCCGGCCGCGCCCGGCATCGGCGACATCATGGTCCGCATGGACCGCACGCTTGCCGAAGCGTGCCTCATCTATTCCCAGCAGCCGCTGCTGTTCGAGCCCGGCACGCGCTGGATGTACTCCAACACCGGCATCGCCGTGCTGGGGCGCATCATCGAAGTGCGGTCGGGCATGAGCTTCGAGAAGTTTCTCGAGACCCGCATTTTCCAGCCGCTCGGCATGACGGACACGCACGTGTTTCTGCCTGCGGAAAAGCGCGCCCGCCTGGCCCCTGTCTACACAGTGAAGGATGGCAGGCTTGTCAAGGCGGGGCCGGACATCCTCGGCGGCGACCCGCTGAAGTTCCGCGAAGGCGCGAAGTACTCCGGCCCCGAACACTCGCTCTATTCCACCGCGTGGGACCTGGCGCAGTTCTACCAGATGATGCTCAACGGCGGCCAGTGGAACGGCAAGCGGCTGCTCTCGCCTGCCTCGGTGGCCATGATGACGCAGGTGCACACCGGCAATCTGACGGCCGGGCACAACCCCGGCACCGGCTTCGGCCTCACCTGGGAAGTGACCAAAGACCCCGCGGGCACGCTCACCGGGCAGAGCATCGGAACGTTCGGCCACGGCGGCGCCTTCGGCACCTACGGCTGGGTGGACCCGCAGAAGCAGCTCGTGGGCGTGTACCTGATGCAACTGGCCGGGCGCCCGCAGCCGATGCGCGACGCCTTCATCACCATGGCCAACGCCGCGGTGCGGGAGGCCGCTCCGTGAAGCCTGCGCCTGCCGCGGAACGGGACGCGTTCGCCGCCTTGCATCACGCTGCCAGGCCGCGGAAGGCGTGCCGGCCCGCTGGCGGCTTCGCTGGGCGTTTCGTGCCGTTTCGGCTCTGCGCGCCGCGGCCGGAACGGGCGGCGGAAAGGAGCCGCCAATGAAGATCCTGATCCTTTCCGACCTGCATGCCAACCTGGAGGCGCTTGAGGCCATCCGGGAGCCCCGGGACGAGCTTTGGGTGCTCGGCGATCTGGTCAACTACGGGCCGGACCCGTGCGCGGTCGTCGACTTCGTTCGTCAAAATGCGTCTCTCGTGGTCAGCGGCAATCACGATCATGCGGTCGGCTACGGGGAAGACCCGCGCTGCTCGCCGGCTTTCCGGGAGATGGCGCGGGCGATGCAGGCCTACACCGAATCCGTCCTGAGCCAGGAGCAGCTGGCTTATCTTCGCAGTTTGCCGCTCACGGCCCGCCGCGCGGCCGGGGGGCGCGAATTCTTCCTTTGCCATGCGACGCCCGGCGACCCGCTGTACGAGTATCTCCCCGCGGAGCCTGCCGCCTGGCGTTCCGCGGCGAGCGCGGCCGCGGCGGACGTGCTGCTCGTGGGGCACACCCACCTGCCGTTCGAGCTGGAGATCGACGGGCGCCGCGTCATCAACCCTGGCAGCGTCGGACAGCCCAAACACGGCCGCCCGGAAGCCTGCTACGCCGTCTGGGAGGACGGCGTTGTCCGGCTGGCGCGCGTGGCCTGGCCGGTGGAGCGGACGGTCGCGAAGATCCAGGCTCTTCCAATTCCTCCGGCAATCCGGGACAGTTTGTGCGATGTCCTGGTTCATGGAGGCTTCGGCGGCCGGCCTGTAGCCCCCCGCTGACGGGGACCGTGCGAATTGGAGAGTCTGGTCCGATGACCGATGCAGAGGCAACCCGGAACGCCGAACTGCTGGTGCGCGCGCTGGACAATCTGAGGGAGGGCGGGGGCGCAGTGACCGCTCTGGTCGCTCTTGGCGCCCCGGCCGTCGGCCCGCTCCGGCGGTTCCTGATCGAGGGCCGCCCCGGCACGGTTTACCAGCCGCGGCGCTGGGCCGTGCAGGCGCTGGGCGCGCTGGGCGCAAGGCAGGTGTTGATGGAATACCTGGCCAGTCCGCCGCCGGAGGACCCCGAGATTCGCCTCGCCGAGGAGGCGGTCCGCAATGCCGCCATCCGCGAGTTCCTGCGCTGGCCCGACAGCGGCACCACGGCTTTCCTGCTGCGCATCGCCCGGGATGCGATGCTGCCCGCGCTGGCGGAAGTCTTCGGCGCCATGCAGCTGCGGGAGGCCATCCCGTTTCTTCTCCGCGCCCTCGAGGACGATGTCTGCCGCCTGCCGGCGGAGGAGGCGCTCGGGCGGATTGGCGAGCCGGCGCGCGCGGATCTGATCCGCTCCGCCAACACGCCTCTTCCCGGCCCTGGCGCCGAATCCCCCTCCAGCCTCCGGCGCCGGCGCAGCGCCTTGCGCGTGCTTGCCTCCATCGGGGCCGCCCCGACGGACTGGCCGGCGCTGCGCGGCCTGCTGCGCGATCAGGACCCGGAGATCGTCGCTCTCTGCGGCTCCCTGGCCGTGCAAGCCGGCGTCGGCGCGGATCGCGAAGAGATCATCCGCCGCCTGATTGAAGCGGGCGCTGACGCGCCCTGGTTCGTGCAGGAGGACATCGCCGACGCGCTTGTCGCCTGGTTCGACGACGCCCGCCCGGCCATCGAAGCCGAAATCGCCCGGCGCATGGGCAAGCCCGAGGCCGAGCGCGTCCAGGACCGGCTGTTGCGCCTTCTGCTCCATGTGGCAAGGCGCGCCGGGCAGGACCGGCGCGCCGGGGAAGCCTCGCCCTCCTGAATCTCCCGGCTGCGCCCGCGCGGCCGCCCCGGGGGCCGCGCGGATGGTATCGTGCGGTAGATGGCCGCCACGTGGGAGTTCGTCATGCGGCACGGCTACGGGCTGGTGTTTGCCGCCGTGCTGGCCGAGCAGCTCGGGCTGCCCGTGCCGACGGCGCCCGTGCTGGTGCTGGCCGGCGCGCTGGCCGGGCTGGGACATTTTTCCCTGGGAATGTTTTTTCTGCTCGGCGTCGCCGCCAGCCTGATCGCCGATTTCGTCTGGTACGAGCTGGGCCGCCGCCGCGGCGACCAGATCCTGGGCCTGTTGTGCCGGCTCTCGCTCGAGCCCTCCACCTGCGTGCGCCGCACCGCGGGGACGCTCGAGCGGTGGGGGCCGGCCGCGCTGCTGGTGGCGAAGTTCGTGCCGGGCCTGAACACGGTGGCCCCGCCTCTGGCCGGCAGCGCCGGCCTCGGCGTCTGGCAGTTTCTCCTCTTCACGGCGGCCGGCGCGGCCCTGTGGATCGGCTCGCTGCTCGGCCTGGGCCTGCTGCTCGGACGCGAGGCGGAGCGGGCCGTCGACTGGCTGGCCGGCGCGGGCTCGCCGGTGCTGGCCTGGCTTGCCGCCACCGCCGCCGCCTGGGCGGCGTGGAAGCTGTGGCGCAGGCGGCGGGTGATGCAGCGGCTGCGCGTGGCGCGCATCGCGCCGGCCGAGCTGCGGCGCCTGCTCGAATCGCCGGACCCGCCGCTGGTGGTGGACCTGCGCTCGGCCGCCGCGCGCCGCCGCTCGGGCGCGAAAATCCCTTCGGCGGTCCTGGCCGGGGAAAGCGATCTCGAAAATCTTCTGCATGAGGTGCCGCGCACGCGCACGGTGGTCTTCTATTGCTCGTGCCCCGACGAAGCCTCCAGCGCTGCATGGGCGGTGCGGCTGCACCGGCAAGGCTTCCGCGACGCGCGCCCCCTGGCCGGCGGCTTCGAGGCGTGGGCGGCGGAGGGGCACCCGGCCGAGACTCTGCCAGTCGAAATCCCGGCTTCACGCCGGTGATGCGCCGGCGCGGCCGCCTTGCGCGCCGCGGCCCGGCAGAATCCGTGCGCGTCCGGCTCCCCGAACCCTCCAGGCCGGACGCGGCCCAGGCGCAGGCTCCTGCTATACTGCCCAAATCGGAGATCGTGTCCGCATGCAACCCGAATCACTCCCGCCCCGCTTTCCCGCCGCTCCATTGCGGCTTGCCGGGCTGACGGAAGCATCGAACCAGCCCGGTCCGCGCGAGGAGTGATGACGAGGAGGCAGCAATGTCGACTGCAACCATCCCGGGCGCGCCTCTTCCACTGAACTGGTGGCAGCGCCTGCTTTTGCCGAACCTGCCTGCCATCGCCGCAGTCGCTGTCCTGTACCTGGCAGTCGTCGTGATGGGGCCCGAGGGCCTTCTTGGCGATTCCGACACCGGATGGCACATCGTCACCGGGGAGAGGATCATCGAGACGGGCACGCTCCCGCGCGCCGACCCATATTCCTTCACCAAGGCAGGCCAGCCCTGGTACGCGTGGGAATGGCTGGCCGATGTTCTTTACGGAGCTGCGCACAAATGGATGGGGCTGGCAGGCGTGGCCTTGTTTGCCTCGCTGCTTCTTGCGGGAACCGCCTGGATGTGGTGCGCTTTTGCGATATGGCTTGGCGCCGACCGGATCCTCATCAGCGCCGTGATGGCCGTGGTAGTGTCCGCCTCCACCATCCACTGGCACGCCCGCCCGCATCTCCTCAGCTGGCCTTTGTTGATCGGCTGGCTGTGGCTGCTCGAAAAGACGCCTGCGAAACTGTCGCCAAAACGCCTGGGCGGCGTCTTCATTCTGGCCGCTCTCTGGACCAACCTGCACGGCAGCTTCTTCCTTGCTTTCCTGCTGGCCGCGGCCTATCTGGCCGAGTTCTGGCTCGAGGACCGGCAGCGAGCCCGGACGTTGCTCGCAGAAACGGGCGTTGCGCTGCTCGCCACGTTTTGCAATCCGTATGGATGGCAATTGCACGTGCATTTGGTCCGTTATCTGGGCAACTCGGAGATGTTGTCCCAAATACAGGAATTTCAAAGCCCGAATTTCCACGGCGGTGCAGGGTTGTACCTGATTCTGCTGTTTTTTCTGGCAATCGCAGGCGTGGTGCTCTGCTTGCAGCAACGGAATTTTGCCAGGGCGCTGGCCGTGGCGCTGTTTGCCGCCACCGGATTGCGCGCCGCCAGGGGGATCCCGGTGATCGCCTTCGCCGCGTTGCCCCTTGTCAGCGCCGCTCTCACCCGGGCCCTGGCCGGGGCGCCTCAACTGAAAGGGGTCTTCGAGGAATCAGAAAACTTCGGGCGAATCGAAAAGCAGTGCACGGGCGCGGCTCTCCTGTTGGCCGTTGTCCTGATGATGTTTGGATGGTTTGCCCGCGCCCCGGTGCTTGGCGCGGCGGCGTTTCCGTCGAAGAGGTTCCCCGTGCTGGCCGCGAACGAGGTCGCAAAACTGCCTGCGGATGCGAGACTGTTCTCTCCGGATCAGTTCGGCGGCTATCTGATTTACCGTTTCCGCGGCGGGAGGAAAGTGTTTTTCGACGGGCGGAGCGATTTCTACGGGACGCAATTCGTAAAAGACTATCTGGATGTCGTGGCGTTGAAGCCCGGCTGGCGGCAGAAATTCAGCAGGTTCGGCTTCACGCATGCGCTCGTGCCGGCTGATCAGCCACTGCGCGAAGCGCTCGAATGCGCCGGCTGGAAGCTCGTCTATTCCGACAAGACCGCTGCGCTTCTTCAACGCCCCCAGGCGCCCCCTGCATCGCCGGTCTGCGCCATGCCATAGCCTTGCGGCAAGGCTACGCGCGCAGGTGCTTCCACATCGGCATCAGCTCGAAGTCCTGGCGCAAGCTCTCGGGCCGCTCGCCGCGCTGTTCGATCCATCTCTCGCCCGCCGGCCCCAGATGCCGCGCCATTTCGAGAAACCGGACGCGCTCCGGGTCGATGCCCATCAGGCGGCAGCACGTGGCGTCCACCGCGGCCAGGTTCGCGCCCGCCACGATCACGCCCGCCGCCCGCGGCTTGCCCTGAATGGGTCCGTTGCCTTCCATGCCGATGATGCCGTCGACGAGCGCCACCGTCTTGCGGCCGAACGTTTCGGCCAGCTTCACAATGGACTGCTCGATCCCGTAATGGTGCAGCACGTTCTTCGGCCACCCGTAAAGGCTGCCGGGCACGATGCCGAACAGGTTCTTCATCGACAGCGTGACGCCCGCCCAGTGGTGCGTCTTCATCTTGGGCAGCGAGACGATGCAGTCCGCCGCCAGAACGGAGCGCGGCGTCCACAGCGGGCCGAACCCGCCAAGTTCCCCTGCCGCGGCCACCTCGTCGCGGTTCAGGTCGACGAAGCGCTTCTCGAAGTCCGGAATGGCATCGAAATAGCCCGCCTCTTCGGCCAGCGTCCAGGTGTCGCGCCGGTGGCCCGGGCCCTCGCCGATCCGCACCTCCGCGGCGCCCAGCTCCAGCAGGCTCTCAAGCGCTGCGGCGACGAACAGCGGGTGCGTGTTGATCGCCGTGGCGCGCGAAAACTCCACCAGATTCGGCTTCAGCAGCACGCGCTTGCCGCGGAAGTCGAGGCCGCATTCGGCCAGCACGCGGCGGATCTCCGCGGCCAGCCCTCCGCTGTAGCGGGCCGCCTTCAACACGAAGACCGGCTCCTTGCGCCCCCGGTCCTTTTCACTCCGCCGCCTTGCGCAGGCTGCGCCCGCCGCGGCGGCCCCGGCTGCCAGCCATTGCCGGCGGTTCATGCGGCATCTCCCTTCCAGAGTTTCCATGCGCCCTCCGCATCGCCGATCCGCGCCAGCGCCAGCACCGTGGTCTCCGTTCTCTCGCTCACTTCCACGGGCCGGTCGTCAAACTCGACCCCCTGCATGCGGAACGCGACGCGCAGCACCGCCTGGGCCAGCCCGCGCGGCCTGCGCCTCCAGTGGCCGAGCGCGCAGCGGATGCCATGTTCGACCTGCGGCCCGCCGCGGCCGCACAGCCCGACGAGCGCCAGCCCGGTGCATTCGGGGAACGACTCGAGGTCTTCGCCCAGCACCCGCTTGTTGCCATAGTTCCAGCCGCCGTCGCGGCACTGCCTGTCCAGAATCATGCGGATGCCGGTCTCGATCCGCTGCCGCACGGCCTCGCCGTCCCGCCGCTTGCGGCTCCACTCGAGCGCCCGCACGGCATGCACGGTGGGTTCGATCCAACCGGCAGTCCCGGGCGTCCACGGCCATCCCTCCAGCGCCGGATCCAGCACCACCGCCGGCTCGCGCCGCAGCAACCGGTCCATCCAGTTGCTCACAGGAACCTGTCTGGCCCGGGTTCGCAGGAGCCACTGCACGCCCTTCTCCCAGGAGGCATCGCATTCCCCGCGGACGCACTTGAGCAGTACGACCAGCGCGCCGGCCCAGCTTTCCGTCTGCGCCTGCGGGCTGGCGGGCCAGCCCCCGGAAGGCATCTGACAGGAGCCGAGCCATGCCATGGCCCGGTCGCTTGCCGGCGTGCCATGCAATGCCAAGGCCGCATACGCGGTCGGCTCGAGCCAGCTCGACTGCCCGGCATAATATCCCCAGCCGCCGTCAGGGTTCTGCCTGGCAAGCAGCAGTTGGCGGGCGTCCGGCGGCATTCGGACCAGGTTAGTTCCAGTTCCAGCAGTTGCCGCTGGAAAGCTGGCATTCCATGGGCTGGATCGAGCTGATCGGCTTGCCGGTCGCTGTGCCGCTGAAGCCCGGAATGAAGTGCCGGATCTGATAATTCTGCACGGTGACCCGGATGTAATACCGTGTGACGGCCGGAAACGTGCCTGTCGGGTCGATCTGGTCGGAGCGCGAAAAATGCTGGATGTCGATGTTGCCGATCGTGTAAAAAGAATTCGACGTCGAGCCGCACGCCGCAGTGCTGCCGCACATGATGATATTCCGGATCGCGTTCAGGTCGTCGGCGCGGTTGGCCGCCGCCCAGCGGGCGGCATCAGACACGCGCCATGTGATCGTCTGATGCTGGAAAAAAGCCCACGCCCAGCTCATCACGCCGAAATACAGCATGAAGAAAATCATCGCCCCGAGCGCGAATTCCACCAGGGAGGCGCCTCTGCGGCCCGGCTTGCGATTCCTTTTCATCTCCGGTCTCCCTCGTCGCTTCTCGTCATTGCGGCAGGTACAGCCCAAGGAATGGCACTTCCAGAGACGGCTTGCCGTTCAAGGTGATCGTCCCCAGAAACGGCGACAGCACGCCGTTGTATTGCCAGCCGGTGATGGCCACGCGGATGCGGTCCGGCCTCCCGTTGGCATCATAGGCGACCACTGTGACGCTCACATTGTTCGGACCGAGCCCGGCTACCAAGGGCGTGGACATGCCGCTGGCCCCATAGGCTGTCACCGTCTGGATGACAGGCGCATAGGAGGCTGCGTTCACGAACGTCCGGCTTGCCGCATACCTCGCCCCGTCGCGAACGCATTTCTCCAGAGAGTTGTACAGGTAGAAGAGATACCCGAAATGGATCGCGCCCAGCACCAGCGTCACCAGCAACGGCGCGAGCAACGCCAGTTCAACAAGAACCGCTCCTCTCCTGTTCCGTTTGGCACCTCGCATGGCGCTCACCTCACCAGGCGGATCTCATAAACTCCATCCTGATTCACGGAATCC
>Ga0272446_1001414_pt1 | contig 34840 bp, 31 predicted proteins | sample YNPCB0061_FD_194587 | JGI IMG/M metagenome (GOLD analysis project Ga0272446, IMG submission 194587) | Hot spring microbial mat communities from Yellowstone National Park, WY, United States - YNP-CB-006-1 | ecosystem: Environmental > Aquatic > Thermal springs > Hot (42-90C) > Sediment | place...
TGCTTGGCTTGACAGCTATAAACGAATCTTAATCCGATTTGAGCAACGCGCCAAACACTTCAAATCTTGGCTCCTCATTGCTTCGTTTTTAATCAATTTACGCACTATACTCAACTAAACAACTCTTGTATTTGATAAAATTAGAATTGAGATTACTGCACGGCAGTATGACGAATTGCAAAATGCTACGCGAGTAGAAGTGCATTACACGCCAAAGAAGCGACGAGTGTTAAGGATATTTGCGGTTTAGTTTTTATATTTTTATCTACACGTTAAAAAAATATGAAAGTATACATTTTACTTGGGCATCCCGACAGCGACAGTTTCAATGGACGAATTGTTGAAACCTACATCAATACTGTATTGCAAGCCGGGCACGAGATTCGCCACCAACAAATAGGACAGATGAAATTCGACCCGATTTTATGGAAGGGCTACAAGGTCATTCAAGAATTGGAGCCAGACTTAAAAGCTGCCCAAGAAAACATTTTGTGGTGCGAGAAGTGGGTGATTATTTATCCGATATGGTGGGGGTCAATGCCTGCCATATTGAAGGGCTTTTTTGATAGAACGCTTTATTCAGGATTTGCCTATAAGTATCATAAAAATGACCCTTTCTGGGATAAATTACTAAAAGGACGCTCCGCAGACCTCATTACCACTTGCGATGCTCCGAAATGGTGGATATGGTGGCAATATCGCGACAGTGACTTAAATGCTATTAAACGAGCCACCTTGGAATTTTGTGGTTTTAAGCCTGTCAGAGTAATGAGAATTGACCGACTGCGTTACAAAAATGATTCTGAGCGACATAAAATCCTGCAAAATGTTAGTAAGTTTGCCAAAAGTTTTTGATAGCGTGCAATCCCACTCTGCTGCTACAAGTTACCGCTGATTTAGATTTGCCAAAATTATGATTACACGCGAGGAAGCTCTTTTGCTCATGGGGACAAATTCTCCCAAGCCGCATCAACGTGTCATTGCCGCGCTGACGGCACAGTTATGGATATTGTATCGGGGCGGGCGTTTGGCGCTCGAGCCGCTTCCTGAGACTATGCTCGACGAGAGCGAGACAAGCCCGACACCAGACCTTATTTTATATGACAATGTCCGCGAAGAGACGCCAGTGATTATTGAAATCACACATACCAACGGCGTAAACAACGACCTCAAAAAAGTTCGCCGACTGATTGATGAAACCGAATACGGCATCGTCGAGGGCTTTGTTTATAACTACAAGAAAAACGAGTGGCACAAATATCAGAAGGGCGTGGGCGATGTTCTCGACCGTCCGTCGTTCTGTCAGGCAATTAACCTTGACCTTGCCACGCTGATTTAGAAACAACGGCGTCTCGGTTGGCGGCAAGACGCAGTTTCATTTCACAAATAGACTCTGACCATTCTGCGCCAATCGGGCCAATCGTGCTGTGCGTCTTGCCATACATCGCATTGGTTCCAGATGCCTTTATCCCACATCTTGGTCGAGAGTTCGCGCGTCGTGCGATAGCATACGGGAATATCCCATGTGCTTGTAATGAGTTTGAAATCAATTTGTCTGATGCGCTGGAGTTCATCGTGGTTATGCAGGTTTGGCACGAAGTCGAGCGGCGAGTTGAAGTAGACCTCGTCGTCGTAGTAGCCGTCGAGGAATTCGCGCGTGTCGTAACCGCCTGACATGGCGACGACTTTGTTGGCATAATACGGATGTTTGAGCGCAAAGAGCATGGCGAGAAATGCGCCGAAACTTGTTCCTGCCAAAATGGTGAAGTGGTTGCCGTTCTTGGAGCGCACAAACGGGTAGTATTCGTGCATGATGTAGGCTTCATATTGATTGTGCCGAATCATTCGTCCATGCGGGTGTGCCCAATTGCAATACCAGCTTTCCGAGCCGATGCCGTCGATGCAGTAGAGTTGCAGGTGTCCTGCGTCGAGTTTATCGGCGAGCGTATCGACCATCTTAAAGTCTTTCCACTCGTAGAAGCGGGCGTAAGAGGTCGGGAAGACGAGCACCGGGACGCCGCCGTGCCCGAAGACCAGCGTTTCCATGTCGCGCGACAGGCGCGGACTATACCATTTGTGATACTCAATGTGCATAGTTTGTTGGTTGATTTTTTAGAGCCTGTCGCGGAATTTACACGTTCTCTGTTGGGTTTCCGCAATGAGAATTGATTTTTCATTTTTTTTCGTGGCAAATGCCTGTTATTTTCGCACAGCCAAAGGTTTTCATTTTACAGGTTTCTTTTTATCTTCAAAAAACTTGGGCGGCATCAAAAATCCACACGAATTCAAATGCCTAACAGACTAACGCTACTTGTTCTCTGCTTTATTCTTCTGATTGCGGCAATGACTGGCTGCGGCGGCTCGAAAGAAGCAACCACAACGCCTCCGTCATCGGACACGCTTGCCGTTGACACCACGAAAAAATCCGACACAACAGCGGCGTCGACGCTTCAAGACACCTCTCAGATTGGCGAACTGGACTTTGTTCAGATTACGACCGATGAGCGCATCAATCCAGTGCGTAAAATACGCGACGGACAAGTTCAAACTGGCGGCTTTGAAATTGCTGCCATTTCCGACGACAGTTTGGGCTGCAAATACGCCGTCCCCAAAGACTGGCTGCCATCGAAGCGCGTCTATAAAAACCTCATCAACTACTTCGGCAACAATAAAATCTCGGTAACGCTCTCGGTTGCCAGGCCGACGTTCGACTCGGTCAATATCTGGGCGCAAGTGCAAGAGGCAATTGCGTTTGGGAAAAATCAATTGCCGAAAATTGACTGGACGCTTGATACCGCCAGCGCACGCGCCAATGCGTCGCAGACCTACTTTGGCAGATATGAGTTCAAGGGCAAGCAATACAACTTGGCGTTTTTCCGCAGAGGCGACTATCAATACAACATGGTCATTGACCACCCGCTCAAGTCGCTTTCTGAAGAAGAAGCGCAGGTGATTAACTACATTATGGCGAACTTCTCCGCTGGCAGCCCGAAAATTGAAGTGCCGAAACCTGTGCCAGTGGCGTTCAGTGCCACGTTCTCGTCTGCGCTTGAAAATGTCGGTGATATTCGTTTTGTCAAAGTTGATTTTAAGCCCAACTCGTCGGAAATTCCTGCAAATGCCAAGGCACTTGACGAACTTGCGGAGACACTTGAAAAGCAAAAAGATGTCAGTGTCCTCATTGTTGCTTACAGCGACGACTCAAAGCCGGAGCGCCGTCCGCCTGTCAAGCGCAAATCGGAAGCGGATAAAGACTTCGCGCGTCGCATGAAAGACTATGAAAAAGATTACGCCAAGCGCACCGCCGATTTTCAGCGCCGTCTCTCGGAACAGCGCGCCAAAGCGGTGATTAGTTACCTGCGCGGCAAAGGCATCAAGCTCGACCGCCTGAAACCCGGATACGATGCCAAGAATACAGGACAAGTTGCCGTCAAAGTGACGTTCAAGGCGAAGTCGAAGGCGAAACCTGCACCGAAATCCGCCGCGAAAGTTTCAAAATCTAATTCTAAGTAGGAGGGCTGCACGGCCAAATCTAAGTTGTTCTTTGGTATGATTGTCGGATAAATTTTACGGTCTGCGTTTTCAACGTGGGCGCAGTCAACTTATCAATTCACAAGAGCGATGCACAGCGACGTAGAACTGCTTAGATTGATAGATGCAGGCGAAGGCGTAAACATCGAATTCAAACGCCTCGTCCATTCACCCGAAAAAATCGCCAAATCCATAGTTGCTTTTGCCAACACCTCTGGCGGCGTTATACTCATTGGCGTTGATGACGACAAGCGCATCGTCGGTGTTGATAGCGAAAAAGAAACCGTTGAAATTCTCTACGAAGCCTCAACGCGTTTTTGCGACCCGCCCGTTCAGTTTGAGACCGATGTGGTTGCGTTCAAAGGGCGCGATGTGCTTGCGGTCATTATTGAGGAAAGCGATGAGAAACCGCATTATCATCTTTCCGAAACGCGCGACCCACATTCGTTCAAAAAAATTCCGGAACGCAAGGTCTATCTGCGCAACGGCAGCCAAAATACTGCCGCCACGCGCGAAGTGGCGCAATTGATGGCGTCGGCAAAGCGCCCGGTTCGCATTTCCTTTGGCGACAACGAGCGCACGCTGTTTCGTTACCTCGATGCGTATCACCGCATCACGCTCCATGAATACAGCCGGCTGGTGAACATTTCCAATCGACGTGCTATGCGCATTTTAATCTCGTTGGTTCGCGCGGGCGTCATTCGCCTACACACCGAAGGCAAACAGAATTATTACACACTCGTCTATCCAGCAACATAGGCACAGCTGCTGCTCATCTTCATACTGCACGCGCTCTTTATGACGAAACGCACTCGCCGCGCATCCTTAGCGACACACGCCCCGCCGTTTGACCTCCACTACGCCTTCTTCACTCAATTTCCTGACATTGCCTTTGTGATTGACTCCCATGCGCGGTTTATCGACCTCAACGAAGAAGCGGCGATTGAATTCGGCGCACAGCGCGATGACCTTGTTGGAGAATCTCTCGATACCGTTCTTCCGCCGAAATTGGTCAAGCGCCTGTTGAAATTCGCCCATCGACTTGACGCGGACGATGCAGACACGCATCGGCGCGACTTTACCGTTACGCTCCATGACAAACGTCAAAGCAGTCGGCATTTTCGGGTTCGCCTCATCAACAAGTGGCACGGCAAAACCGTCAGCATTTTTGTTGTGATGCAAGATGTCTCTGCCGCCGCGCGTCTGCAAGAACGGCTCTATGCCAAACACAAACACTTACGCGAACTTAACGAACAGTTGCAAGACGCTTCGCAACACTGCCCGCTTACAGGGCTCTACAATCGGCGGTATTTCGACATGGCGCTCGATATGGAGCTTTCCCGACTCGCCCGCTATCCTGAAACGCTATCGTTAGCGATGATTGACATTGATGATTTCAAAAAAGTTAACGACCAATATGGACACTTGGCAGGCGACGCTGTATTGCGCTCAGTTGCCGAGCAACTCCGCCTCAGCACGCGCAAAACCGACACGCTGGCGCGCTATGGCGGCGAGGAATTTATTTTGATGCTCCCACACACTTCGACGACAGGCGCAATGACGGTCGCCGAAAAAATTCGCGATCGTGTTGCGCGCACAGAATCGCATTACCGCGACTTCAACGTCAAGGTTACCGTCAGCATTGGCATGACTTCGGTCAATGCGCCCGTTGCGTCGCGCAACGATGTCATTGAACGAGCCGATGCCGCGCTCTACGAAGCCAAAACGACCGGCAAAAATAAAACTGTCTTCTTTGCCTTTTCATGAGTTGTGAACCAGCCGTCACGACTGAACAATGATTGCGTCGCTACGCTCGCAATGACGACATCCAGACAAAAAACAACACACGTTCCACCACGACCTTCCCACTACCCAATCATCAACAGCCCCACTTTCAAGTGCTTTTGACTGCCTCATCCTCTATGGTTATTCAACTGTGGTTACTCAATGGTTACTGACGTTTCTCACTTTGCGTTGTAACCATTTTACAAGCAGGTGGATATGCTGCGCCGAGAAACCTTTGTCCTGAAATTAGTGTCGTTCAACGATTCGTCTGGCGGCAGGCTGAAAATTCAACTGCACCGCCCTGCATCTGGCGAACAATTTGTGTTCAACGACATCGATGAGTTACATCGGTTTATTGAGGTCTGGCAAGCACGTCAGCCGCCGCCCATCAAATTGGACGATTCGGACGATGACGATTCGCCCTAACGATATGTTGTTCTTTGTTTTTTTTCTTTAATCAAAACACGCATTCAATTATGAAAAAGTCTATTGTTTTTGCTGCAATTAGTTTGTCTCTGTTGGCGGTCTTCGCCACGAGCGCATTGGCACAACTCCGGCCCGATGTTCGGCTTGGGATTTACACCAACGGCGGCAATCTTTCAGCTGGCGCTGGTCTTGCTATCCCTATCAAGATTCCAGCGTTTGGCACGCTTGTCATCAACCCAACCGTCGATTACCTGTTCATTTCCAGCGCGGCTGGCTCGAGCGCAACAAGCATTTTTGGACACGCTGATGTGGCATACCAATTCAAATTGTCGAGCTCACCGATTACGCCGTATGCGGGTGCGGGCTTTCTTATCGCATTTTCAACGGTCTCGGTTGAAGTTCCTACTTTTGGCTTCGGCGGCGGCGGCTCGGAAAGACAAACCTCCAGCTCGACTAGTTTCGGCTTCAACCTCTTTGGCGGCGCCGAATTTCCCGTCGGACCGCTCGCCATTTACGCGCAAGGGAAACTGCTTATCTCCAGCGGCACGAACTTTCAAATCGGCAGCGGCGTGCGCTTTTAAGTGCTGACGCGAACTTAACCCTACAAGTCTTCGTTACTGGGTTGTAACGAAGGCTTTTTTATTTCGACCGTCTTTTGAGCATGATACATTCGTTGGTTTCTGCGCCCGTCGATCGACACGGCATTCTTTCGCTCATTGGGAACACGCCGCTTGTTCGCCTGAAGAAACTTGCCGACGAACTCGGCATCAATGAGCAAGTCGAGATTTACGGGAAGTGCGAGTTTCTCAATCCGGGCGGCAGCGTCAAAGACCGTCCTGCGCTCAACATTATTGAAACTGCGGAAGCGCAAGGACTGCTTTCGCCCGATAAAATTCTGCTCGATGCTACCAGCGGCAACACCGGCATTGCTTACGCGATGATTGGCGCCGTCAAAGGCTACCGCGTTCGCCTCTGCGTTCCTGAATCTGCCTCGATAGAGCGCAAACGAATCCTAAAAGCCTACGGCGCTGAGATTGTCTTTACGCCGCGCAGCGACTCGAGCGACGGCGCCATTTTGAAAGCGCGCGAACTTTACGCAGAACATCCTAACGCTTACTTTTACGCCGACCAATACAGCAACGACGCCAACTGGCAAGCCCACTTCAATACGACTGGCGTTGAGATTTGGAATCAAACGCAGGGACGCATCACGCATTTCATCGCTGCCATTGGCACAAGCGGTAGTTTCATCGGCACATCGCGCCGCTTGAAATCATACAACTCCTCTGTTCGCTGTCTCGCTGTTCAGCCCGATGTCGCCGTTCACGGCATTGAGGGCATTAAACATTTGGAATCGGCAATGGTTCCGAAAATTTACGATGCGTCTGTTCCCGACGGGTTTCTGGAAGTCTCGACGGAAACCGCGTTTGACGTTGCGAAACGTCTTGCAGCACGAGAGGGCGTCTTTGTTGGCATTTCGGCGGCGGCGAATGTCTATGCCGCGCTCAAAACAGCGCAAGCGCTCTCGGAACAAGGCGAGCAAGGCGTGATTGTTTGTATTCTCTGCGACGGCGCAATGAAGTATCTCTCCGACCGTTTCTGGGACGAATAGACCTGCTGTTCCGCCGCTGAGGTTGCTCGCACCCTTTGTGATTTAGAGCGCATTGAAACGACGGCGGCTTTGGCTATACTTAAAAAAACCGCCGTCCGGTCGAACAAAGTCGTATGCACCGCGTAAGTCAGCCTGTCGAGCCGCGCATTCACCCGACGGAACGCACAAACATATTGCTTACATCAGAACAAACGCGACAAACTGCTTTAATTAGCTATGCAAGTCAACATTCAAATTGCAACGCCCGTCGGCTTTCACTTCGACGGCGTTACGGATTCCGATGTCAACGGCGTGCTGGAACGCCCCATCGAACTTGAAAAAAAGCTGACAGGCTATGTGGTCGACGCCGTCTTGGTCACGCTCGATGCGCCCGTGCGGTTTTCGGGACGCTCTGGGAATCGGTTGGTCTTGCAGGTCGAGAGTCGCGACCAAGTGCATAAGTTGTTTCGTGGCGAATCTGGTTGGGCGACGGTCTATTTTGTGCCAGACGGCGTGATGCACGAACTTTCAGGCTCGTTCATAGATTCAAAACTCCTTGAGTTAGGACGCGGCATGGTGGTTTCGCTTGCGCCGATGGCGCTGCCGCAGCACGTCATCCGTTTTACGCAACCGCTCTTTGACATCATGACGAATCAAGCTGAAATTGCTTTTCCCGAAGAATGCGGCGGCTTGCTTCTCGGCACGGTAACAGACGGAACTCTGAACGTCAAAGAAGTGATGCCGCTTGCCAATGTTAAATTGGAGTCGCGTCATAATCGTATTGAAATTCATCCGCTTGATTACGCCAAAGCGGAAAAGTTTGCCGTCAAACAAAATATCGGCGTTTGGGGATTTTACCATTCTCATCCTAATGCAGACGCCGTGCCATCGGAGTTCGACCGCGTGAACTTTCCTTTTACGAATTGGTGGTATCCGATTGTCAGTGTCAAGCCAAATCTGAAACCCGAGGTGCGTTGCTGGAAATTGATGGACTCGCGGGAGCATTTCATAGAACTCGTCGTCGAGATTGTGTCATCGAAAGCCGTTTATACCTAATTATGCCGCCTGCTGAACCAACGCCGTCCTCGTTTTTCGACAAGGCATCGCCGCGTGCGCAAGGCGTGCTATATGTGCTGATTGCCGCAACGCTCTGGAGCACGGGCGGCGCGTTCATCAAATCTGTTTCGCTCGATGCGTTTCAGATTTCGTTTTGGCGGTCGCTTTTTGCAGCTCTGACGATTGTCGCGATTGTCAAGCCGCGCAAAATTTCACTCGACAGTGTTACGTTTTTCGCGTCGCTTGCTTACGCCGCCACGCTGGTTTTATTTGTCGTCGCCAATAAACTCACCACGGCTGCCAACGCGATTTTGCTTCAATACACCGCGCCGATTTACATTCTCGTCCTTGCACATATCATTTTGCATGAGCGCATCACGCTCTTGCAGGTCGGCACAGTTGCGCTCTGTTTGGTCGGCATGGCGATTTTCTTTCTCGACCGAATTTCTCCCGAAGGTTATCTTGGCAACGCGCTTGCTGTTTTATCGGGCGTCTGTTTTGCTTTCATGACCGTGTTCCTGCGAAAGCAACGTGAAGATAATCCTGCCGAATCGCTTCTGCTCGGCAACCTGCTGATTGTTTTCGTCACTGGCGGCATTGTGATGTGGCAAGCGTCGGAAAATCCCAAGGGCGTTTTGCATCCCGATGTATATTTCGGATTTGCGGTCAGCACAGCAGATAGTATTATGGTAGCGTTTCTCGGCATTTTTCAAATCGGGATTCCATACATTTTATTCACGAAGGGCATGCGCTCGCTGCGCGCGCTCGATGCGTCGCTCGTTGGCATGTTGGAGCCGGTCTTGAATCCGCTTTGGGTCTTGTTCGTCATCGGCGAAACGCCGTCGCTCTATGCTGTTTTTGGAGGCGTGGTGATTATTGTGGCAGTGCTGATTCAAAGCCTATGGTCGCCGCAAGTGAAGCCCACTCCAACATTTACGCCCGACTGAGATTTCCTCGATATGAATTGGACACCCAAAGGCGCGACCGAACAACCTGAGTTTAGGATTAGCTTTTACTATTTGATGAGCGCTATTTTCCCTTGCCTTCGGAAACGGTTTTCTTCTCCGCAAGCGTTTGAATGAGGGCGAGACTCTGTTTTATGACGCCGCTACTTAGATGTATTTTGAACGAACTAACTTCAATCACAGCTACGCTCTTTTATATGCCAACGAAAGTTTTAATTCCGACCGCACTGCGTCAATATGCCGACGGAAAAGATGTCGTTGAGATTGCCGCGTCCACCGTCGGCGAAGCCTTGCAGACGCTGGGCGCAACCTATCCCGCCCTCAAAAAAAATCTTTACACCGACGACGGCAAGCTCCGACACTTCATCAACATCTACAAAGGCGATGAGGACATTCGCAGCTTGCAATACCTCGATACCGCGCTCTCGGGCAACGATGAATTGATGATTGTGCCTTCCATCGCAGGCGGCGCCAGCATCGGCGAGATGGACATTACGGAAGATGTTGCGCTCTCCAACGACGAAATCAAGCGCTATTCGCGGCATCTTATCATTCCCGAGTTCGGCGTAGAGGGACAAAAAAAATTGAAACGTGCGAGCGTCTTGATGATTGGCGCGGGCGGCTTAGGCTCGCCGCTCGGTATGTATCTCGCCGCCGCCGGCATTGGTCGACTGGGCATCGTCGATTTCGACGTCGTCGATTATTCCAACTTGCAGCGCCAACTTTTGCACGGCACGCCCGACGTCGGCAAAGCCAAAGCCCTTTCCGCTAAAGAAACCATTGCGCGGCTCAATCCACATGTCGAGGTCGTCACTTACGAAACGCCGCTTACATCCGCCAATGCGCTGGATATTTTGAAAGATTACGACGTCATCGTCGACGGCACGGATAATTTTCCGACGCGCTACCTTGTCAACGACGCCTGCGTGATGCTGAAAAAACCCAACGTCTACGGCAGCATTTTTAGATTTGAGGGACAGGTGAGCGTCTTTTGGGCGAACAGCCGCGAGGCAACCGACGGCAGGCTTCCCGACGGCGCGTGCTACCGATGTTTATATCCCGAACCGCCGCCGCCCGGTCTCGTGCCAAGTTGCGCCGAAGGCGGCGTTTTGGGCGTGCTGCCCGGCGTTGTTGGCACCATGCAAGCCATCGAGACGATAAAGATTCTCACAGGACTTGGCGAGCCAATGGTCAACCGATTGCTACTGTTCGACGCGCTTAAAATGAAATTCCGTGAATTGAAACTGCGCAAGAACCCTGAATGCGTCGTCTGCTCCGACCACCCCAGCATCACGGCACTCATCGACTACGAAGCCTTTTGCGGCATGCCGTCTAACGACCATCAAGGCAATTCGGAACTTAATTCATCAAGAGAGAAAACCATGTCGACAAGTCCAAACGAAATCACAGTGCAAGAGTTAAAAGCGCGTCTTGATGCAGGCGAAACGCCGTTTATTCTCGATGTGCGCAATCCTAACGAGTGGGAGATTGTGCGCTTGCAAGGCACAACGCTCATTCCGCTTCCGGAACTGCCGAATCGGCTTGCGGAGCTTTCGGGCAAACAAGAGACAGAAATTTTGGTGCATTGCAAAATGGGCGGACGCTCTGCGCAAGCCTGCGAGATTCTGCGTCAGAACGGCTTCAAAAACGTCAAGAACGTCGTCGGCGGCATCAACGCGTGGGCGTTGGAAATCGATAAAACCATGCCAACCTATTGATACGGCGAGCAGGGTTGACCATCGATGAGCGTCGGCGAGATTTTTTTGTATCTTCGCGTCTAAACACCAATCAACCTATCTTCGACGCACTGTGCCAAAACGCAAAGACATCAAATCGATTTTAGTCATCGGCGCGGGACCGATTGTCATCGGTCAAGCCTGCGAGTTCGACTATTCAGGAACACAAGCCTGCCGCGCCTTGCGTGCCGAAGGTTACCGTGTTGTGCTGGTCAATAGCAATCCCGCCACGATTATGACCGACGTCGATGTTGCCGACGCGACTTACATTGAGCCTATCACGCCAGAATACGTCAAAAAAATTATCGAGCGCGAAAAGCCCGATGCACTGCTGCCAACAATGGGCGGACAAACCGCGCTCAATGTTGCGGTCAAACTCGCCGAATCAGGCGACCTTGAACGAAACGGCGTCGAGCTTATCGGCGCAAAATTGCGTGCGATTCGAAAAGCGGAGAACCGCGAACTCTTTGCCGATGCGATGCGAAAAATCGGGCTGGATGTGCCGCGCGGCATTTTTGTCCGTAGCGAATCGGAAGCCGAAAACGCCATGAAAACCTTAGGCTTGCCGTTGGTGGTGCGTCCCTCTTTTACACTGGGCGGCACGGGCGGCGGCGTCGCCGAAACCGAGGCGGAGTATCTGGATACCGCGCGGCGCGGCTTGTCAGCCAGCCCTATCGGCGAAGTCTTGGTCGAAGAGTCCATCGTCGGCTGGAAAGAATACGAATTGGAAGTCATTCGCGACCTTGCCGACAACGTCATCATTGTTTGCTCGATTGAAAACTTCGACCCGATGGGCGTGCATACCGGCGACAGCATCACGGTTGCCCCTGCACAAACCTTGACCGACCGACAGTATCAAGACATGCGCAATGCCGCGATTAAAATCATTCGTGAAATCGGCGTGGAGACAGGCGGCTCGAACATTCAATTCGCGGTGCATCCCGAAACAGGAAGAATGATTGTGATTGAAATGAACCCGCGCGTCTCGCGCAGCTCCGCATTAGCCTCGAAGGCAACCGGTTTCCCGATTGCCAAAGTCGCCGCCAAACTCGCCGTCGGATACAGACTCGATGAAATTCAAAACGACATCACGAAATCAACGCCCGCCAGCTTCGAGCCAGCGATTGACTACTGCGTTGTGAAAATTCCGCGCTGGGATTTCGAGAAATTCAAAAATGTGGAAGACCGTTTGGGCATTCAAATGAAATCGGTCGGCGAAGCCATGGCGTTTGGGCGCAATTTCAAAGAAGCGATGCAAAAAGCCCTGCGCTCGTTGGAAATCGGGCGCGCAGGTTTCGGCGCAGATGGCAAAGATAAATTCGATGTAACTGCGCTTGATGATGCGCAAAAGCACACGCTTAAAGAGGAGTTTGTAGAGCGCGCCCGCGTGCCGAAGTCGGATAGAATTTTCGCAGTGCATCACGCGCTCGTCTGCGGCGCGTCCGTTGAAGAACTTTATGCCGCTACGAAAATCGACCGATGGTTCTTGCACAACCTTAAACAAATCACTGACTACGAACTCGAGCTTCGACAACTTGCAACCCAGTAACGCGCGGCACCGATATGATGAAACAACCCTCTGTCGTTTGGTTTAGAAACGATTTGCGACTGCACGACAACGAAACACTCTCGACCGCGCTCTCGGACTCGACGACCGTTTTGCCTGTCTATTGTTTCGACCCGCGACAGTTTGGCACAACATCATTTGGCTTTCCGAAAACTGGCGCGTTCCGCGCGAAGTTTCTTATCGAGAGCGTCGCCGATTTGCGCTCTTCGCTTCTCTCTATTGGCGGACATCTGGTCGTTAGGGTCGGGCATCCAGAAGAAATTTTGCCTCAACTTGCCGCCCAAGTTGGCGCGACCGCCATCTATTTTCAGAAGGAAACCACCGATGAAGAGCTGCGCGTCGAGCGCAGGCTGCGCCAACAGCTTCAGCCGCTTGGCATCGTTACCAAAGAATTTTGGGGACAGACGCTCTACCACCTGCGCGACCTGCCGATGTCGATTCAGAACCTTCCCGACGTGTTCACCGACTTTCGAAAACAGGTCGAGAAGCGCGCGCGCGTCCGCGACATATTTCCAACGCCGAAACGCCTGAAACTGCCTGAAAACATTGATGCTGGCAGCCTTCCGACGCTCGACGATTTTCAGCTTCAACCGCCGCCGACCGACACTCGGGGCGTCTTGAATTTTATCGGCGGCGAAAGCGCTGGCTTGAAACGGCTGCACGAGTATTTTTGGCAAAAAGATAAGTTGAAGACCTACAAAGAAACACGCAACGGACTTATCGGCGCGGATTATTCGTCGAAGTTTTCGGCGTGGCTTGCGCTTGGCTCTCTTTCGCCTCGAAAAATTTACGATGAAGTGAAGCGCTATGAATCGGAGCGCATTGCCAACGACTCGACGTATTGGCTTGTCTTTGAACTTATCTGGCGTGACTACTTTCGGTTTCTCTCGCTCAAATTCGGCAATAAAATTTTTCAAGAGCGCGGCATCAAAGGTGAGCAAAAAGATTGGAAAATAGATTGGGACGCCTTCGAGCGTTGGAAGGCGGGCAAAACCGGCAAGCCGTTGGTCGATGCTAATATGCGCGAACTTGCTGCAACAGGTTTTATGTCTAATCGCGGTCGGCAAAATGTCGCCAGCTATCTTGTGCGCGATTTAAAAGTCGACTGGCGATTGGGCGCAGAGTATTTTGAATCGCTGCTGATTGACTACGATGTGTGTAGCAACTACGGCAATTGGAACTACGTCGCTGGCATCGGCAATGACCCGCGCGAAGACCGCTACTTTAATGTGCAGAAACAACTGCAGATGTATGACCCGCAGGCGGCTTATGTCAAACTGTGGCTGCCCAACCTCACACGCTTTCCCGCACACGAGATTCTTTCCAAAGAGCGCGTCGAGTATGACTGACCGTTCAGAGGCGCAGGGCGAGCGTTATTTTTTCGGCTCGAATTTGAGCGCCGCGCCATTGATGCAGTAACGCAGCCCGGTCGGTCTCGGACCGTCGTCGAAGACGTGTCCTAAGTGCGCATCGCAACGGCTGCACAAGACCTCTGTGCGAATCATGCCGTAGCTGGTATCGCTTTCTTCAGCGACGTTGTTTTTATCAATGACGGTATAGAAACTTGGCCAGCCTGTTCCAGAGTCGAACTTATGCTCACTGCTGAAGAGTTCTTGGTCGCAGCATACGCATTTGAATATGCCACGTTCTTTCACCTTGTTGAGCGGGCTGGTGAACGGGCGTTCTGTGCCTTTGCGCCGCGTTACCTCGTAAGCATCGGGCGAGAGTTGCGACTTCCATTCCGCGTCGGTTTTAATCACTTTAGCAATTGAACGGTTCATAGCTTTATCGTTGGTTACTGTTGGTGTAGCGTTGATATTTCTTTGAGAATCGACTTTGACGTCCGGCGCCAGTTGTGCTGACAAGGGTTTCGGGGCATCTGCCGTTGAATCGCACGCGGCGATGCCAAGCAATGCGCCAAGGACTATTGCAAAAAAAATATGCGTCTTCATTTTTAAATCTTTAAATCGAGCGTTAGTTTACGAAAACTTAAACAATTGTAGAGTTGACCGACTTGAAGATACGACGCTCACTCCTGATTGTTATCACGATAGTATCACAGTTTCTTTGCGCCGAGCCTCTTTCAGCGCAGAAGCGACCGAAGTTTCTGCGCAAAGACTCCGACCTTGAAAAAATTAGACAAGAGCGGCGCGACACCGAACAAACCCTGAAACTGCTGGAACGGCAAATGCGCGACTACGAATCGTCGCTCAAAAAACTTTCCGAAAAAGAAAAAGCCTCGCTCGACGCCCTAATGAATCTTGACCATCAATTAAAATTACTCAACGCGATTATCACAGGCTTGGAGCGAACTCAAACGAAACTTGCGCGTGAAATTGAGCAAACAAAAATAGACTTGCAAGCCGCCGAAAAAGACCTTGCAAAAATGAAAGACGATTTCGCCCGCTACGCCGTTGGCATCTACAAATTCGGGGTGCGGCGCGACCTTGAACTGCTCTTCTCTGCCTCGTCGGTCAACCAAGCCTTGATGAGAGCCGAATACATCAAACGCTTTGAAGACGCGGGAAAGTTGAAACTTGCCGACATTAGCGCCAAGAAAAATCTTGTTCAATCTTTGAAAGATACACTCACGGCGCGCTATGCGGAAACAACACCGTTACTTGAACGCCGCAGAGCGCAAGCCGACGTCTATGAATCGCGCAAAGCAGAACGCGAGAAAACGCTTGCCGAACTTCGAAAGAATAAAAAGAAATTCAACGACGACATTCAAAAGAAGCAAACGGCGGCGAGATTGCTTCAACAAGAAATTCAAAAACTGCTTGTGATGGAAGACCGCGCCGCTCTGGCAGAACGTGCCAAGCGTGCTGACGCACAGCGAAAGCTTGAAGCCGAACAACGCGCGCGCGCGGAAAAGTTAACCGAAAAAACAGCCGCAGAAAAACAACCGCCAACGCTGGTAGAGCGCAAGGATAATCTGCTCACAGTGGACGGAGGCGACGGCAAAACATTTGACGCCTATCGCGGCAAACTACCTTGGCCAGTGCAAGGCGGTGTGATAGTCAAATCATTCGGCGAAAATAGAAATAAAGACCTCAACATCGTTACCTTCAACAACGGCGTGGATATTTCCGTCGCCAAAGGAACCGAAGTTTTTTCAGTTGCCGAAGGTAAAGTGAGTCAGATTGCGTATCTGCCCACGTTTGGAAATGTGGTGATTGTTCGACATGCTAATTCCTTTATCACGGTCTATGCTAATTTAACCGACATCAAAGTCGCTCGTGGCGACGCGGTTGCAGCGCGACAGCCCATTGCCGTTGCTGCGGCGGCATCCGAAGGCAACGCACAAGTCCACTTTGAAGTATGGAAGGGCAAAGAAAAATACAACCCTGAACTCTGGCTTGCCCGAAACTAACCCACGCCCAAACCCGAAAAACAAATTTTGAAATGTTCAAGCGTTTTTTGATGAACCAATTTTTGGCAATACTCTGCGCGATTTTGATTTTTTCACAATCGAGCATTCCGGGCGAGAAAATTCCTCAGGTCGGGCTGTTCAGCTATGATAAACTCATTCACGCGGGAATTTATTTCGTCTTTGCTTTCGCGTTGGCACATGCCTTGCGACATCAGAATTGGTTTCCCTATCTGAAAGACCATTGGTTTATTTGCACATTGCTCTTCGCCACGCTTTTCGCTATCAGCGACGAGACACACCAACTCTTTGTGCCGAAGCGTTCTGCCGACATTGTCGACCTTAACGCCGATGTGTTTGGCATTGTCCTTGCCACGCTGCTTTTTCGCTGGTTTCCAACTAAACCGCTTGGCGACCCTAAAAAGCCCGACCCGCTTGTCTAAGATTTATTGAGCTGTTTTTGCGCTTGTTGAAGCTGCTCTCGGAGCGAGGGGCTTGGCGTCGGCACGCTTTTGGCGTCAACGATTTTCGCCGTTTGTTGCAAGTTCATCTCTGGCTTTTGTTGGTACAGCTCGCTCTTCATCGTCGCGTCGGTCAAGACTTGCTCGATTTGCGCTTCCGATGTCGGCTTGGTCAGATACTTGAACACTTGCAATTCGTTTACCGCCCGAGCAATCATTTTTACATCGGCTGTATCGGTCAGCACGATAATGACGGCTTGCGGCTGTTCCTCACGGACAACCTGCAAAAAGTCCAACCCGTCGTATTCGCCCAACTGCAGTTCGCTGACAATCACGGAGATAGGCTTTTTCATCAGAATGTTCATTGCGTCGTCAATGGTATGGGCAGCAGAGATGAGAAAATTATCGCGCAGTTTCGCAGTCAGTTGTAGCACTTCTTCTGCTTGGTAGCCGATGAATAGCACGTCGGGCAGGGTCTTCGGTGTGTCGGGCGTAGCAATGTTTTTATTGACCGCGACTTGCGGCGCAGCAACCGCCGCTGCTTTTTGAAGCGACGACATTCGGTCGTAAATCTGAACGCCGAGCGAGACAATATTGCGCAGCGTGTCGGGACGACATGGCTTATTCAAATATCGAAACACCTCGCCCGAATTGACCGATTTCATGACGCTGTCCAAATCGGCGTAGCCTGTGAGCAACACACGAATCGTATTTGGGCTGATGGATTTGACCTGTCGCAAGAGTTCATGTCCGGGCATCTCTGGCATACGCTCATCGCTAATGACGACCTTAATCGGGTGCTGGCGCAAGACCTCCAACGCCGCAAATCCGCTCGTGGCGGTATGCACCTTGTAATCAAATTCCAGTAGCCCTTTCAGCGAATTGAGCATCAACGGTTCATCGTCGACGAGTAAAATGTCAGACAAGCGTTTCATGTAAGCTCTCTGATGTTTGTTTTGATATGAATTAAGGTATAAAAATTCTGTGCATTCGTCAACCATGGATGTTGTAAATCGCTGTGCTGCCGTTGCCGGAAATGAGCGATTTATCTTTGCGTGGTTGCCGGAGCGGAATCCGAATGGTGAATGTTGTGCCGCTTCCAACTACGCTTTCCACGTCAATGTTTCCGTTGTGGCGTTCAATAATTTTATAGACAATCGACAGCCCAAGTCCAGTGCCTTGCCCAACGGGTTTCGTTGTAAAAAACGGCTCAAAAATTTTCTTCAAATTTTCTGGCGCGATGCCCGACCCTGTATCGCTGATTTTTATGACTGCGTCGCTTTGGTCAGTGAAAGTCTTGATAGCGATGACGCCGCGTTCTTTAATGGCTTGTGCCGCGTTTGTAATCAAATTCAAAAAGACTTGGTTGAGCTGGGCGGGATAACACTCCGCAACAAGGTTCGGCGCGTAGTCTTTCATCACATCGGCTTTGTATTTGACGATGTTGGCAGCAATCATCAACGCAGAGTCAATGTTGTCGTTGATATTGACGCTTTTGACATCCGCCTCATCGAGCCGCGAGAAGTTTTTAAGGTTCGTGATTAACTCTTGAATGCGTTCCAAGCCAATGGTCGATTCGGCGAGCGTGCTTTGTGTGCGCGCAACAAGTTCAAACTCTTCGATGCGCTCCATCTGTTCGGCAATCGATTCCAACATTGACTCCAACGATTCCAACGCGCCGGTTCTCAGCATGTTGTCCAAACTGCGATAGTCGGCAAGCGCCGCAGCAAGGATGCCGTGGTTGCGCTCAACGATGCTGATGTTGTTCATTACAAAGCCAAGCGGCGTATTGACCTCGTGCGCAATGCCAGCGACCATTTGACCAAGCGACGCCATTTTCTCCGATTGAATCAGTTGCGACTGCGTGTTTTTAAGGTCGTCGAGCAGATGCTCAACGCGCTCTTTTTCGGTCGCTAATTGATTGCGCTGTTGCAAAATCTCTTCTGTGTTTCGTCTGATAACGCTGTCGCGTCGGCGCAGCGATACGGCCAACCGAATTGCCATTGCCGCGAACACCATTAAACTCAGCACCAGCGCAACCACTTGAATTGTTTGCAGTTGACCAATGCGCTCGTTAGATGTGCGTTGTAAGGTTACAATTAAATTTTCGCTTGCGTCCAAAATTGCGTCGTCGCGCCGAACGGTGTGTTCAAGCGAACGTTCCAATAGCGCCGTATCGGTAACGGTGGCGCTCGCAGCCAATGTTAGCAAATCTTTGCGCGCTGGTGCCCACAGGTTTTCAAGTCGCTGCAAGGCGCTTAATGCTTGTGCCTCGACGACAGGCGCAATTTGCACCGAGTCTTCATCAAGCATGAGCCGTCCGCCCACTTTAAGTATGTCGTTCAATCGATCGAACCCGCGAATTGCGGCGGCGTATTCTCTGACGGTGCTGTCAATCGGGAGCTGGGTGTAAAATGCGATATGCGTTTGAGACAAATTTTTCTGGGCTTTTTGCCAAGCACGCTGTTGGCGCGTCGCGCAATATACCTGCGCCGCGTCCTCATTGCTTTGACGCGAAAGAAAGATATTGACGACGAAAATCGACGTAACCAACGTCAAAAACAGCACCGCATAGGCGATGAGTTCGACATAGCCGCTGGTTGAGATGGTCGTTTGGCTTGAAATGTTTTGGTGATGATGAGTTCCGCCTTGCGAAACCGATTTTTTCATCTCTGTAAATTGCCTCCGCCTTTGTTGTGTTACTAAATTGTTAAGCGACATACGAAACTACATCGTCTATCTTAAAAAGTCAAAGTTTTTTTGAGAAAAAGTAAATTTTTTAGGTCGCGTTAGTCGCGGACTAAACTTGTATTGCTCTCTTTACGTGTGGTCTGGATAGCGTCAGTCGTTATGCTCCTTCGCCGTGACTGCGTTTCACCGTCAGCACCACGTTGATAGACGGCCTATTTTTTATGCAATTCGCCGAAAAGATTTTAAACTTGCCACACGTTCAGCGCGTCTTTATCCACGTATTGTCGTCAGCAAGTTATTGCAAATATGCGTTTTTTTCTTTTCGTCATCTTGATTTTTGCGGGCTGCAAGATGCCGTCGCCAAGTGCGGGCTTGCGCAACGCGCCGCTACCTGATGTGCAGGCAAGAACGCTGCGCGGCGATACGATTGAGCTTGCATCGCTGTATGCAAAAACGCCGCTGCTCTTGTCGGTTTATCTGGGCAACGGCTGTCCGATGTGCGTGATGAATTTGCAGATGCTTTCGCAACATGCCCCTCGATTCCGAAGTTATGGCTGGGAACTTGCCGCGCTTTCAAACGATTCACCAGAGCAAAATCGCATCGCGCTCTCCGAGCGTTCAAGCGAGGGCGGGCTTGCACAAGTTGGCGGATTCGACATTGCGCTTTACTCCGATATGAACCACAACGCTATGGAAACACTTGGCTGTTATCGTCGCCCCCTTGACACAGAGCGACACGGACTATTTTTAATCGACGCCAATGGAATTGTTCGGTTCGATACCGTTACTCGCACTCCGTTTGAAGATTATGAATTTCTTGCCGAGCAACTGAAACTGATTTCAGCGTCATCTGTCGCCGCATCAAAATAAACCAGTTTAGGAAAATGAGCCATTTTAGATTTTGCCTTGCGCCCTGTATCTCCTTGATTTTGCTTGTCTCGACGAGCATTTTCGTTTCGAGTTGTCGTCAAACGCTTGATGTGCCGATTGAACCCCAGTCGTCCGTCGCGTCGAGTTTCGGCGCATTGCAGAACTCGCTTTTTTCGACGACCTGCGCCACGAGTGGTTGCCACGACGCGCGCACGAAAACCGCCGGATTGGATTTATCGACGCTCGATGCGGCGTATCAACATTTGGTTAATGCAACGCCGACCAATCCCAACGCGCGGCTCGATGGACTTGTGCGCGTGCGTCCGAACAAACCCGACGAAAGTTTGCTCCTCATCAAATTAGACAGTTCGCGCCTGCATCGTTCCGACGGATACGGAAGCCTGATGCCGCTTGGCAGTCGCGGGCTTGCTGCAAGCCAACTTGAGTTTATTCGCCGATGGATTTTGGCTGGTGCGCCAAAAGCAGGTCTTGTTGCCGATACGCTGTTGCTGCTTGTGCCGCCGTCCGATGAAGTACTCGCGCTTGCACCTCCTGCGCAAGGCATTCAGCTTCGGGTTGCGCCTTACACGATTTCGCCGCGCAGCGACCGTGAAATTTTCATTGCGCAAACCAATCAGCAAGATTTGGCAATGACAAAATTTGAGCTTGTTCAGCGCGACCGCAGCCACCATTTTATTTTGTATGGGTTCTCTCAACATACGCCTGCGACTCAACTGCCTCGCTTGGGCATAACCAGAGACCTTTACGACTCGCTCGGTCGATTCAATCCTGAATCGTATCGCGGAATGAACTATCGAGATTTTCTTGCGGGCGCGCAATCGAAAACTGCCACGATAGAATTTCCCGAAGGCATGGCGGTTCGCATTCCGCGCGGTATGGTTTTCGACCTCAATTCGCACTACTCCAACGGGCTTCACCAGCCAATTGCGGGCGAGGTCTTGTTCAACATTCACACAACTGCGCCAGAGCGCGTGCGCCAATGGATTAAGCCACTCTCGCTGAGCAACCTTGCTATCAACCTTCCGGCGAAGCGCGAAACCACGATAGAGCAAACGTTTCTTGTCGGTCAAAATGTCGTGCTTGGTTTAAATGCGTTTGCGTCGGACACACTGGTTCGCGTCATCGCGCTCACGTCGCATGCGCATCAATTGATGACGCGGTTTGTGATTCAAATTGTCGGTGGCGCGCGTAACGGTGAGATTGTCTATTCTGCGACGAATTGGCAAAACCCACCGATTATTTTCTTCCGCGAGCCGATTGTGCTGCGCAGAGGCGAAGGCTTGAAATCCATTTGCACGTGGAATAACACGACCGACCAAACGGTTACTTTTGGCTTCACCACGTCGGACGAAATGCACATCGTCTATGGCTACTACTACTGACATGAAATTGATTGTTGGATTGGGAAACCCTGAATCGCGTTACAACGGCACGCGGCACAACATTGGCTTCGAGGTCGTCGATGCCGTCGCCGCCAAATTGAACGCGGAGTTTAAAGCAGGCAAAGGCGCATATTGGATTGCAAAAACATCGTTCAACGGCGTCGATGTGCTCTTGCAAAAGCCGACGACATACATGAACCTCTCTGGCGACGCAGTGCGCGACGCCATGCAGTTCTATAAAATCAGCCTTGCTCACCTCTTGGTGGTCTGCGATGATTTAAATCTTCCGCTTGGTGCGGCGCGCTTGCGCCCCAGTGGTTCGGACGGCGGGCAAAACGGCTTGAAGCACATTATCTATACATTGGGACGGGACGATTTTGCGCGATTGCGCTTCGGCATCGGCTCGCCGGCTTACAAAGGCGATGCGGCAAATTTCGTTCTGTCAAAATTTTCGCCCGACGAACAGCCCATTGTTCTCAACACGATTGAGCATTGCCGCGACGCCTGCTTGTCGTTTATAGAACACGGGCTATCGATAACTATGACGCGCTTCAATCGCAAAGAACCGACGCTGAAAAGTTAGTCGTCGCTCGGAAGATTACTTCTCCAGCCTAACGGAAACATCAAGGTATTTTTTATCCCTGAAAATTTTGAGTTTCAGGAGGTCGCCCGCACGGAGTTCGCGCGCGACGGTAATTAAATCTTGGTCTGATTTGATTTTGACGCCGTTGGCTTCGACGATGATGTCGCTGACCTTTAAGCCAGCTTTATCGCCTGCCGAATTTTTTTCCACGTTGGAAATGACCGCGCCGCCTTGTGTTTCGTCCATTCCAAAGTATCGTGCCAGTCCAGCATTAAGAGGCTGCACCGAAATTCCTGTTCGGAACGAGCGGTCGATTTTTCCAAACTTCTTTAACTCCTCGACGATTTTTTTCACGCGGTTGATTGGAATCGCAAAGCCAATGCCAATCGAGCCTGCGCCGCCGCCCGTGTAAATAAAGGTATTCACGCCAATCACTTCTGCATTGGCATTGAGCAGCGGGCCGCCAGAGTTCCCACTGTTGATGGAGGCATCGGTTTGAATCATATCTCGATACGAGCGGTTCTGCACGTCAGGAAAGTTGAGACCAACTGAACTGATAACGCCGACCGTTACCGTCGGCTTATCGTTGATTTCAAAGAGTCCAAACGGGTTGCCAATAGCAATCGACCATTCGCCGACAATGACATCATCGGAGTTGCCCAATTTTAACGCGGGATAATTATTGCCTTCGACTTTAAGCAGGGCGACATCGGTCAGGTCGTCAGCGCCGACAAGTTTTGCATCGTGCTGTTTGCCGTCGGTGGTGGTAACAACGATTTTCGTTGCATTGCCAGCCACATGCGAATTCGTGACGACATAGCCATCAGATGAGATAAAAAATCCAGAGCCGAGACCTTTGACCTCTTGCTTGTAAGTCTGTCCGCGACGGCGCATAAAGGGAGCAAAAAACGGGTCGTCTTCGAAGAGCATGCCAAACGGGTCTTGCACACGGTATTCTCGCACTTCGGTAACATTGATGCCAACCACACCCGGACTTGCCGACGCCACCGTTTGTGTAATTGCGTTGCGGCGCGAGTTTGAAATCTCGTCCGACTTGCTTTGCGCGTAGAGCGACTGCGGTTCGGCAAACGACCCGCTCCGACGCCCCGGCGCCGTTTCGACGGGCGATTTTTCGGTGCGCTCCGGCTCCGTTTTCACGGGAACACAGGCGACCAGCAGATTCAAAAGGCTAATAACGACAAGGGTTTTCAGGCTGTTTATCGTTTTCATTTTTACTTTTTCGCGGTTAATTTTTAGCAGCGATTTACGGCACAGCATTGAAACGGTTGTTGGTAAGCTATGCGCCGCAAATTTCTTTCAGGCGCGACAGACAGCGCAAGTATTTTTTCGAGTATGCCGATTTGTAAAACTCATCGGGAAACAGCGACTCTAATTTCACCTTCGAGGACGCGAAAATTACAACTTTATCGTCGTAGAGTTTGTCGATGAAATACACAAAGCGCAGGGCGTCGAATTGGTCAGCAAGTTGTCCTAAGCCGTCGATGAAAATGGCGTCTAATTTTTCAGCGATGTCAAGATAGTGCATCGGATGCAGTTTTTTCAACCACGCCAAGAGTTCCGACTCTGAAAAGTACACTTTCTTGCCACTTCCCTTCGGTTGGTAATCCAAAAATTTTTCATACACGTTGGCAAAATTCCAAGTAGAAGATGTCGTTTGGATTTCTTTGATGTGTTTTTCGCGGTAGTCGTTGCCGTCGATGCGCAGCACGTGAAAGTCTTCCGAGAGTGCAGCAATTTCGCGCTGAAAATTTTGCGCGGCGAACCGCCCTTCGCCGAGTTTCGCAGGTGGGGTGTTCGAGGTTGCAATCACGCGCACGTGCGCCGCAAAGACACGCTGCAAAAATCCGAGCGACATCGTGGTGTTGCCCGGGTCGTCGAGCTCGAACTCATCAATACATATTAGTTTGTTTCTGCTCATCTCGCCTGCGCAGCGTTCCAAGCCGAGCAATCCGATGAGATACATCAGCTCGGTGAACGAAAGGTAAATTTTCGCGCTCGATTGAAACGCATGATAGCTTGCCGCGAGCAAATGCGTTTTGCCCACGCCGAAGCCGCCATCGAGGTAAATTCCTTTCGCTGCGCCAGTGCCAACGAACCTAAACAGCGTCCCAAGCGGGCTTGCCGATTGCTTGTTGAACCTGCCGACAAACTCTTTGAGATAGGCTTTCGCCGCTTGTTGCGATGCGAACTGTTCATCGGGCGTGTAGTTATCCAGCGTCGCCGATACAAAGCGCGGCGGCGGCGTCAGCCGCGTTTTGACATAGTTGAAATCAATCTCCGTTTTGATGTCGGAAAGGTCTAAGACGGTTCGGCTGCCGTCGTCGAGTCGTGCGCTCATTCGTTTTGTTTTTCTCTGGTTTTTTGAGCGAGATACGCATTGAGGTTCTTCAAAATCTGTCGCGCGTTGAGCAAGAGGTCGCGGACGCGGAAAGCGTCTTGGCTGCTCCAAATATCGATTTCGCGCACGATGTTGGTGAGTTGATACGCAGCGTCTTTGATGGTTTGGTCGTTAGTTCGGGCGGCTTCGTCGCGCAAGAGCTGCGCAATGCACTGAATCGGCACTTGGCTTGCACGCCGCATTTGTAGCAGGTTCATGTTGCAATCGTAATTTGTCATCACCATGCTGGCATTGGGCGCGACGACAGGGCCGAAGCCGATATTCAAATTCGACGATGCAAATTCGGCAACGCTGACGCCTCGTGCTGAAATAATTTTCGTTTCTCTCATCACTTTTTCAAACTCCGGCGAATCGGCTTCGACGACGATTTCCTTCGTGCCATAGATTCGCAGCGAGTCGTCGCCCCTGACCTCTTCGGCTTTGTTGTATTGGCTCAACAGTTTTTCGGCGGGTTCGTAGCCCAGCGCCCGCGCTTGAACAAAATCTCCAAATGCCTGCGAGCGCATGCCGTTTTCCATCTTCGCCATGCCGCGTGCAAAGTAGGCTTCGGCGAATTTTGGGTCGAGCTTGACGGCGTTGTCAAAATCAATTAGGGCTTCGAGCGACTTGCGTAGTTTTCGGCGCAACTTGCCGCGCTGGAAATAATCCTGCGCACTCGGTCGCAGTGCAATCGCCGCCGTGTAATCGGTCAAGGCGAGCGTATCTCGTTGGAGTTCGGCATAGCACGCCGCACGATAAGAAAGCGCGTCGGCAAATGTTGCGTCGAGCTTGAGCGCGTTGTTGAAATCCAACACTGCTTCATCGAGTTCTTTCAGCGCGGCGTTACAAAGACCACGATAGTAGTAGAACACAGGATTCTTCGGGTTGATGAAAATTGCAGCAGAGAGGTCAGCACCTGCGCGGGCGTATTCCCTTAGACTGCGGCGCAGCAGGGCTCGGTAGAAATACCCATCGACGCTGTCGGGCTTTATGCGAATCGCTGCGCTGTAATCGTTCAAGGCGCCGCTTGTGTCCTGAAACAGTTGCCGCGCATAGCCGCGTTTGAGATACGCTCTCCAAAACTTGAGGGAATCTTGTTGCAACACTTTCGTAAAAGCGAGCATCGCGGCGGGATATTCTCCGTTTTCAAGGTGCGCTTCGCCTTTCTCAAACAACGCTTGCGGCGACTGCGCTTGAACTGAACTTGCCAACGCGAGACCGATGACGCAGACGACGATTTTTTTCATACTCACAAGTTAAGCGTGTGAAGTTAACGCGAGAGGAAGAATTTTTCTGCGCCCGACCGCAAGAGCGCCCCAACGCCGTGAATCACCACCATCGATATGCTCACGACCACTGCATACCCGACTTGTTTGTGCGGCGACGGCTTCATTACCGACGACAAGCCTAAGACACATAACGCAATTCCATACCCGACGCCGACGATGTTCATTGCCCACCCTACCGTCGCCGGCAGCCACGTCGAGATTGCCCACGCTATCCACATTGGCGTCGACCCATAAACGACGAGCTTCGTTGATTGGAGTCTGTCCGCCGTCGCCTCAAATCGCAGGGCGACGCCGTTGACGACGTTGGTTGTCAGCGAGAGCGCGACAAGCCACACGGCAAATGCTGCCATACTTGCCCACACGGCTTTGAGCGTAATGCCCACGCCAACCAGCGCCACTAACACCGACGAGACGAGAATCGGAAACGCATAATCGCGCATCACATCTTGCACATCGTAAATCGGCTCGTCAGCAATCACGGTCCACTCCGACTTTGGCGAGAAGAGAATTCCTTTCAAACGCTGAAAAAACTTTTTGGCAACCATTGTATTTTTTTGAACAAAACGTCCTAACGGACTTTTCGGTTACTTGGTTTAACAAACAAAACCAATAGAAAGGAATTTTCCATGAACGACATGATGACAGCAGCTCCCCAAACGACCACGGGCGGCAACAGTGTATTGATTCTCGGCGGCGGACTTGCCGGCTTGACTGCCGCAAAACGCTTGGTCGATAAAGGCTTTTCGGTTCAACTCGTCGAGAAGCGCGACATCTTCGGCGGCAAAGTCTCCGCTTGGAAAGATAAAGACGGCGACTGGGTCGAGACCGGACTGCACTGCTTTTTCGGCGCCTACAAAGAAATCTACGACCTGATGAAAGAACTCGGCACTTACGACGCGATTCTCTGGAAAACGCACGAACTCAACTACCGGCTCTCGCAAGGCGTCAAGTTTAAGTTCAAAACGTGGAACTTGCCCTCGCCACTTCACCTGACGCCCGCGCTCTTTCGCAACGGATATTTTTCTATTCCCGAAATGCTCACCTTCGCCAAAGTCTTAGGCCCGATTCTCTTCGGCGGCGATAAATACAACGAGGCGCAAGATCACCTCACCTACCGCGAGTGGCACGAACAACGCGGACTTTCGCAACGCATGATAAAAAAAATGTTTCTGCCAATGGCGCTGGCATTGAAATTCCTGCCGCCCGATATTCTTTCGGCGAACATCGTCTTGGCAGTTACGGGCGAATTTCTCCGCCGTCCCGACGCCTCAAAAATGGGCTTCCTCAAAGGCTCGCCGCAAGAGTATTTGACGGGACCACTCTGCGATTACCTCCAAAAGAAAGGCGTGAAACTATACACCAACAGCCGCGCCATTGAACTCATTTACGATGGTGAGAAAATTACGGGCGTCAAAATGGCAAACGGCGAAACGCTTACGGCGGACTATTACCTCACCGCGTTGCCCGTGCATAATCTCAAAACCGTCATGCCCGATAATTTGAAAGCCTCTCATCCGTTCTTCTCGAACATCTGCGCGTTTGAAGGCGTGCCAGTCGTTACGATTCAGGTTTGGTATGACCGACAAATCACCGACATCGACAACATTCTCTTTTCGCCCGATGGCGTCATTCCCTTCTACGCCGATGTCGCGCAAACCACGCCGGAATATGCCACGATGCAAGGGCTGTCGCATAAGGGCAAAACGCGCTTTGAAGTCGGCGTCGCGCCTGCAAAAGACCTCATCAAGCTCAGCGATGCGGAACTCATCGCAAAGGTCGACTCGAGCATCAAAGACCTCTTCCCTGAAACAGCGAAAGACGCCAAGATTTTGAAGCACACGATTGTGCGCGTGCCGCAGTCTGTCTATGCGCCGTATCCGGGCTTAGAGAAAAAGCGTCCGACGCAAAAGACACCGGTCAGAAATCTTTTTATGGCAGGCGGCTATACGAAAAATCGTTTTTATGACTCGATGGAAGGCGCGGTCTCAACCGGCAATAAAGCGGCGGCGGAACTTCTCAAAACGCATGGCGTTCCCGCTTGAGGCGCGATTTTACAGGGCGTTCGGGGCGAGCGTTGTTCTCGCCCTTTTTAGTTTGATGGACGGACATTTTCAAACATCCAAACCGCGCCGTGCGCGGCTAAATACCGCCGTTAGAATTGCTGCTGTGGCTGGAAGATGTTGACGGGATTGTCGCGCCGCTCGATGCGAATGTCGCGCAGTTGCGGCGCTTTGACATTGATTTGAAAAAACACGCTTGTGACGGTTCAGCACAATGTTTTCACGGCATCATCACGGGAATGACCTGTCGCTTGTTCCGGCGATATACTCTGAAATCGGCATCTATCGTTGCAATCAGACTCTTGGTGTGTATCTCGCTCATTCTCACTAAGCAAGCGTCTGCTAAATCCATTGGAATGTCTGCATATTTTACCATCAAGTTGCGTATGTTCTCCACTTCGCTTCCCAAATCAAAACGAATCTGTAAAACGCCTCTGGCAACTAGTTCCAGTAAATTTTTCTTTCCCTCAATGCTGTTCTTGAGAAGAAAACACGTTTCAGAAATGACGGCTTCGCAAGTGAGGGCGGGGATTCTGACGCTTTTCAACATGTCGGTCGCCCAACCGTGGTATCGGTCGTCTCGATTCAAGTAGGCAACCAAGACGCCTGTATCAAGAATAAATTTCACTTGCCGTAGCCATTGAGACGCTGTTTATTGGAAGAGAGGTCGGACGGAGCAGAAATGCTGCCGCACAAATCTTTCGTTAGCTCATAGAACGACGGCATCTCTTTTTTATCCGTGCGTTCTTCTTTGGAACAACCGTCGCGTTGATGAGCCAGACGTGCTTTTTTTACTTTTCCAGTCGTTTGCATAATACCAAATTGATGTAAAGATGTTTACGTTTTCTTCTGGGAATCTGGATTCCTGCTTTTACGCAAATGACAACTCTGTAAACAGAGACACTTTTGTCTGAAATCCGTATAACTCTTTCGTCTGAACAAGGATTGCGATACGATAACGCATCAAGCTAAACAGGCGTTTTCAAACATCCAAACCGCGCCGTGCGCGGCTAAATACCGCCGTTAGAATTGCTGCTGTGGCTGGAAGATGTTGACGGGATTGTCGCGCCGCTCGATGCGAATGTCGCGCAGTTGCGGCGCTTTGACATTGATTTGAAAAAACACGCTTGAAAACACGCCCGTTGGAACCCACGAAAAACTCATCTCCCAACAGTGAAAATCGCGGCTGACGAGAATCTGAGGCGCAGTGAATTGTCGCTGCCGAACCGAGTAGCCTGTGCTAAGTTGAACTTTCCAGTTCGGCGTCGGCGAAAAATTAAATGAACTTTGAAACGTGGCATCAACCTGCGGCGACTGCACGGGATTGTCAAGATTTGCCGTGATGTTGCCCGATAAACTAAACTGCCAAGGAATATCGTAATCAATGTTTTGTCCGAGACGGTTGCCGCCTAAATCCGTCGGCAAGACATTGCCTACTGCAGCTTGCGCAGTCTGGGTTGAATCGCCGAAGGTTTGTCGCTCAGGATTGGCTTGGCGCTGTCCGCTAAATCCCGTTTGAAACTGCACCGACGCCTGCGTTAGGCGTAAGAAACCGCGCCCATCGTCCCAAAGATAGCGGTTGATGCGTGCGCCCGACGAGTCAAAACTGTAAAAACTAAACGTCGCTGTGCCGTTAAGTCCAACGGTCGGCGCGAGCGTTGTCGTGGCAATGGCAAGCGATAAATCGGACAAGTTGAACTGCGTGGCGGCAAAGTTGTAGCCCGTCCGCGCATCGAGCGTGAAGAGTTGAATGTTCTTTTCTGTGCGTTGCGGGTCGTCTGCCGCCTTGGTCGTGTCAAGAATTTTCACCTTTGCTTCGAAAATGTTGGAGAGCGAAATGTTGAGGGCTTGACCTGCGCCCGGCACGCTGTTGAATAACGATTGCTCGAAGCGATTATAGGTTTGAACTCTGCCCACGCTGTCGCGATATGTGGCGAAATTTCCAAACTCTGGTCGCGTGAAATCAGGATTGAACGAGACGGAGATATTTGGGCTAACGGTGTGGCGCAGGGCTTTCAATCCGATGAAATCTTCAAGGAACGGCGTGAATGCCGTGCCGAAGAGCCGCGTGCTGACGCCGAGCGCGGCGCTGTAGGTCGTAAATCCTGTAACGCCGCGAGTGAGCACCGTGCTGTCGCGCCGCGTCGTCGGGTCGAAAAAGCGCGTGATAGTTCGGTCGACCAAAAATGTCGAGGTGTTGAGCGACGCGCTCACGTTCAAACCGATGCGCGTAATGCCGAGTTGCAGCGTCGTTGGGTAATCGAGCTGCGCGCCGAACCGCTCGTCGTTTGGCTGACGACTCGTGCCTGAAAATCGCGGACTATTTTGATACTGCACATTGGCACGAAAATTATTGCTTGCGGTGAATTGAAAACTCGACGACAACGCTTGCGTCAGCGTGAGCGACAGCCCAATGTTGCTCGTTGCGCTGCTGGTTTGCGTTGTATCGGTGAATGAATACGAGCCGTTGGCGTTGAACGTGGGGTCAATGGTCAATTGCTCCAAAAGTCCCGTGCCAGCGCTTTTGCGCCCGCGAAACGGACTGAACCGCGTTTGAAACAGGCCTAAGGTAACGGCTTGCGCGATGTTCGTTACGCGCAAATCCTGCGTGCGGGTATAGCCAATATCGATGCTGCGCTGACCTTCGGCGAAGGTTTTTTTGAAACTCGCGTTTGAGGTCGCTTGTTGGCTCAATACGTTTTGTGGATTGAACGTCTGCAAACTGAATTGATTTCCGCCGACGAAATTCAGCGACGCCGTCAGCGACATTGTCGGGTCAAATTCTTGAGAGTGTAACAGCGCGACATTCCATCGGTCGCTGCGGCTGAAATCCGGGTCGGTTGATTCATTGAACAACAAACGTTCAAACTCAGCTTGAATGCCGCCGTTGAAGTCGTAGCGTTTGTTATAGCGAAGCGCGCCGCCAAGTCGCCAACTGCCACGAAAGCCGATGTCGCCGACGATTCTGGCATCTACATAATCGTTGATGGCGAAATAATATCCGCCTTGCGCCAAGTTCCATCCTTTGAAGTTGTCGCGTCCGTAGCGCGGCACGATTATTCCCGATGCCCTGCCAGTGCGCGTCGGGAAAAAAGCAAACGGCAACGCGAACACCGGCACATCTTCAATGTAAAGCACGACCGGACGCGCAATCACGCGGTCGCCGGGGATGAGTTTCATTTCTCGGCAATAAAAATAGTAGTGCGGGTTCGGGTGATTGCACGTCGTATAAAACGCATCTTGCACATTTAGCACGCCCGTTTCTTGACGCTTAATCGTTGCGCCGCGATAAATGCCGCCGTCGAGTGTCGTCTCAACATACTTAATTTTGCCGCGCCGTGTTTTGAAATTGTATGTCATTGTCTCCGCGTCATAAACACCTTGTCGGTCTTCGAACTTTGGATTTTCAATGGGGTTGCCATCAGCGTCGTAGCGGCTGCGGGCGTAAAGAATCGTGCGCTCGCTTTCCAATTCTATTTCGGGCGCAATGAGTCTAAAATCTTGATATGTCGTTTTTGCCGCGCCATAGAGTTTGATGGTTTTCATGCTTAAGTCATACACGACGGAATCTTTCGCGGTGTAAATCACGACAGTATCTAATTGCTCGTTTGCTTCAGCTTTGAGTTTCTCATAAAACAGCGAATCCAATAGCTGTCGCGTAAATCGGTCGTCGCCGATGTCGAGCGGGCGCAATGCAAATAAGACCGAATCCGGTATGACGTTGAAGCGCGGCGCCAGCGTGGTTGTCAGGGGTTGTCGTTTGAGTGCGTCCAAGCGTCGGCGCTCTGCTGCCGTGAATTTCGGCACGGGCTTTGGTCGTTCTTTCGGAACGACCTGCGTTAGCAACTTCAGCGGCGGTTGCCCAACGTTGCGCGTCGTATCAAGCGGTTTCGCGAGGCTATCGGTTTTTGCGACCGTCTGGTTCGGCACTGCTTGAATCGGCATCGCTTGAAGTGTATCACGCGCCACAGGGTAAAGCGAGTCGTTCAGCGCAGTGCTTTTTTGAGTTACCGTATTGAGTGAATCAACAGACGGCGGCGTCTTTTCGGTCGAGAGATTGCTTGTCGCGCACGCCGCAAGGGAACAAGCGAATAGAACGAAAACGAGATGTTGAAAAGACTGACGCAAAACGAAGTCTTAAGAGAATTGACGACTGTCGAAATTACCTATTTTATGTGATGAACAGACCAGCACGTTTTTTACGACGCGGTATGCGTTTCCAAGTAACGCTCAATCGTGTTCAAATCTTTATCGCCGCGTCCCGACAAACATACCACGACAGTTTGTTCCCGCGAGAGCGTCGGCGCTATCTGAATTGCATAATGAACACAGTGCGCTGTCTCCAATGCGCAAATAATGCCTTCGGTTTTCGCCAAGGTTTGCAACGCAGTCATGGCATCATCATCCGTTGCAGATGTGTATTGCACGAGTCCCAAGTCTTTTAGGTAGCTGTGTTCGGGACCGACGCCCGGATAATCCAGTCCTGCCGAAATCGAGTGCGCAAGCTCGATTTGTCCATCGCTATCTTGCAAGAGATACATCATTGCGCCGTGCAAGACGCCCGGACGTCCTTTGGTAAGCGTTGCGGCGTGCCGTCCCGTTAAGCCTTCGCCAGCGGCTTCGACGCCGACAAGTTTTGGCCGTGCCAGTGCATCGCGGCGAAGCACTTCGTTAAGAAAGGGATAAAACATGCCCATTGCATTGGAGCCGCCGCCGACGCATGCCGTTATCACATCGGGCAGCCGTCCCTCGCGCTCTAACATTTGCCGTTTGGTTTCCTGACCGATGACGCTTTGGAAATCGCGCACCATCATCGGATACGGGTGCATTCCAACCACCGAGCCGATGATGTAGAATGTATCGTCGGGATTGGTAACCCAATCTCGAATTGCTTCGCTCGTCGCATCTTTGAGCGTCTTGCTGCCAATGGCGACCGGGCGGACATCCGCGCCCAAGAGTTTCATCCGAGCCACGTTCGGCGCTTGCCGTGCAATGTCCTCTTCGCCCATATACACAACGCACTTCAAGCCAAAGAGCGCACAAACTGTGGCTGTGGCGACGCCATGTTGTCCCGCGCCAGTTTCAGCAATGATGCGCTTTTTTCCCATGCGCCGCGCCAGTAAAATTTGCCCAATCGCATTGTTGATTTTATGCGCGCCCGTGTGGCAAAGGTCTTCGCGTTTCAGATAAATTTTTGCACCGCCGAGCAATTCGGACAGGCGTTTGGCGTAGTACAGCGGCGTCTCGCGTCCGACGAAATGCTTGAGCAAGTCGTGAAATTCGTTCCAAAAGCGTTCATCGAGTTTGGCGGCAGCGTATTCGCGCTCCAAGTCGTCCGCGTTTTTGATGAGCGTTTCAGGAACATATTTGCCGCCATAGACGCCGAAGTGCCCCCGAGCATCGGGCGCGGCGTAGCCTGTCGTTGCAAGGCTCGCCGTTACAGGGGTTGTCAGAGTTTCAGTCATAACGTTTTGTTTTTTCTTTCACTGCCATTTTCGTTTCTTCGTTGTCTTTTGAAACACTTAATCTGACGCATCGCCGCCGAATTTCCAAATCGATGCACTTCTTGACGGTCTCATGCTCGACACATACTCGAACATTTTAAAATATCACCTTATTAAAAAAAACACCTTCGCGCTTCGCGAGCGACTTTTTGGCTCGCGGCTTTCCAACGACCTGTTCTTCAAAAAATTTTCTTTTGTTAAAGCCAACGTAAACGTGGAGGAGTTTTTCACAGCGTTTCTTCGACAAACCAAACACAGCTTCTTTTTCAATTCGAGCAATCGAAAAGATTTTTTTCTTCAAACCTTGACGCACCTGCACTCGCCGCAGGAGATTGTGCGCCAAGCCGAAGCCATCTTGCGTCGTGAGTTTTCGTTCTTTGGGACAACGCATCGCTTTCCTGAGAACATACATTGGCATCTGGATTTTAAATCGGGCAAGTCATTCGACTCAAAGCGTTTTTACACTGATGTTCGCTTTCCCAACAACGGCTCGGACGTCAAAACCGTTTGGGAACTCTCGCGCTGCGGCTGGGCATGGCAACTCGGCAAAGCGTATTGGCTAACGAACCGCCGCGCTTACAAAGACGCTTTTTTTGACCTCATCGACTCGTGGTCAGCCGAAAACCCCTGTTTTTACGGGACGAATTGGACATGCGCCATGGAAGTCGCGCTGCGCGCTGCAAACTGGCTTGCAGGGTTTTATTTTTTCTCCAACGAACACGACGAGCCGAACAAGTGGATTGCCTTTCTGAAAATGCTGTTTCAACACGGTCGCTACATCGAGTCGAATTTGGAATACACGCGCCGCAGCGGGAATCACCTTATCTCCGATGCCGTCGGACTCTTTATGCTCGGCTGTTTTTTCAAGCACACGCCGGAGGGCGCGGCGTGGCTGTCGCTCTCCAAAAATATTCTGGAAGAAGAAATTTTATCGCAAACCTACGCCGACGGCGCGAACTACGAAATGAGCCTTGCCTATCATCGGTTTGTTACAGAGCTTTTTTTATCGGCATATCAACTCGGCGGACTCAACCGCATTTCGTTTTCAGCAGAGTTCAAAGCGCGGCTCGAGAAAAGTTGCGAATTTATGATGCACTACATCAAGCCCAACGGCGACGCGCCGCTCATCGGCGACAGCGACGACGGCAGGCTCTTTTGGTTTAATCTCGATGATGATTTTAACAACCATACATCGGTCTTATCGCTTGCCGCAGTTGTGTTCCAACGCGCCGACTTTAAAGCGGCAGCAACGCACTTTTCCGAACAAGCCTTGTGGCTATGTGGCATCGACGGCTGGGAGACATTTCAAAAACTCGGCAAGCGCACTGACGCGCTTTCATCGACGCTTTTTCGACATAGTCAGTTTGCCATTTTGCGCAGCGAGAAGCTCCATTGCTTTATCGATGGCGGCGAATTAGGCAAGCGTGGCTGGGGCGGACACGGACACAACGATACGCTCAGCTTTGAGCTTTTCGCTGTCGATGCCTCGTTCATCGTCGATAGCGGCACATTTTGTTACACATCTCATCCAGCACGGCGGCGCGAGTTTCGGAG
>Ga0272446_1001415_pt1 | contig 34840 bp, 31 predicted proteins | sample YNPCB0061_FD_194587 | JGI IMG/M metagenome (GOLD analysis project Ga0272446, IMG submission 194587) | Hot spring microbial mat communities from Yellowstone National Park, WY, United States - YNP-CB-006-1 | ecosystem: Environmental > Aquatic > Thermal springs > Hot (42-90C) > Sediment | place...
CACTGACTGGGCGTCAATGACGTTCAGCCGTGCTGCCAATGCTTTCAAGTTGCGGCCGGCCTTCAAGGAACGGGGCCGTTCCCGGAACCGTTTCAGCTGCTTTTCAATCTTTTCCATGGCCAGATCGATGGCCGAATACATATCGCCGGTCTCTTCCCGGCCTTTGATCTTCAAACCGTCGCCGGTAATGGTAATGTCCGCTTGGTGACGGAATTTTTCGATTCCCAAAACTACGTTGGCTTCCAGCGGACTGTCTATATACTTATCCATTTTGGATAATTTCCTGACGGCATAATCTTTTAAAGCCTCGGATGAATCCACATGACGAAAGGTCACAGAAATTTGCATAGAACTCTCTCCAACAGAGGATAGAATACCATAACCAAAGGTTATGAAAAAATCTTGCCAGGCGGGAAAGCAGATTACCAGCTTTTCTTGGGACCGGAAAGCCGGCGGCGTTTGCTCGAAGATAATAAACCGAGCGTTTCTCTATATTTGGCAACGGTGCGCCGCGCAATATTAATGTTGGCTTTTTTCAAAAGATCGACGATTTCCTGGTCGCTCAACGGGTTCAGGGCATCTTCGGACATGACCAGTTGCCTGATTTTATCTTTGACACTTTCCGAGGCCACCTGATCTCCGTCAACAGCATTGATGCCGCTGTTAAAGAAAAATTTCAATTCAAAGACACCCTGGGGAGTATACATATATTTATTGGTAGTGACCCGACTCACCGTTGATTCGTGCATCTGGACGTCTTCGGCTACCTGCCGCAAGGTCAGCGGCTTGAGATGGGCAATCCCATGGTCCAGAAAATCCCTTTGAAAATTGACAATACTCTTGGCCACCCGATAGATGGTTTTCTGCCGTTGATGGATGCTTTTAATGAACCAAACCGCTGATTTCAGCCGCCCCTGGATATAATTTTTCGTCTCTTCGGAGATTTGGCTCTGGCCGCTCAAAGCGTCCCGATAATAAGCATTAATCCGCAGTCTGGGCAGGCCGTCTTCATTCAGGCTCACCTCATAATCATCACCCATTTTATAGACAAAAATATCAGGACTGATATAGCAGGTTTCCAGATTGTCATAACTGCGCCCCGGTTTCGGGTCCAACTGCGAGATAAGCTGCGCCGCCTGGGCTACTGCGTCGATGCTGACTTTCAGTTCACGGGCAATGGCCCCATAATTCCTATTTTCCAAATATTTTAAATAGTTTTTTACAATCGGCCGCAAAAGGGGGTTATCCAGGTGGCTGAGCTCAATCTGGATGAGCAGGCATTCTTCCAGGGTGCGGGCGCCGACGCCCAAGGGCTCAAACTCCTGGATTTTTTTCAGAACCTGCTCGATCTGGGCCGCCGGCCGGTGCAGTTCGGCGGCCAGTTCCGGCAGCGAAGCCTGCAGATAGCCGTCCTCGTCAATGTTGCCGATGATCATGGCGCCGATAAATTTCTCGGTATCGCTCAGGCTCGTCATCTGCAGCTGCCAGAGGAGATGTGCTTTTAAGGAGGGCGTCGTGGCCGACAGGTTTTCCAGGGAAAAGGATTCTCGCTGCTCCCGTTCCTGCCGGGGCGAGGGCGGGATCTTGTCTTCCAGATAGGAGTCCCAGTCAAAATCTTCCCCCACCCGAGATTCCACGGTCACTTCGCTGGGGGCATCGGTTAACGTGAGTTCGGCCGGGGTCTCTTCGCCCGCCGCCTCCCAGGTTTCCGGTTCCGGCTCGTCATCGCTCAGGGTCTCTTCCAGGACCGGATTCGTCTCCAGTTCCTGGTTAATGGCAGTTAACAACTCCAGCCTGGATAATTGCAGCAGCTTAATGGCCTGCTGCAACTGGGGCGTCATGATCAGCTGTTGCGTGAGCCTGAGACTTTGTTTGATTTCCAGAGCCATGGTGGATATGCCAGGAACAAGCTTTCCTTACGATTTTCCCTTATTATAACCGAAAAGACTCCCCCAAGTAAATTTTTTTGGCAAGTTCGCTGTTGACAATCCGTTCGGGAGGCCCTTCTTCCAGGACCAGGCCTTCATTGAGGATATAGGCCCGGTCGCAAACGCCCAGGGTTTCCCTGACATTATGATCGGAAATCAAAATGCCCAGGTTTTTCTTCTTGAGCTTTTGGATGATGGTCTGGATGTCATTGACCGCCAGTGGATCGATGCCGGCAAAGGGTTCATCCAACAGGATAAACCGGGGGGAGGTGACCAGAGCCCTGGTAATTTCCACCCGCCGGCGTTCCCCGCCGGACAGGGAATAGGCCTTGTTATCAGCCAAGTGGCTGATTTTTAACTCCTTTAAAAGGTCGGCCAATCTTTCCTGGCGGGCGGCCGGGCTCAACGGCAGGGTCTGCAGAATCGCCATGATGTTGTCGCTGACGGTAAGTTTGCGAAAAACCGACGGTTCCTGGGGGAGATACTGGATGCCCAACCGCGCCCGTTGGTGAATGGGCAGGGAGGAAATATCCTGATCATTGAGCAGGACCGTCCCCCCATCCGGTCTGATGATGCCCAGGATCATGTAAAAAGTCGTGGTCTTCCCGGCCCCGTTCGGACCTAATAAGCCGACGATCTCGCCGCTGCGCACCTCCAAAGAGACGCCATTGACGACATGCTTGCCGCGATAGCTCTTTTTCAGATCAATGGTTCTCAGAATATCCATGCTGGGCGGGGCATCCCCTTCAAGGGGTCGGGGCGGTTTTCTGGCCGGGAAGCTGGACTTTTTGGGATGGATGGATCACCGCTTCCACCCGTTTGTTGGCCTCACCGGTGACCACAGCCCGGTTCTCCTTCAGATAAAAGATAATTTCGTGGCCACGCAGACTGTTATCGCCCCGCCAGAGTTGGGGGTTGCCCATGAGGACCAGCTTGTCTTCCGGGGCATAGTAAACGGCCTTGTCGCCGGTGGCCACCCGATCGCCCTGGACCATCCGTACCTTGCCGATGGCCTCAATGCGGCTGATTTTTTCGATGCCCACTGCTCCCAAGGGCGAGGCGCCGCCTTCCCTGGCACCCGCCGGCGGCGCACTACCATCGCCCTGGCGGCGAGGGGTCGTTCCTGCGCCTTCTGCCGCGCCGGCGGCAGGCTTTGCCTTGGATTCATAAAAAATCTTGAGGACATCGGCATAGAGGATCATGTCTTTGTAGCGGGCCACAACGTTCTGCAGAAAAGAGATAACCTGCTGGTCCTGCTCAACTTCCAAACGGTCGGCCGTGATGTTCAGGGGCAGTTCTTCCTTCTCCGGGGGCTTGGCCCCACTCTGGGCCTGGCTGTGGCTCAGCCAGAAGCCGAAGCCCGTCGCCGCCAGCCAGAGGAGCAATATCTTCGGGCCGCGCCTTCTTAAAAATTCCATAACCCCCCGCTCAGGCGCAACTTGGTTTTGCTATGCTGCGCCAGGTCAAGTTTATGGGTCTTCAGATCCACGGTCATGTTGCTACCCTCCACCGAAACACGGGGGCTCTCCAACCTGACCGGCCCAGGGGCTGAGAGGATCCGGGTCTGGGGATTATAATGCACCTCATCGCTGACAAAAGTATAATTGGGACCCTTGGCCTGGACATTGCCGCTCAAGGTCAGGTCGCGGCTCTTCATACCGATAAAGCCGGTGTCGCCGGTGATGGTCATGGTGCCGCCTTCCAGACCGTAGATCTCCACCCAGACCCGGGTGAGCACGATGCGGTCTTTATCCCGCACGTAATCGGCCCGAGCGGCTTTCAACACCCATTTTTTATCCCCCTCCTGGATTTCGGTCAGCAGGATTTCTTGCATCTCCCCCTGTTTCTCCGGTGCCAACGGCGACGGCGCCGGCGGCGTCTCGGCGCCGGACAGCGGCAGGGGCAGAGACACTGCCAAAGCCCAGGTTGCCAGCAGCCAGAGGCGGAGCTTAAAACGGGACACGAATTACCTCCGGCACCGTCAGGGTCCAATGAATGCTCGTCAGCCTGCCAAATTTATGGCTCAGGAGGGCAGGATAATTCATGAGCTCAGATAATGACGCAGCAGATCGTCCCAGCGGCCCTGGGCCTTCAGGATACATTCGGCCAGTTCCCGCACTGCGCCCCGGCCGCCGGGTTGTGCGGTCACCCAATGGGCCCGCTCTCGCACCTCCGGCGGGGCATCGGCCACGGCGACGGCCAGACCGGCCTGCTGCATCATGCCTAAATCCACCAGGTCATCACCCACCACGGCGGTCGCCGCCGGGGAGATGCCCAAGTCGGTCTGCAGGGCCTGCAGAACAGCCACCTTTTGCCGAATTCCCTGAAAGACATGCCTGATCTGTAAATTCTGGGCGCGTTGGGCCACCGCCTGGGAGTGCCGTCCGGTTATCAGGGCCACCTCGATGCCGGCCTGCTGCAACATGCGGATGCCATGGCCATCCCGAACATGGAAACATTTAATCTCTTCGCCGGCATCCGTATAGATAATCCGGCCGTCGGTCAAAACCCCGTCCACGTCCAGGACCACCAGGCGGATATTTGCAGCCCTCTGCCAGATTTCCGGAGTTAGTGGGGTGCCGGACACGACCAGGCCTCTTGCAGGCCGCGACAGCAGGCATGCACCGCTAACAGACCCTGCCAGAAGCGGGGGACCTGTGCCAACGGCAAACTATTGGGACCATCGCATAAAGCTTTCTCGGGATCAGGATGCACTTCCATAAAAACCGCATCCACGCCCACAGCCACGGCCGCCCGCCCAAGCGCCGGGATGAAACGCCGGTCCCCGCCGGAACAGGTCCCCTGGCCGCCGGGCAGTTGCACTGAGTGGGTGATATCCATAACCACCGGAAAGCCCAGAGATCGCATGATGGCCAGACTCCGGAAGTCCACCACCAGGTTATTGTAGCCGAACATCGTGCCCCGTTCCGTGAGCAGCAGCTGGGTGTTGCCCACCGCCGTGGCCTTGGCCGCGGCCTGGGCCATATCCCAGGGGGCCAGAAACTGGCCCTTCTTAATATTCAAGGGCTTGCCGGTCCGGGCCGCGGCTTCGATCAGATCGGTCTGGCGACAGAGAAAGGCTGGTATCTGGATGACGTCCAGGACCTGGGCGGCGGGACTGACTTGGTGCACTTCATGGACATCCGACAACACCGGCAGGCCAACCTCCTCTTTCACCCGGGCCAAAATCTCCAACCCGGCGGCCAGCCCGGGGCCGCGAAATGAGGTTCCGGCCGTGCGGTTGGCTTTGTCGAAAGAGGCCTTGAAGATCAGGGGCACCGCCAGCTGCGCCGCATATTCCTTCAGGGTCCGGGCTATCTCCACGGTAAGCTGGGAAGATTCAATGACGCACGGCCCGGCAATAAAGACCAAACCTCCCGTCCCCACCAGAAAATCCGCGACCTTGACCGGCTGGCTAGCCATGGCCTGGCAACCCCCGCTTGTATTCCTGGCAGGCCCGAATATAGTCCGCGAACAACGGATGCGGTTGCAACGGCCGGGATTTAAATTCAGGATGAAACTGGCACCCCAGGAACCAGGGATGGTTTTCCAATTCGATGATCTCCACCAGTTCACCGTTGGGGGAGGTGCCGCTGATGACAAACCCCTGCTGCGTCAGCTGTTCCCGGAAGGCGTTATTGAACTCGTAACGGTGTCGATGCCTCTCATGAAAACTCAGGGTCTTGTAGGCCCGGGCGGCCAGCGAATTCTCTTTCAGGACGCAGGGGTAGGCCCCCAACCGCATGGTGCCGCCTTTATCCGAGGACCGATCCCGCCGCACAATAGTCTGGCGGCGGTAATCAAACCATTCCCGCATCAGGTAAATCACCGGATAGGGATTCTCGGCGTCGAACTCTTCGCTCTGAGCCCCGGCTAAGCCGGCCACATGCCGGGCGAATTCAATGACGGCCAGTTGCATCCCGAAACAGATGCCGAAATAAGGGATCTGATTGACCCGGGCATATTGGATGGCCTGAATCTTACCCTCCACCCCCCGGTAGCCAAAGCCCCCCGGCACCAGGATGCCGTGTAAATTCTGCAGCAAGGCGTCAGGCCCCTCCCGTTCCACCGTCTCGGAATCGATATAATGGAGGTTTACCTGGACGCGGTGGGCCAAACCGCCGTGCACCAGGGCTTCGTGCAGGCTTTTATACGACTCCCGGAGATTGACATACTTGCCGATGATGCCGATTTCCACTGCGTCGGTAGGATTCTTCAGCCGGTCCACCAGATCCTGCCAGACCTCCAGACGGGGGGCCCGGGTCCAGATGTTGAGGCTTTCCACCACCCGTTCGTCCAGCCCCTCTTCATGGAAGAGGAGGGGGATTTCATAAATGGACTCCACATCCTGGGCGGTAATGACACAATTGGCTTCCAGATTGCAAAAAAGGGCGATCTTGGCCTTGATGTCGGCCGTCAGGTTTTTTTCCGTGCGGCACAGGAGGATATCCGGCTGAATGCCGATGCTGCGCAGCTCCTTGACGCTGTGTTGCGTTGGCTTGGTCTTGACCTCGCCGGCAGTCTTGATATAAGGGACCAGGGTAACGTGGATGTAGCAGACATTCTGCTTGCCCACATCCCCTTTAAACTGGCGGATGGCCTCCAGGAAGGGCAAGCTTTCAATGTCCCCGACGGTGCCGCCGATCTCCACAATGGCGATGTCCACCTGGGGAGCCAGGGCCAGGATGGTCTGCTTGATTTCATCGGTGATATGGGGGATGACCTGCACGGTGCCGCCCAAATAGTCGCCCCGGCGCTCTTTGTTGATCACCCGATAATAGATCTTGCCGGTGGTATAATTATTTTCCTGCCCCAAGGTCACCGAGGTGAAGCGTTCGTAATGCCCCAGGTCCAGGTCGGTTTCGGCCCCGTCATCGGTAACGTAGACCTCCCCATGTTGGAAGGGGTTCATGGTGCCCGGATCGACGTTGATGTAGGGGTCCAGCTTCAGGTAGGTCAATTTCAGGCCCCGGCTCTCCAGGAGGGCCCCCAGGGCGGCGGCGGCTACCCCTTTGCCCAGGGAGGATAAGACGCCGCCGGTAATGAAAATGAATTTAGTTTTCATAAAGAACCGATTTTCTGATGATGGAAGGCAAACTGCGCGCTTCGGCCCCGCAGAACGCTGCCGAACGCCCTTTCGGCGCCCCGACCTGGCGCACCCTTGACAGAACGATTCTCTGACTTTCTCTGTCCTGAAAATGTTTGTCAGCTCGGGTGAGCTGGCATCTATCCGGAAAGGCCCGAGTTGAAAGGCACGCCTATTGGAGGGGCTTGATTTATCAAGCCCTTAATCGGCTTGCGCCTATACAGCTGGAGTTTCCGGATAAAGACCAGCTAGAGCTCATGATAAATGCAATTTTCATGATATTGGGTGAGCCGCAGGCTCATGATAACTGGTTATATCGTGTGTTCAGGTTGGGTGTCAAGCAGATCGGCACCGACTCGGGCCGCCGACTGGCAAGAAACAGGCGAGCTCGTCGCCCTGCGGAGAGGAAAAAATAAGCAATCAGGAAACTAGGGATGGGAAGAAATAACAACCTGGCCGTGCACCTTGCATCGAATCCGCCACTTTTACGGGCTGACTGTCAGAGGTTATGAACTAGCAGCCACCACGACACGAACCGCCTTGCTTACCGCTGCTTCCTCCCGGACCTGACGGGGTTCACAAGCGTCCGTTGCGTGGGGTCCAGTTCCCCCACCTGACCTTCAGACTCCGAAAAGCGCTGCGACCCTCTGCGCAGGAATTCAACCCCGCTAAGCGGATCTCGGGCTACAGGGCACCGCTAGCTCCCCGTCTAGCACGACCAGGATATCTGTTGGCGGCGCGGCAGTCTACTCCTGTCCACCTTTATCGACCCGTTCTTTCAATTCTTTGCCGACCTTGAAAAACGGCAATTTCTTTTCGCAGACCTCAATAATCGCCCCGGTTTTCGGGTTGCGGCCCTGATAACCGTTATAACATTTTACCTTAAAGCTGCCAAAGCCGCGAATCTCGATGCGCTCATCTTCTATCAGGGCATCCGTCATATTGTCAAAGATGGTGTTGACAACCATCTCGGCCTTTTTGATGGTCAGGTTTTCGGCCTTGGCCAGGGCTTCGATCAACTGCGATTTGTTCATTTATCCTCCGGGATTCTTTTGGGGACCACGGCTCCTGCCTGAGGTCGGCAGTTCGGCTCTTGCCGGGAGAGGAAACCAGACGATCACGTAATCACATCATAAACCAAATGGACTGCCAGGTAAAGAAAAAAGTATATGGACTTTCATAGGTTACCAAAATCCCAACAATCTTTTCAGGCTCAGACCGTCGTCTGGGGCTGGGTCAGGTCGGAAGTGCAGTGCGGGCAGCGTTTGGCGGTAATGGGGATGGCGATAGAACAAAACGGGCATTCCTTGGTGGTCGGGTCCGCCGGCTTTTCCCGTTTCAGTCTGTTCATGCCCTTGACCACCATGAAAATGGCTGCCGCCACAATGAGAAAATTAATGATCGTATTGATGAATTGTCCATAATTCCAGGTGACCGCCCCAGCCTGGCGGGCGCCGGCCAGGGAGAAGTACGGCCCCGGTACTTTGCCCTCCCGCAGGACCACAAAAAGATCAGAAAAATCAATATTGCCCACCAGGAGGCCGATGGGCGGCATGAGAACATCATCGACCAACGATTTGATCATCACCCCGAAGGCCGCGCCGATGATGATGCCCACCGCCATATCGACCACATTCCCCCGCAGGGCGAATTCCTTGAATTCCTTAAACATATTACCTCCCTGGTAAGTTAACAAGAAAAGATAGTCTCAAATTTCGAGTTCCGATATGGTTTCCGGTTTTTGGTTTCTGGTTTCTGGTTTCCGGTTTCCAGAAAAAGAAAGTAGGCGCATAAACTCCCTCGCCCCCCGCTGGCGGGGGAAAGGGTTGGGGTGAGGGGGGTGAGATATTTTCATGGTTCGCGGGTAACTTTTATAAGTAATGGCAATTTGTCAACATAAGCAGTTCGGCATAATCACCCCTGTGGCTGCCAGCTCATGTTAGCGGCAGGTTTTCTTCTGTTGACAAATTTGTAAAATAGTCTATATTGAGAAGCAAATACGGTCTCTGTAGGAAAATATCCTTATGGTCGATTCTGAAGCCCTGGCCTGTCTGTATGAAATTACCCAGGCGGTCAACAAACCCGGTTCCCTGAAGAGCGGTTTGCAGAAGATCCTCTCCATCCTGGCCACCCGGATGGGCATGAACCGGGGTACCATTACGATTCTCAACCCGGACACCCGGGAGTTGCAGATTGAAATCGCCCACGGCCTGACCGCCGAGGCCCGGAAACGGGGCCGCTATAAATTGGGCGAGGGCATCACCGGCCGGGTGGTGGAAAACGGCGAGCCCGCAGTGGTCCCCCGCATCAGCCAGGAACCCCTCTTTTTGAACCGCACCCGCTCCCGAGGCGATCTCCAGAAACAGGATATTTCTTTCATCTGTGTGCCCATCAAGATCGGCCCCCAGACCATCGGCGCCCTCAGCGTGGATCGCCTCTACCAGGAGGATATCCATCTGGATGCGGATGTCCAGCTACTCACCATCATTGCCTCGGTCATCGCCCAGGCCGTCAACAACCTGATGCGCATCGATCAGGAAAAACAGCGCCTGCAGGCGGAAAACCTGAAGTTGCGGGAGGAATTGCAGGATAAATACAATCTTGACAATATCGTCGGCAATTCCAGCAAGATGCGCCAGGTTTTTGAGATGATCCAGCGGGTGGCCAAGAGCAATGCCACCGTCCTCATCCGGGGCGAAAGCGGCACCGGCAAGGAGTTGGTGGCCAGCGCCATCCATTATAACAGCAAACGGGCCCACAAGCCCTTTGTCCGGGTGAACTGCGCCGCCCTGCCCGAAACCCTGGTGGAAAGCGAACTCTTCGGCCATGAAAAGGGGGCTTTCACCGGAGCCACGCAGACGAAAATGGGCCGCTTTGAACTGGCCCAACGGGGCACCATCTTCCTGGACGAAATCGGTGACCTCAGCCCGACCGTGCAATTGAAGCTTTTGCGGGTCATCCAGGAGCGGGAATTTGTCCGAGTGGGCGGCACCAAGAGCATGGAGGTGGACGTCCGCATCATTGCCGCTACCCATCGGGATCTGGAAGGACTGTTGGCCACCGGTGCCTTCCGGGAGGACCTGTACTACCGCCTCAACGTCTTTCCCATCTATCTGCCGCCGCTCCGGGAGCGTCAGACCGATATTATCCTTTTGGCCGAATACTTTTTACAGAAATATAGTCAGGAAAACAATAAAAATATCAAGCGGATTTCGGCCCCGGCCATCGACCTCCTGATGCAGTATCATTGGCCCGGCAATGTCCGGGAATTGGAAAACGTCATTGAACGGGCTCTGCTGGTCTGCGATGAGGATACCATCCGGACCATTCATCTGCCGGCCAGCCTGCAGACCCTGGACCGGCAGGACGGCAAGAAGGCCGTCTCCCTGGCCGCGGCCGTGGAGAGTCTGGAGAAGGAAATGATCATCGAAGCCCTGCGCGCCACCCGGGGCAACCAGACCCTGGCGGCCGAATATCTGGACACCAGCCTGCGCATCCTGGGCTACAAAATCAAAAATTACCAGATCAACCCCCGACAGTATAAGACCCTATAACAATCGGGTAGAAAATAAGTTTTGAGTTCCGAGTTCCGAGATGGTTTCCGGTTTTCAGTTTCCGGTTTCTGGAAAATTAGTTTTCTAGGGCGGGCCGTGCCCGCCGTTGGATCTTTGTTAGTGGGGCGGGCCTCCGTGCCCGCCCAAGCTAGCCCCAGGCAATCACTTTTATTTTCATGCTTCGCGAGTGACTTTTGTAAGGAAGGGCAATTAGTTATCCCTATAAAGAGCCTTTTCCGGCCAGCAGGTTCACCACGCTGGCCTTGCCGGCCACGATGAGGCGGTCCCCGGCCTGCAGGCGCTCCTGGCCGGTGAGAGCCAGCACCTGTCGCCCCTGCCGTTCCATGCCAACCACCGTCACGTGATAAAGCTCCCGGAAATTCACCTCAGCTAAGGTCTTCTGCACCAGGGGGGAGTCGGTTGACACCGGCAGCGTGGCTAGTTGGAAGCCTTCTGCCGGAGACGCTGCTGCCGCCGCCGAAGCCACCTCTTCCCGCTGCAGGTAAGCAGCGGCCGCGGCCAACTGCTCGGGAGTGCCGGCCAGGACCAGACGATCGCCGGGGTAAAGCGTGAAATCGGCGTCAGGGTCAAGGCTGGTCTTGCCGGCCCGGTTGACAGCAACGATGGAGACGCCGGTCTCCTGACGCAAAGTGATCTCCCGGATGGCTCGGCCGGCAAAGCGGGAGGCAGCCCCCAAAGCAAAGATGCGCAAGGCCACGGGCCAGTCCAGGCTGGCGGTGAGGACATCCAGGGTGGCGGTGAGGACTCCGGCGGCCTGTTCTGCGGCGTCGGCAAAGGGTCGCAAGATAATATCAGCACCGGCCTGTTGTAAAACGTGGGTTTCTGCCTCTGACCGGGCCGTCAGGGCGATTTTTCCCGGGAAATGCTGTTTTCGCAAGGTCTGCAGCAGATTGAGGTTGAGCTCCGGGTCGCGCACCGTCACCACCACCAACCGGGCTGCCGCCAAGGGCAGATGCTGGAGGAGCTCCGGATCACCCATATCGCCATAAAAGACCGGCAATCCCTGCCGGCGCCAACCCTCCAGGACCTCAGGGTCGAAATCCACCCCCACTATTTTGCGGCGCCGGTCCCACAGATGGCAGGCGATGCCGCCGCCAAAATTGCCGAGCCCAATGAGAATGATGTCCGCGGCGGGAACCGTCGCCGCACTATCCTGAAGAGCCTCCCGATACGGCGTCTGCCGTTCAAAAACCCCTAACCAGGGCGCCAGGAGCTGATAGAGCCTGGCGGAGTAAAGAATTAAATAGGTAGAGCCGGCGATAGTCACCAGGCCTACCAGCGTGATGATTCCCAGGATGTCCAGGTTGATGTGGCCCAGACTCACCCCAAGCGCCCCGAGAATCAGGGAGAATTCGCTGATCTGGGCCACGGTCAGGCCGGCCAACAGGCCGGTGCGTTTACGGTAGCCCAAATAACCCATGATCACCATCACAATCAGAGGGTTGCCGATGAGGACAAAAAGGGACAAGACGGTTGCCTTGCCGACTTGAGTCCCTAAAACCGCCAGATTCAGTCGGGAACCCAGATCAATGAAAAAGAAGACCAGGAGAAAATCCCGGAGGCTGACCAGGCGGGTGCTGATGGCTTCCCGATAGGGCGTCGAAGCCAAAGAGACGCCGCCCAAAAAAGCCCCCACCTCCTTGCTGAATCCCAGGGCGTCCCCCAAAGTGGCCAAGGCAATAGCCCAGGCTATGGCAAAGAGAAGGAGCAATTCCTGGCTGCGGGCCAGATAGCGGAGCAGGGTCGGCAGCACGTAGCGCATCATCAGGGCAATGGCAGCCAGAAAACCGGCCCCGGCAAGGAACACCTGGCCCACGGTCCGCAGCAGGGACCAACCGCTGCCTCCGGTCTGGCCACTAAAAGCGTTGAGCGCAATCATCACCAGGATGACCACGATATCCTGGACAATGAGAAAGCCGATGGCAATGCGGCCGTGCAAGGCATCGATCTCGCCCTTGTCAGACAGGAGTTTGACGATGATAATGGTGCTGGAAAAGGTCAAGGCCACGGCGACATAAACCGCCTCGAGGGCAGCCAGACCCAAAGCCAGGGCCAGCAAGAAGCCGAACACCGAGGTAAACAGGACCTGCCCCAGGCCCGTGGCCAATGCCACGGTACCCATGGTGCGGATGAGGTTAAGGTCCAGCTTCAGGCCTACCACAAACAGGAGGAGGGCAATGCCAATATGCGCCAGAAGCTCAATCTGATCGTGGCTGCTGATCAGGCTGAAGCCCGAGGGGCCTACCAGGATGCCGGCGGCCAACAGGGCGACAATGAGCGGCTGACGCAGGAGCAAACCGATGACTCCCAAAACCGCCGCCAGCAGCAAAATGGCCGTCATCTCCTGGAACATGTTCTCGAAAAGCATCAGCCCGCGCTCCGATGGCAAATGCTATTAATAATCACTTTTTAGCGCCTCCTGTCAACGTCCCCGGCGCTGCGGCTGGCGCGTATATACGTACTCCTGACCGTGGCATTGAACCGATTTATCTTGACCGAGACGGCTGCTCTTGATAAAATTCATGAATCGTTTTCATAGTTTGTTTTATTATCCTGGATTTTCTGCCACCACCCTGCTGGGGCCGGCTGTTGCCAAACATTCCTCCTGCTAACCGGGTAAAAGAAAGAACCTTTTTCCTGCCCTGCGGCGCCGCCGCCCTGAGCTTGACCATAATTCTCTGAGACGCCGTGACTATTCCCATCCTCACCGACCTGGTGATTATCTTTGGCCTGTCTCTGGTGGTTCTTTTCGTCTGCCACCAGTTCCGGATCCCGGTGTCGGCGTCATGCCCCTCCTGGCCGGGGATCTCCTCATCACCATGGGCTCCCCGGAGCAATTGAGCAAGGCGGCCGGCTTATTTGTAAATATTCCAGGGGCAAGGCCCCGTGACTGATAGCAAGATGTTTTGGTTGTTCTTGTCTGGGCCGCAGACAGGCAGGACGGTGCGGCTCAAAACGGCTTTTGTTGAGGAGAGTGCATGAACTGGTACCGACTGGAGATGAAAAAACTGTTTGCCGAAGTAAACAGCTCAGAATCTGGTCTTTCTGAAGCCGAGGCTCAAGAACGGCTGCGCCTCTACGGTCCCAACCGGTTAGCCAGTGAGGGGAAGATCAGCTGGCTGGGGATAGTCCTCAACCAATTCAAGAGCCCCTTGATCTATATCCTCATGATCGCTGCCTTAGTGACAGTTTTTCTGCACGAATATAAGGACGCCGGGGTTATTGCCGCCATCTTGCTCCTGAACGCTCTGGTCGGTTTTTTCCAGGAATATAAGGCGGAAAAAAATGTCCAGGCCCTGAAAAAGATGGCGGTAGCCAGGGCGCGAGTCCTCCGGGACGGCAAGGAACGGGAGATAGACAGTGAACAACTGGTGCCGGGTGATCTAGTTTTTCTCACCTCCGGATCACGGGTCCCGGCTGATATCCGCCTCCTGAAAACCATTGAATTGAGGATTGATGAAGCGCTCCTCACCGGGGAGTGTTTGGCCGCAGAGAAGCAGGCGGTCCAGATTGAGGAAGAAAATCTTATTCCTGGAGATCAGATTAACATGGCCTTTATGGGCACCGCTGTGATCAACGGCCGGGCCCAGGGGGTAGTAGTGGCCACCGGCTCCCAGACCGTATTAGGGCAGATTGCCAAGGATGTCCAGGAAATTACCCTGACCAGGGCTCCTCTCCAGGAAAAGATCGACCGTTTTGCCCAGGTCATCGGCATCATTGTCATGGCTGCCGCGGCCCTCCTCTTTCTCATCGGTATCCTGTTAGGCATTGGTGCTACAGACATGTTCATGACCGCCGTGGCCGCCGCGGTGGCTACTATCCCGGAGGGTCTGCCCATTGTGGTCACCATCACCCTGGCCGTGGGCACCACCCGGATGGCCCAACGGCATGCGATTATTCGCCGTCTCCCGGCCGTGGAGACCCTTGGCAGCACTACGGTGATCTGCACCGACAAGACCGGCACCCTCACGAAAAATGAAATGACCGTCACCCGGATCTTTGACGGCCGCCGTATCTTTGAAATCACCGGCAGCGGCTACAATCCGGCAGGAGAGATTCTAGAGGCGGGGCGGCGCATCCATGCTGAATCCGACCCTGATCTGGCAGCGGTTTTCCGTATCGGCCTGTTGTGCAATGAATCGGACGTCCTGGCAGAAGAGGGGGATTATAAAGTAGATGGCGACCCCACTGAGGGTGCCTTGATCATCGCGGCCATGAAAGCAGGCTTAAATCCCAAGGTGGAAAGGGAAAAATATCCCCAGCTTTTTATCATTCCCTTTGAATCGGAGCGGGGTTACATGGCCACCCTGCACCGGCATGGCGACCGCAACCTCATCATGGTCAAAGGGGCCCCAGAAAAGTTATTGGATATCTGCGCTGCTTGCCGCTTTGAAGCCTGGGAAGAAGTTCCCCAGGTGGCCAACCAGTTTGCCCGGGAAGGGTTGCGGGTCCTGGGGCTGGCTTACAAAGAAGTCCCGCCCGATAAAAGGGAAATTACCTTGCAGGACCTGGCGAGTGGCTTGGTTTTTGCCGGCCTGCAGGGCATGATTGATCCGCCCCGGCCAGAGGCCATCGAGGCTGTGGCCGGTTGTAAAAGAGCTGGCATTCGGGTAGTTATGATCACCGGTGACCATGCTGTCACCGCCGAAGCCATAGCCAAAGACCTGGGTCTGGTTGAAGAGGGCGAGGTCGTGGAAGACCTGGCTGCCAGGCCTACCGAGGGTCTGACCGATGCTGAACTCTTCACCCTGACCCAGGAAGTAACGGCTGTGTTGGCCCGTCGAGCTGGTCTGGATGGCCGTGTTTCAGACACGGTCACTGGCCGCCATGTCCAGGCGATGGCCGATCTGGAATTTTTTGCCCTCCTGAAAGATGTCGTTGCCGCCCTGGTGAAACGGGCCGGACCGGAGGGAGCAGTTTACAACGTGCTCACCGGCAAAGATCTGGAGACTCTGAGCGATACGGCATTGTTTCATCTGGTCAGGAAAGTCTCGGTTTTTGCCCGCGTGGCACCCCAACACAAGTTGCGCATCACCCAACAGTTGATCAAACAAGGCGAGATTGTGGCTATGACCGGCGACGGCGTCAACGACGCCCCGGCCCTGAAAGCCGCCCACATCGGCGTGGCCATGGGGAAAACCGGGACTGATGTAGCCAAAGAAGCCTCGGATATGATCATCGCCGATGATAATTTCGCCAGCATCTTCCGGGCCGTGGAATTGGGGCGGATCGTCTTTGACAACATCCGCAAAGTCACCTTTTTCCTCATCCCTACCGGCATCGCCGCCATCATCTCCATTTTGGGAACGTTGATGCTCGGTTTGCCGCTGCCCTATCTGCCGGCCCAACTCCTCTGGATCAATCTGGTCACCAACGGTCTCCAGGTCTTGGCTCTGGCCTTTGAACCCGGGGAGAAAGATGTCCTGCAACGCCCGCCCCGTCCCCCGCAGGAGGGGATTATGTCGAGGCTGTTGATCGAGCGGACAATCCTGGTCAGCCTCATCATTTCCGCCGGGGTGGTCTATGAGTTTGTCCATGCCATTAACCAAGGTTTGGCCATTGAAAAGGCCAGGACGATTGCGGTTACGACCATGGTTTTCTTTCAATTCTTCCAGGCGTTTAATAGCCGCTCGGAGATGAACTCCCTGTTTACCATGAATCCTTTGGGTAACCCCTTTCTCTTCTTTGGCGTCATCGCTTCGATCCTGGCCCACTTGGCCGCGATCTATCTGCCGGTGCTGCAGTGGCTTTTCCGGATGGAGCCCATTAATACCCTGGAGTGGATCCGCATCGGCGTGGCGTCCTGTACTGTCATTGTCCTGGTGGAAATCGATAAGTGGCTGCGCCGACATCATATCCTGAAGGTTTAATGGAGCCGGTCTGATTGACTGATCGTACCTGAGGACTGCCTGGATCTGGCAACCTTGACGTTCCTGGTGGCGATTCTTCGGTAAACTCAGGCCTCGCAGAGAGTCTCTGTGAGCAGGATTTTTAAGGAGAACATTATGTTAATACCAGCAACCTTGGCCTTCGGGACCGTGGCCTATTTTTCCATGGAGATCGGTCTGCAGCCGGAGATCCCCACCTACAGCGGCGGCCTGGGGGTGCTGGCCGGCGATACCCTGCGTTCCGCGGCGGATCTGGGAGTGCCCATGGTGGGCGTCACCCTCCTGCACCGTCGGGGCTACATGCGCCAGCATCTCGATCCCCAGGGCAATCAGACCGAGACCCCCGAGGTCTGGAATCCTGAGGATATCCTGGAACCGCTGCCCCAACGCGTGGCGGTGGTCATTGAGGACCGGCAGGTCCAGATCCGCAGCTGGCGCTACCTCCTGAAGGGGCAGAACGGCCGGACCATACCGGTCTTTTTCCTGGATACCGCCGTTCCCGAGAACAGCCCTTATGACCAGACCATTACTGATCATCTTTACGGCGGCGACCAATACTACCGGTTATGTCAGGAGGTGGTTCTGGGTATCGGCGGCGTTGCCCTGTTGCGCGCCCAGGGATATGAGGACCACCTCATCTACCACATGAATGAAGGCCATTCCGCCCTGCTGACCCTGCCCTTACTGGAGAGGCAGGCCGCTTCGGCCAGGGGTGAGTTCCCCAGCGAAGACGACTTTGAAGCCGTGCGGCGTCACTGTGTCTTTACCACGCACACGCCGGTCCCGGCCGGTCATGACAAGCTTCCCTGGGATATGGTGCGCCAGGTGTTGGGCCCGGACCGAACGGCCCTTTTGGAGGCAGCCCGCTGTTGTATGCAAGGCTCCCTGAATATGACGTATTTGGCCCTGCGTTTTTCCAGATACATTAATGGGGTGGCCATGCGGCACGGCGAAATCTCCACCGGCATGTTTCCCGGCTATCCGGTGAACGCCATTACCAACGGGGTGCACGCCACCACCTGGACCGCGCCGGCCCTGGCGGCCCTCTATGACCGGCACATCCCGGAGTGGCGCCAGGATAATTTCTACCTGCGCTATGCCATCGGCATCCCCCTGAGCGACATCCAGCAGGCCCACCTCGAGGCGAAACAGGCGCTGCTGGCAGTCGTGCGGGACCGGACGGGGATTGCCCTGAACGAGAAAACCCTGACCCTCGGCTTTGCCCGCCGGGCCACGGCCTACAAACGCCAGGACCTGCTCTTCACCGATCTGGAGCGGCTCCGCCGGCTGGCCCAACAGGTGGGGCCGTTCCAGGTGATCTATGGCGGCAAGGCCCATCCCCAGGACGACAGCGGCAAGGAGATGATCCGCCGGGTGTTTGCCGCGGCCCAGGCCCTGGCCGATGCCGTGCCGGTGGTCTATCTGGAAAATTATGACATGGGGTTGGGGAAACTCATCTGCGCCGGCGTTGATCTGTGGCTGAATACGCCCCTCCGGCCCCAGGAGGCCTCGGGGACCAGCGGTATGAAGGCGGCCCTGAACGGCGTCCCCAGCTTCAGTGTCCTGGACGGCTGGTGGATCGAGGGGCATGTGGAACATGTCACCGGCTGGTCCATCGGCAACAGCACTTACCCGCCGGAAGATTATACCCACGACGCCGCCTCGCTCTACGAGAAGTTGGAGCGGATCATCCTCCCCCTCTACTACGGCCGGCCGGAACGCTACGCCCAGGTGCGGCGGGCCACCATTGCCCTGAACGGCTCTTTTTTCAATACCCAGCGGATGCTGTCCCAATATGTCATGAATGCCTATGAAGTCCAGGTGCGCCTTCCCGACCAGCCGCCGGCCGAGTGAGGAGCCCGCTGCCCTTAACCCCGACGGCACCATGATATTGAGCGCTCTGGCTCAAGGTTAACCACACGGCATCGCTATGGACCTGAGAAAACGCCTGCGCCATTGGCTGGCCGAGGTCTTCTGTCCTGGCCGGCACCTCCGCCAGCAGTATCAGCGGTTCAAAGAACTCTTGCAGCAGGATCAATTGTGCCTGGAGCTGCTGACCGGCCTGGAGGAAATGAGCCGTCGCCCGCCGGTGGATTGGGCCAGGGTTGAGGACCAGGCGGTCCGTTTAAGCCAGTCCGTCGCCGCCCTCATTCAGACCCTGCAGGATATGCGTCCCGGCAAATATGCGGAGCTCACGCCCCGGGTTGCTCAGCTTGCCTCGGCCCTGCAACAGGCCCTCATCCTGCCGCCCGAGGAAGCCTCGCCCCCCTATACCGTCTCCTTGGCCGAGGCGGCCCGGCAGCCGGCTCTGGTGGGCGGAAAGGCCTGGGCCCTCGGGAGGGTCCGAAATGACGCCGGCCTGCCCACGCCCGACGGTTTTGTCATCACCACCCGGGCCTTCGCCCTTTTTTTGGAGCACAACAACCTGCGGCCGCGCCTGAACCGGCGGTTGGCGGCTGTTACTTTGGATGACTGGGAAGAACTAACCCGCCTGACCGACGAGATGGCCGCCCTCATCCGGCAGGGTGAGGTGCCGCCGCCGCTGGCGGTCGAGTTTGAGCAGCGGTTGCAGGAATTCGCCGCCCAGGGTCAGACCGGCCCCTGGATCGTCCGGAGCAGCGCCGTCAGCGAAGACGGCGAGCTGTCGTTTGCCGGGCAGTATACCAGCATTCCTGACGTTGCCGGCCCTGACCTGCTTGCGGCCTATAAAGAGGTCTTGGCCAGCAAATATTCGGCCCGGGCGGTCAGTTATCGATTGCGCCGCGGCTTGGCCGATCAGGAAACGCCCATGGCTGTCCTGGTCCTGACCATGATCGAGGCGGTGGTCAGCGGCGTCATCTATACCCGATCTTTGTCCTGGCGGCCGGGAGAGCCGCAGCCCCTGGCCCTGTATGCCATCTGCGGCCACTGTCAACACCTGGTGGACGGCACGGTTATCCCCGAGGTCCTGTTTCTGACCCGCACCGCACCTCCCCAACTCCTGCAACCCGCCGTCCGGGAGGGCTCCTGTCTCCTGCCGGCCGTGGCTGAGCAGCTGGCCGCCTGGGGTCTGCGTCTGGAAGAATTGTTTGACGCGCCCCAGGATATTGAGTGGTGTCAGGATAAACGGGGCGACTGTTATATCCTCCAATCACGACCATTGCATGACCATGATGCCGACGCCACGCAAGATCGCGCCAAGCCGGAGCCCCTGGCAAAGGCGTTTCCAGTCCTGGCCGCCGGCGGGATAACGGCCAGCTCTGGTTGGGGAGCCGGCCGGGTGCATATCTTCAGCAGCGAGGCTGCTTTGGGGCAAGTTCCGGACGGCGCCGTTCTGGTGACCGTCAGTTTATCTCCGGCCCTGGCCGGCATCATCGGCCGGCTGCGGGCCGTGGTCGCCGAAAGCGGTAGTCCGGCCAGCCATTTTGCTTCGGTGGCCCGGGAGTTCGGTTTGCCGGTGCTCTGCGGCCTGCCTCAGGCCACTCGCCTCCTGCCGCCCGATACCCCGGTCATCGTCGATGCCGATGGCCGCTGCGTCTACGAGGGCGAGGAGGCCGAGGCGCCGGTCCGACCTCCCAAAGATTGGCAAAGCGATACTCCTTTCCAGACCCGTCTGCGGCAAGTCTTGAACGTCATCTCTCCCCTGCATCTGCTGGACCCGCAAAGCCCCACGTTTGCACCGGCACAATGCCGCAGCTTCCATGACCTCATCCGCTTCTGTCACGAGATGGGCATGGCCGAAATGTTCTCCCTGGGCGGGCGGCGTGGCCAAGGATTGGGCCGGGCCCGGCCCTTGGCCACGGACCTGCCCCTCACCATCTATGTCCTGGAGTTGGAGCCCTGTATCACCCCCAGCGCCGGTCGGGATAAAAGCGTCCGAGTCCAACAGATTCAGTGCCAGCCTTTCCAGGCCTGCTGGCAAGGGCTTACCCATCCGGATGTGGTCTGGCACCGGGGGCTGCAATATCTGGACTGGGAAAGGTTGGACCAGATCAGCGCCGGGCTGATGCGTCTCAAAAGCGCCGGTTTGGCCAGCTACGCCCTACTGGCTCCGGATTATCTCCACCTCCTGCTGCGCTTCGGCTATCATCTCGCCGTGCTGGATACCCTCTGTGGCGACCGGGTCGAAGCCAACTATATCGCTTTTCGCTTTAAAGGCGGCGGCGGCCACTACGACAACCGGCTCAGGCGCCTGCGTTTCATTGCGGCCATCCTCCTCTGGGCCGGATTCCAGGTACACACCCAGGGAGATCTGCTGGAAGCCAGGTTTGACCGCCAGCCGGCCGCCACCATCCTGGCCCGCTTAAAGTTGTGGGGCCTTTTGCAGGGGAAATGCCAGTTGCTGGATATGGCCCTGGCCGATGAAGCGGACGTTGCCGCTCTGGTAACCTCTTTCCAGGACCGGTACGGCCACCTGCTGACCTGAGGCCGCGGGTGGAGCAGTATATCGCAATGTTCGGTGGTGCAATTCTGCTTCTCTAAAAAGCAAAATGTTGTTTCGTCAGGTTGAGCGGGGCCCAGGATCAGAAGATGCTGCGGTCGCTGCGCTCCCTCAAGATGACCTCGGCCGCCGACTGGAGAAAAATTGCCCTGCCTGCCAGACTGCAGCCGCGCACCAGCAAGATTTTGGCTTGCCGCAGGTGGGGGCTCACGCCGGTCCAGGGACCGATGTGACGCCATAAAGGAGTTTGGGCGGGCGCAGCGGGCCGCCCCAGGAAAAGAGTTTTTTGGAAACGATATCTCCTCGGCAATGACCACCGACCACTGACCACTGTCCAGATGCGCTGCGGGTGCTTGCGGATTTGGACCCATGTGATACATTCATAGCCAGGCACGAGTACGGCGGGAGGAAGGAGCTAGCCATGCAGGAAGCCAGATTTTATGAAAAAAGAGAGGATAACAAGGTCCACTGTTATCTCTGTGCCCACGGCTGCGTCATCGAACCCCGGAAACGGGGCATCTGTGGGGTCCGGGAAAACCAGGATGGCACTCTCTATTCCCTGGTCTACGGCAGGATCATTTCCCAAAATGTCGATCCCATCGAAAAAAAGCCGCTGTTTCATTTTCTCCCCGGCAGCCGCTCCTTTTCCATTGCCACGGTGGGCTGCAACTTCCAATGTGAGCACTGCCAGAATTGGGAAATTTCCCAATATCCCCGCTTTGAGCCCAAAGACATCCCCGGCCAGGAGATGACGCCGGCCCAAGTCGTGGAGCGGGCCCAGGCCACCGGTTCGGCCAGCATTTCCTATACCTATACGGAGCCGACAATTTTTGGCGAGTTCGCCTATGATACGGCGGTGCTGGCCCGGGAACAGGGTATCCGCAACGTCTTTGTCTCCAACGGCTTTATGTCCGAGCGCTCGGCCAAGGCAATGGCCGAGGTCCTGGATGCCGACAACATTGACCTGAAGAGTTTCAACGACTCCTTTTACCGTAAGATCTGTAAGGCCCGCCTGCAGCCGGTTCTGACGACCATCGAACTGATGAAAGAGCTGGGCGTCTGGATCGAAGTGACGACCCTGGTCATCCCCGGCCTGAACGATGCGGACCAGGAGCTCCGGGATATCGCCAAATTCCTGGTAGAGATTGATCCGGCCATCCCCTGGCATGTCTCCGCCTTCTACCCCACCTATAAAATGCTCAACCGCCCCCGCACCCCGGCGGCCACCTTGCAGCGGGCCCGCCAGATCGGCCTGGACGCGGGGCTGCGCTACGTCTATACCGGCAATATCCCCGGCGATGCGGGGGAAAAGACCTTCTGCTACGCCTGCGGCGCCTTGGTTATTGATCGGGTGGGTTTTGCCATCCGCCACAATTATCTTCAGGACGGCGCCTGCGCCAACTGCGGCGCCAGGATCGACGGCGTCTGGCAATAAACGAGGGACAAAAAAAGGCTGGGGCAGCAGCTGCCCCAGCCTGACAACTCCAGTGGATAAGAGGGAACGCCGCGGTTAATCGGCTTTAATCTCAATCTTGCGAGGCTTGGCCTTCTCCACCTTGGGCAGGGTCAGCCGCAGCACCCCGTCTTTCATGGCTGCTTCAATGCGGTTCTGATCCACCAGCTGCCCGAGGGTAAATTCCCGGAAAAAGTTGCCCACCTCATATTCCTGCACCAGGAGCTGTTCCTGTTCGCCCCAGGGCGGGGCAATCTCGCCGCTGATGCTGAGTTGGCTGTCTTTCACATCGATGGTGACCTTGTCGGCCGGCACGCCGGGCATGTCAGCCAGCACCACGATGGCTTCTTCCGTCTCATAGATATCCACGGCCGGCAGGAAGACCCGACCGGGCCTGGTGGTTTCACTCTTGACGGGCACTGTTTCTTTGGCCTTGGGTTGCAGCTCCTTCTCAACCATACCGATTTCCTCCCCTTAGGCGCTCTTGACCGTGATCTGTTTGGGTTTGATCTCTTCAGGTTTGGCCAGGGTGATGGTCAGGACCCCGTCTTTAAAGACCGCCTCAACCTTGGCGGGATCCAACCGTTCGGGCAGCCGTACCACCCGGCGGAAAGAGCCGGCTTCCCGCTCCCGCCGGTGATACCCCACGACCTTCTCCTCTGCCGGGATCTTCCGCGCCCCGCGCAGGATGAGCCGGTTGTCTTCCAGGGTGATATCGATGTCTGACGGTCTGACGCCGGCCAGTTCGGCCCGCACATAGACATGGTCTTTGTCTTCGGAGATATTCAACAAGGGGAAGACCCCAGCCCGACGGCGATACCGTTCCGGACCCAAGCCGAAGGCTTGCTCCCAGAGGCGGTCCATTTCCCGCCGCAACTGATCCAATTCCCGCCAGGGCTCCCAGGACGGCTCAAAGGTAAACCACGGCATAACTTTACACCCTCCTTTTCAGAATTTATTGTCTGTAACCTATTATGCTGTGGGATTTATTCATTAAGTAAGCACTCAGAAAAGTATCGTCAAGGGGGGCAATACCTTTTTGTGAAGAGATATTTTTGGGCTCGCGCCCCTCGAGGCCCGGTTCTATAGAACTGCCAAGAAAATAAATTTTCTGGTTCCGAGAGGAAAACAATAGGGCGGGCCGTGCCCGCCGGAGACTCATTTTCAACACCAGAATGCTTTTTTGCACCGGTCACTCCCCTGCGGTGCCTGTTGTCATTCACCCCTCCCACATCCTGTAAACCTCGTAGTGCCAAACATTTTTTTGTACTACTTAACCTATTGTTATCGCATAACTATTTATTTGTTGCTGTCGAAATTTAGCCTGAATAAGCTCCAAGTCTTCCAGAGGAACGAGGGCGGCCACATTTTTCCCCCGACGGTGCAGAATAATCTGCTCCCCCTGATAGGCTTCCTGATTCAGTAATTCGGCAAATTCTTCACGGGCGGCACTGGCGTTCAGTCTTTCCATGTGGCACTTCCCCTCATATGTGTTTATTGTACAAATATAAAAATTTGTACAATAGGCGTAAAACCCAAAAAAAGCCCGGTCTGTTGCCAGACCGGGCGGCTAATGCAATGCGGCGGCGTCCAACTTGCCCCGGCCGCTGCCCACGTCGCAGCCTCGGCCCGACGGGGCTGAACGGCTGCGTTTTTCCCCCGGTTCCCCTGGGCAACCTGACAACCAGGGAATAACCGGGAGAAACTCTGTCATTTCCTGTTACGTCAGATAGTTACCGGGCCACGCTCTTCTGGTAGATAGGCGACATATCCCGGAGGGTCTGGACCACCCGGGGCATGACCTCCAGGAGGCGGTCCACCTCGGCCTCGGTGTTGTCCCGGCCAAAGGTGATGAGCAGGGTGCCCTGGGCCAACGCGAAGTCCATGCCGGTGCCGATGAGGACGTGGGAAGCCCGCAGCGATCCGGAGGCGCAGGCCGAGCGGGTGGCCACGCAGATGCCCTCTTCATCCAGCAGCAGCATAAGCCCTTCGCCCTCAATAAACTCCACCGACACCGAGACCAGGTGCGGCAGGACCTGGGTGGGATGGCCGTTAAATTTCAGATTGGGGATGCGGGCCTTGAGGCCGTCGATGAGTTTGCGGCGCAGGGTGCGGAACTTTTCCAAGCGTTCGTGGCCTTCCAGCCAGGCCATCTCCGCGGCCATGCCCAGGCCGACGATGCCCACGACGTTTTCGGTGCCGGCCCGCTTGCGGTTTTCCTGCACGCCGCCTTCCAACAAGGGCCAGAGGGGCGTGCCCCGCTTGACGTAGAGGGCGCCGACGCCGTTGGGACCGTTGAACTGGTTGGCCGCCAAACTGAGCAGATCCACATCCAGGGCCTTGACGTCGATGGGGATGATGCCGGCGGCAGCCACCGCGTCGGTATGGAAAACAACTTTTTTCTGCCGGGCGATCTTGGCGATCTCGGCGATGGGCTGGATGGTGCCGATCTCATTGTTAGCCAACTGGATGGTAATCAAGACCGTCTGATCGGTGATGGCCTTCTCCACCGCAGCCGGGTCCACTAAGCCATACTGATCCACATCCAGGGAGGTAATCTGGTAGTCCAGGAGACGCAGGGTGCGCAGGCAGTTGAGCACCGATTTGTGTTCGATATTGGTGGTGATGATGTGCCGGCCTTTCTCCCGCTGCGAAAAGGCTACCCCTTTAATGGCGTGGTTGACCGATTCGGTACCGCCGGAAGTGAACACGATCTCCTCGGCTTCGGAGCCCAACAGGTTGGCCGTCTGCTTGCGGGCCGTATCCAAGGCCTCGGCCGCGGCCTGACCGAAGCGGTGGTCGCTGGACGGGTTGCCGAAAACCTCGTCGACAATCCGGTGCATGGCCTCTTTCACCTTGGGATGCAGGGGTGTGGCCGCATAGTTGTCAAGATAGACGACGTTCATACTCTTATCCTCCAGCAGCCCGGGTTTTAATGTTCATGGGGCAGATCGGCGCCGCAGGAGACGCAGAATTCGGCCTGGCCTTTGTTTTCCATATCGCAGTAGGGGCAATAGCAGGCGTCCACTTTCTCCGGATGGTGCGGCACTCGCTCGCCCTCGCCGCTGACGGCCTTTTGGGCCTGCCGGTCCCGGTAATTCTTGATGGCCGCATGCAGAGCGTCGGCCCCCAGGTTGGAGCAGTGCAGTTTGTTCTTGGGGAGCCCCTCCAGGGCCTCGGCCACGTCTTTGTTAGTGATCTTCATGGCTTCATCCAGGGTCTTGCCCTTGGCCAATTCTGTCAGCATGCTGGAGACGGCAATAGCCGCGCCGCAGCCAAAGGTCTTGAACTTGATGTCCTCAATGACATCATCCTTGACCTTCAGATAGACATTAATCATATCGCCGCAGACGGGGTTGCCCACTTCCCCCACGCCGTCGGCATCGGCAATCTCCCCCACATTGCGGGGGTTTTTAAAATGGTCCAAGACAGTCGGTGAATACATGCTTTCGTCCCCTCTCTTCTGGCTCTTCAACTAAATTGTGTGCAGATAGGGCTAATATAATGACTTTTTGGCGCAGATCAAGGGAACCGGCGCGTTTCTGATGGAAAGAATGGTTCCGGGGATAAAGGTCAGGCGTCAAGGAATGTGTTAGCGATGCGGGGATGTTTCTGACCCGGGGAGCCCTTTGGTTCTGGTGGGCACCAGGCAGCCGGCGGCCTGCCGTTCAGTCCAGCCCCAGAACCAGCGGTAGAGGCCGATGAGGAGGAGAACCACCGCCACGACTACAGTCAGGAGGATTTCCAGGCGGGAGACCAGATGTTGGATGGCGGAGCCGCAGGCGTAGCCGGCCGCAGCCAGGCCCAGAGCCCAGAGGCTGCAGGCCAAAAGCTGCCAGAAAACGAAGGCTCGGACACTAAGCTGTAAGGTGCCCAGGACCAGACAGGTCACCAGGCGCATGCCATAGAGAAACTGCACAATCAGGATGCAGGCCGGGCCGAAGCGTGCCGCCAGGGCGTGGGCCTTGGGATAGTTGGCCTGGAGTTTGGGGAAGCGCTGCACCACCGCCAGGCCCCGCCAGCGGCCCAGCCAGAACATGAGTCCATGGCTGACGAAAGACCCGGCCACGGCCATGACGATGACGATCCAGACGTTCATCAGACCCTGCCGGGCAAAGAGCCCGCCCAGGGCCAGGAAGATCTCGCCTTCGAGCAGCGTCCCCAGAAGGATGGCCAGATAGCCGAATTTTTGAATAAGGTAAAGGTACCAATCCATCAGAGGGGCCAGGGACCAGAGGCCAGGGGCCAGGGAACAGGGGCCAGACGATAAAAACTCGAAACTCGAAACTGGAAAATCATCACTCGGAACTCCCCTAGGGGTCTTACTGAAACTTTACTCCATAGTATGCAACTGACCAAAAAATCAAAAATTATCCTCTTACTCCGCCTCTGGTTTGCAGGCCAGCGATACCGCTGCCAGCTTTTTCCTGGCCTGCCGGCGCCGCCAGAAAAAATATCCCCCCAGCCCCAGGACTGCCGTGGCCACCACGACAATGTCCAGGGTGTGGGAATAGTGGTGAATGATCTCCCAATGCTCTTTCAGCTTCATGCCCAAAAAGGCCAGAAACATATTCCACAGGGTGGCGCCGATGGTGGTGTAGATGAGAAACGGTGCCAGAGGCATGCGGCCCAACCCCGCCGGCAGGGAGATGAGATGGCGCACTACCGGGATGAACCGGGAGATGAAGATGGTCCGACTGCCGTAGCGGCAGAAGAAATCCACCGTCCACTCCAGGTGATGGGGATTGAGCATCAGGTAGCGGCCGTAATGGAGGACCACCGCTTCGCCCTTGCGCCCCATCCAATAAGACGCCAGCGAGCCGACAATGGACCCCAGGGTGCTGGCCAGCAGCACCCCCAAAATGGTAAATTCACCGGTATACATGAGGAAACCGGCAAAGGGCATAACCATCTCGCTGGGCACCGGCGCAATCATGCTCTCCAGGGTCATGAGGATAAAGACGCCGGTATAGCCCAGATAAGAGATCAACTGGGTGATATAATGGAGTAAGGTTTCAGTGATACCCATGCGAGAGTTCCGAGTAATGAGTTTCCAGTTTTTATCTTCTGGTCCCTGGTCCCTGGCCTCTGGCCTCTGTTCAAAGCTCCTGGCGCCGCACCCGCGCCTCCACTTCAGCCTGCAACCGACTGAGGGCCGGGCTAATGGTTACTGGATAAAGAGGCGGGTTTGCCAGGCTCTTATATTGCATCGGCAGTTTGGCAAATTCCTGTAAAAAAAATTCCCGGCTGGCCTTGAGGCTTGGCAAAGGGGCGAGCAATTTCCCCTTCGCCATAACCGGCTTGAGGAGAGGAGCCGTGCCGGGGAGGGCCTCTGCCCGCAAGCCGATGCTGTCGCCGGCCATGAACCCTTGATCATCATAATGCCGAAAAATCTGTTTTTTATCGACATAGGTTACCTTGCCGGTGGACAGCTTCATGACCGGTCGACCGCCGTAGCGGACCAATTTATAGGCACAGTCAAAATAAGGGGCATCGGCGGAGACGCCCATTTTCGTGCCGACGCCAAAGGCGTCGATCTTGGCCCCGGCCGCCAGGGTGCGGGCGATCTTATATTCGTCGAAACCACCGCTGGCGAAAATGGTAACATCAGCCAAACCGGCCTCATCCAGGAGGCGCCGCACCTCGATGCTCAAGGCGGCCATGTCGCCGCTGTCCAACCGCACGCCCCGGAGCTTCTGCCCCCGGGCCGCCATCTCCTGGCCCACCTGGATGGCCTTCCTGGCTCCGGCAATGGTATCATAGGTGTCAATCAAAAGCACGGTATTTTGGGGAAAGGCCCGGGCAAAAGCCCGAAACGCCTCGATTTCGCTGGCAAAACTGGTAATATAGGAGTGGGCCATGGTGCCGAAGATGGGCAGGTCGTAGAGTTTCCCGGCCAGGACGTTGCTGGTGCCCACAAAGCCGGCCAGATAGCTGGCCCGGGCCACCTTCAGGCCGGCGTCAATGCCCTGGGTGCGGCGCAGGGAAAAATCCACCAGGCGGCGCGGGCCGGCCGCCACCGTCGACCGGGCCGCCTTGGTGGCAATGAGGGTCTGCAGATTGATGGCGTTAATAATAAAGGTTTCGGCCAACTGGGCCTCGATAATGGGACCGGTGACCTCCAGGATCGGTTCGTCCTTAAAAAAGAGGCTCCCCTCCGGCAGGGCCCAGACCTCACCGGTAAACCGGAGCGTCTTGAGGTAATCCAAAAAAGACTTCTTAAAGAGGCGGGTCGATTCCAGATAGGCCAGGTCATCGTCAGCAAACCTCAGGGTCGCCAGATAGTTGAGGGCGTCCTCTAAACCGGCGGCCACAAAGTAGCCCCGGTCCGATGGATATTTGCGGATGAACAGGCTGAAGGTGGCCTCATCGTGCATATCCTCCTCAAAATAACTGGCCGCCATGGTCAATTCATAAAGGTCAGTGAGGAGGGCGTATTGTTCTCCGGTGGCTCTGGTCATAGATCGATCTGCAGCCTCCTAACATTCTTTTTACAAAATAAGGTACAGGTGCCCCCCAAGTCAAGAAGAATTCCTGCCGGCAGAGGCAGCCGCGGGCTCGACCCGCAGGCCTGCCGGCCTTTGCCTGGACCCCGTGGCGTCGGATATATCCCTGCCGCCGCGCCGAGTTTCGCCTTCACCGGTGTTTAGGTCAATAACATGGCGGCAAATCCCGCCCTTTAACTAAGGAGGAAAAAAGATGACGAAAGGTTCTCACAAAAAGGTTCTGGTATTGATCACCGTGCTGTTCCTGACCCTGGGGCTGACAGGTCTCAGTTGGGCCGGCCCCTATGGCATGGGCGATTGTTGGGGCATGGGTGGCTTCGGCATGGGCATGGGGCCGGGCAAAAAAGGCGGCCGCGGCATGGCCATGATGCAGCTGACCCCGGAGCAGGCCGGCAAGGCCTTTGATCTGCATCACAAATTCATGAACGAAACGGCTGAGCTGCGGCGTCAGATGATGGTCAAGCAGGCTGAACTGGCCGAATTGTGGCGGGCCAAAGAGCCCGACCAGGCCAAGATTGCCGCCAAACAGAAAGAAGTGAACGCCGTCCGAGACCAGCTTCAGGAAAAGGCCCTGCCCTATAAAGTGGAAATGCGGCAGATCTGCCCGATGTTGGGCCAGGGTATGGGCATGGGTGGCGGTCCCATGGGCCAGCCCCCGGCCGGAACCCCGAAAAGATAAAGTTGACGTTACACCTCCCCTAACCCCAAACCTCTTTCCCAGCAGCCAGCAGGGGGGCGCCGCTCGGCTCCCCCCTGCTGTTTTTTCGGCAAAATATGCCTCCTTCCCCCCCAACCCAATGCCCCCTTTTGGCTGGGCCGCCAGGCAGGAAAAGGGGGTTTGGCCGCCGCGCAACGAGAAAAAGAATTGGCAACGACCTGCTGGCATGGCCGCCGGCCGGCCTTAAAAAACTTCCTTGACAGGCTGCCTTTCAGGCCATACAATGCCTAGTGAAAATAAGCACATATACGGGGCGTTTATGCAGACTCTGATGCACTGGCTGGCAGCCATTTCTCTCCCCGCCGGCGGGCCGGGGCAGCCTTTTCAGGCCTCGTGGCAGTATGTGGCAACGGCCCTCATGGCCCCGGCCCTTATCGGCCTGGCTGCGGCATTGGTTATCATGCTCCTGGAAAAAGCCTTTGGGACCAGAATGGGCGGCGGCGGCATCTAGCTTTCGCGTTTGCTGGTCTATCTCCGAGATAACACCATGGAACTGACCTTACCGATTGCGAGTTATTGGCAGACCTATTTCTATCCTGAACTGGCCAAGCTGGCCGTTCCCCTGCAGGGCTGGTTTTATACCATCCAGGCCCAGGGCCTGTTGACCGTCAACCTGCCTGTTCTGATCCTGGTGGGCTTCCTGGTCGGCTTACTCACCGGCGTCTATGGCGTTGCCGGTGGTTTTTTCATGACGCCCTGGCTGAATCTGTTGTTCCACGTGCCCTATAATGTCGCCGTGGGCACCGACCTGACCCAGATGATCGGGACGGCCACCATGGCCAGGGTCCGGCAGGGCGGCGAGGGTTATGTCGATTACAAGCTGGGTCTGCTGATGTTCAGCGGCAGCATTGTGGGTGTCGAATCAGGCGCCCGCATTTTGGAACTGCTGAAATTCAGCGGGGTTATCTCCTTGGGCGGGTGGAGCCGCAGTTATGTGCAGCTGATCATGTCTCTGGTCTATGGTCTGCTCCTGGCCTGGATCGGCTCCCTGGTCTGGCGGGAGGCCAAGGCGGCTTGGCAGCGGCAGGCTGCACCCCTGGCTGCCGCGGCCATGGCCCCGGCGGGAGCCAACCGCCTGCGAACGGTCAACCTGCCGCCGTTCATCTCCCTGCCGGTCTCCGGGGTGGACGCCATTTCGGTGTGGGTCATCTTGGGAGTGGGATTCTGCAGCGGCCTCCTCACCGGCCTGCTGGGGGTCAGCGGCAGTTTTGTCCGCATGCCGGCCCTTATCTACGTTTTGGGGGTGCCCACCGTCGTCTCCATCGGCACCAATCTCTTTGAACTGCTCCTCACCTCGCTCTATGGTACGCTGACGCACAGTCTCAAAGGCAATGTGGAGCTGGTGCTGGTGGTGATCCTCCTGCTGGCCGGTATTGCGGGCAGCCAGCTCGGGGCTGCGCTGCAACGCCGGTTGACCCTGCCGCTCTGGCAGGTCCTCTTTGCCGGCCTCTTCTTTCTCACCATCGCGCTGATGGCCCTGAAATTATTTGTTTAGCCAAAAAAAGCCAGCTCCCCTGGGCTGGCTTCAGACAAGCCGCCTTCCTACCTTTTGGTTATCAGGTGCAGCCAGGCTCGCCAGCCTGCTCCCTTGTCCCACTGCCCTTTTCCCTTGCCTGCAACAGCGCGGCCACCGTTTCTTTTAACCGGGCCGGGTCTTCATTTTTTTCCAAAAAGACGGCATTCTGCCATGCCGCCAAGGACTGAGGGTTGTCAGGTTGGAAGGCATGAATCAGGATGGCCAGGGAGGGATAAAAGGTTTGCAGTTGGGGTAAGAGATTGGCTTCGACCACATACGGTACTTCCAGGTCCAGGATGAGAAGATCAAACTTCTCCCCGCCCCCCAGAGCTGCAAGTATTTCCTGGGCTGAGCTGGCTGTCACCACGGTGTAGCCTTCTGTTGCCAATTCCCGCTTGAGAAACTCCCGGACATGCCGATTCCGGTCAGCAAGCAGGAGGCGCGCTGGCTGCAAGAATCCGGACCTCTCCCCTCAGTATTTGTCAGCCGGATAATTGCAACAACGATACCAACTCCTGCCAAAACAGGGAAAATCATAACAACTTAAGATAATTATTAAATAGCCAGACCAAGATCCCTTGCCGCCGGGAAAAACCTGTCGGTTTTTTTTACAAGATGTAAACCTTGGCATTGCTTAGGTGGGAATGGGAAGGATTGGGGTGGCTCCTGCGGCTTTAGTCCTCCTCAGCGCGGACGGAGGTTTGCACCCGCAGGCGGTATTTATCGATCTTGGCCTGCAGGGTAGGACGGGACAGGCCCAGGAGTTTGGCAGCCCGGGTCCGGTTGCCGCCGGTCAGGTCCAGGGCTTCGCTCACCAGGATACTGGCAAAGCGGTCCATGAAGACCTCGAAGGCATTCTCTTCGGGGCCGCGCAGTAATTCCTCCCGGACCCAGTGCTGCAGGCAGGCCAGGACATCTTTGTCGGCAGAGGCTTTGGCAACGCTGCTGATGAGTTGGGAGACCTCTTCGGGACGGATGAGGTAGCCCCGACTGAAGATGAGGGCTTTTTGGATAGTGTTGGCCAGTTCCCGGACGTTCCCCGGCCATTGGTACTGCTTGAGGACCTCTTTGGCCTCGGGCGTCATCCCGGGATTGTTCAGGCCCATCTCCAGGGAGAAACGGCCCAGAAAATACTCAGCCAGGGCGGGAATATCATCTAGCCGCTCCCGCAACGGCGGCAGCCAGATGGTGACGACTTTTAAGCGGTAGTAGAGGTCTTCCCGAAAGCGCCCTGCCGACAAAGCCGCCTCCAGATCCCGATTCGTGGCGGCGATAATCCGGACGTCCACAGGGATGGGGTCGCGCCCCCCCAGGCGCTCGATGCTTTTCTCCTGTAACAGACGGAGGATCTTGGCCTGAATGCTGAAGGGCATGTCGCCGATTTCATCCAGAAATACCGTGCCGCCGTGGGCCTGTTCAATCTTGCCGACCCGGCGGGTCAAGGCGCCGGTAAAGGCCCCTTTTTCAAAACCGAATAGTTCGCTCTCCAGCAACGTCTCGGGGATGGCCACGCAGTTAATAACCAGGAAAGGTTTGTCAGCCCGCAGGCTGTGTTGATAAATGGCCCGGGCCACCAGTTCCTTGCCGGTGCCGGATTCGCCCCGTAGCAGCACGGTGGCATCCGTCGGTGCCACCCGCCCGATAGCCTTATAGACCTCCTGCATGGGCCGGCTGCGGCCGATGATGGCCTCTCCCTGCACCGTGGCGGGATCCCGATCCACCTCCACTTTGGAGCGCATGATGCGGCCGGCTTCCAGGGCCTGGCCGATAGTGGCAAGAATATCAGGGATCTCAAAAGGCTTCAGGATATAGTCATAGGCCCCCAGCTTGGTGGCCTCGATGGCCGTTTCCGTGGTGCCGAAAGCCGTCATGATAATGACCGGCAGCTTCGGCTGCAGGGCATGGATGGTCTGAAAGGCCTCCAGGCCGTTCAGACCTGGCATGCGGATATCCATGATCACCAGTTCCGGGGGCTGCTGACGCACCATTTCGATGGCCGCCTCCCCATCAGCAGCGGTGGCCACCGTATGTCCTTCGGCCGCCAGCAGTTTGCTGAAGCTCAGGCGCAATTGCGGGTCGTCGTCAACTATTAAGATGGTTCCCATATCTGATCTTCCTTAAAGGCAACGTCAGGATAAAGGCGGCACCCTGTCCCGGCCGGGATTCCATCTGGATGCTGCCGCCATGCTCTTCCATGATGCGGGCCGCGATGCTGAGACCCAAACCGGTCCCTTCCTCTTTGCTGGAGAAAAACGGTTGAAATATCTTATCCTGGATAGCCGGCGGGACGCCAGGCCCCGTGTCCTGCAGCCGGATCTGCACTACCCGCCCGATGCCGGCCAGGAAGTCTTCCTCTTCGATGATGGTGATCTGCCCGTTTTTTCCCATGGCTTCACAGGCATTGACCATCAGGTTGACCAGGACTTCCTTCAACTGATCCGGGTCGGCCCAAATTTCCGGCAAGGGCTGGCGGCGCTGCACCGTTACCGCCACCTGGAAGGATTCCAGGCGGGGCCGGAGGAGGGTCAGGGCCCAATCCACTACCGTGGAGGGACTGATCTGCTGCATCTTCAGTTTCGGCGGCCGGGAATACTCCAAAAAATTCCGGACAATTGTATCGATATGGCGGATTTCTTGGGAAATCACTTCCAGGTCTTCCTGTTGCTCCGGCGTCAGGTTCAGGTGGCGCCGCATCGAGTACAACCGCATCTTCACCGAGGTCAGGGGGTTGCGGATACTGTGGGCAACACCGGCCGCCAATTTCCCTACCATGGCCAACTTTTCCGACTGGACTAAGGTCACCTGGCTCCGTTTCAACTGGGAGTGGGCCAAATCCACGCCTTCGCGCAAAGTGTGCACTTCCTGGCTGAGGGCTTGGACCTCGTTGAGAGCCGGATTGGCCAAATCCGCCTGATTCGTCTCCCGCAGCAGCTCCCGGATGGGACCCAGGATTTGTTTGACCAGGGTATAGCCGAGCAGCAGCCCCAGAACGGCGATGCCGGTGATCAAGACCAGGGCCGTATGGGTAATGACCTTGGCCTGAAAACGACTGACTTGCTTGGCTTCCGCGATCCGGCGTTCGTGGATCAATTTAAAGCGATCACAGAGCTGAAAAAGCTCTTGAAACTGCTGCCGCAGTTGACGATGCAGTTCGGCCCCGGCCTGATGCTGCCCCTGCTGGTAATAGGCGATCACTTGATCTCGGCCTTCCTGATATTTTCTATAGGAAGCCCCTATCTCAGCCACTAACCCGGCCATAAAAGGATTATTGGCCGAGGCTTGGGCCCTCGCTAACCATGCCAGAAAATCTTGGTGATATTCTTCTAAGTGCCGCAGCCACTCGGGATCCTGGTCCAGAGAGAAATAGGTCACATAGCCCTTTTGGCGCAGGAGGGCTGACTCCAGCCTTTCCGCGGCCTGGTACGAGGCCACATTCTGATTGATCAGGTCGGTCACCAGAGAATCAATGGCGTCAGTATGCCAGACGGTGACCAAACCACCGGCCATTGCCGTCAGGATGAGGGCACCTAAAAGGATAAAAATACGGCTCTGCAGGCTTAATTTTTTCCACATGGTCTGCCTCTGGCGAGATCTTGCGCCCTAGCCAGGAAGAACCCCAGCTGTGACCGAGCTTCGTCCTCCCGTGCCAGACGCGCCGCCGGGATGGCCCTGGCCAAGAATATTGTTGAGAACCGTGTCGTCAAGCTGAGCCAGGTGCCCGAGTTAATCCAGTATACCAAAAGACAGGGG
>Ga0272446_1001416_pt1 | contig 34825 bp, 34 predicted proteins | sample YNPCB0061_FD_194587 | JGI IMG/M metagenome (GOLD analysis project Ga0272446, IMG submission 194587) | Hot spring microbial mat communities from Yellowstone National Park, WY, United States - YNP-CB-006-1 | ecosystem: Environmental > Aquatic > Thermal springs > Hot (42-90C) > Sediment | place...
GCTGGTGCTTCGGCAAGACCCCGATGCAGACCTTCCTGGACGCGCGTCACATCGCCTGGGAAAAGCAGCATATCGGAGAAGCGGCATGACCCAGCTCACCTGACAGTCTCGATCTGGCGGACACCCGACACGCCAGATCAACACTGTCATATGAAGTGCATACTTTTACAGCTGGTACCACTGCGCCAGCAACAGCGCCCGGAACAGCGCCAACGGCGGATAGCCGGGACGCCCCGTCGGCGCACGCAGCGGGGCGAGCAGGCGCTTACCGCCTAGCGGGCGTTGCCTGAAGGCTCATCGGTGCCCAATCAATGAAGCCGGCTATGCGTTCCAACCGACGATTGGAGCCAGCACCCGCCGGCAGCAGCGCATCCGCCAAGCTGCCCTGTCCGATCCGACGCTGAGCCATCGCCGCCTCGCCTTGCCCGCCACGTGGTTCAGCGAATCAGCCCATCGCGCGTCCGGCAAGGCGTTTCGCAGAGGTCTCCATCGGGAGCGTGATGGCAACTGAGGGGAACGGGCAGCGGGGTGGGGGGCAGCGCGGCAACCCCGGGCGGCTGGGTGGCAACGGCGGGTCGGACCGAAAGTGCAATATATGCAATCGGTTACGACTCATCTTCGCAATCTGGCACCCTGAAAAATATCCCTGTCACTAGCGAGGTGGCGCGCTTTTGCTCCCCGCATACGACATCGCCAGGAAGGAACCATCGCCTCGAAGGTGCGGCTGGCACGCTCATGCCGGCGGACAGGCGGAGGGGCGTGGCTGCCCGCCCCTCCGCTCCTGGCCGCGTGCCTCCCGTCAGGCCTGCGCCGCGCTGGCGGCCGCGGCGTCCGCTGGTTGCGCCAGCGGCGGCGCAATGTCGCCGGTCCGCCGCGAGCGCGGCGCCAGGCCATAGTGCTCAACCAGCGTCCCGAGGGCACCGACCAGGATGCCCTGGCCATGCGCTGGCACGAGCGGCCTGCCGTTCCATCCCTGCTGCATCGCCCACTCGCGGATCGAGCATTCGAGGCCGACGACGTGCCAGAGGCTGTTGCCAGCTGGGCTCTGCATCCCGCCGACATACCGGATACCGCCCTGCGGGCGTCGCCTGAAGGCTGAGCGCTGACCTGGCGCCAGGGGCGCCACTTTCGCCGTCGGCACGGGGGCCGGCGCTGAAGCCGGGACGGGCGGCGCCTGGCCCGCGGACAGCGTGGACGGGTTGCGCCCGCCCTCGCTGACCACCGGCCATCAACGGCTGAAGGATGAGCGATCTTCTTCATGCTGGACATCATCGTTCCAGTCTCTCCTCAGACGAATGGCTGTCCAGAGAAAACGGGCCCAGCTCAAGGCCAACACCGGCGCCATCCCGGCCCATACCGGGCATGTGCTCATGGAGAACCGAAGCGGCCCGATCGCGCAGGACACGGTCAGCCTGGCCAGCGGCCCCGCCGAACGCGGCGGCGCGCGGGAGCTGCTCGACCGGCCGCCGCCCAGCCACGTCCGCACGCTCGGCGCCGACCGCGGCTACGACACGCGCGACGTCGTCGCCGCGCCGCATGAGCGCGGCATCGCGCCGCGCATCGCCCGCGATACGCCTCCGACCAGGACGGGAAGACACCGCACATCGGCGGTGCCCGAGGCGCTGGCGCGGACCGCCGGCCACCTCGCCAGCCGGCGCATCCGAGCGCGCATCGAGCAAAGCTTCGCCTGGGTGAAGGAGGTGGCGCGGCTGCGGCAGACGCGCCACCGCGGACCGGCGCGGGTCAGCGCCGCCTTCCCGCTGGCAGTCACCTCCTGCAACCAGGTCAGTTTGCCGAAGCCTCCAGGGGCCAATACCTGGGGCGGCCCCCCACGAAACACCGCCGCGAGGACATCGCCAAGCCGACCGTCCACCCGCCCAACAGCCCATCCAGCCAAGCCAATCCAGCCGCGAGACCGTTCTTCAGCAGGCTGTTGGAGCGGATCCCGATCAGATGGCGTCACCTGATCGGGTGAAGATGCTCGCGCAACCGGCTTCAGCGCTCGACAGCGCGGCGGCGTCGCGCCATCACGCCGCCATGCCGCATCCCCTGATCCGCCTGCTGCCCGGCCGCGACCGCCGCGTGAAGGCCGGCCACCCCTGGGCCTATTCCAACGAGATCGCGATGACGCCACAGGCGCGCGCGCTGCCGCCCGGCAGTGTCGTGCGGCTCGAAGGCGACGACGGGGCGAGGCACGGCACCTGGCACTTCAACCCGCACACGCTCATCGCGGCGCGGCGGCTCTCGCCCGACCCGGAGGCGGCGGTGGACGCGGCGTTCTTCCGCGCCCGCATCGGCGACTGCCTCTCGCTGCGCGAGCGGCTGTTCGACAAGCCCTTCTACCGCCTGGCCCACGCCGAGGCCGACGGCCTGCCCGGCCTCGTCCTCGACCGCCACGGCGACGCGATCGTGCTGCAGGCCGGCAGCGCGGGCATGGAGCGGGCGACGCCGGCGATCGTCGAGGCGCTCGTCGCGCTGCTTTCGCCGCGCGTCATCGTCGCCCGCAACGATGCCGCCGTGCGCGCGCTGGAAGGGCTGCCCGAGGAGATCCGCGCCCTGCACGGCGAGGGCGGCGAGGCGGAGGTGGAGGAAGGCCCGCTCCGCTTCCGCCTCGACCTGCTCTCCGGCCAGAAGACCGGCTGGTTCCACGACCAGCGCGACAACCGCGCGCGCGTCGCGTCTCTGGCGAAGAGCGCCACGGTGCTCGACGCCTTCTGCCACACCGGCGGCTTCGGGTTGCTGGCGGCGGCGAACGGCGCGAAGGCGGTGACGCTGCTCGACCGTTCGGAGCCTGCGCTGGCGCTCGCGCTCGACACCGCCGCGCGGCATGGCTTCTCCGGCCGCGTGACGGCCGAGCGGGCCGACGCGATGGACGCGCTGCCCGCCATGGCGCAGGCCGGCGCGCGCTTCGACATCGTGGTGGCCGACCCGCCGGCCTTTGCCAAGGCGCGCAAGGACCATGGGCCGGCGCTGCGCGCCTACGCGAAGCTCGCGCGCAGCGCGGCCGCGCTGGTCGCGCCCGGCGGCTTCCTGTTCATCGCCTCCTGCTCGCACCACGTCGCGCCGGGCGAGTTCGCGGATGCGGTGATCGAGGGCATGCTGAAGGCGCGGCGCATGGGGCGGATCCTGGCGATGACCGGCGCCGGGCCGGACCATCCGGTGCATCCGCTGCTGCCGGAGAGCGCCTACCTCAAGGCCCTGCTGATCCAGCTGCCATGACGCTCCCGCCGCGGATGCTGCGCGCCTGGCGGGCGACGCTGTTCACCTTGGACGGCGGCGCGGTGTTGCGCGTCGGCCGCCGCAGCGCCGCGGTGGATGCGGTGCTGGCGCGGTTCGGCGCGCGGCAGGGCGTGATCCTGACGGCGTGGAACCCGTTCGGGCGTCGGCATCCGGAAGGCTGGAACCGCCGCCTCGCCGCGCGGCTTGCGCAGGCGTCGCGCCGCTTCCCGTCGGTGCGCGCCGATGGCGCGCTCGGCCGCTGGGCCGAGGAGGGGCTGCTGCTGGCCGGCGATCCGCGCCGCGCCGTACCCTTGGCGCGGCGCTTCCGGCAGGGCGGCGTGGTGCTGCTTCGGCGCGGCGCCCGGGCCCGGCTGGTCCTGCTGGCCTCGCGGCGCGTCGCTGCATCGTCGCCGCCCGGCGGGTCAATCGCCCATCACGCCGCAACCCACCCCCCGTCTATGGACAGCGCCGCGCCGTTCACCGCGCCAGACCCCGGCCCGCATAGATAGAGCGCCATGCGCGCCACCTCCTCCACCTCCACCCAGCGCTTGGAAGGCTGCTTCGCCAGCAGATGGTCGCGCAGCGCAACCTCCTCGTTCACGCCGTGCTGCTCGGCCAGCCGCGCCACCTGCACCTCGGCGAGCGGCGTGCGGACGAAGCCCGGGCAGATCGCGTTGCAGGTCACCTGGCTTTGCGCCACTTCCAGCGCGACCGTCTTGGTCAGCCCGACGATCCCGTGCTTCGCCGCGACATAGGCCGCCTTGAACGGCGAGGCGACCAGCCCGTGGGCGGAGGCGATGTTCAGCACCCGCCCCCAGCCATGCGCCAGCATCCCGGGCAGCAGCGCCTTGGTGGCGTGGAAGGCCGAGGAAAGATTGATCGCCAGGATCAGGTCCCATTTGTCCTCGGGGAAGTCCACGACGGGGCTGGTGAACTGGATGCCCGCATTGTTCACCAGGATGTCCACGCGGCCGAGGGCGGCGCGCGCGTCGTCGCACATCGCCCGCACGCCTGCGCCGGTGGACAGGTCGGCCTGCGACAGCGGCGGCTCCGCCCCGCACGAGGCCTCGGCCACGCGCGCGCGCGCCGCGGCGATGGCGTCCGCGCTGCCGAGGCCGTTCAGCATCACCCGCGCGCCTGCGGCGGCGAACAGCGTCGCGATGCCGAGCCCGATCCCCGAGGTCGAGCCGGTGACGAGGGCGGTGCGCCCGGCGAGGGTCTGGTCCATCGGTGGCCTCCTGACGTTGCGGCAGGTGTAGGCCGCGCGCGGCGCGCAGCCAACCGGCCGGGCGCGGTTGACGTGCGGGCGCGCGGCTTCCTATACGTCGCGGCCCAAGGTCCGGGCCTCGCCCGGGCCCGCTGCGCGTTGGCCGGAAGGCCGGGGCGCCGCGCCCATCCGTCCAGGGCCGCCGCGGCGGCCCGTGCCGTGTCTCGAGGAGTATCGCGTCGTGAAGCGGACCTACCAGCCGTCCAAGATCGTCCGGAAGCGCCGGCACGGGTTCCGCGCCCGCATGGCGACGGTGGGCGGCCGCAAGGTCGTGGCCAACCGCCGCGCCAAGGGCCGCAAGCGCCTGTCCGCCTGAGCGGCGGGCGCTAGGGCCGCCGCCATGGCGCTTCCCCGCCTGACGCGGCGGCGCGAGTTCCTGCGCGTGGCGGCGGACGGCAAGCGCGCCGCCCGGCCGGGCGTTGTCGTGCAGGCGCGCGCCGCGCCGGATCAGCCGCTGCGCGTCGGCTTCACCGCCACCAGGAAGATCGGCGGCGCCGTGGTGCGCAACCGCGCCAAGCGCCGGCTGCGCGAAGCCGCCCGCCTGCTGCTGGCCGACGCCCCGCCCGGGTGGGAGCTGGTGCTGATCGCGCGCGAGGCGACGCCGACCCGCCGCTTCGCCACGCTCCTCGGCGATCTTTCCGGAGCGCTCTCCGCGCTCGGCGTGGACCACCGGCGGTGAGCGCGCCCTCGATCCCCGCCCGCGCCTTGCGCGGCGCGGTCGTCGCCTACCAGTGGACGCTGCGGCCGATCCTCGGCTGCAACTGCCGCTTCCACCCCTCCTGCAGCGATTACGCGCTCGAGGCGCTGACATCCCACGGCGCGATCCGCGGCACGCTGATGTCGGCCGGCCGCATCCTGCGCTGCAACCCCTGGAACCCGGGCGGCTACGACCCCGTGCCGCCGCCTCGAGGCCGATCCTGATGGACCAGAAGCGACTGTTCGTGGCGATCGCCCTGTCGATCGCGGTGCTGCTGATCTTCGACGCCTATTTCCGCCCGCCCGCGCCGCCGGTGCGGCAGGCGACAGAGACGCAGCAGACGGCGGACGGCGTGCCGCTGCCGGCCGGGCCCGGCGGCATGACGGTGCCGGGCGCGGTCGCGCCGGCCGAGGCCGCCCCCGCGCGAGCGCCGGCGCAGCGCGTGCAGATCGAGACGCCGCGGCTGTCCGGCAGCATCAACGCCCGCGGCGCGCGGCTCGACGACCTCGTGCTCCGCGACTACCGCGAGACGCTGGACCGCAACAGCCCGCTGGTGCGGCTGCTGGCGCCGCGCGAGAATCCCAACCCCTATTTCGTGCAATGGGGCTGGACCGCCGCCGACGGCCGCACCCGCGTCCCCGACGCCGACACCGACTGGGCGGTGGAAGGCGGCCCGCTCGTCCCCGGCGGCACCGTCACGCTGCGCTGGGACAACGAGGCCGGCGTCACCTTCGAGATCGCGCTGACGGTGGACCGGAACTTCATGTTCCGCGCGGAACAGCGCGTCATCAACCGCACCGGCGAGGCGGTGACGCTGCTGCCCTGGTCCCGCATCCGGCGCGAGACGACGCCCCAGGTCGCAGGCTTCTTCATCCTGCACGAGGGCTTCGTCGGCGTGATCGACGGGCGACTGCAGGAATGGACCTACACACAGTTGCGCGACGAGGCGAACCGCCGCCGCGCCATGCGCGACGAGGCCGAGCGCGTCCGCGCCCCGTTCGAGGGCACGGGGGCCGCCTCCTGGGGCGGCTTCACCAACAAGTATTGGCTGACCGCGCTGATCGGCGACGGGCCGCAGCCGATGCGCTTCGCCTTCCGCCACATCCGCGACGGCAACGCCGACCGCTGGCAGGTGGACGCCGCGACGCCGGATCCGGTGCCGGTGGCCGCCGGCGCGACCGGCACGCTGGCCACCCGGCTGTTCGCCGGCGCCAAGGAGGTGCTGCTGCTCGACGAGTACCGGGACCGCCTCGGCATCACCGACTTCGACAAGGCGGTGGATTTCGGCTGGTTCTACTTCCTGACCAAGCCGTTCTTCTACGCGCTGCACTGGTTGTCGGAGCTGTTCGGCAACATGGGCGTGGCGATCCTGGTGTTCACCCTGATCATCAAGATCATCTTCTTCCCGCTCGCCAACAAGTCCTACCAGTCCATGAGCCGGATGAAGCTGCTGGCGCCGAAGATGCAGGAGATCAAGGAGCGCTACAAGGACGACCCGCAGAAGGCGCAGGCGGAGATGATGGCGCTCTATAGGGCGGAGAAGGTGAACCCGGCCTCGGGCTGCCTGCCGATCCTGATCCAGATCCCGGTGTTCTTCGCCCTCTACAAGGTGCTGTTCGTCACCATCGAGATGCGCCACGCGCCGTTTTTCGGCTGGGTGCAGGATCTCTCGGCGCCCGATCCGACCAACGCCTTCGAACTGTTCGGCCTGTTGCCCTGGGGCGCGCCGGTATGGCTGCACCTGCCGGTGTGGGCGATCCTCATGGGCATCACCATGTGGGCGCAGTTCAAGCTGAACCCGACGCCGCCTGATCCGATCCAGGCCAAGGTGTTCGGCCTGATGCCGATCCTCTTCACCTTCCTGCTGGCGTCCTTCCCGGCCGGCCTGGTCATCTACTGGACCTGGAACAACCTGCTGTCGATCGCGCAGCAGGCCTACATCATGCGGCATGAGCGGGCGGCGCGACGGGCCGAGAAGCGCGGCGGCGCGGTGACCAAGCCGAAGGCCAAGGGGTGAGCGGCGGCGGCCTGTCCGAAGCGAAGGACGAGGCGGAGCGCGCCGCGCTGATCGAGGCGGGGCGGCTGCTGTTCGCCCGGCCCTGCCGCTTCTTCCACGCTGCCCAGCGGCTGGACCAGCTGCCGGCGCCGGAGGGGGTGGAGGTCGCCTTCTGCGGCCGCTCCAACGTCGGCAAGTCGTCGCTGCTGAACGCGCTGACGGGGCAGAAGGCGCTCGCCCGCGTCTCCGGCACGCCCGGCCGCACGCAGCAGCTGAACTTCTTCGACCTCGACGGCGCGTTGACGCTCGTGGACATGCCGGGCTACGGCTACGCGCGGGCCGCGAAGTCGGTGAAGGAGGACTGGCAGGGCCTGATGTTCGACTTCCTGCGCGGCCGCCCGAACCTCCGCCGCGTGATGCTGCTGCTGGACGCGCGCGTCGAGACGAAACCGGCCGACCTCGCCGCGCTCGACCTGCTCGGCAAGGCGGCGGTGGCGACGCAGATCGTCCTCACCAAGGCGGACGCCGTGAAGCCGCCTGCGCTCGCCGCCCGGCTGGCCGAGGTCGCGGCGCTGGCGAAGACGCGCGCCGCCGTGCATCCGCTGGTGCTGGTGACGTCGTCCGAGACGGGCGAGGGCATCCCGGAGCTCCGCGCGGAACTGGCGGCGCTGGCCGATTGACCGCTGGCGCGGCGCGCGTCGCCTGATGCATCCTGCCGCCGCCATGCGCGCCGCCCTGCTCGCCCTCGCCCTGCTGGTCCTCGCGCCCGCCGCCCGGGCCCAGGAGACGATGCTGATCCTCGACGCCTCCAACTCCATGTGGGGGCGCGTCGAGGGCCGCCCGAAGATCGCCATCGCACGGGAGGCGGTGGCCGCCCTCGCCCGCTCCGTCCCCGCCGGCACGCTGATGGGGCTGATGGCCTATGGCCACCGCCGCGCCGGCGACTGCGCCGACATCGAGACGCTGATCCCGCCCGGCCCGGTGGATGCCGCCGCCTTCGCCGCCCGCGCCAATGCCCTCACCCCGCGCGGGCGCACGCCGCTCGCCGCCTCCATCGCCCGCGCCGCCGAGGCAGGCGTGCCGCGCATCATCCTGCTCTCCGACGGCATCGAGACCTGCGTGCCCGACGCCTGCGCCGAGGTGCGCGCCCTGCGCGGGCGCGGGGTGCAGGTGACGGTGCATGTGATCGGCTTCGACATCGCCGAGGCGCGGGACCGCAGCGCGCTCGCCTGCATCGCCGAGGCGACGGGCGGGCGCTTCCTGGCCGCGGCCAACGCCGCCGAACTCGGCGCGGCGCTGGCCGCCGCGGCTGAAGCGCCGCCGCCGCCCGCGCAGCCCGCACCCCAGCGCGCGCAGGCGGCGGGCGAGACGAACCTGACGCTGGAAGCGGTGGAGATCGAGCACGGCCCGAGCGTTCCGGTCGGCGGCTGGACGCTGATCCGGCTGTCCGACCCACCGGTGCCTGTCATCCGCAATGACGGCCGCGCCCGCCCGGCTCTGCGCGTTCCCGCCGGCCGCTACGAGGTGCAGGTGCGCGCCGGCACGGCCACGCTGTCCGAGCGCCTCGACGTATCCGGCGCGCAGCAGACGCATCGCGTCGTGCTGAACCTCGGCACGCTGCGCGCGACGGCGGGGCTCGTCGCCGGGTCGCCGCCGACGGGCGGCAACTGGACCATCCTGGCCGACGAGGCGCCCGGCGCCCGCGCTGGCGCGCAGGTGGCGAGTTCGGGCGCCACGGCAGCGCAGTTCCGCCTCGTGCAGGGCTCCTACCGGGTGCGGTTCCAGGCGGGCCTCGCCGCGGCCGAGGCCGACGTGTTCGTGGAGGCCGGCGGCACCACGACGCTGCGCCTCGACCTCGACGCGGCCGAGGCGGTGTTCGTCGCGATGCGCGGCGGCGCGCCCGTGCCGGCCCAGCTCTGGGAGGTCCGCCGCCCGGGCGAGGCCCGCGCGGCCGCCAGTTCCGGCGCCGCCCGCGCGCGCTTCGTGCTGCCCGCCGGCCGCTGGCTCGTGCGCGTGCGCGAGGCCGGCGAGTGGCGCGAGACGGAGGTGACGCTGCGCGCCGGCCAGACGGGCGAGGTGCCGATCCCGCTCCCTTGACCGGCCGCGCGCCCGCCCCTACCCCACGCCCGCCACGCAGGGGGAAGGCCCGGAATGACCGAGGACGCGCAGGACCGCATGGAGTTGCTTGCCCAGGCGCTGCCCTTCCTGAAGCGCTACGACGACCAGATCGTCGTGGTGAAGTATGGCGGCCACGCGATGGGCGAGGAGGAGACGGCGCTCCGCTTCGGCCGCGACATCGCGCTTCTTGAGCAGGTCGGCGTGAACCCCGTGGTGGTCCACGGCGGCGGGCCGCAGATCAACGCCATGCTGAAGCGGCTGAACGTGCAGTCGAGCTTCGTGGACGGGCTGCGCGTGACGGATGCGGCGATGGTGGATGTGGTGGAGATGGTCCTCGCCGGCAGCGTCAACAAGCAGGTGGCCGCCGCCATCACGCGGGCGGGCGCGATCGCCGTCGGCATCTCGGGCAAGGATGGCGGGCTGATCCGCGCGCGCAAGCTCACGCGCACGGTGCGCGACCCGGGCTCGAACATCGAGCGCGTGCTCGACCTCGGCTTCGTGGGCGAACCCGAGCATGTGGACCCGCGCGTGCTCAAGCTCATGATCGGCGCCGACATCGTGCCGGTGGTGGCGCCCTCCGGCGTCGGCGAGGATGGCCAGACCTACAACATCAACGCCGACACGGTGGCCGGCGCGATCGCCGGCGCGCTCGGCGCCGAGCGGATGCTGATGCTGACCGACGTCGCGGGCGTACGCGGGCCGGACGGCAGCCACATCCCGCAGATGACGATCGCCGAGGCGCGCGCCGGCATCGCCGCCGGCTGGATCTCGGGCGGCATGATCCCGAAGGTCGAGACCTGCATCGAGGCCGTGGAGCGCGGCGTGAAGGGCGCGGTGATCCTGGATGGGCGGGAGCCGCATGCGATCCTGCTCGAACTCTTCACCGACCGCGGCATCGGCACGCTGATCGTGCCGTGACCGACCCGATGGACCTCGCGCTTGCCGAGGCCCGCGCGGCCGCGGCGCGCGGCGAGGTGCCGGTCGGCGCGGTGGTGACGGACGCGGAGGGCCGCGTGCTGGCCTCGGCCGGCAACCGCGTCGAGGAACTCTCCGATGCCTCGGCGCATGCCGAGCTGCTGGCGCTGCGCGCCGCGGCCAAGGCACGCGGCGAGCCGCGGCTGCCGGACTGCACGCTGCATGTCACGCTCGAACCCTGCCCGCTCTGCGCCGCCGCCGCCGCGTTGTTCCGCGTGAAGCGCATCCGCTTCGGCGCCTATGACCCGAAGGGCGGCGGGGTCGAGCACGGGCCGCGCATCTTCGCCGCCCCCGGCGCGCTGCACCGGCCGGAGGTGGTGGGCGGCATCCGCGAAGCGGAAGCCGCCGCCCTGCTGCGGGCCTTCTTCGCGCCGCTGCGCTGAGCGTCGGCGACACGGAAGCTTCACGGTCCCGTCACGCCTTTGCAGCATGGCGCGGCTAGAGGGCCCGCACCGCTCACGTCACCGGGAGACGTTTCCATGCTTCGCCGCTCGCTGCTCGCCGGCTCCGCCGCCGTGCTCGCCGCCCCCTTCATCGCGCCCTCCGTCAAGGCGCAGGGCCGCACCGAGATCCAGTTCTGGTACGGCCTCGGCGGCGCGCTGGGCGAGCGTGTGGCCGAGCAGGTGCAGCGGTTCAACGACAGCCAGTCGCGCTTCCGGGTGAACGCCACCGTCCGCGGCAGCTATGTCGAGGTGATGACGGGGGCCATCGCCGCCTGGCGCGCCGGGACCCCGCCGCATATCGCCCAGGTGTTCGAGGTGGGGACCGCGACGATGATGGCGGCCGGCCCCGCGATCCGGCCGGTCTATGAACTGCTCGGCGAGGCCGGGATCGAGCTGGACCCGCGCCGCTACCTCCCTGGCGTGCGCGGCTACTACTCGGACACCCAGGGCCGCCTGATCTCCATGCCGCACAACTCCTCCTCGGCGGTGATGTGGCTGAACCTCGACGCCTTCGAGCGCGCGGGCCTGTCCACCACCGAGCTGCCGCGCACCTGGGCGCAGGTGCGCGCGGCCGCGGCGCGGCTGAAGGAGCGCGGCGGGCTCGAGATGGCGGTCACCACCGCCTGGCCGACCTGGGTGATGTACGAGCAGATGTCCTCGATTCACGATGTCGGCCTTGCCACCCGCGCCAACGGCTTCGAGGGGCTGGACGCCGAGATGAACCTCGGCCACCCCTTCTTCGCCAAGCAGACCTCCATGCTGCTCGAGATGCAGCGGGCCGGCGAATTCACCTATGGCGGGCGCGACGGCGGCGGCGGCGCGGCCTTCCCGGCCGGGCGCGCGGCGATCTCCTTCAACTCCTCGGCGGGGCGCGCGGCGATCGAGCGCGAGGCGCGTTTCCGCTGGGCGTCGGTGGTGCTTCCGTTCCACGACGATGTCATCGCCTCGCCGCGCAACGGCGTGATCGGCGGCGCGAGCCTCTGGACGCTGACGGCGCGCAACCGCACCGCCGAGGAATACCGCGGCGTCGCCGAGTTCTTCCGCTTCATCTCCGACGTCGAGCAGGACAAGTGGTGGCACCAGGTGACCGGCTATGTGCCGCTGACCCTTGCCGCCTACGAAGCCTCGCGCGCCGAGGGCTACTACGAGCGCAACCCCGGGGCGGACGCCGCCATCACCCAGCTCTCGCGCGCCGAGCCGACGCCGAACAGCCAGGGGTTCCGGCTCGGCGGCTTCGTGGAGATCCGCAACATCATCCAGGAGGAGCTGGAGCGCGGCTTCCAGGGCCAGCAGGACGCCGCCACCCTGCTGGCCAACGCCAACCGCCGCTCCAACGTGGTGCTGCGCAACTTCGAGCGGGCCAACCGCCGCACGTGACCCGCAATGCGGGGGCCGTGACCGCGCGGCCCCCGCCTCCGCCAGAGGGCCCATGCGCCGCAAGGTCATCTTCTCCGGCACGGCGCTCCCTTATGCGCTGCTCGCCCCGCAGCTCGCCATCACCGTGGTGTTCTTCTTCTGGCCGGCGGCGGAAGCCGTCTGGTACTCCTTCCTGCGGCAGGACGCCTTCGGCATCTCCACCCAGTTCGTCGGGCTCGAGAACTTCGAGGACCTGTTCGCGGACCCGCTCTACCTGCAGGTGGTGCGCAACACGCTCGTGTTCTCGCTCGCCGTCACTGCGCTGGCGATGGCGGTGGCGCTGCTGCTGGCGGTGCTGGCCGACCGCCACATCCGCGGGCGTGAGACCTACCGCACGCTGCTGATCTGGCCCTATGCGGTGGCGCCGGCGGTCGCGGCGGTGCTCTACATCTTCCTGTTTCACCCGAACATCGGGCTGCTGGGGCGGGCGCTGAACGGCATGGGCATCGCCTGGGACTACCGGCTGAACGGCGACCAGGCGATGCTCGTCGTCGTGCTCGCCGCCGCCTGGAAGCAGGTGTCCTACAACTTCCTGTTCTTTCTCGCCGGGCTGCAGTCCATTCCGAAGAGCGTGCTGGAGGCGGCGGCGATCGACGGCGCCCGCCCCGTCCGCCGCTTCTGGACGGTGGTGTTCCCGCTGCTGTCGCCGACCACTTTCTTCCTGCTGGTGATCAACCTCACCTACGCCTTCTTCGACACCTTCGGCATCATCGACGCGCTGACCAAGGGCGGACCCGCCAACGCGACCCAGACGCTGATCTACCGCGCCTACATCGACGGGCGGGTGAATCTCGATCTCGGCTCCTCCTCGGCGCAGTCGGTGGCGCTGATGGTGGCGGTGATGGCGCTGACGCTCGTGCAGTTCCGCTTCATCGAACGCAAGGTGCACTACTGATGCCGCAGGCCCTGCCGGCCATCGCCGCCCCCGACGCCGCGGCGAGCGAGGCGAGGCGCGCGCGCGCCGACTGGCTGACCCATGCCATCCTGCTGCTCGGCGTGGCGCTGTTCGCGCTGCCGATCTGGCTGGTGCTGGTGGGGTCCACGCATGACGCGGCGACGATCGGCCGCGGCGACGTGCCGCTGCTGCCAGGCGCCGAGGGGCCCGCCAACTACGCCGCGGTCTGGACGCAGGGCGACACCCGCCGCGCCCAGGTCGCCGTCTCCACCATGATGTTCAACTCGGCGGTGATGGCGCTGCTGATCACGCTGGGGAAGATCGCGATCTCGATCGTCTCGGCCTATGCCGTCGCGTTCTTCTCCTTCCCCGGCCGCATGCTGTGCTTCTGGGCGATCTTCATCACCCTGATGCTGCCGGTCGAGGTGCGCATCTTCCCGACCTTCCAGGTGGTGTCCGACCTCGGGCTCGTGAACACCTACACCGGGCTGATCCTGCCGCTCATCGCGTCCGCCACCGCGACCCTGCTGTTCCGCCAGTTCTTCCTGACCATCCCGGACGAACTCGTCGAGGCGGCGAAGATGGACGGCGCCGGGCCCATGCGCTTCTTCAAGGACGTGGTGCTACCGCTGTCCACCACCAACATCGCGGCACTGTTCGTCATCCTGTTCGTCTATGGCTGGAACCAGTATCTCTGGCCGCTGCTCATCACCACCAGCGCCGAGGTGGAGACCATCGTGATCGGCATCGTCAAGATGATCGGCGCCGAGGCGGACACTGAATGGAACCGCGTCATGGCGACCACGGTCCTCGCGCTGCTGCCGCCGGTCGCCGTCGTCATCCTGATGCAGCGCTGGTTCGTGAAGGGCCTCGTGGAGACGGAGAAGTGACATGGCGACGCTGACCGTCCACGGCGTGACGAAGTCCTTCGGCAAGGTCGCGGTGCTGCACGGCATAGACCTCGCGGTCGCCGACGGCGAGATGATCGTCATCGTCGGCGCGTCGGGCTGCGGCAAGTCCACGCTGCTGCGCATCGTAGCGGGGCTGGAGACCGCCACCGAAGGCCGCATCGTCATCTCCGGCAACGACGTCACGCGGCTCGAGCCTGCCGAGCGCGACATCGCCATGGTGTTCCAGAACTACGCGCTCTACCCGCACATGAGCGTGTTCGAGAACATGGCCTACGGCCTTCGCATCCGCGGCCTGCCGAAGCCCGAGATCGCGCGGCGGGTGCAGGATGCGGCCGACCTCCTCGGCCTCGGCGCGCTGCTGCAGCGCCGCCCGCGCGAACTCTCCGGCGGCCAGCGCCAGCGCGTCGCCATGGGCCGCGCCATCGTGCGCGAACCGAAGCTGTTCCTGTTCGACGAGCCGCTCTCCAACCTCGACGCCAAGCTGCGCGTCGCCATGCGCGCCGAGATCAAGCGGCTGCAGCGGCGCCTCGGCGTCACCAGCCTGTTCGTCACCCACGACCAGGTGGAGGCGATGACGCTCGGCGACCGTCTGGTCGTGATGAACCAGGGCCGCGCGGCCCAGGTGGCGACGCCGATGGAGATCTTCGCGCGCCCCGCCGACACCTACGTCGCCGGCTTCATCGGCAGCCCGGCGATGAACCTCCTGCCGGCGACGCTGACCGAGGGCGGGCTCGGCGCGCGCATCGCCGACGGGCCGGTGATCCGCTTCGCCGACGGCCCGCGCCCCGGCATGGCCGGCCGCGCGCTGACGCTCGGCGTCCGGCCGGAGCACTTCTCCCTCGGCGGCCCGCTGCCGCTGACGCCCGACCTGGTCGAGCCTCTGGGCTCGGAGACGGTGGTGCATGGCCGCCTGCCGTCTGGGCAGGAGATCACGCTGCGGCTGGCCGGCCCGCCGCCCGGACTCGGCACGATCGAACTCGGCATCCGCCCCGAGCACCTGCACGTGTTCGACGGCGAGACCGGCCTGCGCCTGGAGGCGGAAGCCGCCGCCGCCCTCAGCCCGGCCTGGCAGGGCGGCTGACGGCCGCCGCGCGCAGCTCGAGCGCGAGCGGCGGATCATCCGTGGCCAGCGCATCCACGCCGAGCGCGAGCGCCCGCTCGATCTCCTCGCGGTGGTTCGCGGCCCAGACACCGGCGCGCAGCCCGGCCTGGCGCGCCGCGCCGAGCAGCGCGGGCGTCATCGCCGCGAGGTCGGTGTCCAGTTCCGGCACGCCGAGCGCCTCTGCTGCCGCCACCGTCGCGGGCACGCCGAGGGTCGCCAGAACCCGGTGCGACACCAGCCACACCGCGCCGGCCAGCCCGCCGCGCGCCCAGGCCTCCGCCGCGGTCGGCGCGTGGAAGCAGATGACCGACGACCGCGCCAGCATCGCTTCGCCCGCCAGCACGGACCACACCGCGTCCAGCAGCCCGGGATAGGGCCGCGCGGCGGCGTCGGTCTTGATCTCGACGCGCAGGCGCTTGTCGGATTGCCGCAGCAGCGCGGCGAGGGCGGCAAGCGTCGGCACCGCCTCGCCCGGCGCGCCGCGCAGCCGCGCCGCGGCGAGTTCCGCGGCGGTGCGCGCGGCGACCGGGCCGGTGAGATCGGTCGTGCGCTCGAGCGTCGCGTCGTGCACCACCACCGGCACGCCATCGGCCGAGAGGTGCACGTCGCACTCCACCTCCTCGACCGGCAGCGCCAGCGCCGCGCGGAACGCCGCCAGGCTGTTTTCCGGCCACAGGAAGGCGCCGCCGCGATGGGCGATGATGGCGGGCGTGGGATCGGTCATGCGGCGGGTCCTGCCTGTCTCGCGCTGCCGCTAGCGCAGCCGCGGCGGCGGGGACAAGGCCCCGCCGCGTGACGATCGCCCTACGCCGCCAGCGTGAAGGCCTCGTTGATCGCGCTCTTCACGCCGCCGCCCATCTGCGGCCCGCCGCCGGCGACATAGACGGACTCGCCGATCACCACCGCGCCCATGCCGTGCCGCGGCGTCAGCGTCGGCGCGTAGGATTCCCACCGGTTGGTCGCCGGGTCGAACGCCTCGTTCTGGCCGTACACGCGGTTGGTGCCCTCGCCGCCCATGCAGAAGATGCGGCCGCGGTACCAGACGCAGCCGTGGCCCGAGCGCGCGGTCGGGATCGGCGTGCGGAAGGTCCACTGGTCGCCGCGCGGGTCATAGCTGTGGTGCAGGTTCGAGTTGGTGTGGAACGTGTCCACCCGCCCCGCGATGATGTGGATGTTGCCGTTCACCACGACGATGCCCGCGTGGTCACGCCCGAGCGGCATCGGCTGTCGGCGGGAATAGCGGTCCGTCCGCGGGTCGTACACCAGGTGCCAGTCGATCGAGCGCCGGTTGTCCGAGCCGATCGCGCCGCCGATGATGTGGATGACGTCGCCGAGCGCGATGCAGGCCATCGCGCCGCAGGCTTCCGGCAGGCGCCGCAGCGTGTGCCAGCGCGTGCCGTCGAAGGCGTAGGCGCCGTCATGCGGCGTGCGGTTCTGCTCGAGGAAGCCGCCGAAGGCGTAGAGCCGCTCGCCGAGCGTGGCCACCCCGACATGGTTCGCGCCGCGCGGCAGCTGCGCCAGCTCCTCCCAGGAATCGGTCGCCGGGTCGTAGGCGTGGTGATAGGGGCGGTCCACCCGCTGCTCGGCATAGCCGCCGACGAGATGCATGCGGCCGCGATACTCGACCGCCCAGGCCATCTCGGTGCGCGGCACCGGCAGCGGCGCGAGGGCGCGCCAGGCGCCCTGCCGGGCCGCGCGGGGCGCCGGGCTGTCGGTGACGGCGTGCTGCAGAGCGAGCTCGGGCAGATCTATGCGCCCCGGCTGGTTCAGCCGCTCGAACTGCCCGCCGTGATGGCCGTGATGCCCGCCTTGCGCAAGCGCGGGGCCGGAGGCGAGGGCGATGGCGCCCGCCAGCAGGTTGCGTCGGTTCACGTGCTGCTCTCCCGGTTCGGTCGCGACCGTGCAACCGTTAGCACGCCGAGGGTCGCGCCGACACCCGCCGTCTCTGCAACGGAACGTAACGCCGCCCGCCGTCAGCCCTCCGCCTCCTCGCGCAGGAGTTCCAGCCGCAGCCATTCCTCCTCGGCTTCGGCCAGGGCGCGCTGCCGTTCGGCCAGCGCCGCGGCCCGCGCGGCGAGGCCCTTCGGGTCGCGCAGCCCGAGCTCGGGGTCCGACAGCCAGCGTTCCAGCACCGCGATCTCCTGCGAGAGCCGCTCCATCGTCGCGGGCAGCGTCGCCAGCGCGTGGCGTTCCCTGAAGCCGAGACGCGCCCGCGCGGGCGGGGCCGCGGCCGGGGCGGACGGCGGCGTGTCCGCCCGCGGCGCGCGCTCCGCCACCCGCGCCGTCACGCCCTCGCCCCGCTGCGCCACCATGTCGGAATAGCCGCCGGCGTAGTCCTGCCAGCGCCCGTCGCCCTCGGCTGCGATCACGCTCGTGCACACGCGGTCGAGGAAGTCGCGGTCATGGCTCACCAGCAGCACCGTGCCGCCGTAGTCGGACAGCAGCTCCTGCAGCAGGTCGAGCGTTTCCAGATCCAGGTCGTTGGTCGGCTCGTCCAGCACCAGCAGGTTGGACGGCCTGGCGAGCGCGCGGGCCAGCAGCAGCCGCCCGCGCTCGCCGCCCGACAGCGCGCCCACCGCGCTCCGCGCCTGCTGGGGCGAGAACAGGAAGTCCTTCATGTAGCCGATGACGTGCCGCGGCTGCCCGCCGACCCACACCTGGTCGCCGCGCCCCTCCGTCAGCGTGTCGGCGAGGCTCCGCGTCGGGTCCAGGCTGTCGCGCATCTGCTCGAGGCTCGCCATCGCGATGCCGCTGCCGAGGCGCACGCGGCCGGCATCGGGCGCGAGGCGCCCGGTCAGCAGGTTGAGCAGCGTCGTCTTGCCGGCGCCGTTCGGGCCGACGATGCCGACGCGGTCGCCCTTCAGGATGCGCGTCGAGAAGCCGCGCACCACCGCGCGCCCGCCCCAGGATTTCTCGACATTCTCGGCGTCGATCACCAGCGTGCCCGGCCGTTCGGCTTCCGCGGCCGCCATCTTCACGGCGCCGGTCGGCAGCACGCGGTTCCGCCGCGCCTCCCGCAGCGCGGAGAGGTTCGCCAGCCGCTTCACGTTGCGCTTGCGCCGCGCCGTCACGCCGTAGCGCAGCCAGTGCTCCTCGCGCGCGATCTGCCGGCCGAGCTTGTGCGCCTCGCGCTCCTCCTGCTCCAGCACCTCCTCGCGCCATGATTCGAAGGCGTCGAAGCCGCGTTCCAGCCGCCGCGTCGTCCCGCGGTCCAGCCACAGCACCGCGCGCGACAGCCGCGAGAGGAAGCGCCGGTCATGGCTGATGACGACGAGCGCGCCGCGCTGCGCGGCGATCTCCTCCTCGAGCCAGGCGATCGCCGGGAGGTCGAGATGGTTCGTCGGCTCGTCGAGCAGCAGGATGTCGGGGCGCGGCGCGAGCACGCGGGCGAGAGCCGCGCGCCGCGCCTCGCCGCCGGAGAGCCGCGCCGGCGCTTCCTCGCCCGTCAGGCCGAGATGTTCGAGCAGCATGCGCGGCCGGTGCGGGTCGTCGCCCGGACCGAGGCCCTCCGCGACGTAGGATAGCACGTTGGCGTGGCCCGACAGGTCCGGCTCCTGCGGCAGGGTGCGCAGCGTCGTTCCGGGCTGCACGAAGCGCGTGCCGCTGTCGGGCTGCACCTCGCCGGCGGCGATGCGCAGCAGCGTGGACTTGCCGCTGCCGTTGCGGCCGACCAGCGCCAGCCGCTCGCCGGGCGCGACCGACAGCGACGCGCCATCCAGCAGCGGCGTGTCGCCGATGCAGAGGCAGATTGCATCCAGAAGCAGCAGCGGCGGCGCCATGCAGGGCGGATGGGCCGCCGCGCGGGCGCCGTCAAGCGGCCCGGGCGGGTTGCGCGGGGCGAGGGGCTCGGCCATAGAAACGATTGCCTCTGGGAGAACGCCCGCCACGCATGCGGAAGACGGACTTGCCTCAGCCTAGCCAACGCCGCGGCGCACCGCGGGCATGACACCGGTGCTCGATGTCGCCGGCCTCGCCATCCGCTTCCCGAACGGGCTGGCGGCGGTGGACGGCGTGTCGCTTCGTGCGATGCCGGGCGAGACGCTCGCGCTCGTCGGCGAATCCGGCTGCGGCAAGTCGGCGACCGCGCTCGCCATCATCGGGCTGCTGCCCGAAGGCACCGCGGTCGGCGGCGCGGTGCGGCTCGCGGGCACCGAGCTGCTCGGGCTGTCGGCGGAGGAGATGCGGCGGCTGCGCGGCAGCGATGTCGCGATGATCTTCCAGGAGCCGATGACCAGCCTGAATCCCGCCTTCACCGCGGGCGACCAGGTGGCGGAGGCGATCCGCGCGCATCGCGGCATGAGCCGCCGCGCCGCCTTCGACGAGGCGGTGGCGATGCTCGAGCGCGTCCGAATCCCCGACGCTGCGCGCCGCGCAGGGCAGTATCCGCACGAGATGTCGGGCGGCATGCGCCAGCGCGTGATGATCGCGATGGCCCTCGCCTGCCGCCCGAAGCTGCTGATCGCCGACGAGCCGACCACCGCGCTCGACGTCACGGTGCAGGCTCAGATCCTGTCGCTGCTCGACGAACTCAAGCGCGAGACCGGCACGGCGGTGCTGCTGATCACACATGATCTCGGCGTCGTCGCCGACCATGCCGACCGTGTCGCGGTGATGTATGCCGGCCGCATCGTGGAAAGCGCGCCGGCCGGGGCGCTGTTCGCGCGGCCCGAGCATCCCTACACCATCGGCCTGCTCGGCGCCCGGCCCTCGGCGGCGGAGCGCTCCGCGCGCCTGGCCTCGATCGAGGGCACCGTGCCCGATCTCCGCGCCCCGCCGCCCGGCTGCCGCTTCGCCCCGCGCTGCCCGTTCCGCGTCGCGCGCTGCGACGCCGAGGCGCCGGCGCTGACCCGCGATGCCCACGCCGTCGCCTGCCACCGCGCGCCGCTCGACGAGGCGCTGGCGGCATGAGCGCGCTGCTCGAGCTCGACGGCGTGGTGAAGCACTTCCCCGTCCGCGACGGGCTCGGCCGCGCGAAGGGAGCCGTGCGCGCGGTGGATGGCGTGACGCTGTCGGTCGCCGCGGGCGAGGTGCTGGCCGTCGTCGGCGAATCCGGCTGCGGCAAGTCCACCCTCGGGCGGCTGATGCTGCGGCTGATCGAGCCCGATGCCGGCAGCGTGCGCTTCGACGGCGAGGATCTGGGAAGCCTGCCGCCCGCGAGCCTGCGCGCGCGGCGGCGCGACATGCAGATCATCTTCCAGGACCCGTTCGGCAGCCTCGATCCGCGGATGACGGTGGAGCAGGCGGTGGCCGAGCCGCTTCGCCTCCATCGCATCGTGCCGCGAGGCGAGGAGCGGGCCGAGGTGGCGCGGCTACTCGCGCGCGTGGGTCTCCGCCCCGAGCATGCGCGGCGCTGGCCGCACGAGTTCTCAGGCGGGCAGCGGCAGCGCATCGCCATCGCCCGCGCCCTCGCCTCCCGCCCGCGGCTGATCGTGGGCGACGAGCCGGTGTCCGCGCTCGACGTCTCGGTGCAGGCGCAGGTGGTGAACCTGCTGTCCGACCTGATCCGCGACCTCGGCCTCGCCTTCGTGCTGATCAGCCATGATCTCGGGGTGGTGCGCCACCTCGCCGACCGGGTGGCGGTGATGTATCTGGGTCGCATCATCGAGGAGGGCGCGGCGGAGGAGGTGTTCGCCGCACCCCGCCACCCCTACACGCGCGCGCTGCTCGCCGCGATCCCGGGGCATGGCGGAGGCGCGGTGCCGCAGGGCGACGTGCCGAGCCCGATCGCGCCCCCCTCGGGCTGCGGCTTCCGCACCCGCTGCCCCTTCGCCGAGGCCCGCTGCGCCGAGGCTGCGCCGCCGCTCGCGGAGGGCGTCGCCTGCCACCTCGCCGCCCGCCTGCCGCCCGCCCCCGCGCTGCGTCCGCGCTTGGCGCCTGACGCGAGGCTCGCGCGGCTGCAATCCTTCTTCACCGTGACAGCACAGGGAGCAGACCCATGAGAAAGACCCTCACTGCGCTGGCGATGGGCGTGGCGCTCGCCGCGCCGCTCGCGCCCGCACCCACCGAGGCGCAGCACCTCCGCATCGCGCTGCGGGAGGACCCGGACATCCTCGACCCCACCCTCGCGCGCACCTATGTCGGCCGCATCGTCTTCACCGCCCTCTGCGACAAGCTGTTCGACATCAACGAGCGGCTGGAGATCGTCCCGCAGCTTGCCACCGGCCACCGCTGGGAGGATCCGCGGACGCTGATCATCACGCTGCGCGACGGCGTTCGCTTCCACGACGGCGAGACCATGGACGCCGCCGCGGTGGTGCATTCGCTGAACCGCCACCTGACCCTGCAGGGCAGTTTCCGCCGCGGCGAGATCAGCATCGTCACCGCGCTCGAGGTGGTGGACCCGCGGACGGTGCGCATACGCCTCTCCGCGCCCTCCGCCGCCTTCCTGTCGCAGCTGACCGACCGGGCGGGCATGATCCTCTCGCCGCGCGCCGCCGACGCCGCGGGCCGCGACTTCGGCCTGCGCCCGGTCTGCGCCGGGCCGTTCCGCTTCGTCGAGCGGGTGGCGCAGAGCCGCATTGTCGTCGAGCGCTTCAACGACTACTGGAATCGCGGCGCGATCCACCTCGAGCGCGTCACCTTCCTGCCCATCCCCGACAACAACGCGCGCATCGCCAACCTGCAGTCCGGCGCCGTCGAGTTCGGCGAGCGCATGGAGCCCGACCATGTCGAGATGGTGGCGCGCAACACCCGGCTCCGCGTCGTGCAGGTGGACGAGCTCGGCTACCAGGGCATCCAGTACAACGTGAACAACGGCCCGCGCGCGCAGACGCCCTTCGGCCGGAACCCCCGCGTGCGCGAGGCCTTCGAGCTCGCGATCGACCGCGCCGCCATCAACCAGGTGGTCTATGGCGGCGCCTTTGTGCCGACGGCGCAGGCGGTGCCGCCGTCCAACCCCTTCCACATCCGCGAGTTCACGCCGGAGCCGCGCAACATCGCCCGCGCGCGGCAGCTCCTCCAGCAGGCCGGCGTGGCGCTGCCCGTCCGCGTCGAGATGACGGTGCCGAACAACCAGGACCTCCGCCAGGTCGGCGAGGTGATCCAGGCGATGGTGCGCGAGGCCGGCTTCGACCTCCGCATCAACGCCATGGAGTTCGCCTCCGCCCTGCAGGCCTCGCAGCGCGGCGAGTTCGAGACCTTCCTCCTCGGCTGGTCGGGCCGGGTGGACCCGGACGGCAACATTTGGGCCTTCGTGCATTCCCGCGGCGGCCAGAACGACGGCCGCTACAGCAACCCCGAGGTGGACCGCCTGCTGGATGCCGCCCGCACCGAGCTCGACCCGGAGCGTCGCCGCGCGCTCTACGCGCAGATGTGGGAGATCTCGCTCAGGCAGGACCGCCACCGGATGTATCTGTGGCACCGGAAGAACATCTTCATCCACACGGCGCGCCTCACGGGCTACGTGCCGGTGCCGGACGGCATGATCCGCTTCGCGGGCATGCGCCTCGACTGACGCGATGGGCATCTGGCTGCTGCGGCGGGTGGGGCAGATCCTCCCCACCCTGCTCATCCTCTCCTTCCTGATCTTCGGGCTGCAGCAGCTGATGCCCGGCGACCCGGCGCTGGTGCTGGCCGGCGAGGAGCGGGGCAACCCCGAGGTGCTGGCGCAGATCCGCGCCGAGCTCCTGCTCGACCGGCCGCTGTGGGAGCAGTATCTCGCCTGGCTCGCCCGCGTCGTGCAGGGGGATTTCGGCTTCTCCTGGCGGATCCGCATGCCGGTCGGCGACCTCATCCTGCAGAAGCTGCCCGTCACCTTCCAGCTCGGCGCCATGGCCTTCGCGATCGCCGTCCTCATCGGCGTGCCGATGGGCATCCTCTCCGCGGTGCGGCGCGACCGGCCGGCGGACTGGCTGGCGAACGGCATCGCCCTGTTCGGCATCTCGATGCCGAACTTCTGGCTCGGCATCATGCTGATCCTGCTGTTCAGCGTGGAGCTCGGCTGGCTGCCGCCCTCGGGCTATGTGCCGCCGACGGAGGATGTCTGGCAGTCGCTCGCCACCACAATTATGCCGGCCTTCGTGCTCGGCACCGGGGTCGCCGGCGTGCTGATGCGCCACACCCGCGCCGCCATGCTGAACGCGCTCAGTCAGGACTACGTCCGCACCGCCCGCGCCAAGGGGCTGCGCGAGCGCGTCGTGATCTGGAAGCACGCGCTGCGCAACGCGCTGATCCCGGTCGTCACGCTGGGCACCATCGAGTTCGGGCGGCTGCTGTCCGGGGCGGTGCTGACCGAGCAGATCTTCTCCATCCCGGGCTTCGGCAAGCTCATCGTGGATGCGGTGTTCAACCGCGACTATCCGGTGGTGCAGGGGGTGGTGCTGGCGACCGCGCTGATCTTCGTGCTGCTGAGCCTCGCGGCCGACATCCTCTACATGGCGATCAACCCGAGGCTCCGCCGCGCATGACCGCCGCCGCCGAAAGCCCCGGCCGCCGCGCGCTGCGCCGCTTCCTGCGCCATCGGCTGGCGATGGCGGGGCTTGTCGTCATCCTGCTGTTCGTGCTGGTCGCCCTCCTCGCCCCCTGGATCGCGCCTGCCGACCCCAACGCGACGTCCTGGACGGCGATCCGCCGCCCGCCCTCCGCCGACCACTGGTTCGGCACCGACGAGAACGGGCGCGACGTGCTCTCGCGCGTCATCTGGGGCGCGCGGGCGTCGCTGATGGCCGGCGTCGTCGCCGTGCTCGGCGCGGTCGCGATCGGCGTACCGATCGGGCTGCTGGCGGGCCTCGCCGGCGGCTGGGCCGACGCCATCATCTCCCGCATCGCCGACGCCATGCTGTCGGTGCCGTTCCTGATCCTGGCCATCGCGCTCTCGGCCTTCCTCGGGCCGGCGCTCGAGAATGCGATGCTCGCCATCGCCATCGCCGCGGCGCCCGTGTTCGTCCGCCTCGCGCGCGGCATGGCGCTGGACGCCGCCGCGACCGACTGGGTCGAGGCCGCGCGCGCGCTCGGCAATCCGCCCTGGCGCGTGGCGCTCGTGCATGTCGCGCCCAACATCGTGCCGGCGCTGATGGTGCAGGCGACGCTGTCCATCGCGGAGGCGATCATCGCCGAGGCGTCGCTGTCCTTCCTGGGCTTGGGCATGCAGCCGCCGGATCCGTCCTGGGGCTCGATGCTGAACTCGGCGCAGCGCTTCCTCGTGCAGGCGCCCTGGCTCGCGGTGTTCCCGGGGCTTGCCATCTTCCTCGTCGTGCTTGCCTTCAACCTGGCCGGCGACGGGCTGCGCGACGCGCTCGACCCGCGCGGCGAGCGGCGCTGACGCCGCCTACCCGGCCGGCTCGATCCGCGCCGCGCTGAACTTGAAGCCCGGGATTCGCCCGACCGGATCGAGCCGCGCGTCCGTCAGCAGATTCGCCGCCGCCTCGCGATAGGCGAAGGGCAGGAACAGCAGGCCATCCGGCAGCGACGGATCGGCGCGCGCCGCGCATTCCACCGCGCCGCGCCGCGTCGCAATCCGCGCGCGCTCGCCATCGCGCAGCCCCGCGTGCCGCAGCGTCTCCGGCGAGGCCGAGACTTCCGGCGCGGGCCGCAGCGCATCCAGCACCGAGGCGCGGCGGGTCATCGCGCCGGTGTGCCAGTGCTCCAGCTGCCGCCCCGTCGTCAGCACCAGCGGGAACTCCTCGTCGGTCGCCTCCTCAGGATGCGACACGCCGGCCGGCACCAGCCGCGCGCGGCCGTCCGGCGTGTGGAAACCGGCGCCGAACAGGATCTCCTCGCCAGGCGCATCCGGCGCGGGGCACGGCGTGGTGACGCTGTTCTCGCGCTCGAGCCGTTCCCAGGTGATGTTGGCGAGGCTCGGCATCGCCTGCGCCATCTCGGCGAACACTTCGGCCGGGCCGGAATACTCCCAGCCGAGCCCGAGCCGCCGCGCCAGCGCGACCAGGATGTCGAGATCCTGCCGCGCCTCGCCGGGCGGGGCCACTGCGGCCCGCCCGCGCTGCACCTGGCGGTTGGTGTTGGTCACCGTGCCGTCCTTCTCCGGCCAGGCCGAGGCCGGCAGCACCACATCGGCCAGCGCCGCCGTCTCGGTCAGGAAGATGTCCTGCACGACGAGATGCCGGAGCCCCGCCAGCGCCGCCCGCGCATGCGCGAGATCCGGGTCGGACATCGCCGGGTTCTCGCCCATGATCAGCATGCCGCGGATCTCGCCCGTCGCCGCGGCCGAAAGCGTCTCCACCACCGTCAGCCCGGGCGCCGCGTCGAGGCTTGCGCCCCACAGCGCCTCCAGCGCCGCGCGCGCCGCCTCGTCGTCGGTGCGGCGGTAGTCGGGCAGCATCATCGGGATCAGCCCGGCGTCGGAGGCGCCCTGCACGTTGTTCTGCCCGCGCAGCGGGTGCAGCCCGGCGCCCGGCCGCCCGACCTGCCCGCACAGCAGCGCGAGCGAGATCAGCGCCCGCGCGTTGTCGGTGCCGTGCACCGACTGCGACACGCCCATGCCCCACAGCGTCAGCGCCGCCCGCGCGGTGGCGAAGCGGCGGGCGACGCGGCGTATCTGCTCGGCCGGCACGCCGCTGGCCTCGGCCGCGCGCTCCGGCGTCCAGGCGGCGACATGCGCGCGCAGCGCGTCCACGCCCTGCAGCCGCGCGGCGGCGAAGGCGCGGTCCTGCAACCCCTCGTCCAGCACCACATGCAAGAGCCCGTTCAGCAGCGCGACGTCGCTGCCGGGCCGGATGCGCAGCACCTCCTCGGCGATGCGGTCGAGCCCAGTGCCGCGCGGGTCGGCCACGATCAGCGCCGCGCCGCGCGCGACCGCCTCCTTCAGGAAGGTCGCGGCGACGGGGTGGTTCTCGTCCGGCCGCGCGCCGATCAGGAGGATCACGTCGGCGTCCTCGGCCGCGGTGAAGGGGGCGATGACGGCGCCGCTGCCGATCGCCTCCAGCAGCGCGGCGACGGAACTCGCGTGGCAGAGCCGCGTGCAGTGGTCCACATTGTTGCTGCCGAAGCCGGTGCGGACCAGCTTCTGGAACAAATAGGCCTCCTCGTTCGAGCCCTTGGCGCTGCCGAAGCCGGCGAGCGCCCGGGGGCCGGATCGGTCGCGGATGCGGAGAAGCCCGCGCGCCGCGACATCCAGCGCCTCCTCCCATGTCGCCGCGCGGAATTTCGCGCGCGCCCGCGACGGGTCGTCGCAATCCGCCGGGTCCTTCGGCGCGCCCGCGATGCGGATCAGCGGCAGCGTCAGCCGGTCCGGATGCGCCACGTAGTCGAAGCCGAAGCGCCCCTTCACGCAGAGCCGCCCGCGGTTCGACGGCCCGTCGCGGCCAACCACCTCCTCGATCCGCCCGTCGCGCACGCGGAAACCGAGCTGGCAGCCGACGCCGCAATAGGGGCAGACCGAAGCCACCTCCGTCGCCGGCGGCGCGGCGCGACGGCCGTCCGGCCCCACCACGCGCGCCGGCAGCAGCGCGCCGGTCGGGCAGGCCTGCACGCATTCGCCGCAGCCGACGCAGCTGGAGGAGCCCATCGGCTCGCGCATGTCGAACACCACCCGCGCGCCAGCGCCACGGCCGGCGAAGCCGATCACGTCGTTGTGCTGCACCTCGCGGCAGGCCCGCTCGCACAGGCCGCAGGCGATGCAGGCGTCGAGCGCGACGGCGATCGCCGGGTGGGAATGGTCGGGCGCCGGGCGCGTATCCGGGGGGAAGCGCGAGCGCGTGACGCCGAGCCGCTTCGCCCAGGTCGCGAAGGGCGCATGCGCGTCGCGCGCCTCAGGCCCCGGCAGGTCGGCCAGCAGCAGTTCGAACACCATGCGCCGCGCGGCGTTCGCACGCTCGGTCGCCGTCCGCACCTCGCTCCCCTCGCGCGGCGCACGGATGCAGGAGGCGACAAGCGTGCGCTCCCCCGCAACTTCGACCAGGCACGCGCGGCAATTGCCATCCGGCCGGTAGCCGGAGCGCGGCAGGTGGCAGAGATGCGGGATCTCCACGCCCTCGCGCCGCGCGACGGCCCAGATCGTCTCGCCCGGCGCCGCCGTCACCTCGCGGCCGTCGAGGGTGAAGCGGATCACGGCAGCGCCTCCTCCGGGAAGTGGCGCAGCAGCGACAGCACCGGGTTCATCGCCGCCTGGCCGAGGCCGCAGATCGAGCCGTCCGCCATCGCCGCCGCCAACTCGCCGAGCAGCGCGCGGTCCCAGCGCGGCGCGTCGAGCAGCTGCGACGCCTTCGCCGTGCCGACCCGGCAGGGCGTGCACTGCCCGCAGGATTCGTCGCGGAAGAAGCGCACGAGGTTGCGCGCCGCCGCCGCCAGATCGTCGCGGTCCGACAGCACCACCACCGCACCGGAGCCCACGAAGCAGCCGAGATCGTCGAGCGCCCCGAAGTCGAGCGCACGGTCCGCCAGCCGCGCCGGCAGGATGCCGCCCGACGCGCCGCCGGGCAGGAAGGCCGCGAAACGGTGCCCTTCCGCCATGCCGCCGCCGAACTCCTCGATCAGCTCGCGCGCGGTGATGCCGGCCGGTGCGTCATACACCCCGGGCCGCGCCACGCGCCCGGACAGGCTGACAAGCCGCCGCCCCCTGGCGCCGTTGCGCCCGGCGGCGGCGAAGCGGGCGGGGGCTTCGGAGTCGGCCAGGATCTCCGGCAGCCACCACAGGGTCTCCACGTTGTGGATCAGCGTCGGGCGGCCGAACAGGCCGGATTCGCCGGGGTAGGGCGGCTTGTGGCGCGGGTAGCCGCGGCGGCCTTCCAGGCTTTCCAGCAGCGCCGTCTCCTCGCCGCAGACATAGGCGCCCGCGCCGCGCCGCAGATGCACCGGCGGATGCGGCACGCCGAGCGCCGTGAGGCGCGGCAGCGCCAGTTCCAGCGCCGCGCGGATCTCCGGGTATTCGTCGCGCAGGTAGATCCAGCAGGCCTCCGCGCCGATCACGTGGGCGGCGGCCAGCATCCCCTCCAGCACGCGCGGCAGGTCCGTTTCCAGGCACCAGCGGTCCTTGAAGGTGCCGGGCTCGCCCTCGTCGGCGTTCACCACCAGGTGCCGCGGTCCCGGCTGCGCCAGCACGGCCCGCCATTTCCGCGCCGCCGGGAAGCCCGCGCCGCCCATGCCGCGCAGGCCCGCTTCGTCGAGCGCCGCCAGCACGGAGCGGCTGTCCATCTCGCCCGAGCGAAGCGCCCGCAGCAGCGGCCAGCCCTCCTCTCAGGATGGCAGGGCGACGCGCGGCGGTGCCTGCACGGCGGGGGAGGCGACCCGCAGCGGCGTCGCCTCCAGCACCGTCGCATGGCCGGCGGCGGCGACGGGCGCGCGGTCGCAGGCGCCCATGCAGGGGGCGGGCAGGATGCGCGCGCCGCCGGGCGGGGCGTCGCGCAGCAGCGCCAGCAGCCCCTCCGCCCCGGCCAGGGCGCAGGGCAGCCCGGTGCAGACGCGGATGGTCGCGGGCGGCGTCGGCGCGCCATCCTCCAGCAGGTCGAAATGGGCGTAGAAGGACGCGACCTCGAACACCTCGACCGGGGCGAGGCGGAGCGCCTCGGCCAGGGCGGTCATGTGGCGGCGGCGCAGCCCGCCGTAGCGGTCCTGCAGGCGGTGCAGGTGCTCGACCAGCAGCTCCGGGCTCGGCGCGAGGCCGTCGAGCGCGGCCGCGACCTCCCGCCGCGCCGCGTCCTCCGGCTCGCCGCCCCGCGCCGCCTGAACCGCGCCGGGCGCCTCCTGCCGGGATGCCGCCTGCATCGTCTCCTCCCGTCTGTGCGCCGCGCACGAAAAAAGGCGGCAGTGCCTTGCGGCACCGCCGAGTTTAGGGAGGAAACGTCCAAGAAAGGCAAACAACCCGGCGAACCGCGTTGCTGCGCTGCACCATGTAGAGCAGCCCATGCTGCGCCGCAAGAGATTTTTGCGGCGCAGCACGAGCGGCCGCGGCGCGCCGGTTGCCCGCCGGTTGCCGCGGCACGCCGGTTGCCAAGTCCCGGGCATGGTCCGCGCCCTCCTCCTCCTGCTCCTGCTCACCGCCCCTGCGGCTGCCAATGTGACGCCGCGCGCCGACGCCTCGCCGATCGGCCTCTGCCGGGCCGCCATCGCCGCCGCCGAGCGCGCCGCCAACATCCCGCCCGGGCTGCTGCACGCGATCGGCCGCGTCGAATCCGGCCGCCGCGACCCCGACAGCGGCGCCTTCGGCCCCTGGCCCTGGACCATCAACGCCGAGGGCCGCGGGCAGTTCTTTCCCACCCGCGAGGCAGCGATTGCCGCCGTGCGGCAGCTCCAGGCCCAGGGGGTGCGCTCGATCGACGTCGGCTGCATGCAGGTGAACCTGCGCCACCACCCGAACGCCTTCGCGAGCCTGGAGGAAGCCTTCGATCCCGCGGCCAACGCCCGCTACGCCGCCCGCTTCCTGACCGAGCTGCACGCCACCCGCAACGACTGGCTGCGCGCCGCCGCGCACTACCATTCCAACACGCCGCAATTCGCCGATGCCTACCGCGCCCGCGTCGAGGCCGCCTGGCCCGAGGAGCGCGCCCGCGCCGGGGTGCTCGCCGCCGCGCCGCCGCCGCCGATCCGCTTGCCGCCGATGGCGATGGGCGGCGGCACGCGCGGCGCGGAGCGCGTGCTGCCCGCGCCGCTGCTGCGGGGGGGCGGGGGCGGCGGCGCGGCGCAGGGCAGGGGGCTCGACGCCTACCGCGCCATGCCGGTGCCGCTGCTCGGGCGGATGCCCGTGGTCGTCGCGCAGCGACGGTGACGCGGCGCAGGCCGACGCGGCAGGCCGTGGCGCGGGCGGGCGCGGCCGCGTCGCCGCCAGGCAGTGTTCGGGGCGCCGGCCGCTACGCCGCGAACTCCGCCCGCACCGCCTCCGTATGCGCGCCGAGCGCCGGCACCGCCCGCGCCTCCCGCGCGCCGTCGCTCCACCGCACCGGCGGCGCGGCGAGCGCCACCGCGCCCTCCGGCAAAGGCACTGAGACCCGCCGCAGCGCAGGATGGCGCGCCAGATCCGCCACCTCGTTGACGAAGCCGAAGGCGGTGCCGGCGGCGGTGAGCCGCGCCTCCGCCTCCGCCCGTGTCCAGCCGGAGAGGATCGCGCCGATCTCGCCGTCCACCACGGCGCGGTTGGCGACGCGCTCGGTGTTGGACCGGAAGCCCTCGCGCGAAGGCCAGTCCGGGCGGCCGAGCGCTGTGGCGCAGAAGGCCGCCCATTCCCGCTCGTTCTGGATGCTGATCAGCACCGAGGAGCCGTCCGCCAGCGCGAACGCGCCATAGGGGCAGATGGACGGGTGCGCGAGCCCGACCCGCGCGGGCGCGCGGCCGGTGCCTTCCAGGAACAGCAGCGGCACGTTCATCCAGTCGGCGAGGGAGTCGAACAGCGACACGGCGATGCCGCTGCCCTGCCCCGTCCGCTCGCGCGCGAGCAGCGCCTCCAGCACCGCCGCATGGGCGTTCATGCCGCAGGCGATGTCGGCGACCGACACGCCGACGCGCCCCGGCCCCGCAGGATGCCCGGTGATGGCGGCGAGCCCGGCTTCCGCCTGGATCAGCAGGTCGTAGGCCTTGCGGTCCGCCAGTTCCGGCGCCTCGCCGTAGCCAGAGATGTCCACGGTGATGAGGCGCGGATGCCGCGCGCGCAGCGCCGCCGATCCGAAGCCGAGCCGCTCCCCCGCACCCGGCGCCAGGTTCTGCACGAACACGTCCGCCCGCGCGAGGATGCGCGACAGCAGCGCGCGGTCGGCCTCCTCCTTCAGGTCGAGGACGACGCTCTCCTTCCCCTGGTTGCACCAGACGAAGTAGGACGACATGCCGCCCGCCGCCGTGTCGTAGCCGCGCGCGAAATCGCCGCCCGGCCGCTCGATTTTGACCACCCGCGCGCCGGCCTCGGCCAGGCGCTTCGTGCAGATGGGCGCCGCGACGGCCTGCTCCAGCGCGACCACCAGAAGGCCTGAGAGCGGCAGGCTCATCGCGCCTCAGTAGGAGCGCGGCAGCCCGAGAACATGCTCGGCCACATAGGACAGGATCAGGTTCGTGCTGATCGGCGCCACCTGGTACAGCCGCGTCTCGCGGAACTTGCGCTCGATGTCGTATTCCTCGGCGAAGCCGAAGCCGCCATGGGTGTTGACGCAGGCCTCGGCGGCGGCCCAGGACGCTTCGGCGGCCAGCATCTTGCCCATGTTGGCTTCCTCGCCGCAGGGCAGGCCGGCGTCGAACTTCTGCAGGCCCTTCTGCACCAGCGCCTCGGCGGCGCGCATCTGCGCATAGGCGCGGGCGAGCGGGAACTGCACCCCCTGGTTCTGCCCGATCGGGCGGCCGAACACCACGCGCTCCTTCGCATAGGTCGCGGCGCGCGCCAGGAACCATTTGGCGTCGCCGATGCATTCGGCGGCGATCAGCAGCCGCTCGGCGTTCATCCCGTCCAGGATGTAGCGGAAGCCGCGGCCCTCCTGGCCGACCAGCGCATCGGCCGGGATCTCCATCCCGTCGAAGAACACCTCGCAGGAATTGTGGTTCATCATCGTGCGGATCGGGCGGATGGTGAGGCCCTTGCCCAGCACCGTCCGCATGTCCACGAGGAACACGGAGAGCCCCTCGGTCTTCTTCGCCACCTGCTCGCGCGGCGTGGTGCGGGCCAGCAGCAGCATCAGGTCCGAATGCTCGGCGCGGCTGGTCCAGATCTTCTGGCCGTTGACGATCCAGCGGTCGCCCTCGCGCCGCGCGGTGGTGCGCAGCGCGGTGGTGTCGGTGCCGCTCGAAGGCTCCGTCACGCCGAAGGCCTGCAGGCGGAGTTCCCCGCGCGCGATCTTCGGCAGGTATGCGGCCTTCTGCGCCGCGCTGCCGTGGCGCAGCAGCGTGCCCATGACGTACATCTGCGCGTGGCAGGCCGCGCCGTTGCAGCCCTGCGCCTGGATCTCCTCGAGGATCGCCGCCGCGCCGGCCAGCGGCAGCCCCGCGCCGCCATACTCCTCCGGGATCAGCGCGGCGAGCCAGCCGGCTTCCGTCAGCGCGGCGACGAACTCTGTCGGGTAGGCGCGCGCGGCGTCCTTCGCGCGCCAATACTCGCCGGGGAAGCGGGCGCAGAGCTTCGCCACTTCCGCGCGGATCTCGGCGAACGCCTCGCCGCCAACCGCCGCGTCCATCTCACAGCCCCCGGATGATGCCGCCGTCCACCCGGAGCACCGAGCCGGTGATGTAGGACGCCTTGTCCGAGCAGAGGAACGCGCCGAGCGGCCCGAACTCCTCCGGCCGGCCGTAGCGGCGCATCGGGATCTCCTTCGATCGCTCGGCGATCACCTCCTCCACGTCCTGCCCGGTCTTCTCGGCGATGCCGCGCGCCGTCTCCAGGCTGCGGTCGGTGCGGATCGCGCCCGGCGCCAGGATGTTGCAGGTGATGCCGTCCTCAGCCACGTCGAGCGCGAGGCTCTTGTTCCACCCCACGATCGCCGCCCGCAGCGTGTTGGACAGCGCGAGATGCGGAATGGGCTGCACCATGCCCGACGAGCCCACCGTGATGATCCGCCCCCATTTCCTGGCCCGCATGCCCGGCAGCAGGCGGGTGGCGACGCCGATCGGCGCCAGCACCATGCGGCGGAACCAGGTGGAGAGCGCCTCCTCCGTCATGTCCACCGCATGGCAGGGCGGCGGCCCGCCGTGGTTCAGCACCACGATGTCCACGCCGCCGAGCAGCCCTTCCGCCGCGGCGGTCAGCCGCGTCATCTGCTCGGCGTCGTCCACATCCGCCACCACGCCCGTCGCCGCCGCGGCGCCCATGCCGCGCAGCGCGGCGGCAGCCTCGTCCAGCGCCTGCTGGCGCCGGCCGGAGATCACCAGCGCGACCCCTTCTTCCGCCAGCGCCTCCGCGATCGCGCGCCCGAGGCCTTTCGACGCCCCCATCACCAGCGCGCGCTTGCCCTTGAGGCCGAGATCCATCGGCGTTCTCCTCCAATTCGCCCCGGAAAGTGACGGCGGCGCGCCGGCGTGGCAAGTGCAGGGGCGGAGACGCCCGCCATGACCGAACGACCGACCCTCCTCATCACCCGCCGCCTGCCGCCCGCCGTCGAGGCGCGCGCGCGCCGCGACTACGCCGTGCGCCAGCGCGCGGAGGACGACCCGCTCTCCGCCGACGCGCTCGTGGCGATGGCCGAGGGCGCGCAGGGCATCCTCTGCGCGCCGGGCGATCCGCTTGGCGCCGACACCATCGCACGGCTGCCCGGGAGCGTCCGCATCCTGGCGACGTTCAGCGTCGGCACCGACCACATCGCGATCCCCGCCGCGCGGGCGCGCGGCATCCTGGTCGCCAACACGCCCGAAGTGCTGAGCGTCGCGACCGCCGAGATCGCCATGCTGCTGATCCTCATGGCCGCGCGCCGCGCGAGCGAAGGCGAGCGCCTGCTGCGCGAAGGCCGCTGGACCGGCTGGGCGCCGACGCAGCTGATGGGCGTGACGCTCGCAGGAAAACGCCTCGGCATCCTCGGCATGGGCCGCATCGGGCGCGAACTGGCGAGGATGGCCCGCGGCTTCGGCATGGAGATCCACTACCGCAACCGCGCCCGCCTGCCACCGGACCAGGAGGCCGGCGCCGCCTTCCACGCCACCGACGAGGCCTTCCTGAGCGCGACCGACGTGCTCTCCATGCACATCCCGGGCGGCGAGGCGACGCGCAAATGGCTGAACGCCGAGCGCATCGCCCTGCTGCCGAAGGGCGCCATCGTGGTGAACACCGGCCGCGGCAGCACGGTGGACGACGCCGCGCTGGTCGCGGCGCTCCAGTCCGGCCACATCCGCGCCGCGGGCCTCGACGTGTATGACGGCGAGCCGAACCTGTTCCCCGGCTATCTCTCTGCGCCCAACGTCACGCTGCTGCCGCATCTCGGCAGCGCCACCATCGAGACGCGCGACGCCATGGGTTTCCGCGCCCTCGACAACCTGGACGCGGTGCTGCAGCACGGCGCGCCGCCGCCCTTCGAGCTGCGCTGACCATGCGCTTCGCCTTCGACAGCCTCTCCGCCCCCGAACGCTACCAGCTGATGGTCTCGACCATCGTTCCCCGCCCGATCGCCTGGGTGGTGACGAAGGACGCGAAGGGCGTGACCAACGCCGCGCCCTATTCGCTGTTCAACATGTTCTCGGACGATCCGCCGATCCTCGCCATCGGCAACGGCCCCTCGCCGCGCACCGGCACGCGCAAGGACACCGCCCGCAACATCTTGGAGACGAGGCGCTTCACCGTCTGCCTGGTGCCGGAGAGCGCTGCCGAGCAGATGAACGTCACCGCCACAGACCTCCCGCCGGAGGTGGACGAGCTGGCGCTTGCCGGCCTGACCGAGGTGCCGTTCGGCGACGGCGCGCCGCGCATCGGCGAAAGCCCCGTCGCCTTCGACTGCGAGCTGTTCCAGGCGATCGAACTCGGGCGGCACCTGCTGGTGCTCGGCCGCGTCGTCGCCATGGAGATCCGCGACGACTGCGTGCTGGATGCGGAGCGGAAGCACGTGGATACGCCGCGCCTCGGCCTGATCGGCCGCACGGGCGGCGGCGGCTACGTCCGCCTGACCGACCGCCTCGAGATCCCGCGCCTCACGCCCGAGCAGGCCTTGGCCCGCGCGCGGTGCTGACGCGCCGGCCGCCGCGCCTCAGGCGTCGCGCTTCGCCTGGTGGCGCGCCGTCTGGGCCGTGACGCGGCCGACTTCGCGCGGGTCCATCGTTACCGTCCGGCGGCGCGACGGCGTCGCGCGCATGCCCTGCCCCGCGCTGCGCCCGCCCGGGTGATACCAACTCCTGCGGCCCCTGACTCACGAAGGGGATTCCCCGACGCGGGCATGATGTGATTCATGCTGGTGAGCAACGGAGGCTCACCATGGCACGCGCCATCGCCCTGCGACCTGATTTCAGT
>Ga0272446_1001417_pt1 | contig 34822 bp, 23 predicted proteins | sample YNPCB0061_FD_194587 | JGI IMG/M metagenome (GOLD analysis project Ga0272446, IMG submission 194587) | Hot spring microbial mat communities from Yellowstone National Park, WY, United States - YNP-CB-006-1 | ecosystem: Environmental > Aquatic > Thermal springs > Hot (42-90C) > Sediment | place...
CACCGCTGGCTTGCCCGTGACGCCTACCACCGTCACTACACCGATGGGTCAGGCGCAGGGCTGGGAGATGAAGGATCGCATCGGCCTGGTGCCGATTCTGCGCGCCGGCCTGGGCATGGTGGATGGCGCGCTGGAGATGCTGCCTTTCTCCGAAGTCTGGCACATCGGCCTGTACCGCGACGAGCGCACCCTGCGTCCGGTGCAGTATTACAACAAGCTGCCGGTCAATCCCACCGTTCAGGTGTGCATCGTGCTCGACCCCATGCTGGCCACCGGCGGCAGCGCCACCGCCACCATCGATATCCTGAAGAAGTGGGGCGCCGAACGCATCATCTACGTCGGCCTGATCGGCTCGCCCGAAGGCGTGCAGCACATGCAGACTGATCATCCTGATGTGCCGATCTATCTGGCCGCCATCGACGACCATCTGAATGAGATCGGCTACATCGTGCCCGGCCTGGGCGACGCCGGCGACCGCCAGTTCGGCACAGCGTGAATTCATTTGCAATTTTGGATTGAGCGCCGCTCAGCCACAATCGCAAATCCAAAATCCAAAATCCAAAATCCAAAATCGAACCATGCATTACCGAATCGAAAAAGACTCACTCGGCGAGATGCAAGTGCCGGCCAATGCCTACTACGGCCCGCAAACTCAGCGCGCCGTGCAGAACTTTCCGATCAGCGGCCTGCGCCCCTACCGCGCCTTTGTGTGGAGCATGGCCTGCGTCAAGCGCGCCGCCGCAGAGGTGAACCGCGACCTGGGCCTGTTGGATGCAAAACTGGCCGGCGCCATTGTCGCCGCCGCCGCAGAAGTGATGGACGGGCAATGGGCCGATCAATTCGTCGTCGATCCGTTTCAGGCCGGCGCCGGCACCAGCCACAACATGAACATCAACGAGGTGATCGCCAGCCGGGCCAGCGAGCTGCTGGGCGTCGGGCTGGATGCGCCCAAAAAGCCGGTCAGCGCCAACGATCACGTCAACATGGCGCAATCGACTAACGACACCATTCCCACGGCCATCCGGCTGGGGTGCCTGTGGCGCCTGCCCGAACTGCTGGCGGCTGTGGACGCGCTGGCCGGCGCGCTGGCCGACAAGGCGGCGGAGTTCGATGACATCGTGAAGTCGGGCCGCACCCACCTGCAGGATGCTGTGCCGGTCCGGCTGGGCCAGGAGTTCAGCGGCTACGCCAAAGCCGTGGCGCGCGACCGCGAGCGCATCGCGCGCGCCGCCGAACAGTTGCGCCGCATGCCCATCGGCGGCACCGCCACCGGCACCGGCCTCAACGCGCATCCCGAATATCACAAGCGCATGGTCAGGCGCCTGAGCGACTTGCTCGGCCAGCCACTGTATGAGTCCGACAACCTGTTCGAAGGCATGCAGAGCATGGCCGACATGGCCGACTTCAGCGCCAGCATCCGCACGCTCACGGTGACCCTCACACGCATCGCCAACGATTTCCGGCTGCTCAGCTCCGGCCCCTCGACCGGCCTGGACGAAATCCGCCTGCCGGCCGTGCAACCTGGCTCGTCGATCATGCCCGGCAAGGTCAACCCCGTGCTGGCCGAGATGTTGAACATGGCCTGCTACCATGTTCAGGGCTGCGACCTGACTGTGGCGCTCGCCGCGCAGGCCGGCCAGCTCGAGTTGAATGTGATGATGCCGATCATCGCGCACAATCTGTTCGAGATGATGCACGTCATGATCGGCGCGATCAACGCTTTCACCACGAAGTGCGTGGTTGGGTTGAAGGCCAACCGCGAAAAGGCCGAAGGCTGGCTGGCGAAGAACGCCATCGTCGCCACCGCGCTCAACCCGCTGATCGGCTACATGGCGGCGGCGGAACTGGTGAAGGAAGCGATGAAGCGCAACATCACCATCCGCGAAGCGGCCGCCGAGCGCATCGCCGCCGGGGCGCTGCTCAACAAAGACACGCAACAGCCGGTCACGCTGGCTGAAGTGGACGCCGTGCTGGGCGACCTGCGCAAGCTGACCGAGGGCGGGATTCAAGGCATCGCCGGGGGTGGTTGATCGCTCAGTCCGGCTGTCGGCGCGCCGTTCCCTGCCGTTACAATATCGCCTATGTCATCGAACCCGACCCGACCGCCCGATCCGTCGGATGACTGGCAGTTGCCGGGAGAGACCAAAGCATCAACGCCCCGGACACCAGCCGGCTCCACGCCGGAACCCGATGCCCGGTCGGGGGCGTGGGAGAATGCCGACGACGACATCAAACCGGCGTCTGCGCAATCGCCGCCCGCGCGCAGCGCGCTGCAACCCATCATCGACGCTTTGCGCGTCCCGTTCGGGTCATTGTGGGACGATCCGCGCGGCCGGCCGCTCATCCTGGTCAGCCTGCTCGCGCTGATCGCCGTGTGCGGCCTGTCGTGTTTCGTGCTCAGCCTGGCGCTGATCGATAACGTCGGTCGCACGGCTGCGCCGGCCCCCACGGCGCCCTCCGCTGCTCAGGCCCAGCCCACGGCACCGATTACGGCTGCCCTGCGCATCGTCGCCAACGACACGCCTGTGCCGCCCGGCATTCCCAACCGGTTGACCATCCGCAATCTGACGTTCGATGTGGTGGTGTTGCGGCCCGACGAAGCAGGCGGATGGGACATCGATCCTGCCGCTGCGCAGACTGCCTATTGGGCTGCCGGCACGCTGGTGAACTACGTGATCGGGTTGCCGGCGACCCAGGACAATCAAACGGCTATCGCTTCGCTTCGGCGCGGCGATCTGATCCTGCTCGACACCGCGATCGGCACGCTGCGCTACCGGGTCTCGCACAGCGAAACCGTGAAGGTGAGTGAGCCGGTGTCCCTGCGCGATCAATCCAACCCGCAACTGACGCTGATGCTGCTCGGAGACAGCGGCGCAGGAGGCGATGTGCGCCAGGCGGTCATTGCCGTATACACGGACGAAGGCACCGCCAACTCGCTCACCACGCTCGGCGCGCCCATCAATCTGGGTGATGTGCGGGTGCGGACATTGAGCGCGCGATTGGTGCCGGGCGCCAGCGTCGGCCTGCCGCCCGACCAGAACTACTATCAGGTCAACGTGGAGATCAGCAGCCTCATCACGCGCGTGCTGGATGCGGCGCAGTTCACCGCTCAGCTTGTGGACGCCAACGGCGCCAGGTACCCGGTGTCCGAGTCCGCCTCCAGCGCCGATGGCGGGCTGGGCTGGACGCGCGGCGCGCTGTCACCCGGCCAGACCATCACAGCGACTTCCGGCTTCCAGGTGCCGGTCAGCCTGCCCGGCCCCCGGCTGGAATGGAACTTTGCCGTCGAGGCCAATAACCCCTACATCGCTCGCGTCACACTGCCTTATGATCCGATTGTGATCGAGCCAACCGCCCCGCCCACCCCGACGCCGATCGCCGAGGTGAGCCTGTTGAATGTGAGCATTTCGCCGGAGGGCAACGAGTTGCGCATCGTGGGCACCGTGCGCAACCTGACGAATCGCTTTCTGCCCGTCTCGCTGCGTGACTTCAGCCTGGAGGGTGGCGGCAACCTGACGGCCTTGAACGCCAGTCTGCCGGCGCTGCCCTGGAGCATCACGCCGGGCGAGACGCTCGCTTTTCAGTTAACCTTTTCCCGTCCCCCCGGCGGTCAGCCGGCCATCTTCCGCATGTTCGATCAGGCGTTTGAGATCAGCGGACTGTGAGAAGGAACAAGGAAGAGGGAACAAGAAGCACGCGATACGCAATACGCAACACGCACTTACGCAACACCCGCCCCACGCCCTACTCGTAGCGCAGCGCCTCAATGGGGTTGAGCCGGGCCGCGCGCGCGGCGGGATACACGCCAAAGATGATGCCCACGGCCGCCGAGAAGCCCACGGCCATGCCGATCGCGCCGGGCGTCACAATTGCCTCGAACTGGCCGGCTGAAAAGACGGTCACAACCGTCGCCATCGCCCAGCCAAAGCCAATGCCGATCAGTCCGCCCATCAGCGCGAGCACGGTCGACTCAATCAGGAACTGCATCAGAATCACGCGCGGTTTGGCGCCGATGGCCTTGCGCAGGCCGATCTCGCGCGTGCGCTCGGTGACGCTGACCAGCATGATGTTCATGATCCCGATGCCGCCGACGAAAAGCGATATGGCGGCGATGGCGGCCAGGAAGATCGTCACGGCGCCGGTGATCGCGCCGACCGTGTTCTGCAAGTCGGCCTGAGTCGCCACAGAAAAGTCATCCTGCCCCTGGAACTGGATGTTGTGGCGCTGGCGCAGCACTTCGGTGACCTGCTGAACGACAGCATCCACACGGTCGCGGCTGATGGCGGAGATCAGCACGATGCCCACCACCGTTTCGCCTTTGGCGTTGCGCAGCGGGAAGAGCCGTTCGCGGGCGGTCGTCAGGGGCATGATGATGATATCGTCGTCACTGCCCTCCTGCCCGCCCACGCGCTGTTGAAGGACTCCCACGACTCTGAAGCTCACATCGTTCAGGCGAATCTCCTCGCCGGTGGGGTCGCCGCCGTTGGGATAGAGCTTGCGGTAAGCATAATCGCCCAGCAAGACCACGCGGGAGCGATTTGCGTAGGCGGCGTCGTCGAACCAGTCGCCGTAGACAGTGTTCCAGTTGTTCAGGAATCGGTATTCAGGCACGGTGCCGCGAATGCGGCCGAGGTACTTGTTGTCGCCGGAGAAGGCGCGCGCGTTGCCGCTGACCACCGGGGCCACGACCGCAGCATCCGGCACCAGCGTGTTGTCGCGCAATGCCTCGGCGTCGCCAAGCGTGAGCGACAGCGGGAGCTGGCGCGATCCGGGCGGCCCGGCGGCAAAGCCGGCGCGATTGGCGCCACCATTGACATCAATGCGCGCCGGGAACACAAACACCAGATTCGCCCCCTGCTGCTGGAACTGGCCGTCGATGAACGCCTGAACGCCGTTGCCCAGCGCAACCAGCGCAATCACCGCTGCGACGCCAATGATGATGCCCAGAATGGTCAACACGCTGCGCAGCTTGTTGGCTGCCAGCGCGCGCAGGGCGACTCGAAGGTTTTCACGAAACATACACAAGCGTCAAATTAAGAATCAGGAATTACGAATTAGGAATTTGCAATCGTCAATTCGTAATTCGTAATTCGTAATTGACAATTCGTAATTGGTTCCTACTCGAAGCGCAGAGCGTCGATCGGATTGAGTCTGGACGCGCGACGGGCCGGGTATATGCCGAAGAACAGGCCGACAGCCAGCGAGAAGCCAACTGCCAGAAGGATCGTGCTGGCCTGCACCACCGGCCGGAAATCGGCAAATTGCGACACGAGGAACGCCGCCCCAAACCCGATGCCGATGCCGATCAGGCCGCCGATCAGCGACAGAAACACCGCCTCGGTCAGAAATTGCGTCAGTATCGCCGATGATCTGGCGCCGATGGCCTTGCGCAGGCCGATCTCGCGGGTGCGCTCGGTGACGCTGACCAGCATGATGTTCATGATCCCGATGCCGCCGACCAGCAGGGAGATGGCGGCAATGGCGCCGAGAAAGACGGTGAGCACGCCGGTGACCGCGCCGAAGGTGTTGATCAGTTCGTCCTGGCTGAGCGCCGAGAAGTCGCTGGGTTCATCTGCCGGGATGCGCCGGCGCTCGCGCAACAACTCGTCCACACTCGCTATGACCGAGTCCACCACATTGTCGCTGGCAGCCTGGAGATAGATGGTCGAAACGATCCGCTCGCCAGTGACGGACAGCGACTGTTGTCCGAACAGCCGTTCCTGAGCCGTGCTCAACGGGATGAAGGCGACGGCGTCTTGATCTCCCAGGAACGACGCGCCTTTGGATTCCATGACGCCGATCACGCGAAATGGCACGTTGTTGATGCGGATAACCTTGTCCAGCGGGTCCTCGCCCGGCTCGAACAGGTCGTTGGCGACCGTCTGGCCGAGCGCCACCACGCGCGAGCGTCCGCCCACGTCGGCCTCATCGATCATGCGACCCACTCTGGCGTTCCAGTTGCGAATGGCGCTGAAGTTCGCCATGACGCCGGTGACGTTCACTTCCGAGGTCTTGTTGCCATAGGCAAACACAGCCGGTCGGGCAAAATCGGCCGAGATGTCGATGATGTTGGGTGTGTTGGCGGCCACGGCGCGGTAATCGGCCATGGTGAGCGGCGCTTGCGCGCCGAACGCGCCCCCGCCCGGCCCGCGCTGGATGCGGCCCGGCACAACACCGATCAGATTTGCCCCCGCGCTGGAGAACTGTTGGGTGATGTAATCCTGCACTCCCGCGCCGATGGACATCAGCGCGATGACCGCGCCCACCCCGATGCTGATGCCCAGCATGGTCAGGAATGCGCGCGGTTTGTTGGCGGCCAGCGTGTTCAGCGCCAGCTTGATGAGTTCACGCAGCAGCATGTTCCAGCTTTTCCAGCACTGGGTTGGGTAGCGCCTTGTCGGGGCAGGCGATGATCTGGTCAGTGATGGCGTTGTCGCCCACGATCTTGCCGTCGGCAATGCGAATCACGCGCCGGGTGTGTTGCGCGATGCGCGAATCGTGCGTCACGAAGATCACCGTCACGCCGGTTTCCTCATTCAGACGCTGGAACAGGCACATGATCTCTGCGCCCGATTTGGAGTCCAGGTTGCCGGTCGGCTCGTCTGCGAGGATGATGGACGGGTTGGTCACCAGAGCGCGGGCAATGGCCACGCGCTGTTGCTGACCGCCGGACAGTTCGTTGGCGTAATGCTTAAGGCGGTTGCCGAGGCCCACGGACTCCAGGGCTGCCGCCGCCCGTTCGCGCCGTTCGCGCGCGCGAACCCCGGCGTAGATCAGCGGCTGCTCCACATTGTCAATTGCGGAGGTGCGGCGCAACAGATTGAACGACTGAAAGACGAAGCCGATCTTCTTGTTGCGAATGGCGGCGAGCTGGTCGTCGTTCAGCTTTTCGACATCCACGCCGTCGAGTTTGTACGTACCGCGCGTCGGTTGGTCGAGGCAGCCGAGGATGTTCATCAGCGTGCTCTTGCCGGAGCCGGAAGGCCCCATGATCGCCGTCAGTTCGCCGCGATGAATCGTCACATCGACGCCGTCGAGCGCGCGCACCTCGATGTCGCCGATGCGATAAATCTTGGCGATGCCGTGCGCTTCGATCACTGGAACAAGGCTGGCATTGCCATCCGGCGCCTGCCCGTTCAGCCGAGGCGCAGCGACATCGGACGAGTCATTGGTCTTGCGCTTGAGTGAAATCATCTTATTGCCCCAACAGATTCGGCGCGCGCGGCGCCAGCACGATCTGGCCTTCAGTGGCGCCCGACACAATCTCGCTGAAGGCTTCGTTGCGCAAACCCGTCTTGACTTCGACTTCCTCGCTCGTGTTGTCACCGGTGCGGATGGTGAGGAAACTCTGGCCGGTTTGCCGGTCGCGGCGAATGGCCCAGTTCGGCGCAAGCAGCGCGTTCTCGCGCCTGTCGAGCACGACGGACGTGTTGGCGGTCATGCCGGGCCTGAGCGGCTGATCGGTCGGGTCGAGCAGCACGCGCACCTCATAGGATACTACGCCGCTGACGAGTGTGGACGCCGGCGCGATGCGTTCGACGACGCCGCTCACTTCCACGCCCGGCAGCGCATCGAAGGTCAGCATGACTTTCTGACCGGGCGCGATGCGGGCCACATCGATCTCGTCCACGGTGATGTCCACGCGCAGTTGCGACAGGTCGAGCAGGGTGGCCGCCGGCTGCTGGCCGACAGCCTCGCCGGCCTTGATGTCGATGCTCGAGATCACCCCGTCGGCAGGCGCGCGCAGGATGGTCTGCGCAATGCGCCGGCGCGCCTGCTCGACCTGGATGCGCGCCTGCTCGATCTGGGCCTGCGCCTGATCGATGTCGAAATCGCGGGCCGGCGCCTTCAGGCGCTCCAGGTTGGCCCTTGCGCTCTCGACCTGTTGCCAGGCGGCCGCCAGGTCTGCCTTGTTGGCCGGCTGGCTGGCCTTCTCGAAGCGCGCTTTGGCGGCGTTGTAGGCGTTCGTGGCTGATTCCAGTTGGAGAGCAGCCGGGTTCGCGGTGATGGTGGCCGGGTCGTTGGCGTATGCCTTGTTGTAAGCGTTTTGGGCGCGTTCGAGATTGGCTTCGGCGTTGCGAAATTCGGCTTCGATAGCGGCGTAATCGCCAGGGGCAGGGCCGCGCTTGAGCCGGGCGTAGTTGGACTGCGCGGCGATCAGCGCAGCCTGTGCTGCGCGGATATCGGCTTCGCGGCTGCCCTGGATGGTGCGGCTATAGTTGGTGGTGGCGACTACGAGCGCCGTCTCCGCATCGGCCAGCGCCAGTTCGAGGTCGGTCGCGTCGAGACGCGCAATGACATCGCCGGCTTTGACCCTGTCGCCGGCCTTCACGGCCACTTCGGACACGATGCCGGCTGTCTCGAATGACAGCCGAATCTGGCTGGCCGGCTTGACGCTGCCGGTCGCATTCACCACTGCGACCAGCGTTCCTCTGGCCAGTGTCGCGCTGCGCTGATCCGAGGCGCTTTGCTGATTGTTCGCCGCGCAGGCCGATAGCGCCGATAGTGACATCACGGCGGCCAGCCCGAGGGTCAGCCGGATGGGGAATCGCCCCGCGCGCTTGTTGGTGTTCATGTCACTCTGCCTCAACGATGATTTGTGCCATAGATCAATGAGACCTATATGATAGGGCCGGGAGCGGGTTGTGAACAGCGGGGCAGTCTGCGTATAATCAGCGGGCTATATCCAAACTGATTGAAGCAGACGGGAACACCAGGCCATGCCAACGACATCTGACCTTCGCAGGGGCATGCTGATTCGCTACAACAACGCGATCTATCGCGTGATCGAGTATCAGCACATTGCGCCGGGCAACTGGCGCGCAATGGTGCGCATGAAGCTCAAGCACTTCGAGACCGGCAAAGTGATCGAAGACCGCGTGCGCGCCGGCTCAGACATCGACATCGTGCGCACCGAAACGCGGCCGGCTCAATACCTCTACCGCGACGGCGACATGTACTACTTCATGGACACCGAGGATTACGAGCAGATTGCGATCCCCGTCGACGTCATCAGCGACGAGATGGAGTTTGTGAAGGAGAACGACACCGTCAGTCTGCTGCGCCAGGAAGATGGCAAGATTTTGAGCGTCGAGCCGCCCACCTTTGTCACCTTGAAAGTGGTCGCGGCTGACATTGCGGTGCGCGGCGACACAGCCACCAACGTGCTGAAGAACGTGACCCTCGAAACGGGCGCGACCATCAAAGCGCCGGACTTTATCAAGGAAGGCGATCTCGTGCGCATCGACACGCGCACCGGCGAATACCTGGAACGCGGGTAGGTCATCAGTGCTGAGTGGCGAGTGCTGAGGGCTGAGTGCTGAGGGGGCAGCGCTGAGCGGAAGCCGGGGCGCCGGGCAACGGTCTGTGCCGCATTACAATTCGCGGCGCGATGTCCATCATCACCGGCGCCGGCGTCGGCAAGTCGTTTGGCGCGTTTGACGTATTCACCGGCTTCGACTTCACGATCGCGCGCGGCGACAAGATCGCGCTAGTCGGGCCGAACGGTTCGGGCAAGACCACGCTGCTGCGCATCATTGCCGGCATCGACGAACCGACCACCGGAAGCCTGCATCGCGCGCGTGGAACAAGCGCCGGCTACCTGGCCCAGACCGCCGAGGAATCCACCGACCGAACGCTGTGGGAGGAGATGTCCACCGCGTTCGCCGCAGTCAATGCGCTGGCGGAGCGGCTGCGGCAGATGGAGGAACAGATGGCGGCCGGGGGGGACGCGGCCACGCTCGATCAGTACGGGCGGCTGCAACACGAATTTGAGCTGGCCGGCGGCTATGAGATCGACGCGCGCATCCGCCGCGTGTTAAGCGGGCTGGGGTTCCAGCCGGATGACGCACAGCAGCCCATGTCTCACCTGAGCGGCGGCCAGCGCGTGCGCGCGGCGCTGGCCCGGCTGCTGCTGGCATCCCCCGACGTGCTGCTGCTCGACGAACCCACCAATCATCTGGACGCTCAGGGGATTGAATGGCTGGAGTCGTATTTGCAGGACTGGGAAGGCACGCTGGTGGTGGTGTCGCACGATCGCTACTTTCTCGATGAGGTGAGCGACTACGTTTGGGAGATGAATGTGCGGCGCGCGCCCGACGGCTCGCTCGGCGTGTCGCGCCTGGAGCGGTATCGCGGCGGCTACACTGACTATGTCGCTCAGCGCGCCGAGCGCCGCGAGCGTCAACTGGCCGAGTACGAAGCGCAACAAGAGTTCATCGCCAGACAGGCCGACTACATCCGCCGCAACATCGCCGGCCAGAATGTGCTGCAGGCGAAGGGCCGGCTGAAGCGGCTCAATCGTCTGGAGCGGCTGGAGAAGCCGGTTGAGGCGCGCGCCATGTCCATCCGCCTGAACAGCGGCCCGCGCAGCGGCAACATCGTGCTGGAGACGCAGGGGTTGGTGGTGGGCTACGGCGATCAGGCGAAGGGCAGCGGGCTGCAGACACAAAGCGCCGGCGGCCGCGCCTTATTCAAGGCGCCGGATTTGCAGTTGCTGCGACTGGAGCGCGCGGCGCTGATCGGCCCCAACGGGATCGGCAAAACGACTTTCCTCAAAACTATCTGCGGCGACCTGTCGCCGCTGGCAGGCAACGTCCGATTGGGCGCGAACGTCAGGATCGGTTACTTCGCGCAGGCGCATGAGGGGCTGGACCCTAACCAGACGGTGCTGGGCGAACTGATGCGCGCGCGCGAGGATTTGACTGTGCCGCAGGCGCGCGGTCTGTTGGGCCGCTATCTGTTCAGCGGCGACGACGCATTCAAGAAAATCGGCATGCTGAGCGGCGGCGAACGCGGGCGCGTGGCGTTGGCCAAACTCGCGCTGCAAGGAGCCAATCTGCTGCTCCTCGACGAGCCGACCAATCATCTCGACATTCCCTCTCAGGAAATCCTGACGGAGGCGCTCGACCAGTTTGACGGCACGCTGTTGCTGGTCAGCCACGACCGGTATCTTGTGGCGGCGCTGGCGACGCAGATCTGGTCGCTGGATCGCAGTGAGGATGGCGAGACGCGCCTGACGGTGTTCAAGGGAACCTACGACGCGTGGCGGAACGAGCGCGAGCGGTTGGCGGAGATTGCCGGGCAAACCCGCAAACAGGACGCCAGAGCGCAGCAGTCACAGGTCAGGAGTCAGAAGGCGCAGGAGACGCGCTCCAAGAATGCGGAAAAGGCCCGGCAGATGAAGATCGAGCAGACCGAGCAGCGCATCGAGGCCCTGGAGCAGCAACTGGCGGAACTGACCCGGCGCATCCAGGACGCCGGCGGCGATTTTGGAAAAATCCAGGCGCTGAGCGCGGCGTATCAGGAAACACAGACTGATCTGGCGCGGGCGTGGGATGAACTGGCGGCGCTGAGTGATTGATTCGGCGGATTTCAAGCGCCGGCGATCAGCACGCTGATAAAGTTGTACAGAAAGTGCGCCAGAATGCAGATCGTGACCGAAGTGCGCTGGCGCAGCAGGCCCAGAAACAGGCCGATGACGAATACCAGGGCCGTCGCAATCGAGATGAAGTACTGGATGTGGAATGTGGCGAAGACCAGCGCGGTCATGACGATGCCAAAGCGCCGCTGATACGCGCCGCGAAAGAAGAGTTCTTCGCCAATGCCGGCTGTGAGGCCGATGGCAAAGGCGCCGGGCAGGCCGGTGAAGTTTTTCAGCAACTCGCTCGATACGCCGCCCACGCGCTGGTAGCCGACGGGATCGACCTGCGCCCACAGCCGGTCGGTGACCAGCGCCAGCCCGACCAGCGCCAGTGTGACGGCCACCCCCAGCGCCAGGTGCGCCGGCGGTGGAACGGTCAACCCCAGGCGCTCTACGACCTCGTCCCAGGTGCGCCGGGCGCCCCATCCGACCCCCAGCAACGCCGCGATGGATAACGTGAGCAGCGGGAAGATCAGGATGTCCATGAACGTCGCGCTGATGCCCTGTCCCTCGATCTGCGACAGCAGCTCTGGGGTCAGCAGGCTGTTGGTGAAGATCATCTGCGCGAAGTTGCCGCCAACCACTGTTGCCGTCATCGAGAGGGCGGTGATGTGGACTATCGAGTCGGGATTGATGGGAAACAGGCGGGCGGCGGCCTGCCGGACGGGCTTCAAAAGCATGGTCAGGGCAACTGAGCAGCCGGCGATGATTACGACGGCGGCGCCGTACCAGTCGGCTGTGATGGCCATGCTCGGCTCGCGCGCGGCCATCACCGGTTGCAGTATGCCAGCCAGAATGAGCATGAGGCCGACGCCAATCAACCCGATATTCAGGATGCTGAGGTAGACGAACTGCAACACGCGAATGTTGGCGTTGCGCTCTGCGACGTTGGCCAGCAGGATGCCGATCAGAAAAGGAGAAATGAAAAACAGTGTGACCAGGGCGTTATCCATCGGCAGCGATTATAGGGTAGCGCAAGGGATTGATCCTGCGCAGGGCGCCGCGCTGTTGTACACTGGGCGCGCCCCGGCGGCATAGATGATTCGCAACGCAGACCGGGCTGTCAATCATGCAGAAATTCGCTTCGTATCGTGACCTGACGGAGATTGGGCGGGGGGGCATGGCGACGGTGTACCGCGCGACAGCCCCGCACGGCAATCTGGTTGCCATCAAGATTCTGGATCGGCATCTGGCAGCCGATCCTGTCGCCCGGCTGCGTTTTCGCCAGGAGGGCAGCCTGACATTGATGCACCCCAACATTGTGCGGGTGTTAGAGCATGGCGAACAGGACGGCCAACCCTATATCGTCATGGAGTATGTCGCCGGCGAGTCGCTGGACCGCCTGATCGCGCGCAAGGGCCGGCTGACGCCTGAGGAGTGCGCGCCGATTCTGACTGATGTGGCGCGGGCGCTGGATCACGCGCACAAGCACGGCGTGATCCACCGCGACGTGAAACCGAGCAACATTTTGATTCGAACGAACGGCCAGGCGCTGCTGGGCGATTTTGGCGTGGCCAAGTCGCTGGAGCAGACAGCATACACGGCCACGCGGACGCGCATCGGCTCGGCGCTGTACATGTCACCGGAGCAGGCGGCCGGCATGTACGAGTTGACGCCGGCCAGCGACATCTACGCGCTGGGTGTGACGACGTACTATGCGTTGTGCGGCCGGCATCCGTTTGAAGGGGCCAATGAGATCGCTGTGGTCCGCATGCACATCGATGAACCGCCTCAGCCGCTCAGCGCGATCGCGCCAGACATCCCGAAGCCGGTCAGCGATATCGTGTTGTGGGCATTGCACAAGCGGCCGGCCTTCAGGCCGCAATCCGCCGGCCAGTTTGCCAGCGAGTTTCGGCGCGCCATCTCGGCGGCAGTGCTGCCGACACTGCCGGCCCAGCCGGCCTCTGCCAGGGCGGAGATGGCGCCAGAGGTTCATCGGGGGGTCGGCGTTGTTGAGATGCAGCAGACTCGCATTCGACCCCGCCAGGTCTTTCTGGCGCTGGCAGCGACGGGGATTGTCGTCGCGCTTGTGTTGGTGGCGCTGGTCAACGTGTTGGGGCGGTCGTCTGAGGACATCGCGCCGACAGGTCCGCGCATCGGCCTGGAGGGGAACCCGGCTGTACAGACGCAGCCTGCGCAAACGCAGCCTGCGCAAACGCAGCCGCCAGCGCCGGCGTTTGAGCTGACGCCCATCATGCCGACGCCGGAGATGCTGATCCTGCCACCCCTGCCAGAATTGCCCACCCTGGCGGCGCCATGGTTGCCCACGGGCGCCCCGGCTGCCACACCCACATTGGCGCCGACGCAGCCAACGTTGACGCCGGCGCCGGAGCCGCCGACAGTTACACCGACCCCGCCGGCTGTCACACCGCCGGGAGAGCCGACGGCCACCCCGTCGCCAACCCCTACGCCCACAAGCGTCCCCACGCAGACGCCTACCGAGACGCCTGCGGCAACACCAACAGACCTGCCGCCCTCGCAGACGCCGTCTGCAACCCCACAACCGACGCCGACTGACACACCGGCGCCCACAGAAACGCCTGCGCCTACCCCGACTGGGCCGGCTACACAAACCCCCGAAGCCAGCGCAACACCGTGAACGCTGCGCCGTTCCTTCGACAAGCTTAGCCAGCGCAGCCGTCGAAGCCGTTGTCGTCGTTGCCTGAGCCTGCCGAAGGCAACGACGGCAGGCGCTCGAACACCTGTGCTAGACTTGCCCGCTTAGGGCCTTTACGGAGGCTGAATTGAGAGCGGGCTATAGGTTCACTTTGAGATGAGGGCCGGCAGTTTGAATGCGCCGGCTTTGTGAGCGTGAGGGTAAGCGCGATGCAAGAGAATATTGTCGTGCGCGGCGCGCGCGTGCACAACCTGAAGAACATCACGGTCGAAATTCCGCGCGACAAGATGGTGGTCATCACCGGCCTCAGCGGCAGCGGCAAGTCGTCGCTGGCGTTCGACACCATCTTTGCCGAGGGCCAGCGCCGCTATGTGGAGAGCCTGTCGGCCTATGCCCGGCAATTCCTGGGCCAGATGGAGAAGCCCGATGTGGATCAGATCGATGGATTGTCGCCGGCGGTGTCGATCGATCAGAAGGGCGCCAGTCACAACCCGCGCTCGACGGTGGGCACTGTCACGGAGATCTACGACTACTTGCGCCTGATGTTCGCCCGCATCGGCGTGCCCTATAGTCCCGTCACCGGCCAGCCGCTCATCTCGCAATCGGCCGACAGCATTGTGGATTCGATCGCGGCCCTGCCGCCGGGCACGCGGGTGCAGATCCTTGCGCCGCTCATCAAGGATAAGAAAGGGCATCATCAGCAGGTGTTCGAGGATGTGCGCCGGGAGGGCTTTGTGCGCGTGCGGGTGGACGGCCAGATACGCGACGTGAACGAGGCGTTCGAGCTGGATCGCTACAAGATTCACAACATTGAGGCCGTGGTGGACCGGCTTGTGGTGGTGGGGAAGGTTGATAAGGTTGATAAGGTTGGTAAGGTTGATAAGGTTGGTAAGGTGGGGAAGGTTGATAAGGTTCGGAAGGGGGGGAGCCTGAATGAGGCGGCGAATTCCGGCAACGAGTCTGAGGAGTATGCGCAGTTCATCACCCGGCTGACCGACTCGGTGGAGACGGCGCTCAAGCTTGGCGACGGGTTCTGCATTGCCATGGTGCAGCGCCCCTCATCCCCCGCCCCTGTCCCAGAAGGAGAGGAGAAAGCGCCGCAGTGGGAAGACCTGACCTACAGCGAGAAGCGCGTTGATCCCGCCACCGGCCTGGCCTTTCCTGAGCTGGAACCGCGCTTGTTTTCGTTCAACTCGCCGGATGGGGCCTGCCCGGAATGCCAGGGGCTGGGTAGCAAGATGGAAATCGACCCGGCGCTGGTCGTGCCCAACCCCGATCTCAGTCTGGATGACGGCGCCATTGCGGTCATGGAGTGGTCGGACGACGAGAACTACTACGGTCAATTGCTATCGGCCGCCTGCAAGGCGTACAACATTCCCACAGATAAGCCGTGGAGCAAGCTCAGCGAAGCCCAACGGCAGATTGTGTTGTACGGCACAGGGAGCGAGCAGGTGAAGGTGCAGTATCGCAGCCGGCTGGGCGATCAGCGCCTGTTCAGCGCGCGCTTTGAGGGGATCGTGCCCAACCTGATGCGCCGGTACCGTGAAAGTTCGTCGGACTATATCCGCAACAAGATCGAAGAGTTCATGACCTACCGCGAGTGCCCCACGTGTCATGGCCGGCGGCTGCGGCCAGAAGTGCTGGCCGTGCGTGTGGCCGGCAAGAACATCGCCGAAGTGGCCGACATGAGCATCAAACAGGCGCTGGCGTGGGTCAATGCGCTGTGGGACGCAGCGGAGCGGGGAGCCGGGAAGCGGAGCAGCGGCGGTTCGGCAGGCTCACCGACCGGAGCAGAGGAGCAGCGGTTCGGCAGCCTCACCGACCGGAGCGAGGGAGTGGTCTTGTCGGAGAAGGAGCGCACCATTGCCCTGCCCATCCTGAAGGAGGTGCGGGCGCGCTTGCAGTTCATGGTGGATGTGGGTCTGGATTACCTGACCCTCAGCCGGGCCGCCATGACTCTCAGCGGCGGTGAGGCGCAGCGCATCCGGCTGGCCACCCAGATCGGCTCACAACTGATGGGGGTGCTGTATGTGTTGGACGAGCCGAGCATCGGTCTGCACGCGCGCGACCAGGCCCGGCTGATTGCCACGTTACACAAGTTGCGCGATCTGGGCAACACGGTGCTGGTGGTGGAGCATGACGACGACACCATGCGCGCGGCGGACTGGATCATCGACATGGGGCCGGGGGCGGGAGAGCGTGGCGGGCAGGTGGTGGCAGCCGGCACGATCAAGGACATCATGAAGAGCAAGGCGTCCCTGACCGGCGCGTATCTGAGCGGGCGCCAGCGCATCCTGGCGCCGGCGAAACGGCGCAACGGCAACGGCAAGAAGATCACCATCAAGGGCGCGCGCGAGAACAATCTTAAGAACGTCACCGTGGATATTCCTCTCGGCCGGTTTGTGTGCGTCACCGGGGTGAGCGGCAGCGGCAAGAGTTCGCTCATCATCGAGTGTCTGTACAAGAAGACGGCCAACGCGCTCAACGGCGCGATGGAGCGGCCCGGCAACATGGACGACATGCTGGGGCTGGAGCATCTGGACAAGGTGATCAATATCGATCAGCAGCCGATCGGCCGCACGCCGCGCTCGAATCCGGCCACCTACACCGGGCTATGGACGCCGCTGCGCGATCTGTTTGCCTCGTTGCCAGAGAGCAAGATGCGCGGCTACAAGAGCGGCCGGTTCTCCTTTAACGTCAAGGGGGGCCGGTGCGAGGCGTGTGAGGGCCAGGGCGTCATCCAGATTCAGATGCAGTTCATGCCGGACCTGTATGTGACGTGCGATGTCTGCCACGGTACGCGCTTCAACCGTGAGACGCTGCAAGTGCGTTACAAAGGCAAAAACATCGCCGAAGTGCTCGACATGACGGTGAGCGAGGCGCGCGAGTTTTTCAAAGACATCCCGGCCATTGCGCGCAAGCTGGACACGCTGATTGAGGTTGGATTGGGCTATATCCGCTTGGGACAGCCGGCCACCACATTGAGCGGCGGCGAGGCGCAGCGCGTGAAACTGTCGCGCGAGCTGAGCAAGCGCGCCACCGGACGCACGTTGTACGTGCTCGACGAGCCTTCGGTCGGTCTGCACGCGGCGGACGTGCACAAGCTGATCCATGTGCTGAACCGGCTGGTGGATGACGGCAACACGGTGGTGGTGATCGAGCACAATCTGGACATCATCAAGGTGGCGGACTGGATCATTGACCTGGGGCCGGAGGGCGGCGACGGGGGCGGGCAGATCATCGCCCAGGGCGAGCCGGAGGTGATTGCCGCTGCGGCCGGCTCTCACACCGGCGAGTATCTAAAGCCGGTGCTGGAGCGCGACAGGGTGCATTCTCGATAGATTCCCGGAGTCTTTAAGACTCCGGGAATCTGCGGAATCTACGTGCGCTATTCTTCTTCCGCCTTGCCGGCCATCTCGGCTTTATGGGCGGCAATGATGGCCTGCGCCAGGTTGGGCGGCACTTGGGCATACCGTTGGAACTCCATCTCGTAGAAGCCGCGGCCCTGGGTCAGGCTGCGCAGATCGGTGGAGTAGCGCTGCATTTCGGCCAGCGGCGCGTCGGCGGTGATGACCATCTTGTTGCCGCGCGGGTCCATGCCGATGACCTGGGCGCGCTTGGTGTTCAGGTTGCCCATTACGTCGCCGGCGTTGGCTTCAGGAACGACGATCGTGAAGCGGTAGATCGGCTCCAGCAGGATGGGGTTGGCCTGGCTGAACGCCTCGCGGAACACATAGCGCGCGGCAATTTCGAAGGCGATCGGCTTCGAGTCGACGGGATGTTCCTTGCCGTCGAGCACCTGGCATTTGACGTCATGCACGGGGTAGCCGGCGATGACGCCCGTTTCCATGACCTGCTTGATGCCTTTCTCAATCGAGCTTTGGAACGACCCGCTGATGGCGCCGCCGAAGACTTTCCACTCGAAGACGTAGCCTTCGCCGGGCTGGGACGGCTCAACGGCCATCTCGATTTCGGCGAACTGGCCGGCGCCGCCGGTTTGCTTCTTGTGGCGATAGCGCGCCTGCCCGCGTTTGGTGATGGTCTCCTGATAGGCGACGCGCGGCACGCTGGTGTCCACATCCACGGCGAACTTGTTGCGCAGCTTGGCAATGGCGACCTCAATGTGGTTCTGGCCCATCCCCGACAGGATGAATTCCTTGGTCACGCTGTCTGTGCGAATGGTCAGACTGGGGTCTTCTTCACAGATGCGCGCCAGCGCAGGGCTGAGCTTGGCGGTGTCGTTCTTGCTCTTGGGGTTCAGCGCCACATTGAACAGCGGATTGGGAAACTGGATCGCCGGCAGCGTAGTCGCATGCGCCTTGTCTGCGAGGGTGTCGCCGGTCTGTGTGTGCGCCAGCTTGGCAGCCATGCCAATGTCGCCGACATGTAGTTCGGTGATGGGGATTTGCTCCTTGCCGCGCAGGATGTACAGGGTGGAGAGGCGCTCTTCGGCATTGGCGCGCACGCAGGTCAGCCGGGTGTCGCCGCCGCGCACAGGGCCTTCGATGACGCGGAACAACGACAGCTTGCCGACGAATGGATCGGCCAGGGTCTTGAAGACGAAGAGCACTGTGCCATGTTGGCCGTCGTCGGGGTCGCCGCCGCGATCCAGCGGGGCGGGCGCATAGTTGATCAGTGAGAAGAGCGCCGCATGCACGCCAACGCCTGTGGCGGCGGCAACGCACATGACCGGCACAAAAGTCTTCTTGCGGATGGCCGCGCGCAGGCCGCGCTTCAGGTCTTCGTCGTCGAGCGTGCCCTGATCGAAGAACTTCTCCATCAGGTCGTCCTCGCCCTCGGCTGCTGCTTCGATCAGCTTCTCGCGGGCTGCTTCGACCTCGTCCTTCATCTCGGCGGGAATCTCGGCCACCTCGCCTTTGGGGCCTTTGATGTACTTGCGCGACAGCAGGTCAATCACGCCGGAGAATTGCGCGTGCGCGCCAACCGGAATAATCAGAGGGACGACTGTCTGGTGGAATGCTTCCTGGAGCGCGTTGAGTATGTTGTTGTAGTTGGCATTCTCTCGATCCATGCCGGAAATCATGACGGCGCGCGGGATGTCGGCCTCCTCGACGGCCTGCATCGCCAGTTCGGTGCCTACGGCGATGCCGGCAACTGCATCGACGAAGATGAGGCCGAGGTCGGCCACGCGCACGGCGCTTTTCACTTCGCCGATGAAGTCAGGATAGCCGGGCGTGTCGATCAGGTTGATCTTGTGGTCTTTCCACTCGATGGGCACGAGGGCCAGGCTCAGCGACTGCTGCCGGCGCTTCTCTTCATCGTCGTAGTCCGACACGGTCGTGCCATCTTCCACTCTGCCCATGCGGGTGGTTGCGCCGCTGGCGTACAACATCGCTTCGGAAAACGTGGTCTTGCCGCTGCCGTTGTGGCCGAGCAGTGCGACGTTGCGCAGCTTGTCAGTGGGGTACTCTTTCATGCTCACTACCTCTGGAAATTAGGATGAGACGGCGATGGTCAGCGCGGAGTGTGTCCGCCGGGTAAAGCTCATCGCCGGGAATTTCGCGCGCGGGGCCCAAACAGCCGGCCAAGCCAAAAGGGCGCGCAGAGATGGGTGAATACCGGGGGCAGGGAGGGAATGTTCCGGCTCGCTGCGCGCCTCACGCGCGCGCGCAGCGCCTGGCGCAAAAGGGGGCAACGGGCCTCTGGCGCAACACAGATGGCGCGTGCAAACAATTACAATCGATCTGCCGGCAGAGCGCCCCCGGGGCGGCTCGTCATTGTCGCGGTTGCGTTTAGCCTGACGTTTGGGCATGTGTGCCTTCTTGCTTGCCGGAATTGGCTGTGCGCCGGCTCGACGCAACATCAATCCCTGAAGCCTGAATTGTAGGCGGAATGCGCCTTCTGACAAGTGCAGTTGTGCGCATTGCGCATGTGCGCATCTTTCATCCTGTCCGGCCTGGCCCGATCGTGAGGCCGGATGGAGTGCCTGCAGGTGTTACACTTTTCCTTGTTTGCCGGCATGGATGTGGTTTGCGCCGGCGCGAAAAAAGTAGAGACGCGCTGCGGCGCGTCTCTACATTAACCTGAACCTGACATGATGAATCTGGAACATTTTTGGGAGCGTATGTTGAGTGAAGAGGCTGAGTCAGTGCGCAAGGCATGGCAGGGCCTGGACAGAGAAGAGCGGCTGGCAGTCCGAGACTTCCTGGCGAACGCTATGTCCGACGAAGGCCGGCTCGACGCTCAGCGCCGGGCGGCTGCATTTGCGCTCGCTGTCGTTGAAACACCCCCCGCAGGGGCGCTGGATTTTGCCAGATCGCTGGCAGGCCAGGTGGGCAGACGTCTCATGGTTTCCAGCGGCAACTTCAGCGTATCGACCAAAATGGATGGAACACTGGTCACGACACTCGATATCGAAACCAGTTTGGAGTTATGTAAAAATCTGCTGGAGCGATTTCCCGACCACGGCGTGCTTTCTGAAGAGCACAACACGGTTTTTCAGGGGGATGAGTGGTGCTGGGTGATCGACCCGATTGATGGGACGACCAACTTTGCGGCGGGTTTCCCGATCTGGGGCATCCTGATCGGCCTGTTGCACTTTGGGAAGCCGATGATGGGGGTGGCAGAGTTTCCGTGGCTTGGCTACCAGTTTCATGCGGTCACGGGGCGTGGCGCCTGCTTGAACGATGCCGGCATCCACGCGGCGCGCGCTGTGGACTTTACGGCCACCGATCTGTTTGCCATCTGTTCGCGCACAGCAAAGCTGGGTGTCTTGCCAATCCCCTGCAAGATTCGAGCGCCGGGATCCATGGGCTTCGAGATAGCGTCTGTGGCCTGTGGATACTGTGTGGGCAATCTGGGCAGGTCAGTGCATGTGTGGGATGTGGCGGCAGTCTGGCCGATGCTGCATGAAGCCGGCGCGATTGCGGTCACCACTGTTTCGGAGGGCCTGTTTCCGTTGCGCGCCGGCGTAGACTACGCCAAAGTTGAGTTCGCGGTGATGAGCGCCTGCACGCCAGAACTGATGCGCCAGGCACAGAGCCGGCTGGGTGATTTTTTTGGCGGGTGAGGAGACAACGCCGGTTCGCGTCAGGTGCGGTGATCGCTGTCGCCGCTGTGCGCCTGGCGTTGTGAGTCGTAGTGGGTTGCGAGGGTAATCCACTCGTCAATCCCCAATGTCTCTGCCCGTCGGGCAGGGTCGATCCTGCTTGCCAACAGGATTTCCTCAGCTTGTTCGCGGGTTATCCGCAAACCGCTGGCCAGTGTGTTGCGGAGCTGTTTGCGCCGCTGGCCGAAGCCGGCCCGCGCCAAAGCGAAGACGCTGTTGGGGGATGGGTACAAAGGATTACGGTGGGGTGTGATGGCCACAACAGCCGAATCCACCTCCGGCTGCGGGTAGAAGGCGGATGGACTGACGCGCATCACCAGCCTGGGTTGACCGTAGAATTGGACGCTGACTGCCAACAGGCTCATCTCATCAGGCCCGGCGATCATGCGCTGAGCGACCTCCATCTGCACCGTCAGGACGATCAGTGCCGGCTTCAATTGCGACTCCAGCAGCCTCCGAATCAGCGCTGAAGTGATGTAGTACGGCAGATTGCCGACGACTCGAACGGGGGCGTCTGGGGGGCAGGCATCTGCGCCGCTGGTTTGACGGATAGCTTTGTAATCCACCTCCAGCGCGTCAGCGTGAATGATGGTCAAGTTGGCCGGATGGCCCAACTCCGCTTGCAGCGCTGGTATGAGATGCTGGTCCAGCTCGATGGCGATGACATGGCCAGCCTGCCGCACCAGAAACTGCGTGAGTGCGCCGATGCCCGGCCCGATCTCAATCACCAGATCGCCGGGATCGATTTGGGCAGTGGCGACTATGGCGCGCGCGATGCTGGGATCGGTCAGAAAGTTCTGGCCCAGCGATCTGCGCGGCGCAATGCCGAGGGCGTTCAGGCGTTGGCGGGTGGACATTGGATGAAGGGTATGTCACAGCCCAGGCATACCCGGCTGTGCTTGTTTCACGTGAAACAGGGCGCTGTTGCTGGCCGTGACACGCAGCCCGATCGTTTCAGTCCAGAATGTACTTCACGTTGTCGGGGACGGGGGTCAGCAGGTAGACGTTGGTCCAGCGGTACCACAACACGAGATTGTTGTCGTCGTAACCCAGGTCAATGCGCTTGCCGAGGATGGCGCTGCCGGTGTCGCAGGCATAGGCCGGCCCATAGCCTTCAACATAGACATTGGTGCCCAGCGGAACGACGCGGGGATCAACAGCCACGATGCCGTGACGCATGGCCATGCCGCAACGCGCCTTGCCATACCAGGGCCGGCTGGTTGCTACGCCGGCGGTGCTGGCTGAATAGGACGTGGCCAACATGCGCAGCACGCGCCAGTATTGAACCGGCCCATTGGGTGTGTCGAGTGTGCGGACAACGATTTTGGTGCCGTAGTTGTAAATCCTGGGCTGCGGCTCGCGCGCCACGAAGTCGGCGATGACTTCACGCTTCACTTCCGCGCCGTCTTCGTAGGTGATGAGGGTGCGCCGTTCCCGGACGCCGGGAGCACCCTCCTGGGCCAGGCCCTGGGTGTCCAACTCCATGTCCGGGTTGCCGGTCCAGCGCGTGTCAAAGGGAATCACGTCCTGGTTGATCACAATGTCATGGCTCACCCGGGTGACGCGAATTTCCATATTTGGCTCGACCGGCGTGTTGAGCGGCGGCGCCACGCGATCGGCGCCATACAGCACGATGTTGAGATCGGCCAGCACATCGGCAGTGACAGCGCGGTGTGTGCGCGTGCGGAACTCGCGCCCATCCACGCGAATGGTGACCGGTTTCGATCGCTCAATGAACACATAGGCGCCGGATTTGACCTCCTGCGAGAGCGCGGGGCGAACATTGTCTGCGAGGTAAATGGTGTAGCCGGCCTGCATAAGCGCTTCGCCGATTGTCGGCGCAGTGGTCTTGATGGTGGCGGGTGGGCCGCCTTCGTCGCGAACGATCAATTCCGCAGCGTGCCGGAACTCGATGTCTGCCACGATATCCGTTGCCGCATCAGGGTTGACCGGCGGAATCTCGTTGGTGAACTGCCCGTTGACCTTGACCAGGTCGTTCTCGCCGATGGTATACCCCAGGCTGTCAAGCACTTGTTGAGCGGATCGGCTCTGAGTGCGCAGAATCACAGGCTCCGAGTTGTCGATCCGAACCTGAACCCGCCGGGCGCGTTGAATGAAGATGGACAGATTGCGGCTTACTGGGGTGTCGGGGGGCGGGTTGACCACATCATCGGGGAGCAGGCTCAGGCCGGCTTCGCGCAGAACGCCGCCGACTGTCTCCTGGTGCGTATGCAGCACATGCACTGCGCTGCCATCCACAATCGTGACCCGTGTGAATGTGCTGATGTAGCCAGCAGTAAGCAGGCTCAATGCGCCCAGGATGACAGCAAAGGCCGGCCAGTTCCGACGTCTGCGGCGACCCAATCCGGACATGGAACTTGCAGGGCGAGATGGTGGAGCCCATGGATCTCTACCTATGCGCATGGCTTTTCATCAACGAGCGCCTCGTTGTGATCCAGGTCCAGGCCAGGGATGGGATTGGATCACGATGCCGCCTGGCGTCTCAGTCTCACATGAAATACAAACGCCCGGTGTAGTTGGTTGTGCTGCCGGGCATCCCCGTGACACCCAAAAGGGTCTCCTTACCGTTGCTACCTTCCGGTCCTGGCGGGGTTCGAAGTCTTTTGCCGCACAGGACCCGGCAGCACAACCAGTCACACTGGGCAAATCGAGTATAATTCTATCACGCGCGTCAAGCGCGATCGATGCGCCCATAGCTCAATTGGATAGAGCACTTGACTTCGGATCAAGTGGTTGTGGGTTCGAGTCCTGCTGGGCGCGTAGCACACGAGAGGGACGGCGCCGACCGTCCCTCTCGTGTTTGCTAGCAATGTTTCACGTGAAACGCGCCAATCCTCCGGCTACACAAAGAGGTTGGGGTTTCCCGTGACCCACTTCCAAAGCCGTTCGATACCCTGTTCAGCCGACACTGCCGGCTCCCACCCCAGCATGGTTTTTGCCTTAGAATTGTCGCTGATGAACACCGGCTGATCACCAGGACGCCAATCCCCACGGGTAATTGTCACGGGCCGGCCAGCCAGTCGCTCCAGCAAGGGGCCAAACTCTGCCCAGATGGACAGGGTGTTGGCTGCCCCGCCGCCGACATTGAACACCTGTCCGCTGGCCGCATCGATTCGGCTCCACGCCGCGTCGTAAGCATCGATCAGATCCTGTACGTACAGCAGATCGCGCACCTGTTTGCCATCACCGTAGATGGTAATGGGCCGGCCAAATGCCGCCGCGATGACGAAATGGGCAACCCAGCCCTGATCTTCGACGCCGAACTGTCGTTCACCGTAGATGCAACTCTGACGAAAAACAACCGTCTTCAGGCCGTAAATGCGGGCATAGTCTCGCACGTACTGGTCACCCGCGCCCTTGCTGCATCCATATGGACTGTGGAAGTCAAGCGGCTGATGCTCGCTGATGCCGAGCGGAAAATCGCGATAGCGGTAACGCGAGCCGTCCAGCACGACTGCCACATCTTCCATGCCGCCATACACTTTGTTGGTCGAGGCGTAAAAAACGGCCGGCGGATTGGCCTGGGCGCGCGCAGCCTCCAGCACATTGAAGGTGCCCAGCGCGTTGATCTCGAAGTCCTCGCGCGGATTCTTGACCGATGTCGTCACCGCCACCTGACTGGCCAGGTGAACGATCAGATCGGGGGCGGCCCCTGTCACCGTTGCGAGCAGGGTGTCGAAGTGGCGAATGTCACCCTGGACGAACGTCAGGCGCGCCTCGCCAAACTGCTCGCGCAACCAGCGCAGGTTGTGTTCGGTGCGCGGGCGGGATAGATTGTCGTAGATGGTGACGCGGTGGCCTGCGCCCAGCTTGCGCGCGCTCAGGTTACACCCGATGAAGCCGGCCCCGCCGGTGATGAAGTAGTGCATGGTTTCAATAACTCCAGGTAAAAACGGTTGGTGTGAGGTAATGGGCGTTCAGACAGGTGCAGTCGGTTGAAAATCGCCCGGCTCTTTGCATGGACCCACAGAATGCCTAATTTCGTCAGTGCGCCGCCGGACACTGCCGCGCGCGCGGCGGCGGCGAAATACGCTGCCTCCCGCCGGTAATCGCCGGCGAACAACAACTGCCACGCTGAGGCCCCACTGCCCTCGATCAGCTCTTGAACCTCTGCCAGTCCTGGCAGGCCAAATTGCACATGCTCGCTGAGATAGCGGTGCGGCGCGCCGGTTAAGGCGGTGTAGAGTCTGTTGAGCCAGGCTTCGGATTCCGCATGTCCCGGACTGCCAAAGGGGGCAGCGATGATAACGGCTTTTGCGCTCACGCGCAGACATTCGCGGACGAAGCCGACCCGCTGAGCACGTGGCAGGTGTTCAAGCGTATCAATTGCAGTCACTGCGTCGAAGGCATTCGCTGCAAAGGGCAGGCGCTGGCCGTCGTAGCGCACGTCCGCGCTGGCGTCTATGTTGACGCTGGTCACCAAACAATGGGTAAAGCCAGCCAGCAATCCAGCCCGCCCGCCCACGTCGAGCACGCGCGCGATGGAGCAACTGCGCTTTCGGATTAGCTGTGCCGTCACGTGGTGGCGCTCAAAAAAGTCGTAGGAGATCAGCCAATGCTTCGGATTCATTTCAAATTGGCTTCGACCAGTTCTGAAAATAGCCTGCGATAGCGAGACGCGATCACGCTCCAGTCGTATTGCGAGCGGGATTTACTCTGTCCAGCCTGCCCCAGCCTGGCCCGCAACGCAGCGGATTTGCCCAGCATCACTACTGCCTGCGCAAGCTCGGAGGCGCAGCCATAGGTCACCAGCAGGCCATCTACGCCGTCAGTGATGATGCTGGGAGCGGCGCCTGCGCGCGAGGCAACAACAGGCTTGCCCGCCGCCCAGGCTTCTATGATCACAATGCCGAAAGCCTCGCGCTCCGAAAGATGCACTACCAGGTCGGCAGCGGAGAAAATCGCCGGCTTCTCTTCCTCGGCAAAGTCGGTAACCCAAGCGATGCGGTCTGGGTGGGGCAACGTGCGGATGCGACGCTGAAGCGCACTCGCCTCTGGAGAGTCGCCGCCTGCCCCGGCCAATAACAAGCGCGCCGACGGCAGCTCGCGCCAGATCGCCGGCATGGCCTCCAGCATCACATCGAACCGCTTGTAGGAGGTGATGCGTCCGACCATGACAATTATGATCTCCTGCTCGCCCCAGCCCTGCCGGTGGCGAAAGCTTCGCCCGGCCTGCGGGTTATAAAGCGTCGCTGCGTCCACGCCATCGCCGATCAGATGGATGCGCGCACCGGGGCAGCGCGGCGCCAGGTGGTCAACCTCGTAGCTGCTGTGGGCCACGTATGCCTGGGCGCGCGCGATGGCGCGGTACATACGCGGCAGGTCGTAGCTCCAGGGATCGGCTGGGTGCACCGTCCCGCTGAATACTACCGGTCGCCGGCTGCGCTGGCCAGCAGCCAGCGCGTCGTACATGTGAATCATCGGGAATGATGACGCCATGATCACATCTGCGGGATGCTGCGCTATGGCGGCGCGCAGCCCTGGCACAAGCGGCCCAAAATATAGCCCCCGCAGCCAGTCATAGCCCGGTAGGCGCAGCTTGTGCGCCACGCGCGCTGTGTTCAGGCGCAGCCAGGTCAAACGATTAAACACGTCAAAGCGGCGCACGTAAACCTTGTTCAGGCACTCGACGCCGACCGGCAGGCGAGGTTGGCGCGGGTCAATGAACAACTGGCAGCTCCGGGCCACGGTGGTGAACACAGTCACCTCATCACTCGCTTGGGCTGCGAATCGCTCGGCCAGCGCTTGCGTCCTCCATTGCACCCCTCCTCTGGAGGGGTAGTAAGCATGGGTCACGAACAAAATCCGCATCTGCTCCGCATCCTGCTCAAGATGAGCCTCAAACGTTGCGCAGGCCCTGGCTGTCGATCACCGAACGATAGACCGCCTGATGCGCCTGCTGAAATTGCGCCACCCGGCCCTCGACTGCTGCCCGCAGCGCGTCGGGCTGAAAGGATCGGCCTTCCAGGTCGGCAACGGCGCGCAAAACAGCGTCGGCATCCACGCCATCTATCACCACGCCCAGCCCGGCCTGTTGCACCCATCTCGCCATCGGGATGAGGCGGCTGACCAGCACCGGCTTGCCGGCGGCCAGCGACTCGAGCAGCGAGTGAGGGTACGCCTTTACCACATCGCTGCGGGCAGCCAGTACGATGGCGGCGCTGGCATTGGCCAGTGCTGCGTTCACGTCCACCTGTTCGTTCAGCACGCGCACCCGGTCATCCAGGCCGCGCGCCCGCACGCGCTGCATCATCTCTTCGTAGACCACGCCGCGCCACAGGAAGATCAGGCGCAGATCGGCGCGGCGCTGCGCGGCTTCCAGCAGCGCATCCACGCCTTTGCTGACGAATTGCTCTGTCGTCCAGGGCGCAGAGCCGGCCAGCAGCGTGAACGGCGCGCCGGGCGGCAACGGGGTATGGGAGAACCGGCTGGAGTCGATCGCTGGCGGGATGAACTGAGCCTGTTCGATCCCCCATCCGCGCAGCCGCTGCTCGTCTTCCGGGCTGGATACCAGAATCCTGCGCGCCAGCCCGGCCAGCCGACAGGCCATCTCGCGCTGGTCTTCACGGATGCCCCCAACCACCGTGTACACCACCGGCCGGCGCAGCAGGCGCAGCACCGCAAAAGGGAAGGGATCGGGATTGAAGATGTGGTGCAGGCGCGCCCATCTTTCCATGCGGCGCAGTCTTTGCAATTGCGGCAACCCCCAGATCAGGCGCGGGATGCGTGTGCCGGGAGTTTGGGTGGGGTAAAGATGAAACAACTCACCCGGCGCGACCTGCTGCAACAGCCGCACGTCCTGGGTCACGGCTTCGCACTCCGCCATCGGTGAGCGCGGGATCGTCACGTGGTAGAGGATGCGCGCCTCAGACAATCCGTCCTCCCGTCACCCGCGCGTTCTGCCCGCCGAACCGGCCTCGCCAGCCGTCCAGACAGCCCAGGCCAATCGCGCGCGCCTGGTTCAAGTTGCCGTGTCGCACAGCCGTTGCGCCGGCATACAGGCCGTAGAGCGTCCAGCGCACAAACGATGCCGGCCAGTGCCGGGCCTCGAACTTGCGCGCATACAGGAATCGATTGCGAATTACATAATAAGAATGCAGGTCACGACGCATGGCTGCCGAACGATCGACAGCATGGCGAACAACTGCCGATCCGTTCACCACACAGTGCCAGCCGGCTGCTCTGGCCCTGGCGCACAGGTCGGCCAGTTCGCCGCCGAAGAAATAGTCTTCGTCCAGCAGGCCTACTTCGCGCAGCACCTGGCTGCGGATCAGCGCACAGGTGCCCGGCACATAGTCCGCCGGCCGCAATTCTCCTGGCGCTAACGGATCGAGGATGTGCGAAGCCAGATGGCGGCCAATGTCGCGCCCGCCGGCTGCCAGCAGTCGGCCCGGCGCGGCGGCATCCATCAACACCGGCCCAACGATGCCGGCGCGCTGGTGGGTCTCAAGCGTCGCTTGAAGGTGTTGGATGGCGTCGCCGCTGGCGTGCGCGTCGTTGTTGAACAACAGCACCGACCGGCAGCCGGCTTCCAGCGCGCGGGTCAGAGCCAGGTTGTTGCCGCCGGCGAAGCCGCGATTGGTCGGGCTGTAGATGACCTGCATGTCGGTCAGCCCTGTGCTCAGCGCCTCGACCTCCTCAGGCCGGGATGCGTTGTCCACCACCCAGATGCGCTTGTCGGCGATCGGCCAGCTTTGCGCCAGGCGCGCGCAGGCAATCGTGTCGCTCGACTGATTCCAGTTCAGGATCACAATGCCCAGCGTCATGGCGCGGCAGACCGTCGCTCAGTGGCGCGGCAGCGGTAATAGCTGGAGCCGCGATCACAGCGGCGCGGGTTGGCTGGCAGTTCGCCCAGCGTCTCTTCGAGAATGTCCCAGCCGGCTTCGCGCAACCAGCGGCCCAGTCCGGCGTGCGTGAAACGGCTGCCGTGTTGCCAGCCGGGCGCCGGCGACACAAAATAATCGGCGTCATCGGTTTCCAGCGTCACCACGCTTTGCACGACCAGATACCCCCCGCTGAGCGGCCGCAGCGCGCGCAGAAAGTCAGCCGGCTGCCGCAAATGGTACAGCCCGCCGGTGCACAGGATCAAATCGTAGGTCGGCGCAGAACGAATGAACGTCCACACATCGGCAACCTCGAAACGCAGGCCAGGCAGACCGAGCAATTCAGCGGCGGTCTGCGCCCGGCGAATCTCCTGCGCGTCCAGGTCAACGCCGGTGATTTCCAGGCCGGGCCGCAGCGACGCCAGCAAGCAGGCGTAGTAGCCATCGGCGCAAAACAAATCCAGACACGTGGTCTGTGGCGTCTCGGCCAGATCATCCAGGCACCGCCGCAGATAAGCCTCAATCACCTGCTCTTTGGCGCGTTGATTGGCGAGATGAGCCGGCGGAGTCGGCCTGATAAACTGACGCAGCGAAAACCGTTCGCCTTTCTCCACGTAGCCTGCATCCAGCCGCCGGCGCAAGGGATTGAGCAAAGCGGCCAGTTGATCGGCGCGGCGCGGCGGGAAGTGCGTTTGCAGTCCCAGCCGGCTGAAGTCGTGATACCATGGGCGCAGCGCACGCACCTGTTCGTGTGTCTTCGGGTGGGCAGGCGGCATTGCGACAGGATTTTAACATGCTGAAAGCCGGCAATGGCAAGCCCGGCGGCTTGCCCAACACCCATCGGCAAGCCCGGCGGCTTGCCCGACATGTAACCATGCCCAGCGTTGATGTTGTGATCGTCAACTGGAATGGCCGGCGCTACCTGCCGGCCTGTCTGGAATCGCTGCGCGCCCAAACCTGCGCCGATTTTGAAGTCTGGTTGGTGGACAACGGCTCGACCGACGGCTCTGTGGCATGGGCGCAGGCGCACGGGCCGCAGATTCGCCTGATTGCCAATGACACCAACCGGGGCTTTGCAGCGGCCAACAACCAGGCGATTCGCGCCGGCCAGGCCCCCTACGTCGCCACCCTGAACAACGATACCGTCGCCGATCCCCGCTGGCTGGCTGAGCTGGCGCGCGCGCTGGACGAAAACCCGCGCCGGGGCATGGCGGCTGCGCTGATGGTGTTTGCAGATCGCCCGGACACGATCAACTCAGCCGGCATTGCGGTGGATCGGTTGGGCATCGCCTGGGATCGATTGGGCGGGCAGCCGGTGGCGAACAGCGAGACCAGCGCGACGCCGGTGTTTGGCGCATGCGCCGGCGCTGCGCTCTATCGCCGGGCCATGCTGGACGACATTGGCCTGTTCGACGAAGATTTTTTCGCCTACCTCGAAGATGTCGATCTGGCCTGGCGCGCTCAGTGGGCCGGCTGGGACGCGGTGTATGTGCCCACAGCCCGCGTCACGCATCACCATTCCGCCACCGCCGGCGAGGGATCGCCATTCAAAAGCCGGCTGCTGGGCCGCAACAAGGTCTGGTTGATTGCCAAGAATTATCCGCTGCCGCATCTGTGGGTGTATGGATGGTTGATCGGGTTCTATGACCTGGCCGGCGTGGGGCGCGCCCTGCTGAATCGACGCGAGCCGAGCGCCCTGGCCGGCCGGCTGGAGGGTTGGCGGGGCGCTCGGCGCATGTGGCGCAAACGGCAGCATCTGGTGCGCCGGCGCTCGGCTGCTCAGATCATGTCCCGGCTGGCGCCGGTTCAGTCTCCGCAACAAGTACTGGCCCGCTACCGCCACCTTGTCGCCCGCTAGCGCAGCGGTTGTCTCGATGAACGGACAGCAGGTGTGAACATGAGGATGAAAAGATGGTTGGTTGTGCTGGTCTCAGCAGCGATCCTGGTCGGTTGTTCAGCCGGCACTCAGTTGATTCTGTCCGCTCAGGCAGGCGCGGGCCGGACTGTTACGCCAGCTCGTCCGGCACCGGCTGCGTCCGCCAATGTCACGCCCAGAGCCTTTTTGCCGGTCGTGGTCGATCAACCGACCCGCATCGCGGTGATCGGCGATTTTGGGCTGGCCGGCTCTGCTGAGGCTGCTGTGGCCGGCCTGGTGGACGCCTGGTCGCCGAACTACATCGTCACCACCGGCGATAACAACTACTACGATGGTCAATACGGGACAATCGACCAGAACATCGGTCAGTATTACGCCAACTACATCTACCCGTATAGCGGGACCTATCCGGCAACTGGAAATCCCGGCTACAATCGTTTCTTCCCTGTGTTGGGCAACCACGATTGGAACGCCGGCTATGGCTATGCCGCGTATCTGGATTATTTCGCCCTGCCCGGCAACGAGCGTTACTACGATGTGCAGCTCGGGCCGGCGCACTTCTTCATGCTCAACAGCGACCCGTACGAGCCGGACGGCATCACCGCAACATCGGCGCAAGCCCAGTGGCTGCAAAGCCGGTTATCCGCCTCCACTGCCTGTTGGAAGGTCGTCGTGCTGCATCATGCGCCTTACTCGTCGTCGGCGGTGCATGGTTCTACAACAGTTGCGCAGTGGCCGTATGCGGCCTGGGGGGCGGATATGGTGATGGCCGGCCATGCACATGTATACGAGCGTTTGCAGTGCGATGGCATTCCCTACATCGTTAACGGGGTGGGCGGCGCGCCATTGTACGCCTTTGGCGCGCCGATTTTCGGCAGCCTGGTGCGCTATAACGCCAAACATGGTGCGATGCACATTGACGTGCGCCCCCACACCCTGCGCATCTCGTTCGTCAATGTTGATGGCGCAGTGATCGACCAGTTCACGCTGAGCGGCGGGTGCGCCCCTTAAGTCTGCATCAGCGTATGGCGACCGGCAGGTAGAGGAAGCGCGTGCCTGTGGCCGGCGCACCCAGCGTCACTTCGTCTACGGCCAGCCGCAAGCCGGGCGGGTCCACATCCACCGTCTCGATCACGACGGCCACCGGCAGCCCCGCGCCGGCGCGCAAATCCATCCATACATGCCGCCAGTCTTCAAAGTCGTCATCCTGTGCGCTATGCTGCGCGCTGTCCTGCGCGCTGTCCTGCGCGCTGACCAGGCGATAGGCCGGCTCGATCAACTCAAGCGCCGGCCAGTTAGCCGATGTCAGTGCGCCTTCACTGCGCAGGGGCGGAACGGTCATATCCACTTGCACGCGCACCGAAGCCTGATCGCCAGGGCTGCTGTTTTCCGTCCGCGCCAGCAAAGACAGCACCCCTTGCGGTGGGATCACCACGCGCTGGCTGATCACGCCACTGCCGGTGATGGCGGCGCCGGCCCAGCCGCTGTGCGCAATGCCAGCGTAGCCGGCCTGCCCGAAAAACGTCCAGCCGGCGTTTGTCTCGAAGTGGCTGTTGAGCAGCACGTTGTCCTGCGGCGGGAGCACCACGCGCGGGCGCGGCCCGCCGACCGACCGTTCGCGCAACGCCGGCAGGCTGCCAAAGCGCGGATGCGCCACCGTCAGCGTGTAGACGCCGGGAGCGGTGAAATACGCCCACGCGCGGCCCTGTGTGTCGCTGGGCAGCGCGGCGCAGGCCTCCCCCGATGTGAACTGAGCGTCGTAAATCGGCTGGCCCAGGTTGTTTACCACCGCGCCGGTGATCGGGTGTGAACTGATGAGCAGGGTGGATGCCGTCATGCTCCAGCCGGCTTGCAGGTTGCCGGCTGCGTCGCGCGCGCGCGACTGGAATTCGTAGCGTTGACCGCACTGCGGCGCGCCCGGCGCATACGGGGCGTTCAGCGTGCTCGATGGCGCATCGCTGACCCAGACGCTCCAGGCGCCACTCGGCGACAACCGCGCCTGGGCGCTATACGCAGCGACGCCGGAACCTGCATCGCTGCCCGACCAGGAGATCGGAACGGGCGCTCCCGCCAGAACAACCGGCGGCGCAAAGATGGACGAAGCCGGTGGCACGCGGTCAATCCTGAACGGGCCATAGTGCATCGTATCGGGCGAGACGTTACTCACCTGATCCAGGCTGCGCGCGTGCAGATACCACGTGCTCACAGCGTCGGGCGGGGTATTCAGCCCTACACTGTTCACTGCGCCGATGTCTTTGCTGGCGTCAGGCTGGGTGGAAGGGTTCGCGTCCCACACGATGGAGTAGCCGTCCAGCCCGCTGCCGGCGTCACCGGCTGGCGTCAGGTTGACCACCAGCGTCGCGGCATTGCTCCAGGTCATGCTGGGCGGCGCGGCGCTGTTTACGGCTGGCAGGCCGGGCGGCACGCGATCCACCCGGAACGGGCCAAAGTGCAGCGTGCCGCTCGAAGCGTTGCCGGCGTGATCCAGACTGCGCACGTGCAGATACCAGTCTGCGGCGATCGCCGGCATATCAACGGTGAGGCTGGGCACAACGCCTGTTTCCAGCGTCTCGTCGGGCGTCGTGGCAGGCGCGGTGTCCCAGACCACAGAGTAGCCGCGCAGGCCGCTGCCCACATCTGCGCCAGCAGCCAGATCAACCCGCAGGGCTGCGGCAGCCGTCCAAACGTTAATGGGGGGTGCGGCGCCGAGCACCGTAGGCAGGTTGGGCGCGACGCGGTCAATGCGGAACGGGCCGAAGTGAGCGGCGTCGGGCGACCAGTTGCCCACCTGATCCACGCTGCGCACGTGGGCGTACCAGGAGCCTGCCCCGGAAAGCGGGCCGGCGCTGATGCTGCTCACCCCGCCGACGTTTGGCGACGCGCCGGGCAGGGTGGTGGCAGATTGGTCCCACACCACAGCGTAGCCGCTCAACCCGCTGCCGGCGTCCAGCGCGGCAGACAGACTGACGGTGATCCGGTCGCTATTGCTCCAGGTGTTGATGGCCGGCGTGGTTGTGGTGGCAAAGGGCAACGTGGGCGGCGTGCGATCCACTTTGAACGGGCCAATGTGAATCACGTCCGGGCTCCAGTTGCTCCAGGCGTCGCGGGTGCGCAGGTGAAACCACCACAGGCCGTCGCTCAGGTTGGTCGCGCTGGCGCTGTTGCCGGCGGTGTCCACTGCGGCGTCGGGGATGGTGGTCGGCGATTGGCTCCAGACGACGGAGTAGCTGGGCGTGCCGGGGCAGGGGCCGCCCACGCTGGCGCCGGCCCACCAGACAGTGATGACGCTCTGAGCCGTCCACGTGTTCGTAGGCACACTTGTGCCAAACGAGACCGGGTTGGTCGGCGGCGCCTCGGTGAAGCAGAAGTTGCCGGTGCGCCGGTTGTCGTGCCGGTGCATCGGCCACGGCATGGCCGATGGTGTGGCCGGCCCCGGCTCATCCCAGATATAGAGCGCTGCGCTGCCGTTGGCTTCGCCCACCGCGATCGTCTCCAGCAGGCCGTCGTTGTCCACGTCGGCGACCATCGGCGGCGCATATAAGCCATCCTGGGGCAAGTGTTGATTGCGCGTCAAGTCGGGTTGAAGCTGGCCATCGGCGCGGATCACAGTGATGCCTGGCGAGTTGTGGCCGGCCATCAGGATATCCAGTTCTCCATTGCCATCTACATCGGCCACGACCGGCGACAGCATTGTGGAGAGCGGCTGCGAAGTTGGATGGGTGGTCGAGGGCGTGATGGGAAAGCCGCCTATCGTCGCGCCGTTGCCGCGCCAGGCATACAGGCTGTAACAACTGGCGTCATCCATGTGGCCACAGCCGACGATCACATCCAGCCCGCCGTTGCCGTCCAGGTCGGCCAGGGCGGGCGAGCCTTGCGTCCAGGTGATCACCGGCTGCGGCCAGCCAGGCAGGGGATTCCCATTTGCGCGCCAGGCGTAGACGAACCGGCCGTCGTCGTTGGCGATCTGTTTACGCCCGGTGCCCACGACGATGTC
>Ga0272446_1001418_pt1 | contig 34816 bp, 27 predicted proteins | sample YNPCB0061_FD_194587 | JGI IMG/M metagenome (GOLD analysis project Ga0272446, IMG submission 194587) | Hot spring microbial mat communities from Yellowstone National Park, WY, United States - YNP-CB-006-1 | ecosystem: Environmental > Aquatic > Thermal springs > Hot (42-90C) > Sediment | place...
TTGTGATTTTATAACTATATTTGCTTGGGCTTTTTGACGGATTTTCCATGTAATTATTTGTTTTGCAACTCTAAATTACACAAAAAGCCCTTTTTAACAAAATGTAGCGTTGCAACAAAACCACTTTTTTATATAAATCAACCTAAGTAAGTAATTTTTTTGTAAAACTATCAAATTGAATTTTATTTAAGACTGATTCTTTGTAAGTTGTAAATTTTTACGTTATTTTTCACAACAATTATTTTAATTTACCAAATTATATGATTTTCAAATTAGCCCAATTTACCCTTTTTATTTTTTTTTACTTGTTTTTTCACCTATTTGCATTTGCCCAAGAGAAAAAGAAGCAAGTATTTGTTATTCAGCTGGGTAGTTTCAATAAGCCCGATATATCTCGCTTTACTTCTTTGGCTGATTTAGGCGAAGTTTACAAAGAGTATGTAGCGAGCTTGAAACTTACTCGTATCAGACTTGGATATTATGAAACACGAGAGAAAGCTGAGGAAATATTAAAAATAGTACATGCACGAGGATACACCAAAGCACAAATAGTCCCAGACTATATTGTTGAAAAAACTAACCCTTCTATTACTAAGGTAGAAAATGTTACTCCTGTTACTCCGTCGAGGCAGGACACTACCCCCAATGAAGGACGTAAACTCGGAAGACCACCCATAGTACGTCCTCCTGCGTATTCTATCCAATTGGAGGTAGGCGAAAAGAAAATAGGAATGATAGACATTGATTATTTGAACCGAATTGGGCGGGTTTTCGAGGTAGAGCAGGATTCGCTTAGAAAACTATTAGTAGGAATATTTACTAATAAGGACTCTGCACAGCTAAACTTAGCTAAAATACGCCAGATGGGCTATAAAGATGCGGTAGTGGTAGAAACCAACTTTCAAAATGTTCTTACTGCCCTTCCAAGTAGTGCCATGAGTAGCAGTTTGGAGCAGACTTATCGCCCTGTACGCAATTTAGAAACGGCAAGTTTTTACAAACGCATGGAAGGAAAGCTAAATAATACTTATGATGTAATCGTTCATGCTTACTTCTCCAATAATTCTGTTACAGGCTTTTACGATGACCCAAGAACCAAGCTACGCAAGAAATTTGTGTACTATGGTTATCGCTCAGGTACAAATAACCTTCCTGAAACACAGTTTTCTTCTGAAAGTGGCTTGATGGTGAGAGCCGCCGCAGGTCTTAAAAATGAAGGCATCAAACTTTCTTTTACCGTCAAGGATATGGAAACAGGTGAAAATCTTTCCTTTTCACTAAAAGAAACCTATCCCGAAGGAAGCGCTCAATTTGATGTTATTAACATTTATAAGCAAAAAAGCTATAACAAGGCTGGTGAAAAAGAAGTAGGGGTGGACTTATATATAGAATATCCGGCTATTGTGGGACTTGGCTCGAAGATAGTAGAGAATAGAATCAATATGATAGCAAGTCAGCTATCTGACCAACTTGGGGCAACTATGACCAACCGCATAGATGCTTACTTGAAAGAAGGTTTAGAAAGAATAAGCAAAGAAAACCAAAAGTATCAGTGGCTCTCACAAACCTACGAAACAAAAATTTTAGAAAATACAAAAAACTTGCTTAGTCTGCGCATGAGTAGTGAACTTATCTTAGCAGAGCCTGAGAGCAAGGTCTTGCATAAATCTTTTAATATGTTAAATGGTACAGAAATCACCCTCAAAGATGTACTGAATGTAGGGTTTGAAACTACACTAAGTAATATATTAAGAGATAAGATAAACAAGCAGTATGCGAAACTTCGCCCAACTTCTGCCGAGGTAAAAACAAGCGTAGAAGAAATGATGAAAAATTATTATTTGACTTCGCAAAGCATTGTATTTTTCAGAGATTATCAAAAAAATAAAACCATCGCAGAAGCCATAGAAATTTCTGTTCCTTACACAGATATTAGGTTTTTAATTAATAAAAATGGTTTTTTAAGTAATTTTCTAAAATAGCCAATATCCTTCGCAGGCTAAGATTTAAACCTTGCAAAGCATCTTTTTATTAGGTACTTTTATTTGTTTTGCGTAAAATTGCAAATCAATCTTAATCATCTTAATACACCTCATTCCCTTTGATTATGACAAAAGCAGAAAAATTAGCACTTTTAGAAAAGAAAAATGCAGAAGCACTACTTGGAGGAGGACAATCACGCATAGATGCACAACACAAAAAAGGTAAACTTACCGCAAGAGAGCGCATAGACCTGCTCTTAGATGCAGGTTCTTTTGAGGAGATTGGTAAATTTGTGATGCACCGTTGCAAAGATTTTGGTTTAGACAAGGAGTATTATTTGGGCGATGGGGTAGTTACAGGGTACGGCACTATTCATGGACGTTTGGTGTACGTTTTTTCCCAAGATTTTACAGTATTTGGTGGCTCGCTTTCCGAAACCCATGCAGAAAAAATCTGTAAAATTATGGATTTAGCTATGAAAAACGGAGCGCCTATTATCGGGCTGAACGACTCAGGAGGCGCAAGGATTCAAGAGGGAGTAATGTCTTTGGGAGGCTATGCAGATATTTTTTACAGAAACACACGGGCTTCGGGAGTAGTTCCGCAGATTTCGGCTATCATGGGACCTTGTGCCGGCGGAGCGGTATATTCTCCTGCTATTACCGATTTTATTTTTATGGTAGAGAATACTTCCTACATGTTCGTTACGGGTCCTAATGTAGTCAAAACTGTAACACATGAGGAAGTAACTTCCGAAGAGTTAGGCGGAGCAGGTACACACAGTACTAAAAGTGGAGTTACGCATTTTGCCTGTCCTAATGAGGTAGCCTGTATTAGCGAAATCAAAAGACTATTGAGTTTTATCCCGCAAAACTGCGAAGATGAACCACCGATGCTTCCTTATGAAAGCGAAGATGATGAGATAAGACCGCAACTGAATGACATCGTGCCAGAAAATCCTAACCAACCATACGATATGAAAGAAGTGGTTTATGGCATTATAGATGACGGAGAAAACGGCTTTTTGGAAGTACATAAAAACTTTGCAGAAAATATCATTGTGGGTTTTGCGCGTATTGCAGGAAGAAGTATCGGAATTATTGGCAATCAACCTGCCGTCTTAGCAGGAGTGTTGGACATCAATTCAAGTATAAAAGCGGCTCGCTTCGTTCGCTTTTGTGATTCTTTTAATATTCCTATGTTAGTGCTGGTGGACGTGCCGGGTTTTCTGCCGGGAACTGACCAAGAATGGAACGGCATTATCACCAACGGTGCAAAATTATTGTATGCTTTTTGCGAAGCTACTGTCCCAAGAGTAACAGTCATCACGCGCAAGGCTTATGGAGGGGCTTACGACGTAATGAACTCTAAGCACATAGGAGCAGACCTGAACTTTGCGTGGTACTCGGCAGAAATCGCCGTTATGGGCGCCAAAGGGGCTGCAGAAATCATTTTTAAAAAAGAAATTAGCGAAGCCAAAGACCCTGAGGCAAAACTCCAAGAGAAAGTAGATGAATATACTCATAAATTTGCTACGCCTTACAGAGCGGCACATCGCGGATTCATAGATGAGGTCATTAAGCCCGAAATTACACGTAAAAAGTTAATTTCTGCATTTCAAATGCTTGAAAACAAAGTAGATACATTGCCAAGAAAGAAACATGGAAATATTCCTTTGTAGAGAAGCAAGTCAAGAAAATGCTATCCAAGTGCTAAACTTTTAATTTATATGCTCAAACCTATTAGCATAACACATAGAGCAGTACAAGAAATTAAGCACATCATGACCAATAAAAATATCCCTGAAGGGTACGGGCTAAGGGTATTAGTGCAAGGCGGTGGCGGTTGCGGAGGAGCAAAATTTCGCTTGGGTTTTGACAAACTCAAAGAAGGCGATATGCAATACATGGTTGATGATATTCCCGTTTATTATGAAAAAAAACAAGTTATGTATTTGATGGGACTGGAAATAGATTTTGAGGAAAGAACTGACGCCAGAGGCTTTGTGTTTAATACTTCCCCAATTAATGTCATATAAATAAAAATTTTAAATATCTTCTTCATGGACGTGAAAATCTCCCCTTCTTGGAAAGAAAAGTTAGCCGAAGAGTTTGAAAAAGAGTATTTTAAAAACTTGGTAGAGTTTGTCAAGCAGGAGTATCGCACCCAAACGATTTATCCTCCGGGTAGGCTGATTTTCAATGCTTTTGACAAGTGCAATTTTGAGGACGTAAAAGTCGTAATCATAGGGCAAGACCCTTATCACGGCGCCGGGCAAGCCAATGGATTATGCTTTTCGGTCAATGACGGAGTAAAAATGCCCCCCTCGCTGCTTAACATTTTCAAGGAAATCCAACAAGACTTAGGCAAACCTATTCCCTCCACAGGCAATTTAGAGCGTTGGGCAGTACAGGGGGTTTTATTACTCAATGCTACTTTGACTGTAAGGGCAGGACAAGCAGGCTCGCACCAGAACAAAGGGTGGGAAACTTTTACTGATGCTGTCATTAAAATTGTTTCAGAACAAAAAGAGGGCATTGTATTTATGCTGTGGGGGAAATATGCTCAAGACAAAGGCAGGATAATAGATGCTCAGAAGCACTGCGTATTGAAGGCGCCTCACCCTTCGCCTATGGTACAAAAGCCACCTTTCTTTGTAGGTTGCGGGCATTTTAGCCGAGCCAATGAGTATTTGAAAAAGAGGGGCTTGAAAGAAATAGATTGGTAATCCAATTCAAAAAGAGGCTTCCTAAGAAATATTGTCTTAGGACTGCCTCTTTTATATTTTCTTGCTTTTATTTCGCTTGTGCGTATCTGTTAGCGACCTCTGCCCAATTTACTACATTCCAAAATGCCGCAATATAGTCTGGTCTTTTGTTCTGGTATTTGAGATAGTAAGCATGTTCCCAAACGTCCAAACCCAAAATAGGCGTTCCTTTGTCAGGGTTCAAGTCCATCAGTGGGTTGTCTTGGTTAGGGGTAGAGCAGATTTTTAGCTCTCCATTCTCTACAATGAGCCACGCCCAACCAGATCCAAATCTGCCTACTGCAGCTTTTGTAAACTCTTCTTTGAAAGTAGCATAAGAACCAAACTTAGCGTTAATAGCTGCCGCAAGCTCGCCCATAGGTTCTCCTCCTCCATTAGGGGACATGATTTGCCAAAACAACGTGTGGTTGTAATGCCCACCGCCATTATTGCGAACTGCTACGGGATACTTGCTTATATTTCTCATCAAGTCCTCAATAGACATATTTTCCATTTCTGTACCCTTGACGGCATTGTTCAGATTGGTAACATACGTATTGTGATGTCTGCCATGGTGAATTTCCATCGTCATTGCGTCGATGTGAGGTTCTAATGCCGCCTTATCATAAGGCAATGCAGGTAACTCAAATGCCATAATGTATTCAGTTTTAAGTTAAAAAAAATAAATTTTTATAAAAAACACAAGATATGACTAATTTAGTGTGTATTCATAAAATAACTTATACGAAAATGAAAAGTTACACACTTGCTTTATAGTCTATATAGAGATAACCTTTCGAAGGTTCGTTTTGTTTTTGAATTTTGTAAATTAGCTGGTATGGTCAACTACGATTAGCCACTTGCCCTTGATTTTCTTGAAAATGAGAGAAAAAAATCCTCCTACATCTCCCTTTTCCTCAGAGCGTTTCAAAGACCACTTGCCTATCACAAAATACACTTTCTTATCCATCTGCTCGTGATGCACAATGTCAAATTTGAGTGTTCCCATAGTAGCCCTATCAGGATAGTTTTTTAAGTACCTTTCATAAGTATTTTCCCAACCTTGCGTTACACCATTTTTGCTTACGAATTTTAAACTATCTGATTTCCAATAGCCTTGCATAAATAAGTCTATATTGCCCTCGTTCCAAGCTTTTTCTTGTGCAGTGAGCAAAAGTTGAATTTCTTTCCATGCTTGATTTTTTTGGGCAAGGAGATGAGTAGCAGAAAAAAGTAAGCAGGCTAATGAGAAGTAGAAAAATTTAGCTGATATGAAACTGCTCATCGTATTCAACATTGAGGTATAGTTTATCCTAAATTTTTATGTTTACAAGCATTTGTCGCTTGGCACAAAGTAAGGAATTTATTATTGAATCAGCAAACTTACTTGGGCAAAACTTCTTAAAATTAATTGCAGTTTAGTATGGGGAACAGTATTGATAACTTTCCAGAAGTTAAAAAAACTTTTGGAAAGTTACACTTTGAACTGTTCTTGGTTATAATCAATAAAAAGTAGTTTTTGATAAAATAAACATAAATCGTTGATAATTAATATATTGCCCTTATAAAGTTTAAAAAACTTTATAGGGCTGAGTATAGTCTTAGTTAAATGCGTAAGTTACTCCTGTTACTTGTGTAAGCAAGGTTTCAGGGGCATCGAGAGCGATAGCATTTTTCTCAAGTTTAGGCGAAACAGGAGAGTTTTTCTTCAGATAGTCCTTCATTATTTGGTGAAGTGTTTTGGGTAACAATCGCGGTTCTTTTACTCCTTTTATTCTGCAAAGCACATCGTCAGGGTCGCCGTCTCGCTCACAAGCCGCAATAGAGTATATCCTATCCATCTCGAGAGGTTTGTCTTTAATCGTTATGCTTTGTATGCGTTTCCCTTTTTCTCCAAAAGCATAAAATTGTACTTCCATGCCCTTGAATTTGACCACCCAACCCCCGAAGCGTTCATGCGCATTTTTGGCAAAAACATTATTGAGTTCTTTCTCTAACCAATCTTTGATTTGCTCTCCTGTAACCTTGGCAGTTTTGGCGTTGCTATCTACGGGAAACATGTCGTACAGATAGGCACTGGTAATCGGAATGTTATTGGTGTGGTCTTTGGTAGCTAAAGGAGGACAAAAACGGAAGCCGTTGGAAAGTACCACGTCTATTTCAGGAAAGTTCCATGCCAATGCATTCAAAATCATAGTATCAATAGGATTTTCAATGACAAAATAGCGATACAAAGGTATAGTGCTGTAGCCGATTACTTCCTGCAAATCTTGCTTGTAGCTTTTTTCTACCTCTGTTATCAAATCTTCAATCTCCTTGTTAGGCTTGATTTTGGGACTTTCTACTTCCAACAGTTCATATTTTTCTTCTACAATTTTCCCTTCCTGTACGCTAAGTTCCAACTGTCCTACAAAAGAGCCGAAGGCTCCGGGTTCTACTACTTTGGCATACTTGCAAACGATAGGTTGTCGTACTCTCTCGTGAGTATCTCCTCCCAAAATATAATTTACTCCTTCACAATCAGCATTATTGGCAAGGGCTATTTGCTGTGAAAGCCCTATGTGAGCCAGAATAATGATAAAATCGCAGTGTTCTTGTTCTTTGAGAGTTTGAACGTAATGTTTTAAATTTTCCTCAGGTTTGGTATAGACAATACCCTTGCTATAATTGGGTGATTGGCGAAGAGGTACTAAGTGGTCAGTATAACCAAGAAATCCTATTTTAATCCCTGCCACATACCAAATATAATAAGGAGGGAATACGAGTTCTCCTTTTTGTCCGTTGCCTATATCATGGTACATATTGGCACAGACCTTAGGAGCGTTCAACGCACCCATAAGCGTTTGCATATTCCTTTTGCCATAGACCACCTCCCAGTTGCCGGGTAGGTAAAGATTGTAACCTAAGGCATTTAAAATGGGTACAAGCGCCTTGCCCGTGGTTTTGACAGACAGTTCGCTCCCTTGGAACATATCGCCTGTATCGACAAATATGCTGTTAGGATTTTCCTTTTTTAGCTTATCAAAAAGTGTTTTTAGATAAGCATACCCTCCGGTTTTACGGAACACAACTTGATTATTTTCCCAAAAAAGCTCATCGTGCTGATGCACCTGACAATGTACGTCAGTCGTCTGATAAATACTTACTTTCACTTTTTTTGAGGATAGAGAGGAAGCGGCATGAGCTTGCTTCAAAGAGAATGGAAGAGAAGACAAACCCAAAGTAGAAAGACTGGTAGCTACCCCCATTTTTTTGATAAAATCTCTGCGATTATTCATAATCATATTACTTTTTATTTGGAAAACTTAGAAACTAATCTATGGAAAAATTAACAGATAAATGAAGTTGATTTTTATGAGTCAATTCATCTTTTACATTCTGTATGCTTCGTTGGAAACCTATATTAAACTCTGAATATTTATACTTCAACTGTAAGGCATTATACAGGCGATTTTGCTCAAAAAATGTTTTATTTTCTTGATAAGCAACAAAAATTTCATTAAATACTACATAGTTAATGTTATAGTTTTTATGTATCTGGCAAATAGGAATAGTCATTTGTAATTGCCAACGGTATCTATGCTGTAATGTATGCTCGGCTTTATCAAATTTTAAAAATCGCATCTCATATTGTAAGCGATTCCGCAACTTTGTCCGCTTCCAGAAAGTTTGTTGCTGGACTGCGCCTAAAGCTACCCTCAACTCATTTTGAGGAGTAACACGCCCTTTTTTATCTATCTCAAAACTTCTAAAATATATAAAAGGAGAAGCTAATATATCTATGTTGTACTTAGGAAATAGCTTGTACTGTAAGGTAAAACGTATGCTTTGAAGTAAGTCATTTTGAAAGCGTTGCCTATTGGGAATATGATAGTTTTCTTGACTACGATACTGGACATCGCCCATTATCGTCCATAGAGGATTAATTTTCTTATTGATAGCAACTTTAGTCCAAAACTCTTGGCGAACCTGCGCATAAGCAGACGGACTATACAATATCAAAAAGACTATACTCGATAATCCTGACAGGCATACAATAGTCCATGTTTTTTTAAGATAAGCGCAAGTAATAGACATAAATCTTAGAAATAAGTTTTACTTAGCAAATGTATTATACTCCATCGAGATTGGTTTTGATTGAAAATTAGCATTTATAAGGATTAAAACCTTATAAATATTTGCAAACCATTTTGTTTTAAGTTAAGTATAGAAACTTTTTGAGAAATATTTTTAGCTTTAAACATCTATTATATGTTTAAACAATCATATTAACATACAAACAATTATTCATTGGTAAATATAAGTATAATATCAGAAAAATTAGCATTAGATTAAAAAATTTGACTAACAAGAAACAGACAAAATTTGGAGGGAAGGCTGTTATGAAAATAGATTTTCAAAATCAACTATACGATTTATAAATAAAAAAAGCTATAGCCACTCCTACTGCCCACAAGACGGAATAGCTATAGCTTTTCAGCCAACACATTACCTTTGACTGATTACAAAAAAAGTTATTTTTTCTTTATGATTACTCCTTTTGCTTCAAAAGTAATTTCTTCTTTGGGTTTATTGATTTTCTCTATTTCTTCCTTAGGCTTTCCTGCGTCTTCGGCGTAGTGTTTTAAAGTAGCTATGTCTGTTACTTCTTTTTGGGCTATTCCTTCTATGACTACTTTTTGTCCACTGGCATCTTTAGGAACGAAGAAAGCATAATCTTTGAATGTTACGCGCATTTTTTGGTCATTGCCTATGTCAATCGTCATCCAACAACCTTTTTTCTTGCATACTTCTACGATTGTCCCAGTTACTTTTGCTTCCATAGTTTTCTTATCTTTCATTTTCTCAGATAGTTTACTGGCTGCGATTGCCCCTGCTTCTGTAATCTTTTCACCAAAATAGCTTACTTCTTGGGCATTAGCTTGGTTGAGGATAAGTATAAAGGCAAAACCGATTAAATAAATTAGCTTTTTCATAAATATCAAAATTATTAAGTGATTAAAATTAGGTCATTCTAAAGTAATATGACAAAAAATTGTTACTGTATTGAATTTCAAAAATCATTCCGTAATGGGTCTCCTTTGGGAATGGTGTATTCAGTAGAATCCCGTACCATTTGCATATATTGGGAACAATCCAGTTCTACTTTCAAGGTTTCAGGTCTTGGAAATCTACCCTTGCTGTACCCTCTTTCTTCACAAAGTTGCTTATCTGCGTACACCTGCTCCATGAACTTAGCAAAAATAGGCAAGGACATGTACGCTCCTGACCCCATGGTTAGGTTTCTGAAGTGAATACTTCGGTCATCGCCTCCTGTCCAGACGCCCACAGACAAATCTTTGCTCATGCCCATGAACCAACCGTCTGAATAATTGGAAGTAGTCCCCGTTTTAGCGGCAATCTCATTGTCCCTTCTAAACTGATAACGTGCTATTCCCCAAGCAGTTCCGTTATTTTCTTCATTAGAGCCTCGCAATAAGTGCGTCATGATGTAAGCTGTCTGCTCGCTTAAAACTTCTTTTTTCTGAGGAATTTTCCTAAAAATTACCTTCCCGTTTTTATCTTTAATTTCTACTAAGAAGTTTGGCTCTGTCCACGTGCCTCTATTAGCAAAAGTAGCATATGCACCGACCATATCGAATACCGAAACCTCGCTCGAGCCTAAGCAAAGGGCTGGTACAGGGTCTAAGGGGGTAGTAATTCCTAAGCGTTGGGCATAACTTACTAATACTTTGGGGTCTTTGAGCTTTTCCATCAGATAAGCGGCAATGGAGTTAATAGAACCTGCTAAAGCACGACGCAAAGTATAAGGCTTTTGAGAATAAGAGCCTGTGGCATTTTTTGCCGTCCATGTACCTCCCGCAGGAAGTACAAATACTCGGGGAATGTCTAAGACCTGCTCGCAAGGAGAGTAGCCCTGCTCCTCTATGGAGGCGGCATAGACAAAAGGTTTAAAAGTGGAACCCGGTTGCCTTGTGCCTTGTTTTACGTGGTCATACTTAAAATATTTGAAATTGATACCGCCTACCCAAGCCTTGATATGCCCTGTTTTTACCTCCATTGCCATCATGCCTGTATGTAAAAAGTGCTTGTAATATCGAATAGAATCTATGGGACTAAGCATAGTATCTTTTTCATGCTTAGGGTTATCCCAAGTAAATACCTTCATTTTTATTGGGGTATTCATGATTTTCTTGATATGCAGGGAATCATCACCAAACATCCTTTTGAGTTCTTTATAACGCTCCGTTCTCTCTTGGACTTTTTCTATAAAGTTGCGGATTTCGCGTCCATTTTCATCTATCCAAGGATTACGTCCTTTCCAGTGAGCAATAAAATCTTTCTGTAGCTTTATCATGTGAGTATCTACGGCAGCCTCCGCATATCTTTGCATACGAGAATCTATAGTAGTATAAATTTTCAACCCGTCAGAATAAAGGTCATAGCCATTTTTCTTGCACCAAGATTGGAGATAGCGAGCTATGTAAGCCCTAAAATAGGGGGCTAAACCTGCATTGTGGTCGCCTGCATCGCCTAAGTTGAGTTTTAGGTCTTGCGATTTTAAGTTTTCAGCCTCTTCTGCGGAAATAAAATCATATTTTTCTAATTGTTCTATGACTGTATTACGTCTTAACAAGGCTCGCTCTGGTCTTTTAACGGGATTAAAAAGCGTTGGATTTTTCAACATTCCTACTAAGAGAGATGACTGCAAAAGGTCTAAGCTATCAGGCGAGGTATTGAAGTAAGTTTTTGCCGCTACCTTGATGCCATACGCATTTTGGCTAAACTCTACAGTATTGAGATACATCGTCAGGATTTCTTTTTTGGTGTAAGCACGCTCTAACTGTACCGCCAAAATCCACTCTTTCGTCTTGCTAATCAGTAGGCGAAGAAAGGGTACATCGGAGAGTTTTCCCTCTAACTCCTCGGAAGTACGCGTACTGAAAAGGTTTTTAGCTAATTGTTGTGTAATAGTACTTGAACCTCTGCGTTTACCCATAAGCAAAGTAGGAATCACAGCAAAAGTACCTTTGACATCTATGCCCGAATGGCTCTCGAAACGTATGTCCTCCGTCGCATATAGCGCTTTTAGCAGTTGGGGGGAGATTTTCTCATATTCTACTGGACTACGATTTTCTCTGAAATATTTACCTAATAGCACTCCATCAGAGGAGTACAACTCCGAGGCTATCTCACTTTGGGGGTTTTCCAGTTTGGTCAGGTCAGGCATACCGCCAAATAAGCCCATAAAATCCATACTCACTAATACAAACCACAACAAAACACCTCCTAAACCTACTATAAACAATACCCAAACTGCTTTGATATATTTTAAGTACATATTTTGATTCAATTCTAAATAAACAATGTATTTGATTTAGAAAATAAAACTAACTAATTTAGGCAATTACAATATTGCAAATATAATAAATGTAAAATAAGTACACGACAAAAAAACTGAAGTAATTTTATAAATGTGCTTAATTCTGTATCGGAGGTGTTGTTAGAATATGAAGAAAAAGAAGGAGGTGTAATAAGAACTTGTCTATAAGATAGAATAAATATGCTGTAAATATTAATAAATCTCCGCAATTCTTTATAATTGCAAAACCTACCGAACTCCAAATGATGAATGACGAACTCTAAATAATAATGATGACAACTTAGTAAATACAGAAATGGAAAACTTGACAAACTTAGAAAAACCTCGCCTTTCTTTTTGGCAAATTTGGAACATGAGTTTTGGCTTCATGGGTATCCAATTTGGCTTTGCCTTGCAAAACGCTAATGTAAGCCGTATTTTTCAAACCCTAAATGCGAATATAGATGAGATTCCTATTCTTTGGATTGCCGCACCTACTACGGGCTTAATAGTACAGCCTATCATCGGTTATATGAGTGATAGGACTTGGAACAGACTGGGAAGGCGACGACCTTTTTTCCTTGTCGGGGCTATTTTAGCCTCTTTGGCTTTGATAGCTATGCCCAACTCGCCTGCTCTTTGGGTGGCAGCAGGAATGTTGTGGATTTTAGATGCTTCTATTAATATCTCTATGGAGCCTTTCAGGGCATTGGTTGCTGATATGCTCCCTAATCAACAACGCACCTTAGGATTTGCCGTACAGACTTTTTTCATAGGTATAGGAGCAGTGATTGCCTCCGCTCTACCGTATCTACTTGACGCAGCTGGGGTAAGCAATACAGCAGAGGCGGGAAAAATTCCTGCTACTGTGCAATGGTCTTTCTATTTGGGAGCGTTTGCCTTCTTAGGGGCAGTAAGTTGGACTGTCTTTAAGACGAAAGAGTATCCGCCAGAGGATTTTAAAAAATTCTATCCTGAACTAAACGAGAAAAAATCCACGAATGGGTTTTCAGAAGTCCTCAACGATTTTCTCAATATGCCTAAGACCATGATACAGTTGGCAGTCGTACAGTTCTTTTCTTGGTTTGCCTTATTTGCTATGTGGATTTATAGCACCCAAGCTATTACCAGCCATATCTACCGAACCAATGACCCGCAGTCTGTTACTTACAACGAGGGAGCGAATTGGGTAGGAATATGCTTTGCGGCTTATAGTTTGTTCTCCGCAGGCTATGCTTTCCTCCTCCCCCAATTAGCAAAGAAAATTGGGAGGAAAAAAGTACATGCGATTTGCTTGGTAGGTGGTGCATTGGGCTTAGCGTCTTTTTACATGATAGAAAATCCTTCTTTGCTGCTGGTTTCCATGCTCGGTATAGGTTTAGCTTGGGCAAGTATCTTAACTATGCCTTATAGCATCTTGTCTGGTGCTTTGCCTGCCGAGAAAATGGGGGTTTACATGGGCATTTTCAACTTTTTTATTGTAATTCCTCAGATTGTAGCCGCAGGAATTTTAGGATTCTTTGCCAACTTATTTGGTGGACAAACTATCTATGTAATTCTATTAGGAGCGGCTTCTATGCTCATTGCTGCCTTAGTCGTTCCTGTTGTCAAAGACCTTGATGAAAAAGAATGAGATAAGTAATTTCAAAATTATATATGCTTTTTTGCATTTTTTAAAAAAACAGCTATCTTTGCACCTGTACATCTATCACAAAATCACCTGTTTTGATAGATTTTAGGCTTTATTAATAATCTAAACTACAAAAGTATGACAGCAAGTGAACAAATAGAAAACGCTTGTCGTGAGGCTCACGAAAAGTTTTTAAAGTTAGATGCTGAGGTGTACAAAGACATCATTGAGAAGCTACAATTTGTGATTGTAAGCTACAATGCAGACAAAAACCCTATTGGTCTGTACCAAGTAGGTGCTATGGCATTGGACTTACTCAAAAAACACAAAGAACAAAAGCCAAGACAAGTTTCTAAAGACTTGATAGAAACTTTGGAAAAAGCCTTAGCAAGAGAAAAAGAATAATCAGGCACTAACGCGTAGTAAATATAGGAAATGTAAAGCCCAAAGTTTGCGACTTTGGGTTTTTTTGTAGGTGCTTTTTAGTTAGAAATCTCTTATAGTGGACGAAGCCCCTGTAATTCCTAACCCCTCACAGAGTTTGACAACTGCTGCGAGGGGTTATAGTTCGTTTTTCTGTTATAATGGTAATTTTTCAATTGAATATAAATAATACAGCAAAACAACAAGATTTTTTATCCTAATTATCTTGGTAGATATATTCTGCTATTCACTGTTCTAATTTATCGCCTTGCTACTATCTAATCACGTCTTTTTTATTAGCTTTGTTCTTGATGTAAGAGAAAAAGCATAAAACGTCCCATAAAAACTATACAGAACTATAAAGATAATCAATAAATACATGAAAAGCAATCGTTTAATCAATGAAAATAGTCCTTATCTGCTCCAACATGCCTACAATCCTGTGGACTGGTACCCTTGGGGACAGGAGGCACTGAAAAAAGCCAAGCAAGAAAATAAGCCCATTATTTTAAGCATTGGGTACTCGGCGTGCCACTGGTGTCATGTCATGGAGCGGGAGAGTTTTGAAAACGAGGAGATTGGTAAATTTATGAGTGATAATTTTGTTTGTATCAAAGTCGACAGGGAGGAGCGACCAGATATAGACCAAATTTATATGGACGCTATCCATACTATGGGCTTGCAGGGGGGGTGGCCGCTCAATGTTTTCCTCACTCCTGATGGGCGTCCCTTTTACGGAGGCACTTATTTTCCTCCGCAAAATTGGGGAAAGCTCATTCAGCAAATTGCCCATGCTTTTAAGCACAATCGCAAAGAATTAGAGGACTCCGCAGAAGGTTTCAAGCAAGCGCTTAACGAAAGCGAATTAGAAAAATATGGGCTGATTCATAAAAGCAATACCTTTTCTTTCAATGACTTAGAAACTATTTACCAAACCATAGAAAAGAAATTTGACAAGGAGCAGGGAGGAGTAGGCAACGCTCCTAAGTTCCCCATGCCAAGTATTTATTTGTTTCTCCTGCGCTACTATCACCTGACCAACAATGAAAACGCCTTGAAACATGTAGAACTGACTTTACAAAAAATGGCTTACGGTGGAATTTATGACCAAATCGGCGGAGGTTTTGCTCGTTATTCTGTAGATAGTGAGTGGTTTGCTCCTCACTTTGAGAAAATGTTGTATGATAACGGACAGCTTGTTAGCTTGTATGCTGAGGCTTATAGCCTGACTAAAAATGACTTATACAAAAATATAGTTTATGAAACAATTGCTTTTGTAAAAAGGGAATTGATGAGTGAGGAATTTGGCTTCTATTCTGCCTTAGATGCCGACAGTGAAGGAGTAGAAGGGCGGTTTTATGTTTGGACAGAGCAGGAATTTGATGAAGTTTTTGATAATGAAGAAGATAGAAAATTAGCTAAAGCATATTTTAATATTACTGCCGAAGGAAATTGGGAGCATGGGTACAATATACTTTATATCAATCCCGAAAATCAAATAGCCATAGAGGACTCTGACACGGTCAGGAAATGGAAGGAGCAACTATTTAGAGTCCGCCAGCCACGAGTCCGCCCAAGTTTGGACGATAAAATCTTGTGCAGTTGGAATGCATTGATGTTAAAGGGCTTATGTGATGCCTATGCTGTTTTTGGGGAAAGTGAGTTTTTGGACTTGGCTTTGAAAAACGCCCAATTTATCCAAGCAAACATGACCTCTGAAAATAGGCTTTTTAGAAATTATAAAAATGGGAAAGCCTACATTCCTGCTTATTTAGAAGATTATGCGCTTGTTATTCAGGCATACCTCGCTTTGTATCAAATAAGCTTTGAGGAGAAATGGCTTTACCAAGCCAATGCCCTTACCCAATATGCTATCCAACACTTCTATGACCACGCAGAAGAGTTATTTTTTTATACAGATGATTCCGCAGAGCAACTTATTGCCCGCAAAAAAGAAATTTTTGATAATGTTATTTCCTCTTCTAACTCAGTCATGGCAAGCAATTTATATTTTCTTAGTATCTTGTTAGATAATAGGGCTTACAGGGCTATATCCGAAGCTATGCTTGGCAAAATTAGTCCTTTGCTAAAAAAAGAGGTACGCTATTTGGCGAATTGGGCTTGTCTTTATACTTATTTTTTAAAACCTACTGTCGAGATTGCTATTAGTGGAGAGCAACTTTTCTCCTTTGCTCAACAGCTACAAAAGCAATATTTTCCTAATAAAGTCATTGTTGGGACGCTTCACCAAAGTAAACTTCCTTTGTTGGAAATGAGAGATGCAAAGCAGGGACAGACGCTAATTTATGTTTGTAGGAATAAAACATGCTTGCTTCCTGTATCCACCGTTAGCGAAGCGTGGGAGCAGATTGTAACTACTTAAAATTGTTACTCTTATTATAAAATAAAAAAGCCTAAGCAATTAAACTTAGGCTTTTTTATTAGCCTCTCTCCTACTCTATTGGAAAGAGGACTTTATGCTAAAAATTACTCTTTGATAATCTTGATATGGTCATAAGAAGCACCAGACTTAGCAACTGTCTTAATGATATACATACCATTTGCGTAATTGCTGATGTCAATTTCTGTCTTGTTACCACCGATACTCAAATTCATTTGTCTTACAGTCATTAACTCGCCAAGTGTGCTATATACGTGGATTTCCACTACATCGTTCTCTGTTGCAGAGGTCAAGTCAATCGTTAAGCGACCATTAGAAGGATTAGGATAAGCTATCATCGCTACATCTGCTGATTCTACTAAGGCATTTGGCTCGCGATTGAAGTAATCTAAGCTGAATGAGAAACCGCCACTTTCTGAACGACCACGAGAGATTTTACGACCATCGTAAGAACCATTTCTAATGATTGCATCTACAGTAGCAGGGCAAGCAATCACACCGTCCACATCGTAACCGTCATCTACACTTGTAAAGAGCGACTTATCAGAGATGTCCACAATTCGCAAGTATTTCACGTATTTCTGACCTGCTTTTTCTATGTTAGCGACATCTACAAAAGATACTCGGCAACCCTCACCCAACAGTACCCAAGGCTGTTCTGGACATTCTCTACCGAAGAATCTTGCTCTTTCAGGGTATCTGATGTCTTGGTTAGGACCGCAGTTGGTGCCAGACCTTCCGTAGCTTGTTTCTACTACTATCAAATCACCGAAGGAAATCTCATTGGGTACTTGTGCGTATTTGGCTACTACTGGCACGCCAGTTTTATTCCAATTATACACCGGGGTAGCTAATTCCAAATCAATAGAGCCTCCGAAACCTAAAGATACATAGTTAATTGGGCTTGCTTGGTTGTCGTCATTTTGAGGCATATACAGTGCGTTTGGGGGATTGCTACGGCTTATTGCTACGTTATTTCCGTCGTGGCGTTTTCCTTGCTTAAAGTCTGTTACTTTGATAGCAAAGGCTTCTTCCGTGTCGCATATATCCGCTGGTGCAGGGCATACGTCTTTAATATCTACTAACTCATCATCGCTGTTGTCGTCTGTGGTAGTTTCTTCAGTATCAGTAGTTACAGTAGCTGTATTTTTTACTCCATCTTTTGCAGTAATTGCTTTTACTGTTACTGTGATAGTTTGAGTAGTGCTTGGTGCTACTGTACCTAAGTTCCAAGTTAAGCTATTCCCTATTTGAGTAGTTGGTGTCGGGGAGGCAGACACGTATTCTACTTCCGCAGGCAAGTCATCACTTACTATGGTGTTTATAGCATCTATTTCGCCCTCATTTTTCACCTTAATAGTGTAAGTAAAGTTCTCACCTACTTTTACAGAAGACTTAGAGGCTGTCTTAGTAATGCTGATATTGGTCTTTCTTACTCTTACTTCGGTAGTACAAGAGGCTTCGGTATGCTGGCTCAAATTAGTTTTAGCAGTTATAACCTTAGCAGTGTTCTTTTGGCTACCTACGTGTGTGGCAGTTACTTCTACGGTTAGAGTAACAGCATTTCCTGCTCCTACCCCTACTGAAATACCTGTCCACGTAACCACACCTGCACTATGCACACCACCGTGAGAAGCACTTACAAAAGTAACTCCACTTGGTAAGAAATCTTTTACTTCTACTATTTCAGTTTTGTTACCTGTATTAGTTACTGTCAAAGTGTAAGTAATGTTTTCTCCTTGCTTTACAGACTCTACGCAGTTCTTAGTGATAGAAACATTAGCAGGTCTTACTGGACCGACGCAACTTGCCATATCTCCCCAGCCAAACTTCATGTCTATATGTTTCTTGACTGCTCCGTTAGTTGGGTTAATTACTTTGAAGCCGATGCTATTGATAGAAGCTACTAAGTCTCCATCGCCGTTATCAGTCATTGCCAGACCTGTAATTTCACCTAATTGCTCTGTTACGATTTCTGCTTCTAAATTGCCGCCAGATGCGCCTGTAATCTTAAATATACGGTCATCAGCCTCTCCTTTGAGCTTACCTGCCATGTACCAAGTGCCGTCAGATGCAAAGACTTGGTCGCCTCCGTCAGTATTTATATTCACGCTACCTACTTTCACATTGCCCAGAGATGTAGCTACTAAGGTTACTAAATTTACTTGATAAATCTTGCCTGCTCCTATGTATAGTTCTCCGGAGAGATTGAAAGCAGCTTGTGTATTTCCTTTGATAGCTTTGTTAGAAGCATCTTTGATAATACCCAAAGAATTTAAGCTACCATCAGAAAGTTTCATTGTGAAGAGTTCACCTGTGCTTTGCTCGATGGCATAGATGAAGCCATCTTTGACTGCAAAGTGTACTTTGCCCGGCAATACCCTCACGATAGAAGTATCTCCTGAAACAACATCTAAGGTATAGAGTTCAGAACCACTACCTACATGCTTCACATGGAAAACTGCACAATCTTCTGGGGCGTTGTAGAATACTCTGGTTGAGCAGTTTGCTTTGTTATTGTCTTTGTTCACATCTTCAGAAGTAGTTTCATCTACTGCAACGGATACTTCGTTAGGATAGCTACCGACTTCTTGGGCATTGACAGTTACATTGAAGGTTACTGTTTTGTTATCGCCAAGTGATGGAATATTCCAAGTAATAGTACGAGTATCCTCATCGTAAGTATAGCCATCTTTAGGCGTAGCAGATACGAAAGTTACTCCTGCTGGCAGTACATCAGTTACCACTAAGTTAGTAGCAGTATTTGCAGGCGTACCTTTTACTAATCTATTGTTTTTAACCACAATTCTATAAGAGAAGTTGCGTCCAAGTATAACAGAAGTAGGTCTGCACTCTTTAGTAATGCTTACGTCTAATTTGATAGGCGTTACAGTAGTAGTACAAGCATCAGCATTGTTACTTACGTTACTGTCATACTTATACATCAACTTAGCATTATTTTGCTTAGCTCCTACGGTCAGGGCTTTTGCTTTGAAGGTCAGAGTAATAGAAGATTCAGCAGATACGCTAAGTCCTGTCCAAGTTACTTTTCCGCCTGCAAAAGTTCCTCCGTTATCAGCAGAACCAGCTACATATTCTACTCCCGCTGGCAATATATCTTCTACGCTTACGCCCGTTACATTATCTTTGCCTGTGTTAGCAACCACAATAGTATAAGTAATTTCCTGACCTACTACTACACTTTGAGTACATTGCTTAGTTAAGGTCAAATCTACTCTACACACAGGTTCGCAAATTACCTTTAACTCTCTAAGCAAGTAATCGCTATTATCTGGTACAGTTTCAGTTCTTGCTGTAGAAAGTGTTTTATAAGGACCTGCACTAAACTCTAAATAACGGAAGGGCTTGCAAGTACGAATTTCTAAGTTAAAATAGCCTGGATTATCACCAGATAGAGGCGCAGTAGCTACAAACTCTCCACTTCCCACAATATTTCCATCAGCATCTTTAGCTTCCCAAAAACCTTGTTCTGCTTTTGTCTTGTTAGGTTCGTTAGAGTAAAATCTTGCTAACAATACCTCCGCACCAGTAATGTTTTTAGTTGCGTAGTCTGTTCCAAAATCAACTCTTAATACTTCAGAGGCATCTTGTTCTGCACGGTAGTTGATTTCTTCGAGGAAAGTAGGACCTGTTTCGTCTGGGTTCTGAACACCTACCCCTGCGCTACCTGCTTTCCAGCCTGCATCAGTAACAAAGTTTACTGGAATAGGAGAGAAACTCAAATCACCTATCGCTTTAGCATCTAATTTTACCTTGCTCAACCAACTGCCTATCAAGGCTGTCAAACCACTATTAGCTACTGGTACTTCTTTAGCTGTTCCTATTACATCTTCGCATTTCACCTCTGGATTCCAGTCTTTAATATCAATTGTACAAGAAGCATTATCATTCTTATCATTGCTGTCTTTTGGCTTTTCAATAGACACTGAAGCAGAGTTCACCACTGCTATCCCTGGAGTAATGGCTTTTACTGTTACTGTTACTGTTTCAGATTTTCCTGCTTCCAAAGAAGGCAGAACCCAAGTTACTTTCCCTGCGGCATAAGTACCACCTTTGTTTGCAGAAACAAATACCACATTAGCTGGTAATTCATCTATAATAGTAACATTAGTAGCATCATTGCCACCTTTGTCTGCTTTTGCGTTAGTAACAGTCAAAGTATATTTAAAAATATAACCTACATAAATCTCGTCTTTAGGGCAGTTTTTCTTAATAGAAACATCAGTAGTTCTTTGCTTGATGTCAATAGAGCAAGATGCCTGATTATTCTCACTGTTAGTATCTTTTGGCTCTGCAAATGCTACTGTAGCTCTATTGACGATTCCAGTACCAGCTGTAAGTGCTTTTACTTTTACTTTTAATGTAATAGAAGCACCTTTTGCTAAAGAAGCTAATGTCCACTTTACTGTGCCAGTAGGAGCTTCGGTGCCTCCGTTGTCAGCCTCAATAAACTGCACGTTGCCTGGCAATACGTCAGTTACAGTAATGTTAGTAGCATCAACCTTGCCTAAGTTACTTACTTGTAGCGTGTACCAAAACTCATCATCAGTCAAAATTTCATCTGTTGGGCAAGTCTTAGTAATAGCTAAGTCAGTGTCGCATAGAGGCTCGCAAACTACCGTCAATTCTCTTACTGCATAGTCGCTGTCGTCTGCTTGCTCTACTCTTGCCGTAAGAGCCGCATAGGGACCTGCACTGAACTCTAAATAGCGGAAAGGCTCACAAGTACGGATAGTTAGGTTGTAATGACCTGGGTTGTCGCCTGTCAGAGGAGCAGTAGCAGTAAAACTGCCTTGTCCTACTATATTGCCGCTACCGTCTTTGGCTACCCAATAGCCTTGCTCTTTTTTACCATTTTCTTGGGTATAAAATCTTGATAACAAGACAACTGCCCCAGAAATTTGCTTAGCCGCATAGTCCGCACCAAAATCAATTCTTAATATCTCTGAAGCATTTGCGTCAGCTACATAGTTAATCTCTCTAAGGAAATTAGGACTACCTCCTTCACTTGCTCTCATTACCCCTACTCCTGCGCTATTCGCTTTCCAGTCTGCATCAGTTGAGAAGTGTACAGGTGTAGAAGTAAAGTTGGCATCTCCTATGCTCTTTGCTGTTAGCACTACTTTGTCTAACCAATTTTCTGCTTTCCCATCTTTCCCTACTAAATCTCCACAGTTTACATCGATTGGGCAAGCTTTGGAGTTTGCGCTGGCGGTAGATGTCCTTGTTGAACCATCAGGACCTTTCAATGTCCATACTAAATTGCTACCATCAAAGGGAATTTCAAATGCCGCAACTTGACGACCGGGTAGGAAAGTAGTAGGCAACAGTGAATTTTGTGTATTGGGAGTTAATTTGTTATCAACACCCACAGGAATTACCACATTAGTAGCATTTTCGTTCAAGTAACCAAATACGGCTATATAAAGCCCATTTCCTACGGGTTTTACACATTCTAAAACTGGACGTACAGGTTTAGGAACTGGCGGACATTGTAAAAATTCTTTCCCACAGTCTTTTGTCCCATCTACAAAAGCATTATTTACCGCATTTACTGCGCTGTTGAGTTCTCCGATGCTGTAAGGTGTACTGCAACCGCCTAAGGCTTTGTTTGCTTCTTCTAAAAGTTTTGCTACCGTCCAACCATTAAAGGTACTTGCAATAGTAAAAGTTTCTACTTTACTATCATCTTTACTATCATCAACGCATTGATAAGTACCAGACTTCAAAATTAGGTCTTTCAAGTTGGTAGCGGAGCCACTAAAGTTTGCATCATATAAATCAAACCCTACGCTTAGGGAAAGCGCTAATACCTGACCTGCAAAGACATTCCCAAGATTCTGCACGGGATTGCTCGGTCCGCCCATGATATAATTTGCTGTAAGAGCAGAAGGACTGCCTCCTTGTGGCAAAAAGTCTTGGATAGCTGCAGCAGTGTTAAACTTGATAGTAAAACCTGTACCACATCCAATAGTTAAGCCACTGGGAAAAGCAGCGGCAAAGTTATCATCTCTGTACTTGCCTGGATTATTCCCAGACGCACGACTTCCCCACCCTCCCTGAGTTTGTGTGCGGAAATTACCACAATCCAATTGATTTGGCTTTTGTGCATTTACCTCACCAAGGAAAGCTACTAACAGGAGTAGTGCTAACCCTATGATTTGGTAAATACTTTTTGTGTTGTTCTTTGACATAAATTTTCTCAGTTTAAAAATGAAAATCCTAAAAGATTGTAAGTTACTTATTTATTACAGCTCGCCTTGAAAAAATAGAGATAGGTATGACTTATCAATATTATTAAGATATTTTGCTGTCATGATTGATTTTTACTTTACAAATGTAATAAGTTTTATATAACTTCAAAAAAAAATGTTAAGTTTTTTTTCGAAGTGCAAATAAGTCCTTTGAAAAATCCTACTCTATAATGAATATTAGCATTGACTATAACACTTATTAAAAAATATAACTATTTGATTATTAAATAATTAAATAGAAAAAGTAAAAAAATCATATTTTTTATTAGATTAATACAATTTAGCATTATGTGCAAAATACTCATTTAAAAAAATTTTTATAAGAATAAATAAATGATAAATAACAATGTAAGTTTTTAAAGATAATTTAAATATCCATTAATAGTTTTTTATTATTCCTATTAAAAATTAGTTTAATACAAGAAAAATCTTTGTTTTTTCATATTTTAAAATAAAGTCTGCATGCTTGACTGGCTTTTCGATAAAATAGTTTACATTTGCTCTTAAATAAATACAATTTTTAACTCAAAAACGATGAATCCAATCTTAGAAATGTTCAAAGCACATATAGGCAAACCTATGTCTGATGTTGCTCCTCCACTAACTCAATGGTTAGGCGGTACTTTGCTCAAAGCAGAATTAGGAAGTTTTGAAATGTCTTTTACGGTGCGAAAAGAAATGACTAATCCCGCAGGCTTATTGCATGGTGGTATTCACGCTTCTATCTTAGACGATATTATAGGCATGACCGTAGCGGCTCTGGGCTTAGCTAACTTATATGTATCTATTAATCTCCATATTGACTTTCTCGCTCCTGCTAAAATAGGGGAAACAGTGGTTGCCAAATCTACTATCATTCGTTCAGGCAAAACCATCGTCAATGCAGTTGCAGAGATTTATAATGAAAGCGGACAACTGCTTAGCAAGGCGACTTCTAACTTGGCAAATACAGGTATGCCTACGGTGCTATAAATTGAGGAGAAATATGCCATTTTGTCATTAATAGTTTTTTGGCAACATAATTGTTTCCTTGATGAAAGGCTTAAAACACAACTATTTAATTATATAACCAATTATCTAATCAAAAATTGTCTGACATGGAAAACCACAATGACGATATAATTAAAGACCAAACAAACCATCAAGAAGTAGAAAACATAAATCCAGAGGAGATTTCTTCCGAAACGCACATAGAAAATTTGCAAGAGAAAGAAGTTTCAAGCAATAGTACAAACGATGAAAGCGAGGTAGAAAAATGGAAAAGAGAGTTTGCAGAAATGAAAGAAAAGTATGTGCGTCTATATGCTGACTTTGAGAATTTCAGGAAGAGAACAGCAAAAGAAAAGTTAGAATTTATGACTACTGCTAACGAAGGTCTGATGGTAAGTCTGCTTCCTGTCTTAGATGATTTTGAAAGAGCGCAAAAAAACTTTGACAATCAAGACATAGAAACCATGAAACAAGGTTTTATCTTGATACATGATAAATTGTTTAAGATATTGGAGCAGAAGGGTTTGAAGCAGATGGTAGATGTCAAAGGCTCGGAGTTTAATGCAGATTTTCACGAAGCAATTACCCAAATCCCTATGCCAGAAATGCAGGGCAAGGTAGTAGATGAGCTCGAAAAAGGCTATTTCTTAGGGGAAAAGGTAGTGCGTTATGCCAAAGTGGTAGTAGGAAGTTAAGTAAGGGCAAGTCATTCTTTATCAATCATATAATTACATCAATATAAAGTCATCTACAAATGGCAAAGCGAGATTATTACGAGATTTTGGGAGTAAGTAGAAACTCGTCGGAGGAGGAGATAAAAAAAGCCTATAGAAAATTGGCAATCAAGTATCACCCCGATAAAAATCCAGGCGATAAAGAGGCTGAGGAAAAGTTTAAAGAAGCCGCAGAGGCTTATGAAGTACTAAGCAACCCTGACAAAAGGGCAAGATACGACCGCTTCGGACATCAGGGCATGGACGGGTTTGGTGGAGGTGGAATGAATATGGAGGATATTTTCTCTCAGTTTAGTGATATTTTCGGAGGAGGAAGTCCTTTCGGCGACTTTTTTGGTGGAGGAGGAAGTAGTAGGCAACAGGTAAAAAGAGGAACTAATCTTCGCATAAAACTCAAACTCAATTTGGAAGAAGTTGCAGAGGGCGTAGAGAAGAAAATCAAAGTAAAACGATATGTGTCTTGTAATGACTGTAAGGGGACAGGGGCAAAAAACGGAACTTCTTTTAAAAACTGCTCCACTTGCAATGGCACAGGGCAAATCAGACGCGTAGTCAGTACTATGCTTGGGCAGATGATGTCCTCTACTACCTGCCCTGCTTGTAACGGCGCAGGACGTACCATAGCAGAACGATGCGACGGAGCATGTGGAGGTAAAGATGGCTTAGTCTTACAAGAAGAAGTAATCAGCGTAAAAGTCCCCGCAGGCGTAGAGGAGGGCATGCAACTCTCCATGGCAGGAAAAGGAAACTTCCCTCCCGGCGGTGGAGTAGCAGGCGACTTGCTCATTATGATTGAAGAAGAAGAACACCCTACGCTCAAAAGAGAAGGGAAAAATATTCATTACGACCTATACATTAGCTTCATAGATGCGGCTTTGGGAACAACGCTGGAAGTACCAACCATAGGAGGCAGGGCAAGGATAAATATAGAACCCGGCACACAAAGCGGAAGAATACTAAGATTAAAAAATAAAGGCATCAAAGAACTCAACGGATACGACATAGGCGACCAGCTCATTCATGTAAATATCTGGACACCCAAGCAACTTACCAAAGAGGAAAGAGCCTTGTTAGAAAAACTAAAAAACTCTGAAAACTTCAGTCCCAAGCCTGAAAAATCAGAAAAGAGTTTCATGGAAAGAATGAAAGAATATTTCAGTTAGTAATAATCAAAAATAGCAAGCTGTAACGAAACTTTGCGATATATAAAATTTAAGATTTCACTTTTACGTAGTTGCATTGACTAAAAGTGTTCTTTTAACCCCAGCGGAGTAAAATCTTTGCCTTTTAGACCTTGTAGGTTTTTAAAAACCTATAAGGTCTGGTACAACAAGTATCGAAAATGCCTTACATTATTTAGCAAATAAAATATTCTTCAGCTTTTACTCACTTCCTAACATGGCTAATGCCCTGCTTTCCACTACTTTTTCCTACCCTTTTTCTTATCAAAAATTAATTTTTTGTTTATTTTCTCTGTCCTTTTTGACTTATCTACATTTTTAGCTTTTTTCTCGTGAAAAGCCCCTTTAAATTCAGGATTTTCTTTGCGTTTTTGGCGGTCTATTTCCATAAGCATTGCTTGGTTTTCTTCAAAAGGCGTTTCCTCTACCTGAACCTCTTGGGGAATTTCCCGCACAGGGATAGGCATTTTAATTAGTTTTTGGATTTTCTCTAAGTGATACACTTCTGCCTTCGTACAAAAAGTAACTGCTGTACCTTCTCTATTTGCCCTACCTGTTCGCCCAATCCTATGCACATAGTCCTCATGCACCAAAGGCACGTCAAAGTTGATGACATGGCTTACCATGCTTACATCTATTCCCCTCGCCGCTACGTCAGTCGCTACCAATACCCTAATTTCTCCTTTTTTGAATTCTTCCATTGCATTGATACGTGTATTTTGCCCTTTATTAGCATGAATCACCCTTGCATTTTTGTCTATTTTTCTTTGAATAAATTTGAAAATATTTTCTGCGGTTTCCTTAGTCTTAGCAAAAACAATAGCTTTGTTTACAGATTTATCTTGGAGAAGATAGCCTAAGAGGTTAATTTTTGTCTTAAAATTAGGTACATGGTACACAAAATGAGTAACCGTTTCAGCAGGAGTAGCCTGAGGCGTAACTTCTACTTTTAGAGGCGCTTCTAAAAAGTCTTCGGTAAGTTTTAATACTTTTTCCGACATAGTAGCAGAAAAAAGCAAGTTTTGCCTTTTGCGCGGTACTACCTCCAAGATACGATTGATTTGAGGCATAAAACCCATATCCATCATTTTATCTGCTTCGTCTAAGACCATGATTTTTAACTCTTTCACTACCAAGTTGCCGGATAAATAAATATCCATAAAACGTCCGGGAGTAGCTACTAAAATATCTACCCCAGCCTGGATAGCTTCTATTTGAGCCTTAGCGCCTACTCCTCCGTAAACACACACCTGACGCAAATCGGTGTAAACAGCTAATTTCTTGATTTCCTCACTAATTTGGAGGGCTAACTCTCGCGTAGGGGCTAAAATCAAGGCTCTTGGGTGGGGACTTTGGGCATACTTTACTTTCATGAGTATAGGGACAGCAAAAGCCGCAGTTTTTCCCGTTCCTGTTTGAGCAATGCCTAAAACGTCATGCCCCTCTAAAATCAAAGGAATAGCTTTTGCTTGAATAGGCGTAGGCTCTTGGTAGCCTGCCTCTTGGATAGCAGTAAGTATTTGCTTGTTGAGTTTGAACTGCTCAAAACTTTTTGTGGTTTCCGTCGCACTCTTCTGCTCTATATCGTTTTGTGTTTCAGGGTTCACGCTTTACATTTTTTTGCAAAGGTAGGCATTTTTTGTAAAAACTTTACTCTGACGGCTACCTAAACCGTTCTTAGCAGACTTGATACTCTGGCAGCGATACCATTGCCATAATCAAATTTTTTATTCCCTCTTCCGAATCTTCGTTTCTTATGCTTTGCAGCAAGATTTTTTTTGTTTCCTCTGCCACAGGGACTTGGAATAGGTAATTAGCAATTTTATAAAAAGCATCTTCTTGCTTTTCTTTGCTCAAAATAGTGATAAAATCCTTCCAATCGTAAGTGGCTTTGATGGTGCGGAGTTTGTTTTTAGCAAAAAATTCGGTATTGACATCACCGTCTTCTTTGGCTTGCAAAGTAATTTCTCCCATTCTGTAAAGCATTTCAGGAAGCTGCGTTCTAATTACTATGGTCGTGCTATCTATCCACGCCTTGCCTTCTTTCCAACCTGCAACGTTCGGAGGATAGAACAGCATCTGCCCTAATACTTTCTGCAAAAATACTAAGGGTTCTTTATCACTAAAACTTAAATCGAACTGCTTTCGCAAGATAGTCAAATACTCAATAGGAGATTTGATGCGCACCCCTATATTTTGTGCTTCATAAAACCAATCCGAGGTGAATATCTCCCTCATCAGTTTGCCTATATCATAATCAGATTGATAAAAACTTGTAGCTAACTGATTTACAATTTCTTCATTTACCATTTCATTGACAAAGTACTTATAAATTTTTGTGGTGATAAACTTGGCGGTTTGCTTGTTTTCTAAAATCATATTCAAAATATCCTCGCCCTCAAACTTTCCTACTTTGCCCAAGAAGGTTTTTTCTCCGTAGTCATGTCTAAATCTGCGTAAAACAAAATCACCGTTCATCTCAAAATCCCAACCAGTAAACGCTCTTGCCGCATTTTTGATGTCCTGTTCGGTATAGTGTCCACGCCCAAGCGTAAAAAGTTCCATAACTTCTCGGGCAAAGTTTTCGTTAGGTCGGTCTTTGCGATTTTGTCTATTATTCAAAAACTGCAACATAGCAGAGTCCTTGGAAATAGCATGTAGCAAATCTCCAAATTTTCCTAAGGCATGTTTTCTTAGTGTATTATTTTGTTTTTGAATGAAAAAAACATTAACGGACTGGCAGGCAAAATGTCCATGCCAAAACAGAGTCATTTTTTCCCTTAACATTCCCTTGCGTTCTGTCATTCTATCTAACCAAATCAGGTTCAAGTCCTTAATCTTAGCAATAGAATCTTTTATCATCTCTTTTTTCTCGTCTTTGTCTGCCAGTAAAAACCGCCCTATTTTCAGTTCATTGCTATCTACTATCTGTATGTCTTTGGCTTCTTGACTTTCTTTGAAAAGTTGACTGACCAATTTTTCAACATTTTCTTTTTTATTATTTTCTATAAAAGTAAGACTTTCTCCAAAACCTGCTCGCAGGTAGAGATGCTGTATTTTAGTTTGCGGATTAATTGAAATCATAATATTTTCTGAATTTTTACAAAAAAACTTTACCTTTGTAGCATTATGCTTCATATAAGCATTTTGTTTGATTAGATGCCTAAAAAAGTAGAAGGTTTAAAGACCTCATTCATATTAATTATGCTACTTATGAGTGTGTATCTTGTTTCTGAACAAGAAAATTGTTTGTCCACTTTGCGCAGTAAATATTTGTAGATAAAATTTAGTATAAAATTTGTTATAATTAGTAAAAAATAGTTTTTGATAAAATAAAACACCAATTATTGATAATCTTTTTATTAACCCTATAAGATTTTAAAAAATCTTGTAGGGTTCAGTATAAAAAGCATCAAAAGAAAGAGGTTACCGCTGTTGCTCTTTCAAAGCAAAAGTTAATTCTAACACAAACTTGCCCAATGGAAAATCAAAAACATAGTATTCTCTATGTTGATGACGAATTAGTAAACCTGAACGTTTTTAAAGCTACTTTCAGGCAGGATTATAATATATTCACTGCAAACTCAGCCCAAGAAGCAATGGAGATTTTGCGTCAGCAACCTATTGCCTTGATTATCTCCGACCAAAGAATGCCTAAAATCACAGGGGTAGAGTTTTTAAAATGGACTTTGGCGGATTATCCTCATACTATTCGCATTATTCTCACTGGTTTTAGCGATACCGAAGCAATTATTACGGCAATTAACGAGTGCGATATTTATAGATATATTACCAAACCTTGGGAAACTGAGGAAATGCGACTCGCCCTAAGAAAAGCGGTAGAAACCTTCCAGCTTCGCAAAGAAAACCAAAAACTACTGAATAACTTGCAAGAAGCCAAAGAATCCTTAGAGCAAAAAGTCAGAGAAAGAACAGCAGAAGTCATTAAGCAAAAAGAGGAAATAGAACTTAAAAATCAAATCTTAGAAGCACAAAACATTAAACTCCAAGAACTTGATAATGAAAGGAATAGTATTATCAGCATGATAGTACATGACTTGCAATCTCCTATTAATCGCATCAGCGGTCTGTTGGAACTTTTAGAAGTAGAGGGCAAAAACAATTTTAATCAAAATCAACTCACTTACATAGACTTAATGCGGAGAAGCACCTCTGAGGCAAGTCGACACATACGCAATCTACTGGATACAAAGGCATTAGAAGGTAATAATAGTATTTCTCAAGTTGTCCTTTCAAGGATAGATTTAACCCACCTGATAGGCAAACTTTTAGAAACCTACAAAGAACAAGCCTTTAAAAAGCAAGTGATATTGAATTACGAAACCAGCCACCAAGAAATATATATCAAAGGGTACGAAGATTATTTAAGCCGTATTTTTGATAATTTGATATCTAACGCTATCAAATTTTCTCCTAAAAATGTCAATAGCAACGTCTTTGTAAAAGTCAAAGAAAACGGAGAATATGTAAGGGTTAGCGTCCAAGACGAAGGACAAGGGCTAAGCGAGGAGGATAAGAAGAATTTATTTAAAAAATTTCAAAAATTAAGCGCTCGCCCTACTAATGGCGAGTCTTCTTCTGGTTTAGGACTTTCTATCGTCAAGTTACTTACAGAACAGCTACAAGGAAGGGTATGGGCAGAAGGAGAACCTAAAAAAGGGGCAACTTTTATTGTAGAGTTTCCCAAATATTCTCATTGATACGCCTATGCCTATTAGCCAAGTCAAAGAAATAGCCCTGTACGTCAAAGACTTAGAAAAATCTAAGGAGTTTTATCACCATTTGTTAGGTTTTGATATCATCGGAGAGGTAAAAGATAGGCATATCTTTTTTCGTGTGGGGAGTTCGGTGCTGCTTTGTTTCAACCCAGAAGCTACCCGACAAGATACCATCTTGCCGCCTCATTTTGCTTACGGGCACCAACATATTGCCTTTGAAGTCCCCCAAGAGGAATACGAAAGTTGGAAAATAAAAATAACCGCTTTGGAAATTCAGATTGTTCACGAACATGATTGGGGAAAAGGCTTTCAGTCTTTTTATTTCAAAGATGTAGATGACCATGTGTTAGAAATCGTGCCTGCGGGCATGTGGGGGTATTAGAAAGTCAAAATTCAAACTTATCCAAATAAATTTATGCAAACCATTGCACTTACTCAGCAAGAAAACTACGTCATAGCCCAGCTTAATAGAGGCAAGGCGAACCCTATGAATCGCCAAATGATTCAAGAACTGACAGAGTTAGTACATGAACTTACTCATAATTTTGAAGCCAAAGGACTGATTATCACAGGCAAAGAGCATTATTTTTCCGCAGGTTTGGACTTAGTAGAGTTATTTCAATTCAATCCCCAAGAAATGGAGGATTTCTGGAAAGATTTTTCCAAAATGATGCTGGCTTTGGCTTCCTTTCCCAAACCCTTAATTGCCTCTATTACAGGACATAGCCCTGCGGGAGGGTGTATTTTGGCGCTTTGTGCAGATTATAGAGTCATGGCAGAGGGCAACTACCGCATCGGATTGAACGAAGTTCCCGTAGGCATCATCGTTCCGCATCATATCTTAGCTTTGTACGCATTTTGGATTGGAAATAAGAATGCCTACCAGAACCTCATGGAAGGTAAGTTACTACTCCCACAAGAAGCATTGCAAAGTGAGTTGGTAGATGACGTAGTACCTTTGGAAGATGTACTAACCAAAGCAGAGGCAAAAATGAAACACTATTTAAGTTTTGATGCTGTTACTTGGCAAAAAACGAAGATGCACCTTCGCAAAGACCTCATCAAAGCCCTTGATGTTTCCTCTACGGATTCTTTTAAAGAAACCTTAGAGCATTGGTGGTCGCCAGAGGTAAGGCATATCTTGCATACTATCCTTGCTTCTCTTAAAAAATAAACATGCCTTTTATCAAGTACATAGCGATTAATCCCGTTATCAATGACTTAGACATCAGGGAGTCAAATCGCTGTGTACTAAGCAATAAGAGTAAAAAGCCTACTAAGGCAACTCCCCCCCCATACAATAGCATGTCTTGGCTATGAGGGTAGTTCATCAATTTGAATAAAATGCCTATAGAAGCCACAGCTGTTCCTATTAACATAATCATATAGAGGAGTTTGGCTCTCCCTTGATAAGTAAAAGCTTCCATTAAAACTACCATAGCAAAACTTAACCAACCTACCAGTAGCACTATTCCAAAACCTTTTATCTGATTGGCATTGAGTAAATAACCCAGCAGACATATTACAAAAGCAATATTAGAAACTAAATTGAGTGTTCTTCTAAACTTTCCCATATTTTATCTATGATATTAGCCTACTAATCTGCTCCAAAATCCTTTTTTTTCTTTTTTAGCTTCCTCGCCTTCGGGAGAGTTTGCCTGTTCTATTTCTTTTTCCAACGCTTTAAAGAACATGCCTACTAAGCTATTAGCCACTCCGCTTAGTACTCTTTGCCCTGTGCGAGCCAACAGCCCAGAAAGTTTGGCTTCTCCATCAAAAAGCATTTCTGTATGTCCTTCATCTATAGTTTTAAGCACAATATTTCCCTCTGCTACCACATTACCTATCTTGCTATTTTGCTTCATTATCAAGGTAAAACTTTCCATAGGATTCAAGTTAATGGTTTCCATCGTCCCTTCAAAAGTTCCACTCACAGGTCCCATTTTAACCTCACATACTGCTTTATATATTCCTGATTCTGTGGCTTCTAAGGATTTCAGACTGGGGATTACTTTGGTGAGTGTATCAGGGTCTAAGAGCATTGCCCAAAGTATTTCTTTAGACGTATTGAGCATATAACTTCCGTTAAGTTGCATATTTACTATGTGTTATTGGTGATAGATTTTTCCTGCAAATAATTTTACCAAAATATATAACTAAAAATACTTACTTCAAAATAATTGTAAAACTTTTATTTCAAACATTTAGCTTGGCTATCTACTAAGGCTTAATTTTCGCAGTGAAAATTAGCATTTATAGGGTTTAGAACCTTATAAACGTTTGTAAACCATTTTTCTTTCTGAGTATATTGGCTTACTTTCTATTTTTAATAGGAGGTAAAATCAAATAAATTTGTATATTTTTGATTTATTAGTAATTTTACCCTCAATAATCATTAGAAAACTTACTTTTGTAAAATTTACTATCTACTTTGCCTACAAAATCTATTTTCTATATAACTTGACTAAATTAATAAAAAATTTAACAAATTTGCTTTTCTAAACTTTAACGCTTTGCAATGAAACGAATCATTATCCTATTGGTATTCATTAGCTTAGTCATCATTGCTTTTTCTCAGTATTTGAAATACAAGAAATTCAATATCCCCAATGACTATGACTACAAGGTAGCAGAAGACATAGATACCAACTACCATGATGTAAGTTTGTTATCTGACTATTACACTGCCGCTTACCAAGTAGGGAGTTTGGCAAGAGAAATGTGGTTCAATCACGGCATAGATGTTAAGTTAGCTGACAAAAGCGACCCTCAAAGCATCAACGCTACCTTAGCCTACAATCAACTTTTGGCTAAAATTAAGTTTTTAGAGGGAAAGCTAAGAGAATCTAAGCGATTAAAAGGTTTAGGATACAATAACTTGGACATTAAATACATAGAAGAAAATGGAATATCTGAGAAAAATTTTCTGCTTTACCAACTATTTGGAGGCAAGCCACTAAGAAATGGAGAGAAGTCCGAAGCAGTATGGGAGTTGCAAAGCCTTTTAGTGAAAGCAGGCTATGACATCCCAATAGATGGCTTTTTTTCTGATAAAACAGAAGCGGCTGTCAAGGAATTTCAAAAAAGCCAGAAAATATATCCCTCAGGTATAGCCGATACAAAAACACTAAAACTTTTAATAAAATAATTGACAAAGTAAGCATAATGGATGAAGCACAATAGCATAAAAATGTGTACAATAGAATAAATTTGCATTTTCATTCCAGAGTAAACAATTCTTAATTTTAAAAAATATGGAAAACTACGATAGCTACACAAATTCACGCATAGATGCAGTCAAAGACCTTATCTTTGGACAAAATCTCAGAGAATATGAAGAGAAAATACAAGCTATTTATGCTAAAATGGGACAGCAGAACAGCCAAATTCAAAGTGAAATGAATAGCCTTCGCTCCCAATTATTAGAAAATATTGCCAATATGGAAAATCGCATGTTAGCACAAATAGAGGAAGTCCGCCGTGCTACTGAAGCCGAATTGAATCGCCAGAACGAAGCCCATGTAAGCAAAGAGAGTTTAAGTAGTATCCTTAGTCAAATAGCAAGAAACATCTAATTTTCAAATAATTATCAAATTATGGAGGAAATCAACGACCCAATCCAAGAGGAAGAAGTATCCAAAGTAGAATTGGTCAGAGAACTCATCGTTGGGAAAGACCGCAAGGAGATAGATGCCCAAATTACAGGCATGAAGGAACTGTTTACTTCTATGCTTATAGAAAATAAAAAAGAATACGACAGGCAGGTTAATGATATGAAACAACTGTTTGTCAATATTTTAGAGGAAAATCGCAATACATTTAAACAGCAATTGGAGGAGATACAACGTGCCTTGCCTCAGATGATACAAAAAACAATTAATAAGCAAGCACAAGAGGAATTCATCTTAGTTGCCAGCGAAAGCGAGCGCAAAGAGCAAATCCGAATGAGCAAAATAGATGCTGTCAAAGAAATCATCTTAGGCTATGATATGGAGGTAATGAATGAAAAGGCTCAAAAAGTCAATCAGCAATTAGACGCTGACTGTGAAATGCACCTCAATCACCTTCACCAAATAGGTCAGGACGTAACCAGCGAGCTAAAAGCTACTATAGACCGACTGAATAATGTATTGGCAAGACTTAGTGAAGAAATTTCAAAGGCATTAGCTAAAAATGACCATCATCAAGCGCATAGAAAAGTGTTTAGCAGTTTCTTAGAGGAATTAAGTGCAAAAATTAAAATTTGATAAGAAAAGCAGGTGGAAGATAAAATACTTCAAAAATTAAAAGATATTTTATTAGAAGAAGAAGTCAAAAGGCGCGCGCTTTTGGAAAGAGAATTATTATCTTT